>Ga0180438_10004820_pt1 | contig 19187 bp, 15 predicted proteins | sample SS_ome_12_FD_132455 | JGI IMG/M metagenome (GOLD analysis project Ga0180438, IMG submission 132455) | Hypersaline lake sediment archaeal communities from the Salton Sea, California, USA - SS_3_D_2 metaG | ecosystem: Environmental > Aquatic > Non-marine Saline and Alkaline > Hypersaline >...
ACTTAAGCATACCCATCGAAAAGGTCCATATCCATAATCAAAACATATGGGACCCATAATATCTTCTACATAAGAGGGAAAAATAAATCCATTTTTAATATCTCCCTTTATTGCTATCTCTTTAGCCCCTGCATCATAAACCGCCTTCAAAAAGGAGTTACCATAATCCCAAAACTTAGTTCCTCTCTCTGACATCGCTTTAATTAATTCATATTGTTCTATAAGTGATTCATCTACTAATTTTTTAAACTGTTCACGATTATTTTTTAAAAGTTCCCTTCCCTCTTCAAAACTAATTCCGGCTGGAGTGTACCCTCCCTCATAAACAGCATGACATGAAGTTTGATCTGATGCAAGTTCTACTTTAATATTATTGTTTACAACAAATTTCCATAAATCTAAAACATTACCTTCGTACGCTATCGAAATTGATTCCCCAGATTTACGGTAATCTTCTACCCAATTGAAAATCTCTTCAAGATTATTAGATGTTTTACTGAGCCACCCTTGCTCATGTCGAGTTTTAATTCGGGACGTATCGACTTCAGCTATTACACCTATCCCACCTGCTATTTCAATTGCTTTAGTCTGGGCACCACTCATTCCTCCTAATCCAGAACTTAAATATACTATTCCCTCTAATCCTTTAGTGGGGGGTAAATTTAAATATAATCTTCCTGCATTTAATAAAGTGATGTAAGTGCCATGAACGATTCCTTGTGGTCCAATATACATCCATCCGCCCGCAGTCATTTGACCATAATTGGCTACTCCTAGAGCAGCGGCTCTTTGAAAATCTCCAACCGTGTCAAACATACCAATCATTAGCCCATTTGTCATTATAACTCGTGGTGCACTTCGCTTACTTGGAAATAATCCTAAAGGATGACCAGACATGACAACAAGCGTTTGTTCTTCTTTTAAAATCTCTAAATATTTCTTTATTAGTTGATATTGCATCCAATTTTGGCATACTTGTCCACTTTCTCCATAAGTTACCAATTCATAGGGATATAAGGCCACTTCGAAATCAAGATTATTATCTATCATAACCTGAATAGCTCGTGCTTCCAAAATTCCCTTATATTGGTTTATAGGTCTTGCTTTGATTGCCCCAGCCGGTCTGTATCGATAGCCATAGATTCTGCCCCGTGTTATTAATTCATTTAGAAATTCTGGAGCTAATTTTTCATGTAATTTTGGGGGTATATATCGTAATGCATTTATTAAAGCAATCAAAGTATCTCTACGATTAAGATTATATCCACGGTTAGGAGCTCTTCTAATGGTCTCAATAAATTTTGGGTCTGGAGGAAGAGTATCTGGTAATTTTATCTGTTTAGCTTCTGAATTATCCATAAGTTCTACTAACTTCCATTAATATTTAAACTTATAAGAAATCAGTAAAAATAAGAAAAAAAAATTATATTAAATGATTGAGATTGAATATTATCTCTATAAGTCCTCTAACCCTAATGATCTTAATTTCTCTTCATTTGGATAACCAGTATTGGGATTGAAAGTTCTATATTTATAGAGTGCTTTTTTGAGTTTATCAAGATTAGGTGATTTACCTGCGGAGCCTCCTTCATTTACGGGTTGGAGTAAAATTTTAGGCAGTTGATCATCTTTGGGAGTTATTCCCATTTTTAAGTTAAATAACCGTTTGATCATATAAAGACGTTCGCCTAATACTTTAAACTGGTCTATATCAAAATCAAGTCCAGTAGCTGCATTCAACATATTAATAACCATAGAAGGAGGAGGGTTGCAGAATGCACACATTATCAACGAGTTATATATTGCACGGTAATCTTGAAGTCTCGCACTTACTTCTGCCATCTCTTTTCCATCAGAATACCAATCAACATCCATTTTAATCCCAAATTCATCAAGAGGCAAGCCTAATAACGCATAATATGGATCACAGCTCGTATGACATGGTCCCCTTGTTGTTGCAATACCGTAAGCAATAGCATTACCATAACAACGTCGTAAATCATGGTAAGGTACTTCCATACCATAACAAGTGGCAATTTCATCCTTGGAAATGTTAAATTTTTTGCCTATTGCATCAGAACCTTCAGCGAGTAAATTTCCAATCCCTTCCCGTTGACCGATTTTTTTAATCATTTCTAATGCAGGATGAATATCACCCCATTCTGGCTTTAATCCATCAATATCCTCAGAACTTATCTTATTATTATTATATAAGTAATAAATGAAAGCAATAGTGCTACTGCCACTAATAGTATCAAATCCTAAATCATTACACATGTAATTAGCGGTTTGTATTGATTCAAGATCGTTATTCAAAATAAGAGATCCAAATCCTGCCACCGTTTCATATTCGGCAGCCTCAATCTCACCATCAGTTTTATATTCTCCTTCTTTAACTATGGCTTTTTTTGCACAACCTATTGGACATGAAAAACAAGGATAACTTCTAGCAAATATTTTCTCTGAAGCGGAAGCTCCTGATATATCGAATGCAGGCTCCCACGTACCTAATGTCCAATATTTTATAGGTAATTCTCCTTCTGAATTCCATCTATCCACTCCTCCGCTTGTTCCCAGTACACCAAACATTTGTGTGGCAAAGGATGCCATAACTTCCTCCGTAGCTTTCTTTACGGCTTCTTTAAATTCCTCAGGTCTAGCTGATTCATAAGGTTTCTTTTTGCCTCTTACTGCTATGGCCTTTAACTTTTTTGACCCCATTACTGCTCCCATACCCGTCCTACCAGCAGCTTTTTCTTCGGAAGCGATAGATGCATATTTTACCAAATTTTCACCTGCTGGACCAATACACGCAACCCGGGTCAATTCTGAGCCAGATTCTTTTTTTAATATTTCAGAGGTTTCTAAAGCACCTTTTCCCCACAAATAAGAGGCATCTTTCAATTCAGCATTGTTTTCTGTGATATTGAGATATACGGGAGTCATTGAGGCACCTTTTATAACTATCCCATCAAAACCAGCCTTTCTTATTTCTGGGCCTAAAAACCCACCACAATTTGATTCACCCCATAATCCGGTATAGGGAGATTTCGCACAAACTGCATATCTACCACTAGTAGGAACATTCGAACCGCAAAAAATTCCTGTCATAAACATCAATATATTATCGGGGGATAATGGGCCGGTATCCTTGTTAATCTTATCATATAAATACCTTGAACAATATCCTGCGCCACCTAGATAATTCTCTGCTATCTCCTCGTCAATCAGTTCTTCTGAAATCTTTTTATGAGTTAAATCAACTATTAATAATTTTCCTACAAAACCTTTCATAATAATAAGAACCTTAGAAAACTTAATTTTATGATATAGTAATATTTTCATCTATTTACTTTTTAAGTTTTCTAATAATTAAAGAAAAATATTCACAGACGAGAGTTTAGGTCATTTAAAAACTTTAACTTCTCGAGATTCTAAATCCTCTACGATTTCTCGAACTTTTTCTAGGTTATTTTTTTCTAAATTTAAATATTTCAAAGATGGGAGGTTTTTAAGAGATTCTGGAACATTTGATATTGAATTTCCCCGTAAAAACAGATATTTTAAGGATTTAAGTTTCCCAATAGATTCTGGAAGAGACGTAAGATTATTATTTCCGAGATAAAGACTTTTCAATGACTTGAGATTTCCAATTGAATTTGGTATATTGTTCAAATTATTATAATACAAATATAGTCTTTTTAGAGACAATAAGGATCCTATTGATTCTGGTACTTCTATTAAATCATTCTTACCTATATCAAAATTTTCTAGATGTTTTAAATAACCAATGCTATCAGGAAGGGTCTTAAGGTGATTAAATCCGAGCATCAAATTTTTCAAATCTGGTATAGAACCGATGGAGGAAACTAGATCACTCAGTTTATTATTTGAAATGTCTAATTCCCTTAATGACTTTAAATCCCCGATAGATTCAGGTAAACTGATTAAAAAGTTCTTGCTCAAGTCAAATATTGTCAAAGAAGATAAATTTCCAATATTAGATGGTATATTTCGAAGTTTATTATCATAGAGATCTAATTCTTTAAGATTTGCAAGATCACAAATTGAATTAGGAAGCTTTTCCAAATCATTTCTATCAATTTTAAATGTTTCTAATGATCTTAATTTCCCAATAGTCTCAGGAAGTGATCTTAAATTATTCCTATCTAATCTTAGTATTTGTAAAGAAGAAAGATCTTGTACTTCGGGAAATTGTTTTAAATCGTTATCAGATACTTCTAATCTTAACAATGATCTTAGATTTCCAACGGAACTTGGAAGTTTCGTAAGAGAATTTGAAGATAAGCTTAAATTTTCTAAAGAATCTAACTTACCAATTGATTTGGGTAAAGATGACAATTTATTCGAAGAGAGACCTAAATATTTTAAGTTTTTTAAATTTCCTATTGATTCAGGTAACTTTATCAGATTATTTCCCTTTAAAAATAATGATCTCAGTGAAACTAAATTTCCTATAGATTTTGGAAGTTCAGTAAGTTTATTATTTCGTAAATTAATCCGTACTAATGACTTTAAATCACCTATAGTCTCAGGGATTGTACTTAAGGCATTATTTCCTAAATATAATAACTCTAGGTTTGTGAGATTACCAATTTTATCCACAATTTTTACGAGTCCATTGTTACTCAAATCTAAATTTTTCAAATTCTGAAGAGAGAAAACAGAATCAGTAATTTTAATAAATCTATTTTCGCTCAAATCCAAAGTTTCAAGAGAGATTAAATCCTTTAGCGAAGTTGGTAATTCACTAAGTTTGTTAGACTCTAGATATAATTCCTTTAAAGTTGTTGCTGAGTAAATGGAACTTGGTAATTTAGATAATCGATTTTCACTTAAATCTAAAGTTTCTAAGGACATAATAAGAAATAACTCTTCGGGTAATACTCTTAATTTATTTCCTCGTAGTAATAACTTTTTTAACCCAGAAAGAGCGTTGATATTGTCGGGAATCGAATTTAATTCACAAGAAAATAGTGCAAGTCCGTTAATATGATTATCTTTGACTGTATATCCCAAAGTATAACTATAAATATCATTAACTAAAGGAATTTCCGCACCAATGCTACTTTCTAATAATTTTATAAATTTACGTTCTTCTTCGGGAATAGCCATTTCTAATCTTCGTATCCAAAGATCGGAATTAAAAATTCTTTACAAAAATAATATAAAATTTTTATTTATATGTTTAACACTTTCGGAAAATTTGAATTGAGAATAGGGACAAAATTATAAAAAAGATGATACGAATAAATAAAAAGAAGATATTGATGTTTATTAAAAATCAACATCTTTTCCTTCAAAAGAATAAAGATAAAGATTTCGAATATTATCTGCATTTGCAGATCGAGGGCTCATCGTACTTGAACTACTTTGATAGACCAAATTAATTAACATATCCAAATTTTTCTCAAAATCTTCTTTGGAAACTAAATCTTTAAGTTTAGATGGAAGATTTAATTCTTTTTGCAATTCCTTAATTTTTTCTATCACAATCATAGCAGCTTTTTTCTGATCTTCCTTCCATTCGCACCAACCTAATTGTTTTGCCATCTTTCCTAGAATTTCAATGGTAGGGTCGGTTTCATCTGGATTATTTATACAAAATTGGGTCACATAAGGAAGAAAAAGCCCTACCGCTTTTCCATGATGTGTGTGGAAGACGGCGCCCCAACTATGACCCATTGAATGTCCAAGATGGGCTTGGGAGTTTCCAAAAGCTAAACCCGCCATAGTTGCTGCCTGGTGCATATAATCTCGAGCTTCTATATTATCACCATCCTGGTATGCAATAGGTAAATATTCATAGATCAACTCAATAGCCTTTAAAGCTAATGCTTCACTGAACTCATTTTTCCAGACAGAGATAATGCCTTCTATTGAATGTGCTAATGCATCAAAACCAGTATTAACTGTTAATTCCGGTGGCATACCGGCAGGAAAAACAGGATCAACTATTGCATACATCGGGGCAATACCTTTATGTGCTTGTTCTAACTTTTTCCATACATTCTCTTCATATCTAGAGATAACGGTTGCCCACGTAGTTTCTGCTCCTGTCCCAGAGGTGGTCGGTATCGCAATCAATTTAGCTTTTTTGCCTAGATCATATAATTTGAGATTAAATGGATGCAGATCATCAACTACAAATTCAGGATATTCATATAAAGCCCAAGCTGCTTTGGCTGTATCGATTACAGAACCTCCTCCTAAAGCAATAATTTGATCTGGACTATAAGAAATACATTTTTCCTTAGCTTTGAGTACGTCCTCTTCGTGTGGATCAGATTTTACCGTGTTAAAAACTTCATATGTTCTCCCATATTTTTCAAGTTTATCCGTAAGTATTTTTAAATAGCCTAAATCTTCCAAAATTTTATCTGTTATAATAAAACACTTTTCACTAGGGATATTTTCCAAAAAATCTAAAGCGTCTTCTCCATAAACGATATTTGGACTAAAAAAATACCACATTTTTTTTATTCACCTTTCTTTACCTTTTAAGCTATTAATGCTCAAAGGATATTAATTATACTTAAATCTTTATTAGATTAAATAAATTATTAAATGCAAACTTAAATGAAAATTTTTTTCATTAATTAGGTGGGATAAAATGAAAGAAACTGAAAAATCAAATCTATTTATTACATTTCAAGGAGTTATTAATAGTATTATAGATGATAAGCGAAAATATCCAAAAAATCTAAAAACCCTCAATAATCTCGATGCGAGAATTAACTTAGGGCTTCATATCGAAGAGGATTACATCTTTTGGGTACATCTTATCGCAGAAAATGGGAATTATTCCTTAGGAAGGGATAAATTAGAGGAGTATGATCTCGAGGTAATATCTACTCCTGAAGATATGATGTATTTTTCTAATGGCGAAAATTCAACCCTTCATATGATATTAAAGAAAAATAAATTTGGATATAGAAAACTCAGATTTGATAAGGGAAGCGATGGTAAAAGGAATCTTGGATTATTATTAAAACTCCCAAAGGTACTGGTGCTTGATAAGGTTAAAAGACCAAATTAAATTAATCTAATAATTTTATTCTTTGTTTAGATTTTAATATTTATTTCTTATTGATTTATTTACATACAAGAAATAGAAATTCTTTATCGAAAATTTGGTAGTATTTCTACTTTTCTGAAAAAGTTTAGTAGATATATCTTTTGATTGCTCATTAATCTTCAATGTGATAAAAGCATTATTTTGAGTTGCAATAAAAGACCATGCTCCTGTAATACTTCCAGGATTAAGTAATAATACGCCATTTTGTGTTAAATAGATTTCTTCTTTATGAGTATGGCCTGAGACTAAAATATTATAGTTATTGTCTAAAGCAAAAGACTCTAATTGATTGTGATCTCCTCTGGGATGGATATTATGACCATGAATCAAACCGAGCGAAAGATCGTCATCGCGATTTAGTGAGATATGAAGATCACGGAATAATGGTAGATCTCTATCGCCCCCATAATAATCCATATTACCGATAACCCTAAGTATTTCATTTTTAGTAATCTTCTTTAGAAATCTCATTAGTTTTGGAGCATTAATAAGATCTCCTGTAAAAAAAGTATAATCAAAAAGAGTATCTTCTAATATTTCTTTTATTTTTGAATAGATATCGATAGGAACTTCAGTTGCTCTCTTTGGTATATGTGAGTCTCCTAATAGAAGTAAACGAACCATATTTAAACTTTAATTCTTCCTTTGTTTATCTTTTTTATCTTCTCTTTTAACAAATTGATAGAGCTCTTTTGCTTTTGGATCATTCTCAAAATGTCGACGTATAGGGTCCAAAAAGGTATTGAGGTATTTAACTACTGCTGGTTTTAGGTCTGCTGGATTCAAATCTCCTTTTGCATAATCTTTTTCTAGATCATCATACTTAAAATATTCAATATTACCGCCATACCTCTCAGGACGCTCAATTTTAAATGAATCGATAAGTTCAAAGATAATATATTTACAATATTCCAATATCGGATTTTCATTAATCTCATTTGGAGGACAATAAGCTTTATAAATTTTTCGTTTGACATCTTTTGGCGAATCTAACATGAAAATTGCGGAATCAGGATTGGATTTTGACATTTTTAGTTCGATAGCTCTATCTATTCCACTAAGATCAGTATCGGGAGGCTTTGTTAAACCAAGCAACATATGGTGATGGACTGCAACAGGTTTCGGTTTGTTTAAATCATTTGCCGTTTCTCTCGCGAGCATATTAACTTTTCTCTGATCTAATCCTAATTGACAAATATCCGCGGGGATATAAAAAATATCTGCTGTTTGCATCAAAGGATAGAGAATCTGAGAAGCATATAGGGTTTCTGATTCTTTTCTTCCCATAATTTGGGTACATCTTTTAACTCTGTTTAGAGTAGTATTTATGGCAATTTTAAGGACTAACTCCCAGTATTTTGGATCTTTTGTGAAATCAGAAGCATAGAGAAACTCTACATTTTCCAAATCCATGCCACATACTTTCCATAATTCAATAAAGAAATCACCAACTTTCTTTATTATCTTAAGATTGCCATCAAACTTCTTATTTGCTGCAGCATGCCAATCAGCAATTAAGAATTTGAATTTTATTCCGGCTTTCGTTATTTTATTTACATTTATAGCTCTTAATAGGCCTTGAGCAATATGAATGTTACCTGAAGGCTCAAATCCATCATACGCATTTATGGGTTGATTATTCTCTGTCTTCCATTTAATCATCTCTCTTAATTCATCTACATCTATTACTTCTTCTCCAACTTCTTCGATTAAAGCTACTCGTTCTTCTATCGATAACGGCATTTTATCACTTTGATTTAGGTATTTAAATTAGTCAATATAATGTATAGATCGATATATTTCTTACTGATCCAGAGTATTTGACTTCAACGATTCTATCTATTCTTCGATGAATATTGCTTGATAAAAATAAGATCAAATAATAAAAATAACAGTTAAAAAGAAGATTATTTTGTTCCCTTTTCTTCAATTACGGCTTGTGCAGCAGATAATCGTGCTACTGGTATTCGAAATGGCGAACAAGATACATAATTTAATCCTATAGAATGAGCAAACTTAATAGATTTAGGCTCACCACCATGTTCTCCACAGATACCACATTTCAGATCTGGTCGTGTGTTTCTTCCATCTTTAATCGCCATTTTCATGAGTTTCCCCACACCCTGTTGATCTAAACTCTCGAAGGGATTTTGGTCCAAAATTTCTTTATTCAAATAGATAGGAAGGAACTTGCCTTCTGCATCGTCTCGGCTGAATCCAAATGTCATCTGGGTGAGATCGTTAGTACCAAACGAGAAGAATTCTGCTTCACTGGCAATTTCATCTGCAGTAAGCGCTGCTCGAGGTATTTCAATCATTGTTCCGAACGTATAATTAAGTTTTACCCCATAACTATCGATGGTTTCTTTTGCTACTTTTACCAACTGTTCTTTAACAAGCTTAAGTTCAGAGATCATCCCGATGAGTGGGATCATAACTTCAGGAATGACATCGATTCCTTCAATCTTTAATTCGCAAGCTGCTTGAAAAATTGCTTTCACTTGCATTTCGTTTATCTCAGGCCAAACAATTCCGAGTCGGCAACCTCTTAAGCCCATCATGGGATTTTCCTCAGAGAGAGAGCGGATCAATGAGATTACCTTATTCTTCTTCTTGATTTCTTCATCAAGAGGTGATGTTTCTAACAGAGAACGAGAAAGAGAATTGGTCATCTTTAATTCTTGATATTCTAAAAGAACTGTTGATAATTCAGGAAGAAATTCATGTAAAGGAGGATCAAGTAATCGTATAGTTACTGGTTTCCCTTTCATTATTTTAAATATCTCGTAGAAGTCACCCTTCTGCATGGGTAATATTTTGTTAAGTGCATCTTGACGATCTTCTTGAGTTCTAGCCATAATCATATTCTGTACTACGGGAAGCCTATCTTGAGCCATGAACATATGCTCTGTTCTACACAGCCCTATACCTTCTGCTCCAAATTCTAATGCTTTCTGAGCATCTATTGGTGTATCTGCATTAGCACGGACTCCTAAATATTTAATATCATCTGCCATAGATAGTAATTCAGAGAATTCTCCTTTAATTTCGGGTTCAATCAGTGGCACTTTTCCTTCTATTACACGTCCTGATGTTCCATCAATTGTAATAACATCGCCTTCTTTTATAATAGTGTCACCAATGCTAAACTGTTTGTTTTCAACATCAATTTCAATATCTTGAGCACCAACAACTGCCGGCTTACCCATACCTCTTGCAACAACTGCAGCATGTGATGTTTTTCCACCAAATTGAGTTAAAACTCCACTAGAGGCATAGAGACCATGAACATCATCGGGTTTAGTTTGAGGTCGTACTAAGATGATTTCTTGTTCTCCTGTATTTGCCAATTCTTCAACAGTATCTGGATCAAAAATTGCAATACCTGATACTGCTCCTGGAGAAGCACTAATTCCACTTGCTAGGACACGCATTATTGAATTTTCATCAATGCTCTTGAATAATAACTTTGTTAATTTAAATGGATCAACACTCAAAATGGCTTCTTCTTTAGAGATTAAACCTTCTTTTACCATATCCACAGCAATTTTAACAGCTGCAGAGGGCGTTCGTTTTCCATTTCTGGTTTGAAGAATGAATAATTGACCATTTTCAACTGTGAACTCGATATCTTGCATATCTCGGTAATGTCTTTCGAGCTTAACCATAGTTTTTTTTAATTCTGTGTAAATATTCGGAAATTCATCTTTCATGTCATCCAATTTCTTTGGCGTTCTTATTCCTGCCACTACATCCTCTCCTTGAGCATTAGTAAGATATTCACCAAATTTTCGGTTCTCTCCATTTGAAGGATCTCGTGTAAATGCAACGCCAGTCGCTGAATCCCATCCTTTATTACCAAAAACCATAGCTTGAATGTTAACCGCCGTTCCTAAATTTGGAATATTATTAATTCTACGATATGTTATCGCTCGTCGATTATTCCAAGATTTAAACACAGCTTCAATTGCGATAAAAAGTTGTTTGATTGGATCCTGTGGAAAGGGGTTCCCGATCTCTTTTTCATATAAAGTTTTATAATCAGCAATTATCTTTTGCAAATCTGATACTTTTAAATCAGTATCTTGTGCATTTCTCGAAATGGCACGCTTATATTTATCAAGGATTACCTCAAATTTTTCATCTCCTATTCCCATACATACATCTCCAAACATTTGGATGAAGCGTCGATAAGAATCATATGCGAATCGAGGGTTGCTTGTCTGTTCTGCCATTCCCTTAACAGATTCATCATTAAGGCCTAGATTTAATACTGTATCCATCATTCCAGGCATTGATATTGGAGCACCCGATCGAACTGAGACCAAAAGAGGTTTTTTATTATCTCCAAACCTTTTTTTGGTTTTCTCTTCTAATGCTTTGAGATGTTCTCTTACACCTGGTTCAATTTGTTTCATAATTTCAGCAGGATTATCAAAATATAATAGACATGCTTCTGTGGTGATAGTAAATCCAGGGGGAATATTAAGACCTAAATTTGTCATTTCCCCTAAGTTAGCACCTTTTCCGCCTAATAGGTTTTTGAGTTCTTTACTGCCTTCTTCAAATGAATAAATATACTTTTTTTGTTCTGATCGAACTTTTTTTTGTTCAGATGTTGCCATGTTTAATCAAAATTTCTTGTTTATTATGCCACTCAAATTCTATATTTATTATTATATAAAAATCGAACTTAACTTATTTTTTAAGAATATTGCTTATGAAATAAAATTTTCGGAAAGCTATTCAAATGTAAGCTATATATTGGTATATAGATATAAGGATTAGTGAAAAAGATCAAGAAGCGTCCAAATACCATCTATAATAAAATCGGGTTTGAATTCTTTACTATTTTGTATCATTTCAAAAGTGGTTTCTCCAGATAACACACAACATGTCGTAATTCCCGCATTTATACCCATCTTAATATCAGTATATAATCGATCTCCAATCATTACTGCTTGTTCTCGGTGTATTTTAAGTTCCTCTAATTTGAATAAAAGCATTTCTTTATTTGGTTTTCCAAATACTTTCGGCATACGATCAGTAGTTTTATATAATAAAGCTGCAATCCCACCCGCATCTGGAATATAGCCATCCTCAACTGGACACCGATTATCTAAATGTGTGGCTATATATGGTATACCATTTTGCAGAAATTTAGATGCCTTAACTAATCTCTCATAGGTTAATTCTTGATCAAATGCTAATACTAATATCTCGGGATCCTCCTTAGTCAACTGGAAACCATGATGAATAAATTCTTCTTTTAAAGAACTAGTTCCTAATAAAAATATTTTTTTAAAAGAGTTTTTGTGCAAATAATCAATTGTAGGGTGTTGAGATAGTAAAATTTTCTCGCGAGTTATAGGAAGATTGAAGCCTTTTAATTTTTTCAGATAATCATCTGTGGATTTGCTTGAATTATTTGATAGAAAGAAAAAATGCTTCTTATATTCATTTAAAAGCTCTATTAATTCACGAACTCCTTTAAATAGACGATTTTCTATAAAAATTGTACCATCTAGATCAAAGAAGAAAACTTTTTTTTCCTTAAGTAGTGAAAGGTTTTGTTTCAAGATACTCATTTGTTTTTAGTATTAAACTTAAATGAATCGATGATTTAATATCTTCTAATATGAAGTAAAAAAATAATGTTTGGAAAATAATCTTATTAAGATTTTTGATTGGAGTATTAATTAATTTTTTAGTAGCTCAGCCTTGATGGTTCTTTGTCTTTTTGTATTAACCACGCTCGATATTTAAAGGTATATTTCCCGTCTTTTAAAGGAGAATAACCAGTTTCTTCTTCATATAATATACGCTTAATTTCTGAATCGAGCATTTTACAAGTTTTAATATCCGATTGTCTCCTTATAATAGGATAAAGGATAATTATAATGATTATAACGGGGATTATAGTAATCCAACCACTCTCACTTTGCAGATATATTACAGAAAATGATGCAATTAGTAGAAGAGGAATGACTGTTGTACAACAATATATACAGCACTCTCCTCCTGTGTTAAGTGTATGAGGTCTATAATTAAGATCTAAATTTTCTTCTATGGCATTAGTGATTAACCACTTTTTATATTTCCTCGTGAAAGCGTCTTTTTTCAAAGCAGATTTATTGGTTTCTTCGAAATAAATCTCTTGTTTTCTCAAAGTATCTAAAGCAATGATAATTCTATTGAATTTATAATATAAGTATAAAATAATTATTGTGAACATACAACCCCATATCAATAAGGAACTGTAAATATTTAGGAATGAGTAATTGTTGAGTAGATATGCGATGACAAAATAAATTAGTAGACTATAAAAAAAGAGCTTTACAATTTTTTTTTTGAGATAGATGCTACTAAATTTGCCAAGGGCACTCATGATATAAATTTATCAATGATTTAATTAATTAAAGTTTGATACAAAAAAATCAATATATAAAGAGAAAAAAATTGTTTAATTATTCTTAGAAATCTTCTCTAATGCTTTTTTTCGACTTCAGTTCCACACCATTTGCAAAAATTAGCATTTTCTCCGAGTTTACTTCCACATAGACTGCATGTTTTAGATTCTGCAGGAGTAACAACCTCTGTACTGCCTATAGCTCTACCCTCTACTTTTCCACCACAAACTGGACAAAAGTTTGCGTCTGGCCGAAGTTTACTCCCACATCGTACGCACTTAGAGGGAGTTACAGACACTTCTTTAGTAGTTTTGGCTTTCGCTTCTGGTTGGGTCACTTGTTTTGGTTTTTGTTTTGCTAATTTCTTCTGGCCCTTACGAGCTATGACTGCAGCTATTATAATAATGACTATGACTACAAGGATTCCGATTAATATCGGTGATATACTAATCCATCGCTCAGCACCATTTACTCCTGTATCATATGTGACGTCAAAAGTTATATCAGTCGATTCTGCGGGAGAATAAAGTGGATCAAAGTACACAAAAAAATACCAATTTCCACTTGTGGGAACATTAAATGTGCCATCTACACTTGTTTCTGCTATAGCATATTCGTAAGTCGCTGTTAAATTATATACGTTAACAGCTGTGAAGTTTGCAATAAAATCTACATCAGCAGTACCACCATAGTTATTATACCAAACTAAGTAGTAATCTCTCGCAGTAGTGATAGAAATAGAACCTGTACCTGTGGTTACCGCATTACTTTCCTCATAAAAAATAGGAGTACCACCTTGATTCCATGTATATAATTGATTAGCATCAGCAATAAAGAAATCCACTGAACTTGTCGCATTAAAATTATAATCAATTGATGATCCCGGTTTTAGATATATTGAATAATATTCATAATAGTTATTCACAAGTAAAAATGAATCGCTGAAGTTTCCATTTTTAGTTGTTTTAGGTATTGTTTCAAAAGGTTGATTCCAGATAGCAAAACTGATTACTTCAGGAGAAGACTGTATTGAATATGATATTTGATTTCCTGCTTCAATGTATTCGTATTCATACCAATATTCGTTATAATAAATCGTTTCTGTAGAGCGGTAATTGACAAATCCATTAGGATCAGCATTACTAAAGGGAAACCATAATGCAATACCAAATAGTGGTAAAAGAATTAAGCCTAGTATAATAGCAAATACAATGCCTCCCCCAACATACACAGGAGAGTAGTACCATGGTCTGTGCCAATATCCGAGCCAATACGGGGAATACCACCATCGATAATACCATGGTCTATAACCCCATCTATAATATCTTCTGTATGGATGATAATATGAATGTCTATATGGTCCGCTTGGTGAACGTGAAGTTATACGATTAGCGCCTGTTCTTCCAAATGGAGTTCCAGACGGAGTTCCACGAACGGGTCTAAACCCTCCAGGTCCTCCTCTAAAACCTCCACCTCTAAAGCCACCACCAAAGCCTCCTCCTCGGAATCCACCTCCAAAACCACGTCCTCCGCCACCTCGAGGCATTTTTCTACCTCACCTCAGTTCCTTCTGATTCCATTAAAGCTTTCTCTTTAAATAAATAATCTCGATTGATTGCAACAATGATTAAAAGCATAGAAATAATCGACAAAGTTAGACCAATAGGATTTACTCCCACTAGTACCGGGATTGATGATACTGCGAAAGCTATAGCAAAAAAGATCCATTCTAAAACCATAAAAAATACAACTAAGCTAGGAAGGACGATTCGAACTAAATTACCAGTAGGCATGTTTTTTGTATCAGTGTATGAAGAATAAATCAATGCTAATAGCCCAATTATGCCTAGAATAAGCAATGAAATACTAGTAGCTATTATCACACCCCAGATTGGCCCCCCATCCTCAATTAAGCTTAAAAAAGGGACAAAGAAGTCTAATCCATGAGCTTCGAAAAAGTAAAAATTAAGAAGCCCTCCTCTTACATCAGCTAATCCTAATAAAGTCATCACATCAGCTTGATCAGCTATAAAGAAGCCAAAAACTCCTGCTAATGGCAATAATATCCCCAGTATAAAAGCGGTGACTGCTGAAATGCTTGCGAACCAGAATTCTGCTATTTTAGTGTTAGACACAGCAATTAATCCTCTCTCGTCTGGAATTACATCAGGGATATAGCTCCAACAATCTTGAATAGTAGCTACTCCAAAAAGCTTTCCATCTTCCAGAACAGGTACAACATTTACACGTAGATTCTGCATCCTTTTGAATGCTACTGAAACAGGAGTATCTAACATAACTGGTTCTATAGAATACATTGTTGATACTACTTTAGCGCTATTACAGTCAATACCTTCAGCTACTACATTTTGAACTATATCAAAATCAGCAACAACACCTAATACCTTTTCAGTGCCTTCTTCTATGACCACTAGGTCAGGAACTCCTAATTCCTTCATTTTTTTAGCGGCATCTCGGACAGACGCATTAGAATTCACGATTCCGTATTCATCATCTATAACTAAATCTCGAACGAAATATTCCTTTCCGGATAAGCCCAAATTTAATCACATTTTTAATTAAATTGTATTATGTCTATAAAAATCGTTTAATAATTAAATATTTTCAATAGTCCAATTTTTATTTTGTAAAAAAGATTTTGATTAAGATTTGAAATGAGAAAAAAAGAAAAAAAGGAAAAGTTAGTAAAATTCAGCTCCTTCAATTTGTGTGGTGCTATTGACCATCTCTTGAGCAGCCTTAGTTGCTCTCATGACTTTTGCCATGTTTCCAACAAGTTTGAATTTTCCGGCCATTAGTCCTTGAATAGGATCAAGTTCTTTTTTCAAAACTTTTACCCAGTTATCATAGGTCCCAGAAAAGACAAATTCTGCACCAATTTTTTCCCCTTCCTTTAGGGGTCTTGGCGGAGAGTTAGGAGGTAAAATCTCATACTCCTCATCCTCATTGAGAACCTTGCTACCGGTACAATCTCCTTTGTATAATCCAATAAACATTCTAATTTCATGATCTAAATTACCACTAGGTTCAATAACAAATATAAAATCCCCTTCCCACCAAGAAGCAGCTGCTCTATAATTTTCGTTGGCATTTAATGCGTTAACATATTCATCTGCCCATTCTTCTGAAAATACCTTCATTTTTTTATTACCTTTCTCGATATTTTTTGAATTGTTTTTGTTAATATTGTGTATTGATTCTTTTTATTTGAAAATAATTAAAATTCATATTTAAGAAATAACAAATAAAAAAATAAAATCGCTTCTGCATGACCTATTCAAATTAAAAAAAAGTAGTTCAGACGCCAATACCTATAGTATTTCCAATACCTGCTACGATAATTTTTGTTCCTTTTTCGGTTCTTTTACGAATGCCCATTTTAATTCGTTCTACGATATCAGGTACAGATTTTGTTATAGGTCGTTTCATGGTGGTTATCGCATCCTCTAAGGATTGTCTACAAATTAGAGCATCAATTGGTATAGTTTTTTTCGTTGAAGATTCTTCAATATAAAATTTTTCAACTCCAATTCCTCCAATTGCTGCACCAACTCCTTCTGCTACCGAACCAGTTTTATCTCCAGAAAGTTTTAATCCGGCATCAATCATAAAAATCCTTGAAATGGAATCACCACTTTCTTCTATTAATTTCTTTATCGCAGTTCCAGGTTTTCCAACAGTTCCACCTGGACCTTTTGCTCTGATAACGTAAACAGTTCTATCCTCAAAATCTACTTCCTGTAAGATGGTATCCTTAGCTACTTCAATCGCTTCTACTTCGCCATTCTGAGTTATATTTCGAACAAAACTTCCAGCAACCATCGGTCCTAATGCATCTCCAATGGGACTTCCCTCTGAAAATGCTTTAGTGGCTCGGAAATATGATTTAGCCATTGCTAAAATTAAACTCATCTGCATAGAAATCTGCATAAGTAGGATATATGATTTTGATTTTTTTCCTAAAATGAGATAATGTTTTACTAATCGATACACATAATCTACTGCCATCGCAGCTTCTAAAAGATTTTCTAAATTTTGAGCATCTGGAGATCCTTTAATAACGTTTGGAGCCATTTGAGAAACCTCTTCCTTGAATCTATTATCTCTTACATCAATTATGTGATCGAACTTAGGAATTATACCATAAGGATCAAGATTTACAGGAGTGATTGCGATAAAACTCAAGAAATCTTCAAGCTTCAATCTCAAATCTTTCTCGGTTTCTTTTTTATCTGCAAATTTTTTAAAATTATTGACAAGGATTTGTTTAGCCTCATCATTCCAATTTTTTAACTTTTCCAATCCAGATTCTATTTCCTTTTGCGAGCGATAAGCTTGGAGTTTCGTCCCATAGAAAATAGATATGAATATAAGTACAAACCATAATAGATTAAGGATAAGACCTAGTGGATCAGCTTCTGTTTGTCCAAATAATTGCATTAATTGATACATATTAACCCATTTTTATTGAATTTTAGTTTAATAATGAAGACTTTTAATGTATTAAGTTTTCATAATAACAAAATTTATTTAATCTTATATTCTTTTCTATTATAGAGTATAGAAGTATTATTTCCTTGATTTTTGAGAAGAATCTTATGATTGAAGAAGAAGACGATGAGGATATCTTAAACAAGAAGATTTCAATTAAAACAGTCTTAAAAAATCTTCTATTTATTTTGCTAATCATAGTTGGAGCACTGTTTATTTATATTGGAATTACTCCAGACCAAGTAACAAACTTCATAATAGGGTTCTCTCTTATTTGTCTGGGTTCCTCATTAATTCAGATTCAAAAGAAACCAGCCGAACCAATAAGACAGACACTAACCATTTTAAAATGCAGTTCATGTGATACAATTAAAGTTAGAAATTATCAAAATGGAGATTATGTATTCAAAAGATCAGGAAATTGTGATAAATGTAATGAAACTTTAATTATTCACCAAATTTATAGTGTTAAGTTAAAAAAGCCTACTGTAGAAGTAAAAAAAGCCGATATTTTAAAACTTCAGAGTAAGTCTTAATTTTTGATATATTGTACTTCATCTTGGGTGGTGTTCTTATTTTAAAAAAGGCGGGTATGGGCGGTACTTTTGATCATCTTCATGAAGGACATAAATTTTTAATAAAAACAGGGCTAAATTTTTCTAAACAATTAGTGATTGGAATAGCATCTGATGAGATGTTAAAAAATAAAGAATATTCTTCCGAATTGGAACCATATCATGTAAGAAAAGAGAATGTAATAAACTTTATTGAAGCCGAATCTAAATTGGAAAAAGTAGAAATTATAGAATTAAATGATCGATTTGGGCCTCCTATTCATGAATCAGAGTATGATGGGATAATTGTGAGTCAAGAAACTTATAAAACAGCTCTTGAAATCAATGATATGAGAACAAAAAAAGGTTTTAAGCCATTATTAATCATCATAATCCCTATTATTAAAGATAAAAATAATCTTAAAATCAGCTCAACTTCGATAAGGAAAAACTTGAGTAATAAAATTTTTTAGGAACTTTTAGTTATTTTATTAATATAGAATAGAAACTTGTCAAGTGTTATATATGAATCTAATTGGTAAAAATATATCTAAAGTACTAAAAAACACTCGAGTTTCATTTTTTGTTAAATTCTTTATTCTGCCAAGGGAT
>Ga0180438_10004825_pt1 | contig 19171 bp, 14 predicted proteins | sample SS_ome_12_FD_132455 | JGI IMG/M metagenome (GOLD analysis project Ga0180438, IMG submission 132455) | Hypersaline lake sediment archaeal communities from the Salton Sea, California, USA - SS_3_D_2 metaG | ecosystem: Environmental > Aquatic > Non-marine Saline and Alkaline > Hypersaline >...
CTCGCAACGCTGGTAGAGGCGCCGAGCGCTGTGGAATTCGAATCATTTCAAGTGGCGGATTCTTGGTTCAGGCGGGAGTATTCTACGCTTTATTTCGCCTTCGTTTTCGAGAACCCCAATCCTTCGCTCACCTTCGAAGGCAACACCTATCAGGTCGCGGCCTACGACGAGGCCGGCACAGTCTTGGGAACCCATTCACACGTCTTGCCTGTTGTGTTTCCCGGCCAACGGCTGGGCGTGGCTGGATTTATGCCGCTACTCACAGAAGCTCAGGTGAGTAAAGTGGACGTTCAGATTGTCCCAGGGGAAAGCCAGTCATCCGGGTTGAGCGCGGATCCCTTTGCGACCGAACGAGTGGCCTTCAGTGTTGACCCGGTTCAATCCAGGGTCACCGGCATTGTCAAGAACGCGTTGGACGAAGATGTCGAAATGGTATGGCTGGCGGCTATTGCCTACGATGAGAAAGGCGCCATCGTCGGCGGTGGCGAGGGCCGGCTGGATTTTGTGCCTGCCGGCGGGCAGGCCCCGGCCAGCGTCGAGATAAAGACACTCGGCGAGCCAGCCAGCGTTGAACTGTATGCCCGGCTGCACGAGTATTCTAAGCTCAAAGAGGCATCTGCACAGGATGGCGTGCTCAGTGTGGCTGCCACCGGATTCCTGCGCGACCCTAACACCGGCAAGGTGGTGATCACCTTTATCGTCGAGAACGCCAGTGCGCGGCTGACCTTCTTGAACACAGCCTGCCAGGCAACTGCCTACGACGAAGCCGGGACCGTACTGGGAACCAGTCCGTGCAACGTCCCCGTCGTCTTTCCAGGCGAACGCCTGGGGCGGGTGGCGGATGTGCTGGTCCCGGAGGGGGCAAGCGTCGCCCGGGTGGAGGTTCAACTCCGGCCGGAAGAACCAGTCGAGTCCCAACTTACCGAGAATCCGTTTACGGTCGAACAGGTCGAGTACATCCCTGATCCCCACGGGCATTTCCCCCAGGTGACGGGGCTGGTCAAGAGCTCGTTCGGGAGTGATACATACATCACGCTGGCGGCCATTGCTTACGACGAAAGCGGCAGCATCATCGGCGGGGGGCTGATCAATGCGCTTGCCGAAGCCAATGGACAGGGTACGCTGAGCTTTTACCTGCCCACCATCGAGGGACAGCCACCAGCCAGAGTTGAACTCTATCCAACGTTCCAGACGCACGCCGATTTGCCGTAGTTAAACACCAAAATGAGGTGTAGGTCTCAAACAATTTGATTTGGCAAACTCATCATTCTCGGCTCAAAACGCGGCAGAATCAGGTGTAGACGCATCCTTCCGCTACCTCCTGGTGGGCGATACCCTCACTCTACACCAATTTCCACCAACTATCGAACGATCCCCATCACAACGCCTCTTGACAAACTCAGCAATATCGTGTATCATATATGATATATGATACACGATATATGAGTCTACCTCTTTTCCACTTCTTCGACTGGAACGGCACAGAAAAACGGCACGGACATATGGCGATCACACAACTCAGCTACAGCGATGAGGCCTATCTGGCCATCAGGGCAAAGATAATCAAGGATGAAGTCCCTTTCGGCGCAAGACTGCACATTGGAAACCTTGCTGAAGAGCTGGGCGTGAGCCCAACGCCGGTGAGAGAGGCTCTCAATCGCCTGGCCGCAAATGGTCTCGCAGAAATGACCCCCCACAAGGGGATCTTTGTCATCGATCCCTGCCAGCGAGATGTCAAGGAGTTGTGTCAGGCGCGTCTCTGCCTGGAGTCGCAAATGGCTGAGGCTGTGATACAGAATGCCACCCCGCAAGATATCGAAAAGCTGCACTGGTATGCTGATGATATGTTAGACACGATGAGGGTGCTGGGTTTCCATGGATATTATGCCCAGATTTCAGGGAACCGCGTCCTGATAAGGCTGCATACCCAGGTCCACAGCACCATCGGGGTATTATTTAGCAAAGCGACAACGCGACTTAAGCCAACTTATCTGGCCCAACACCAAAAGGAAGAGGAACAGATAATCCAAGCCATTGAGGACGGGGAGGTTGCAAGGCTCAGAGCAGCGATTGAGCTACACATTGAAAACCTTGAGGAGTTCTTGCTTTCAGCGAAGGTAGCTAAAGTGGATGCCCCATCCTCCAGTCCCATTGAACGATCGTCGACGGCAGGGATAGCAAGGGCTTGATCTTCTAGGAACCGGGCGAACAGAAGCCTATAACAAATGGAAAAGGAGATACCGGCAGACTTGGCGGAAAGCGGTATCCCCTTGGGTTGACACAGCACACAGAGCACGTGTGTGCAGTCTATGCACTGGTCGCTATTAGTATACTACAATTTGACGAAAGCTCAACACTTCCTGTCATGGAAAATGCCCAAGCAAAGCAGACACCGCGCTGCATACCAGGTTGACGAAAGGAGGACGCGTATTGAGCTAACCCTTCGCCGCACGTAAGCTTTATAGTATGAAGAGCCAAACCAGAAAAGGAGGATCAAAAATGGTAAATCGAAAGCTATCGCGCAGGGAGTTTCTGAACTTGGCCGCGCTGACGTCGGCGGGCGTAGCGCTAGCGGCTTGCGCGCCACCTGCAACGCCAGGGGCAGAACCTGCAGCGCCTGCGGAGGGAGAAACTGCGCCCACCACAGCGCCGGCTGCACCGGGGGAGAGGAAGGTGGAGTTTTGGGGAGTGGGTAGCCCGGGTCATACCGATGCAGTGATGAAAACTACTGAGGAACTGCGGGCAGATACGGGGCTGTTCATTGACTATGTCAGGGCGCCGGCTGGTTGGCCCAACCAGCTTGAGAAGTTAAATGCCGCTATTGCGGCTGGGTCTGTGCCCGACCTGGCGCACGTCAAAGACTTCAATATGTGGGACTACGCCTGGCGGGAAACACTACTACCTCTTGACGACTATTTCGCCGCAAGCAGCATCAACTCTGGAGATTTTCGCAACTCAATTTGGGAGGCTATGCACTACAAGGATGCGGTATATGCTGCCCCCTGGAAAGGCAGTTTCGTGTGGGTACAGTATATCAACCATGATCTATTTGAGGCAGCCGGATTAGATCCTGAGACAGATGTCCCCGCGACGTGGGATGCGGTGGTCGAGGTGGGTCAAAAGATCGCCGACGCAGACGCTGGACAGTATGGGCACGCTTTCTATGGCCTCGGCACCATTGAACCTGATTTCTTCCTGTTCACAGCCTACATTGGCCAGGCCGGCGGGACGGTTCTCGGTGAGGATGGCTTGACCTTGAATACGCCGGAAGCCAACGAAGCGCTGCAGTGGATGTATGACATGTTGTGGACATGGAGGATCGCTTTACCCCCCGATCAGATGCAGAGCGTTTGGGACATGGTCAAGAGCGGCGTTGTCGGCACCTGGATCAACGGGGTATGGTTTGTTGAAGAGGCACTGGCAACTGCACCTCAACTAGAGTGGACGCTTCATCCCATTCCCTGTTACAAGACCTGTGACAACGTGGACACACCTGAATGCATCATAGTTCCCAAGGGGGCGGCGAACCCTGATCTCTCCTGGGAAGCGATTGAACTGCTGCTCGATCCAGAAATCGACCTGGAGCACGCGCTGGTGCAGGGCTTCCTCCCGGCCTACACGGAGAACCTCGATAAACTGGGCGAAGCGGCCACCAAGAACCAGGAGGCCATCAAGACGTATGCTGAGATAGGGAAGAACCCGGACTTGCGTCCGCGGCAGTGGGTTGAAGGCTATGACGAGCTGGTCTCGGTCGTTATGCCTGAGATCCAGGCTGTATGGTTCGACCAGAAGAGCGTGGAAGATGGATTGGCCTCTGCCGAGCAGCTCGGGAACGAAGTCTTGCAGAGAGTTAAAGAAACGGGCCGTTAGCGGATAGCTGCGGAGTTCCGAAGTACCGAACTCTGTCTGAAGTTGACGCAGGTTGTGGCCGATTGGCTTGTAGGCCACAGCCTGCCAACTATGTCCATCTTCGGGATACAAACGGAGTGGTGCTATGCAAGTTAGTAGTAATCGCAGTCATAAGCCTCGGTATTGGCAGATTCAGCGCGTGGAGGGCTATCTACTCATCTCACCGTGGCTTATCGGGCTTGTGCTGTTCACACTGGGTCCAATCATGGTATCCTTCGCGTTAAGCTTCACCAATTGGGACATCGTGCGCCCGGCTGACTTCATTGGTTTGCAGAATTATATCCGCATTTTTACCCAAGATAGGTTATTCAAACAAGCGCTGTACAACACATTCTATTTCGCAGCGGGCAGTGTCCCGTTGAGTCTTGCATTGGCTCTCGGGCTGGCTCTATTGCTTAACCAGGGTATCCGCGGCACAAACATCGCGCGCACCGTCTTCTATATGCCATCCGTGGTATCTTTGGTGGCGATGGGCCTGCTTTGGCGCTTCATGCTGCAGCCGCAAATAGGTGTTGTCAACTACTTGCTAGGCCTGATAGGCATTCAGGGACCGACGTGGCTGGGTAGCCCCATCTGGTCAAAGCCAGCCCTAATTTTGGTCAGTCTCATGTACGTTGGTCCACAGACGGTCATTTTTCTGGCTGGTTTGAAGGGGATACCTCTTCATCTGTACGAAGCCTCAGAATTGGATGGTGCCGGTACCTTGGCAAAGTTTCGCCACGTTACGCTGCCCATGCTGTCGCCAACGATCTTCTTTAATATGGTGACCTCAGTCATCCACGCTTTTCAAGTTTTCGCCTTGGTTTATGTGATGTTCAGTGGACCGTCAACACCCGCTCACGGTCCTTTAAACTCGACGCTGGTCTATGCTTTGTACGTTTACGAACAAGCCTTTCAGCAACTTCATATGGGTTATGCATCAGCCCTGGCCTGGATTATGTTCCTCATTATTATGGTTATGACCCTGTTACAATTGCGTTTCTCCAGGTGGGTATACTACGAGAGGGGATAACATATGGACACAAATGGAGACTTCTCTCTATCGCGCGAACCGCACACTCACTCGAAGGGGGGACGCACGGTGATAGGAACTTGGTTAGGTCGCAAGAGCATAAGGCGCGCCATTCGCAAAGGTCTCACAATCCTTCTCCTGCTATTCGCCGGGTTCTTTTTTCTTCTGCCATTTTATTGGCTCTTTCTCACCGCGGTGAAGCCGGCAGATCAGATCTTTACTATTCCCCTCGTGTTCTGGCCTCGGGAGTTCGTCTGGCGTAACTTTCCTGATGTCTGGGTCAAAGCACCCTTCGCACGCTATACAGCTAATACCTCCATCATAGCTGCCTTTAATATCGTCGGGCACACTCTGGTGTCGGCCCTCGTAGGCTACGGCTTTGCGGTAGGCAGGTTCCGGGGGCGTGATTTCTTGTTTGTGGTTTTGTTGGCAACCATGATGATTCCGCCACAGATTACGATAATCCCACTCTTTGTCATGTACCGGTATGTTCATTGGCTCGACACCTTTCTGCCACTGATCGTGCCCCCCTTCTTTGGCGTTGGCAGTGCTTTCTATATATTCCTCATGCGCCAGTTTTTCCTGACTATACCCCTTGAGCTGGAGGAAGCTGCGCGCATGGACGGTGCCAGCACACTGCGTATCTTTTGGAGTATCTACTTGCCCCTGTCAGTACCGGCATTGACAGCAGTTGGGCTCTTCTCCTTCATATATGCCTGGAATGACTTCTTCGGTCCTCTGGTGTTCTTAACGCGGCGGGAGAATTGGACTCTAACTTTAGGCCTGGCTGCCCTGGCGAACCCGCAGTATATCGATTATAAAGAGGTGATGGCGGCTGGCTTGCTGGTCTCACTGCCTTGCATTGTTGTCTTTTTCGTGGCGCAGCGGTTCTTCACAGAGGGAGTTACTCTAACTGGTATCAAAGGTTAAATTGTAGGAGTGCGTCTTGTGCGGATCGAGTCAAAACAGGTGTGATGAAAGAGATAACGGTTGTTGGGGTTGGACGGTTGAAGGAACACTTGGGTGAGGGCGTGACGGTTGCAGCGGGCCAGACGGTGCGTCAGGCAATAGAGAGCCTGAATTTGGGAGAAGCTGGTGGTCTTCCCATAACTTTAATGGTCAATGATCGTCTGGTTGAATGGGATCACGTATTGAGGCCAGGTGATGGGCTTGTATTGGTACCAACCATTGGGGGAGGCCATGGGACTACTACATGATTATCGGAAACTGAAAAGGAGATCACGGTGACGTCAGAACCTACACCGCTTGGCGGTACGTACGGTAAGATCTTGCACGTAGATTTGAAAACGGGGATTTCCAGGATCGAGGTACCTGCGAATGAGGTCTATAAGAAACTGGTGGGCGGACGAGCCCTTATTGCCTATTTGTTGCTGAGGGATCTGCCCGTGGGTGCTGACCCACTGGGGGCAGAAAACTTGCTGATCTTTGCGCCGGGTATCTTGCAGGGCACGAACCTGCCTGGCACGGGTCGGCACGGTGTGGGAGCCAAGTCGCCCTTGACTGGTGGTCTGGGTAGCAGCGAGGTTGGGGGCTGGTGGGGTCACGAATTTAAGCGGACAGGATACGACGCCATCGTGATTCATGGACAGGCTGAGCAACCAGTCTTCCTATGGATCAAAGACGAAATGGTTGAGATCCGACCGGCCGGACATCTTTGGGGCAAGGCAACAGGTGATGTAGAACCATTGATCCGGGAAGAACTGGGTGATGAAAATATCAGAATCGCCCAAATTGGCGTCGCTGGTGAGAATCTAGTCCGTTTCTCAGCGATCATGCATGATGTAAATCGAGCAACAGGTCGTGGCGGAATGGGCGCGGTTATGGGCAGCAAGAAACTCAAAGCTGTAGCAGTGAGAGGCACGACAAGCCTCGAGGTAGCGGACAGGAAAAGAATCGTCGAAGTGGCTAAATGGCTAGGTGAAAACTATGAAGAAAAGGCCGGGTGGGCGGTAGAGATGGGTACCCCGGCGGGTGTCGTGGGCCTCGAAAGCCTGGGCGCATTACCGACGCGGAATTTCCAAGACTTCCGGTTCGAAAACGCGGCGCAAATCGGCGGCCAACGTATGCACGAGACAATCTTGAAGGAGCGGGACTCGTGCATGGTGTGTCCCATCACGTGTAAGCAGGTAGTGGAGCACCAGGACCATGAGGGCCGGTACAATATCGATCCCGTCTACGGTGGGCCAGAATACGAGACGCTAGCTTCCCTTGGTTCCAACTGTTACGTGGACGACCTGCTAGCCGTTGCCAAGGCCAATGAGCGCTGTGCTGCCTATGGGCTGGACACCATCTCTACCGGCGGAACCATCGCCTTCGTGATGGAATGTGTCGAACGCGGTCTGCTCACGACCGCCGACACTGGCGGCTTCCTGCCCCAATGGGGCGACCCGGAAGCGCTGTTGCAGGCGATTGATCTAATTGCACGACGCGAAGGGTTTGGCGATAAGATAGCTAATGGTGTGGCTCGATTGGCTGCGCAGATTGGCAAGGGTGCTGAAGAGTTTGCGATGCATGCCAGGGGACTGGAAGTAGCTATGCACGAGCCGCGCTTCAAGCCTGGTATGTTGATCGGATTCGCCACCTCACCATTGGGGGGCGATCACATCACCAGCGTCCAGGACAGCGACTATGCCCATCCAGGCAATAATGTGGACCGGGTCAACGCCGTCTACAAGGTCGAGCCGCTAGAACGCTACGACCTGGGCGAAGAGAAATTGCACCTCATCTACTACGAGACAAACTGGCACCACTTCCTCGACTGTGGGGTGATGTGCTACTTCCATCCCTACCGCTATGAACACATGGCCGAGGCTTTGAGCGGCGCCACTGGCGTGGAATACAGCATCTATGACGTTCTGACGGTTGGCGAGCGGGCCAATACGCTGGGGCGGCTGTTCAACTATCGCGAGGGTTTTACTCAGGCTGACGACAAAGTACCGCACCGATTTATGAAAGCTTTTAAAGAGGGTCCCATTGCCGGAAAAGCGCTATCGCCCGAGATGTTCGAGCGTTTGCTTCGCCGTTATTACGAATTGATGGGATGGGATCGAGAAACGGGATATCCACTGCCGGAGCGGCTCGAGACCTTGGGCCTGAGTGAGTTGCTGAAGGATATACCCTTTTTAAACAAGGAGGTGCCTATAAGCTAAAACAGTGTCATCGTCGAGGCGTGGTCCCAATGGAGCGCAGGCGCGTGAGCGAAAAGTGGCGTACCTGTCGGCGAATGCGAACCACGTTCTCAAGGTCGGTCTATGGCTCAGAAAGAGCCGCAGTTTGGTAAGATCTTAAGCCAGAGGAGGAAACATCGCGATGAAAAAGGAATTTGCACGCAGTCGTGTTTTGGTCACTCTGATTCTGACGGGGCTTCTGTTTGCCGGGACCATCCTGGCGGCCTGCGTACCGGTCGCACCACCGACGGCGGAACCGGCAGCGCCTACTGAGGCAGCCCCAGAGCCTGCAGAGGAAGCCGAGGCGCCGGCACCCGAACCGCAGGAAGAAGAGGTGGTCTTGCGCATTATGGACAATTGGGGCGCTGACCCGACCCACTCAAAGTACACCCCTCTTCATTCTGCTTTCGAGGATTTCATGGCGCTCTACCCCAACATCAAAATCGAGGAAGAGGTGTTCGGGGACCACGAGATCCCTACCAAGGTCGTCACCATGTACCTGGCCGGAGAGGAGCCTGATCTGGTGTTGCAGAACCTACATCAGGCGGCCCTAGATTGGCTGGACGACGGAGTGACCATCGAAGCAACCGATCTGGCCAAGGAGTGGGGGTTGTACGACAGCCTCAAACCGGAGGCCGTTGCTGAATGGACGGATGGTCAGGGCAGGCTACGGGCCTTACCGGTGGAGGGTTACACATGGCCGTTGTGGTACAACACCAAGATCCTGGATGAGGCTGGAGTCGAGATCCCAAAGACCACCGATGAACTGATTGCTGTCGCCCAGGCGGTTCGGGAGGCAGGCTACCAACCCTATGCGACGGGTGGCTCGGAGTGGACAGGACAGTTTGATTTCTTCCTGACCCTAGCAACCTATCTAACCGATGAGGAGATTGTGGAACTCTACAGCAAGGGAGGGTGGACCGACAATCCCAACGCTGTGAAGGGTGTCGAGCTCTTCGTCAAGCTTCGCGACGCGGGCGTCTTCGTCGACGACGCAGAGGGCTTGACAAACGCCGCGCGGAACGAGATGTTCTACTCGGAAGAGGCAGCGATTATGCACGGTGGGGCGTGGTATTATGCCGACGCCCCTAACGAGATCAAAGACCACGTAGTACTCGGTGGTTTCCCGCTGCCGCCGGAATCGCCGCGGGAGAAGCCCCCCATCTACGCCAGCTTCGAAGCCAAGGGGCTGTGGATCACCCGCAACGGGGCCGAGAAGATGGATGCGGTGGAAAAATTCGTGAAGTTCTTCTTCCAACCAGAGATTATGGCCCGCTTCGTGGAGCAGGCGGCCATGACCTCTCCGCTGAAAGAGACCCCGGTGGACGAGAGCCAACTCGACGCTCTCTTCGTCCAGTCAATTCAGTTCGGGGACGATGTCGAGGTTGCGTTGATTCACAAAGTCTACGTGCCGCCAGAGGCTTCCGACAATCTGCGGCGGGTTGCCAACGAGGCGTATCTGCCAGGCACTTCCGCCGAGACCATCCTCACTCGCTTGGATGAAGTCTACGAGGATTTGGGTTTAGACTAGGCGTGCCTGAGCCAGAGTGGGGCTGGGCAGGTTCTTCTGGTGGCCCAACCCCACTCGCTCAGCAGCGGATAGGAGCAGTCTATGTACTCAGAATCCACGATCGCTCAGGCCAGAACCACGCAAGCGGGTGGCAAGGGCTACTATTTGCGGAAGATGGTTCGTGATCGACGGGCTTTCCTCCTGTTCGTGGCGCCCGCAGTGCTCGCTTTTGTCCTTTTGATGCTGTGGCCTTTGGGCGACATGTTCTACCTGAGCCTCGTGAGATGGCGCGGGCTTGTCAAGCCAAAGACCTTTGTCGGGCTGGCGAACTTCTCCCGCTTGATCGCCGACCGGCATTTTTACCGGGCGCTGCTGAATACGGGGATCCATCTGCTGGTTTCGATGCCTGGGGTGATGCTGCCGGGCTATATGCTGGGCTTTTTCCTCAGCCTGCATCGCCCCGGCTACCGCCTGTTGCGCACTATTTTTTTCGCGCCGGCCATGATCTCTGTAACGGCAATCGCCATGATGTTTGTGGGGGTTTACCTGCCCGATGGCATCCTCAATACCTTGCTGCGCGCTGTGGGGCTGGACAACTGGACGCGCGTCTGGCTGGGCAACCGTTCAACTGTGCTGCTGGCGATCGTTATGATTGACTTATACAGCGGCATTGGCTACTATGCCGTGCTGTTTTCCGCTGCGCTCTCCGGGGTTCCTACCGAGCTCTATGAGTCGGCGCGACTGGATGGCGCCGGGCAATGGACGATTATGTGGCGCATCGCCTTTCCGCTTACTCTGGGCTTCTTCGGCGTGGCCACGATGTTGCATCTCTTGTGGATTCTGCTAGGAGCAGCGCAGAGGGTTCTCTTGCTTACCGGGGGTGGGCCTGGGGACTATTCGCTCACGCTCGGCTACTACATGTACGAGCAGGCGTTCAGCGCCTATCAACTGGGCTACAGCCAGGCCATTGCGGTTGCCATATTTGTCATCGGCGTCGCGGGCATGCTGCTCATCCGGTGGGCGACGCACCGAGACTATCTAACCTGAGTTCGACGTTTTCTTCTATGCCATTTTCGACTCCCGTAGAGGGGAGAAAGCTCTAAGACGTTGGGCTTGGCGGGCATAGGTTTCAGGGATTTCTCCCTTCGGTCGAAATGACACGCCGGAGCAATCTCTGAACTAAGGTTATCTAGAGTGAGGGTACTACTCATGGGTGTCTATGTACAACGCTTACGTCAACGCTTGCACGACGGAACGACAGTCTTTGACACGGCCGCATACACCCTATCGATTCTCTACGCGTTGGTCATCATCATTCCACTATATTACGTACTGGTGTCGGCCTTCAAAGATAACGCGCAAATCTTTGGCGCGCCTCTGGCCCTGCCCAGCACGTTTGGCTTCGAGAACTTCGTCAGCGCTGAGGAGGCAGCGCACCTGAGCAGGGCAACTATGGTCTCGCTAGGGGTTACGATCGGCGCCGAGGTGCTGACGCTACTGCTGGCCTTCCCTGCCGCCTATGCTATCGCGCGCATTCGCACACCTCTGGCTGCGCTGGCAGAGGGATTTTTCAGCCTGGGGTTCCTTATCCCGGCCTTTGCCATGCTGGTGCCGGTCCTGCTACTTATGGCACAACTTGGCGTGCTGTACAGCCCGCTGGCGCTGGTGCTGTTCTATCCGGCGTGGAGGCTGCCGCTGGCCATTGTGGTGCTGGCCAGTTACCTGCGCACCGTGCCGCGCGAACTCGAGGAGAGCGCAGAGATCGATGGCGCCAGCCGACTGCAGATCATACGTCACATCCTCTTCCCGCTGGCGCGACCGGGCGTCATCACGGTGGTCATAATCAATTTCCTTACCTTCTGGAACGAGTTCTTGTTTGCCCTCGTCTTGGTGAGCCAGAAAAACCAGACAATGCAGGTTGCACTGTCGATACTGAAGGGTCAACATCTCGTCTTTTATGGCATTCTGTCGGCTGGCATCGTCATCAGCGTAGTGCCCGCCTTCGTCGTGTTTATCATATTCCAAGAGCAGGTGGTTGAGGGCCTCTACGTGGGCGCAGTCAAAGGGTGAACGCTCAGTTCCAATACAACTATACCATATAGGAGACATCCGATGTATCCAGAATCCGGAGACCAATTCAATTTCTTCCTTCCCCCTTATGTTGTATTTGGCCGGGGTACTAGAAGTACCATCCCTGAGTACACCAGGAGGCTGGGGATGGAGCGGGTTCTTCTGGTGGTGGACCCCTTCTTTGTCGAGACCGAATACTTCGCTGAGGTTCAGGGAAAACTCGAAGAGGCCGGCATTGTGGTGACCAGTTGGAGCGGGGTGGTGCCGGACCCGACCGACGTCAGTGTAGACGACGCGGTCAAGATCTACAAAGACGCGGGCTGCGACGGCGTCATTTGTATTGGCGGTGGCAGCGGGATGGACACCGGGAAGTCAGCGGCAGTGGTGATCGGCAGCGGTTCGCAAAGCATACGTGAGCACACCGATCCAACAAACAGATCCGTTGACGGGATGGCGCCCGTGATTTGTGTGCCTACCACCTCGGGTACCGGGGCTGAGGTCAATCCCTACAGCATGGTCACCAACACGGAAACCGGCCGAAAGGGAATTGGGTATCCTGCCTGGGAGCTTCTTTCCGCCCAAAGGGTGGCGATTGTCGATCCAGACCTGACTGCCTCTATGCCCCCCAAGCTCACAGCCATCACCGGAATGGATGCGCTTTGCCAGGCTCTGGAGTGCTATATCACAAAGACCCCCAATCCAGTATCCGACGACCTGGCCCTCCGGGCCATCTATTTGATAGTCCACAATCTCAGGCGTGCCGTGGACAATGGGCAGGATATGAAGGCGCGGGTGAATATGAGCCTGGCAGCAATGTTGGCTACTGTGGCCTTTCCCAATGCTGGCCTCAGCTATCCCCATGCTTTGAGTGAGCCGATGGCTGATGCGTACCAATTGCCACACGGGGTGGCAGTTGGCTCCGTTTTGGCAGCCACATTGGAGGTGTTACTTCCCTTTAGGATTGAGCGGCTGGCGGAGGTGGCGAAGCTCCTGGGCGTGCCGAGTGAGGGGCGGAGCAAGAGGGAAATCGCCGAGGGTGGAATCAAGGAGATCCAGCAGCTTCTGCAGGACGTCAGGTTTCCCACCCTGTCCGAAGCCACGGGTGGGGCCGAGGTGGTGGATATCGACGCCTTCTTAGAGGACTTGGCGGAGAAGAAACCACACCTTGTCGCGACCCCGGACGACCGGGAGCGAGTAAGAACCATTTTGAAACGCTCCCTGGAGTTCTAGGTAGCAGGGGGCAGAAAGAGGTAAAACATGACTGAGAGGACTGCGGTGGACTACCAGTATGTTCTCTACGAGAAACAGGATCGGATTGCCTACGTAACCATCAACCGGCCTCAGGTAATGAACGCCATACACCCACCCGCCCTGGCGGAGTTGAACGATATCTGGGCTGACTACATAGCGGACGATGATTTGTGGGTGGCCATCTTTACCGGCGCCGGTGAGCGCGCCTTCTCAGCAGGTGCAGACCTCAAGTACTTTGCAGAGGAGGCACACGAAGCGTATCTCAGGGAGCCCGATAAGCGTCCGGGCCACGTCCTGGACCGATGCCAAAAGCCGGTCATTGCTGCGGTAAATGGTTACGCAGTGGGCGGGGGGTTGGAAATGGCACTGCGCTGTGATATCATCATCGCCGCTGAGCATGCCAAGCTAGGGCTGCCCGAATCACGCCGGGGATTGCTGGCGGACACGGGTGGCGTTATAAAGCTGCCCAGGCGAATTCCCTTCCATCAGGCCATGGGACTGATACTGACCGGCAAGTTCATCTCTGTCCAAGAAGCATATCGAATGGGCCTGGTCAACGAAGTAGTTCCTATGAGCGATCTGATGGCGACTGCTGAGCGTTGGGCCCAGGAGGTTCTAGAATGCGCTCCCCTGTCACTACGAGCAGCCAAGCAAGTTGTTACAGAGACCTTGGGCCTTCCGATAGAGGCTGCTGTGGAAGCCATAGAAAGCCTGGACTCGGTGCGAAGGCTTCGAGAGTCTGAGGACTATATGGAGGGCCCGAGAGCCTTTGCGGAGAAGCGAAAACCTGTTTGGAAAGGCAAGTAGTCAATCTGAGTAGCAATCATCTTAGCTTGAATGGAAGGATATATCGTGAGAGAAGATAGAACTGCACTTGAGGGAATCCGCATTATCGATTTCAGCCACGTCTGGCAGGGCCCGGTGGGCACTCAGATATTGGCTGACTTTGGCGCTGACGTGATAAAAGTGGAGCGCCCTGGCCTGGGGGACTGGAGTAGAAATTGGGGACCTTTCGTCGAGGGGATGAGCATGCCTTACGCCGGCCTCAATCGCAACAAGCGGAGCATCGCCATCAACGTGAAAACAGAGGCGGGCAAGAAGCTTGTGATCCAGCTTGTGGAAGGCGCAGACGTTTTGGTTCACAACTTCCGCCCCGGGACGATGGAAAAACTTGGATTGGGGTACGAAGATCTGAAAGGGGTGAACCCCCGACTCATCTATGCCTATTCGAGTGGCTGGGGAGATGAGGGGCCCTATGTTGAGCGAGGGCGTCCCGGTCACGACCTGCTGGCCCGAGCCGCCGCAGGCTGGTTTCAGAGCGTGATCCCGGACAAGCCGCCAATTCCCGTTGGCATGTCGGTTGACCAGCCGGCCGGACTTACACTAGCGATAGGCATACTCATAGCCCTGATGGCGCGAGAGCGGACTGGCCGAGGGCAACTGGTGACTACGGACCTGTTCAGTGTTGCTTTCCACGCGCACGTCTGGGAGTCGGCGGCCGTACTCAATAAGAACCGAGTTCAAGATGATACTGGCGTAGGCGCCACCGAGAAAGCCATCGAAAAGGCCTTCCGAACCAGGGATGGCTTGATCGAGCTGTCGCCAGTTTTCTCACCAAATGCACTGCGAGACATCTCGGTGGCGATGGGTTTGGGTGATCTTTCCGAGGACCCACGTTTTCATAGCGAAGAGAATCAACTGAAGAACAAACAAGAACTGAACGCTATCCTGGCTGAGCGCTTCCTGGAAAAGACCACTCAGGAGTGGATATCGACCTTGGAGCCACAGAGGGTGTTGTGCGGTGAAATTAAGACTTTTGAAGAAGCAGCCGACGATCCCCAGCTACAGGTGAACAACATGGTCGTCGAAATGGAGCATTCCAGATTAGGCAAGCTGCGTCTCCTGGGCACACCCATCAGGCTCTACGACACCCCCCCATCCCACTGCCTGGCGCCAGCCGACCTGGGCGAACACAATAGGGAGGTGCTGATCGAGCTTGGCTATTCCGAAGAGGAGATTGCTGAACTGAGTGAGAAAGGTGTGCTTGGTTAGGGCCAATGACACCGACAAAGGTTTATTCGCACCCTCAGGTGGTGCCCTCAGGGTGAAGTACTGATCCGAACATATGTAACTAAACAGATTCGGGCTTCTATGGGGCGCAAAGAAGTTTAGATAGTTATGTTCGGATCAGTAAGTAATTCGAAATGAGGTGATAGCTATGATACTTTCAGGAAAAACCGCAATCGTCACGGGAGCTGGTCAAGGAATCGGTAAGGCCATTGCTCGAACCCTGGCCGAGGAAGGCGCAGCCGTGTTGGTCAACGATCTGGTGGCGGAGAGGGCGGAAGCCGTAGCCTCTGCGCTGCGAGAGGATGATCTGTCCGCCGTAGCCTTTTCCGCAGATGTGTCAGACGAAGCTGAGGTTAAGGCTATGACCGATCACGCGCTGGCCGAATGGGGTCAAATAGATATCCTGGTCAACAACGCCGGATATTTGCGGCTGTCGCTGGTTGTAGATATGCCGCTGGAGGAGTGGGAGCGGACCTTTGCCGTGGATGCGCGTGGTGTGTTTCTCTGCTGTCGCGCGGTGCTGCCATCGATGATAGAGCGCCGTTATGGGCGTATCGTGACCGTTTCCTCGATCGCTGCCTACGTGACGCGGCTTAAGGAGGCCCACTACTGTGCCGCCAAAGCCGCCGCCCTTCAATTCACCCGGGTGTTAGCCTGCGAAGTGGCTCAGTACGGCATCACTGCAAACGCTTTGTGCCCGGGCGTCACCGCCACTGAGCTGGTGACCGAGACAACGATCAAAGATCCTGTTGCCAGAGACGAGTGGCGGGCATCGGTGCTGCTGGGTGATTTTGCACGGCTTGAGGACCAAGCACGTGCGGTGCTCTTCTTGGTTTCCGACCAGGCGCAACACATCACAGGCCAGGCAATCGCCGTAGATGGCGGACAGAGTCTGAATTGGGTACCGGGTATCAAGCCCTAAAGGATAGAAATGGCTATCGAAAATGCTGGCATAGATAGAACGTTTGATACGAATGTGCTGGTAATTGGTGGTGGAGGAGCAGCCCTGCGGGCGGCGGTGGGTGCCTACGACGCCGGGGCCAAGACCACCGTGGTTCTGAAGGGACAACGTGGGCGTTCGGGCGCTACCGTGTCGCCGGACTCGGCTGGAGTGGCCTGGCAGGCTGCCGATGACTGTTCAAGCAAAGAGGATAGCCCGGAGATTCATTTTCAAAACATCGTCGATGCCGGGCTGGGCATGGCTGACCCACGTCTGGCGCGGATTCTGGCATATGAAATACTTGAGCGCATAGAGGAACTTGAAACCTGGGGGCTGCGCTTCATACCGGATCCGGAAGGCAAAAAACCTCACTACACCGGATACTCCTGTTTTGGCGACCAACCTCGGGCGCACGGCATCGCCAACTCCGGCTGGGGTCACGCCGGAGACATCGTCCGGGTGCTTGTCGAGCAGATCAAACAGCGAGATATCGAGGTACACGAAAACACCTTCATCACAGACCTCATTGTCCAGGACGGTGAATGTTGCGGCGCCTTGGCCCTGGGGTCTGATGGGAGAGTCGTCGCCTACCGGGCGGGTGCCGTGGTCGTGGCGGCCGGCGGTGCGCGCCAGATGTTCCCCCAAGAGCCGGGACGGACGCGAATAGACACCACGGGCGACGGGTATGCCATCGCTCTACGGGCAGGGGCCGAGCTGACGAACATGGAGTTCACCCAATACATGCTACATCCGGTGCCTCCCTTTCCGGTGAAAGTGCCAGGATCGTTTTGGACTCTGTTTCCGGTGCTGAGAAATCGGCACGGGGAAGATGCCCTGGCACCCTATCTGCCGCCCGGTGTGAGCGGCGAGCAGGCGATGGTCGAGCGGACGTTGCATTACCCGTTCTCCAGCCGGGATGTCTCCAAGTGGCTGGACGTGGCCATCGCGACCGAACTCAGGGAGGGACGGGGAACCGCCGAGGGTGGCCTTTACCTGGACTTCTCAAAAGTCGACCTGAGCACTTTCAACCCATCCCGGCCGCAGCATTTGCCTGAGGACTATAGCAAACCGATAGAACTGCCTGAGGCCTATTTGCAGATAAGACCGGCTGCTCATGCCATCAACGGTGGAATCCGAATCAATGAGCAGACTGAGGCAACTCTGCGCGGGCTGTTCGCGGCTGGTGAGGTGGCTGCCGGGCCGCACGGCGCCGACCGGCTGGGCGGCGGCATGGTCACTAATTGCCAGGTCTTTGGAGCAAGAGCAGGTCGCTTCGCTGGCAAGCATGCGCTCGAGGCGGGTAGGCGAAAATTGAGGCCCGAAAGCCTGGAGCTGCCTCTGGCCCGGCTGCGCGGGTATGAGCAGGGAGAGCGGGGCGCCGAAGATGTCTTGGTCGCCTTGCAGGAAGCTACGGGGACCGGTCTGATGGTCACGCGCAGCGAGAAGAGCCTGCAAACTCTCATAGCCAAGCTCCGGGAGTTGAAGGCCGAATGGCTCCCCCAGGCGAGGATTGGCGACGCGGCTACCTTGCGTCGCGCTATTGAGGTCGAGAACTCGCTACTTACCGCTGACCTTATGGCCCGGGCTGCGCTAATACGCCGGGAGAGCCGGGGCAGTCATTTCCGGGAAGACTACCCGCACCAAGACGATGAGAATTGGCGGGTAAACATTGTATTTCGTCAGGAAGATGGGGATTTGCAGAATGAGGCGAGGGCACTGGAGATTTTGTAGGCAGACCACTGACCCGGAATCGATTGATTCGATCTGAAAAAGCCACTTTCTTGTACTAAGACTATGTGGAGGTGTCCCGTGACAAATCCCAAAATCGTTGACAACAAATCAAGTGTCGACTCGTACAACAAGAACTGCATCCAGCCGTATGCGCAGAATCCTATGTACTGGCAGTATAAGGGAAGACCTACCCTCCTTTTTGGCGGCTCAGACCGAGACAACATCTTCCATTGGGCGGGTGAAGGAAACAGGTTGACTGACCATCTGGACCTGCTCAGGAGCTGCGGCGGCAACTATGTGCGGTGTACAATGAGTTCGCGGGAATATACGGAGCATGGATACCGGTGGGATCTACTACCCTACCCCTTTAAGAAGCTTGCCAGCGGCAAGTATGATCTGGATCAATGGGATCAATCGTACTGGGAGAAACTACGAATCTTGCTCCACGAAACTGGGAAGCGGGACATCATTGTACAGCTTGAGATTTGGGATATGTGGAACGAATCCGGTGATTCGGAGGATGCGGAAGGGGGACTGGGCTGGTATTGCTCTCCCTGGAACCCAAACAATAACGTCAACTACAACTGGCAAGATAGCCCTCTGCTCGTGAGGGGCAAGACCGAATTCTACAACCCCTTTTTTCGGGCGGCCATGACGAATGATCCAGTGTTGGTTCCCTACCAAAGAAAGTTCGTCGGTAGACTCGTCGATGAATGCCTGGCGTTCGATCACGTCTTGTTCCAGATCGACAATGAGAGTGGGATTGACCTGGCGGTGGGCGAATACTGGGCCAAGTTCATCGGTGAACGCGCCGGCACTGCGAATAAGAGAGCATATGTCTGCGATTCCAGAAATTTTCGTAGGCCAAGCAAATATGTGACCACGGTTTTCCAGGACTGGGAAAACCCGGAAATCAGAAATGTTATCACCCGCCCAGACGTTTATTCTTTTTGTGACATTTCTCAGAACAACGGCAATAGCGGGCAGGAGCAATACGACAACCTGGTTTGGTATATATCAAAGGTAAAGCAATATGGCAAAAGGCCCGTGAACCACACCAAGTGCTATCACTTCAACTGGCCGACCGGTGGGGATTACGCGAACAGGACATCCCCAAGTGATGCAGAAGCCGGCGCCAAGTTCTGGCGAGCGGTGTTCGGCGGAGCGGCGAGTATTCGCTTTCATCGCTATACACCATCATACACGCCGGATGGGATCAGGGAGGGCTTCGGATTAACGCCGCAGGGGCAAGCTCACATCAAGAGCATGCGCATGCTTGTTGAGAGCATGAATGTATTTGAGATGACGCCGGAGAACGGCGTTTTAGGTGATAGGGCCAGAAATGAGGCGTATGCTTTAGTGAACCCCGGAAGTGAGTACGCCGTTTACTTCACCGGCGATGGTGATAGGCGAGTGAACATTGATCTCACCGCCACACCCCGAAGTCTAACAGAAACGTGGCTTGATGTTTTGGGTAACAGGTGGACTGC
>Ga0180438_10004826_pt1 | contig 19165 bp, 18 predicted proteins | sample SS_ome_12_FD_132455 | JGI IMG/M metagenome (GOLD analysis project Ga0180438, IMG submission 132455) | Hypersaline lake sediment archaeal communities from the Salton Sea, California, USA - SS_3_D_2 metaG | ecosystem: Environmental > Aquatic > Non-marine Saline and Alkaline > Hypersaline >...
AGGTAAAGCCGTGCCGGCTGCCGTTGTCTCCGGCAGAAGATGATGAGTGAAATCCGAAAGAAGCACAGAGACACGCCCCTTCGCCGCAGCCCCCGCAATCCGGTGCTTCAAGCGGATCCGAAACACCCATGGGAAGGCGGCGCCGTGTTCAATCCCGGCGCGGTGATGGACAACAGCGGTGTGATTCACCTTTTCTACCGTGCCGTACAGGCCGGCTACATCAAGAAGCGGGATTACGGGTATGAGAACTACGTGTCCGTGATCGGTCATGCGACCAGTCACGACGGCCTGCATTTCAAGGCACGGAAGCCGTGTATCCGGCTGGGGGAGACCTTCGATCGCTTCAGTTGCGAAGATGCCCGGGTCACCCGACTGGAGGGGGAGTATCTGATCACGTACACGGGACTCACCTCTCCGGCCTTCACCTGGAAGGGCTACCGTCCGGTGCTGGCATCGTCCCCGGATCTCACTGTCGTAGAAAAACACGGTGTTTTGGGACCGGACATCGAGAACAAAGACGTGGTGATTTTTCCCGAGAGGATCAACGGAAAAGTGGTTGTCCTCCAGCGTATCGGCACGGACATCCAGATCGTCTACTACGAATCTATCGAGCACCTCAAAAAGGGATATGACGCGGTCTACTGGGAGCGGTACCTCCGGCACCTGGGAAGCCACGTCGTTCTGCGACGAAAGTTCCGTTGGGAAGCCATGAAGGTCGGCGCCGGGCCTCCCCCGATCAAAACGGAACTCGGTTGGCTGTTGATATATCATGGGGTCGACAAGCGGAATATCTACCGGGCGGGGGTGGCGATCCTGGATGCGAATGACCCCCGGCGGATCATCAAACGCGCGCCTTATCCCATACTCAGCCCGGTCCGGAACTACGAGCGACTCGGGGATATCCCGAACGTCGTTTTTCCCACCGGAGCGGTGGTCAGGGATGGCTGCTTTATGCTGTATTACGGAGCCGCGGACCGCTGCTGCTGCCTGGCCTGCTGCAATCTCGGGGAGCTGCTGGAATTCGCCTGCCGGAAGTACAGCAGAACCCTCCATTTCATAAGAGGGAACACCCTCCTTGTCAGGCGGAACATCGACCAACGCCGGGTGAAGCTGGAGCAGACCACACCGGGCGATCTGTGAGCTCACCTACAGAATCGTAATAAGGGACCCTGAGAAAGGAAACTAAGAGCCGTCCAGGGCGAATCCCCGGGCCAGGCAGCGCTTGTTGATCTCATTGAGGTTGCGGTGCCGGGCGGAAACGGCCTGCTCCAGAGTCGCCTCAATCGAATCCAGGGAGGCAACCTCGGGTTTGATCTTGGCCAGCAGGCCGAGCATGATCATGTTGGCCGAGCGGGTACTGCCCTCCAGCTCCGCCATCTCGTTGGCCGGCACGGGGATGCAGCGGAGATCGCTCCGGGAGGGTACGATATCGATCAGCGAGCTGTTGTACAGCAGGATTCCCCCTTCTCGCAGCCGGGGTTCGAACTTGATCAGGGAGGGCTTGTTCATCACCACGCACACGGAAGGGTGGGGAACCACGGGTGAGGCGATTTCCTGATCACTGATCACCACCGAACAGTTGGCGGTGCCACCGCGCATTTCCGCACCGTAGGAGGGGATGTGGGTGACCCTCTTTCCCTCCTTCATTGCCGCCAGGCAGATGATCGTGCCTGAGAGGATGATGCCCTGGCCGCCGAAACCGGCAAAGATGATCTCTTCCCGCATGATTTGCTCCCCCTACCTGTCCCGGAAATTGCCCAGGGGAAAGTAGGAAACCATCTCGGTGCCGACCCAGTCCGCCGCTGCCTGGGAGCTCATTCCCCAGTTTGTCGGACACATGGAGAGGTACTCGACGAAGGAAAACCCCCGGCCCTTCACCTGATTCTCGATGGCCTTCTTGGTGGCCCGTTTGGCCTTGAGGATATGGGGCACGTCATGGACCGAGCAGCGCTCGATGAAAACGGGCGCTTCCAGCGTGTTGAGCAGCTCGCAGGCGCGGATCGGCATGCCCGCCTCGGCGGGATTGCGGCCGTAGGGTGAGGTCTTGGTCTTCTGTCCCGCCAGGGAGGTGGGGGCCATCTGCCCGCCGGTCATACCGTAGATGGCGTTGTTTACGAACAGAATCGTGATGTTCTCGCCCCGATTCGCCGAGTGGACCGTTTCCGCGGTACCGATGGCCAGCAGATCGCCGTCACCCTGATAGGAGATCACCAGTCGGTCTGGCAGGACCCTCTTGATCCCGGTAGCCACGGCGGGAGCCCGGCCGTGGGCCGCTTCCAGGCCGTCGGCGTTCATGTAGTCGTAGATCAGAACCGAGCACCCCACCGGCGCAATCACGATCGTCTTTTCCCGCATGCCCAGCTCGTCGACGACCTGGGCCATGAGCCTGTGGATGATTCCATGCCCGCAACCAGGGCAGTAGTGGGTGGGAACATCGACAAGCATTTCAGGCCGGGAGAACACCCGTTTCGCCTCAGCTACTTCACTTCTCATGATTCTTTCCTAATCCTCTTAATGATCTCTTCCACCTCTACGAGCATCGCCCCCATGCGCCCGTAGAACTCGATCGGGACCTTGTCGCCCAGAGCCAGCCGCACATCCTCCAGCATCTGTCCCGCATTCATCTCCACGACCAGCACCTTTTTCATCCTCCCCGCCCTCTTCTCCAGCTCCCGATAGGGAAAGGGCCAGAGGGTGATCGGGCGGAACAGGCCTACCCGCACATCCGCGGAGCGCAGCTGGTTGACCGCTGCTTTGCACATCCTGGAGGCCAGTCCGAAGGCAACCAGCAGGACCTCGGCATCCTGGCACTGATAACATTCGAAGCGAACCTCCCGCGCCTCGATTTCCCGATACTTCTCCTGAAGCCGGAGGTTGATTCTCTCCACCCCGTTCTCGGGTCTGAGCCGCAACGAGGCGATCACGCGGGGGTCTCTGCCGGCCGCGCCGCCGAGTATCCAGGAAGATTTGTCGTATTGCTTCTTTGGCGGTTCCGGCAGCACGAGGGATTCGGACATCTGTCCCAGATATCCGTCCCCCAAAATCATGGTCACTATCCGGTACCTGTCGGAGAGATCAAAGGCGTCCAGGGTCAGGTCGGCCAGCTCCTGTACCGAAGCCGGCGCCAGTACGATCATGCGATAATCCCCGTGACCTCCGCCCTTGGTGGCTTGAAAGTAATCCCCCTGGGCCCCGGCGATATTGCCCAGCCCCGGCCCTCCGCGCATCATGTTCACCACGACGGCGGGCAGCTCCGTACCCGCCATATAGGAGAGGCCCTCCTGTTTGAGGCTTATTCCCGGCGAGCTGGAGGAGGTCATGGTTCTGGCGCCGGCTGCAGCTGCGCCCAGAACCATGTTGATCGAAGCGATCTCGCTCTCCGCCTGGAGGAAGGTTCCGCCGACCTCCGGCATCCGCCTGGCCATGTAGGCGGCTATTTCATTCTGCGGGGTTATGGGATAGGCGAAGTAGTAACGGCAGCCGGCTATGACCGCCGCCTCTGCAATCGCTTCATTGCCGCGCATCAATACGGGTTCAGCCATAAGGTTTCCCTCAACCCGCTTTGGCGAGGCGCCAAATTTCGATGGCGGTGTCCGGACATATGATGGCGCAGAACATGCATGCCGTGCAGCGTTCGGGACTGACGCAAACCGCATAGTGGTGACCCTGTTCGTTGAAGTTCTCCGACAGCTCCAGGATGGATTCGGGACAGGCCTTCACGCACAGACCGCAGCCCTTGCAGCGTTCGGAATTGATATCCGGCTTTCCCTTAGCCAATGCGACACCCCCTACTTTGCGACAAATCGAGAAAATTATTGTATTTGACTAGATTGACAGGAAAACGACGGGGAAGGTTGCAGGAAATCTATCTGTCGAGCTCAGCCCGGAAGCGGGGCAGGCTCTCGGGATACTCCCTGCGGATGTAGTCGATGAGCTTCTCCCGCACCTCACAGCGCAGGGTCCACAGACGGGAGGCATCGGTTGCGCTCATCAATGCCCGCACGGCCATGGTCCGCTCCGTGGCATCGGTCACCTGCACGCTGCAGACCTCCCCGTCCCAGTTTTCGCTCTGCTCCAGGATGCGGCCGAGCTCCTCCCGCACGGCCTGCACGGGCACCGTGTAGTCGCAGTACAGATATACGGTTCCCAGCAGGTCCGCAGAAGCCCGGGTCCAGTTCTGGAAGGGCTTCTCGATGAAATAGGAGATCGGAACGACCAGCCTGCGTTTGTCCCAGATGCGAACCACCACGTAGGTAAGGGTGATCTCCTCGATTCGTCCCCACTCGTTCTCCACGATCACCACGTCGTCGATGCGTATCGGCTGGGTCAGGGCGACCTGGAAACCGGCAAACAGCAGGGCGATCGAGCGCTGGGAGGCGAAGCCCAGCACGATGCCCACGATCCCCGCAGAAGCCAGGATCGTCGTGCCCAACTGCCTTACCTTGTCGAAGTTGATCAGGATCAGAGCCAGGGCGATCACTCCGACGATCACGGCGAACACCCGCTTCAGGTAGACCATCTGGGTGTGGATCTTACGCGCCTTGAGGTTGTCCTCGCTGTCGATTGAGTATCGGTCGTACAGGTAGTCTTCCAGCACCGAGGCGGAGCGGACCACGATCCAGGAAACCGTTACGATCGTGAGAATGCTGATGAGATGTCGCAGCAGACCGAGCAGGTTCTCCGGCAGCTGGACGAAGGGAAGCGCCGCGGCCACGGCCAGCAGGGGCAGGCCCAGACGCAGCGGCCCCTTTACGTGGCGGATCACCGAGCGAACGATCAGCCCGCCCCTGCCGGCGCTGCGCCGCAGCACCAAGGCGCTGATCAGGGAGAACAGCATATGCAGCAGGATGCCGGCCAGCACGGCCCCGACCAGGAGCCCTCCGCTCAGCAGCAGCTCCCGCCAATTGTCTACGATGTTTTGCCAGTTCATTGTCTGTGAAGAGAACCCCGCCCCGCCTACTCCAGCTCGACGCGCCGGGCTCGTTCCTTGAGAGAGCGGCTGAATGAGATCCTGGGAACCGCCTCCTCCGGCCTGGCGGCAACGGTGATCTCCTTACCCGTAGCCGGGTTGACCACCACCCGGGCTTTGCGGGGCCCTCGTTTTTTCAAGAAGAGCCTGCCGATCTTTCCCAGAGGCACCCGTTCTCCGAGAAGCATTCCCGATTCGATCATGGTCAGGTAGTCGGAGGCGATCTGGCGGGCCTGTTTCTGGGTCAGCCCGTTTTTCCTGGCCAGGTAGGCGATGATCGCCTGGCTGGTGAACTGGTCGGGCAGATCCTCCCCGGGAGAGAGAACGGTCCTGTTTATCTTGACGAAACCGTTTGTCAGAAAGATCGTAGCTTCCCGGATGCGTTTCTCCTGCTCCTCCGGGCTTACCTCCGCCGGACAGACGGCGATCTTGAGCAGCCTGGAGGTGCTTCGGACCTTACCGCTGGTAAACTCGGCCTCGCTGTCGACGCGAACATCGCCGGCCAATCCGCTTCCCTCCGTGATCACCAGGTGGGGCACGTCGGCGCGCAGGGAAATGCTGGCGTACTCCACCCGCCTGCCGCTCCCGGCAAGCGTGCCCAGACTGATCAGGGAACCGGAGTAGCTCAGCAGCAGCGCTCCCCGCGGCTCGTCCTTTGCAAAGGACTCGACCTCCACCATGTCCAGGGCTCGGATCTGTCCTTCGAACATCCGCTTCTTCTCCAGCCAGACCGCAGCCATCCTCTGGAAGGACTCCTCCGTGTCGGGCAAACCGGAGCTGCGGGTGATCTTTTTTAAATGCGCGCGAACCGTGTCCGTAAGCCCTCGAATCTCATCGCTCATCGGCAACCTCCTCTTGCTCCTCGATGCCGTGCTCCGCCAGCCAGGCTTTGGCATTGGGCCAGCGGAAGCGCAGCTTCGTCTTTCCTGCGGATATCACATACCCGTCCTTGAGGTTCTTCTGGATGTACTCCTTCTCCTTGACCCGGGTCTTGTTCAGGCTGCCCAGATCCATCATGGTGAAGTGGTCACCCCGAAACACGATCTGGCAGTGTTTGCGGGAAACGTAGGGATCGGCCAGGTGCAGGTCGCACTGGGGATCCCGACCGATGGCTACGGTTTTAACGGTGATGGGAAAGATCTCCCCCTCCCGATCCCCGTTGAGGATTTCCACGTAAACTTCCGGCGGAAAACTGTTCGGCTCCATGGCTGCCCCTCCTGCCATCAGTCTACTCCATCCAATGGAATAAAAAAAGGATGAATTCGCTGTGCTTTCTGCAGCTGTGAGTTATACTAGTATCAACACTGTAGCCTACGAGGAGGAACCCATGGGTGAATACCTGGATCAAATTCCGCCGGAAGTACAGGATCATATTCGGCAGATCACCAAATCCTCAGGCCTGCCGGACAGCGAAGAATCCGTGGAGATGATCGCCAAAGGCTGGCTGGAGAAGAAGGAGTTGTTCGAAAGCCAGCTGGCGGAGATGAACATGGCCGAGGTGGAGGAGCTGGATCAGGACGATGAGGCCGGCTGCCTGGCCATGACCTACTCCGGATCCCTGCTGAACATCGGTCCGATCATTGACGATGCACGCACCGTGCAGTACACCAGCATCGGACTGCGCCAGGATGTGCCGGAGGCGGCGAGCAAAGAGGAATCCCAACTGTCCAGCGACGTGCGGGTTGGAGAACCGGTGAGCTTCTCTCCCGGACCAATCCAGAGCTCCTCTCCGATCTTCAAGATCGCCGTGACTACGGGGGATCTGGAACCGGAAGAGCAGGAAGAACAGATAACCAAGGCGACCATGATCCTTGCCGAAGGGTTCGTCGAGGTAAACAAAGACCTGGATTTGGAGTAAACTCAAACTGGTCCTCGACGATCTGAAACGAATCTACAGCCGCAGCGACCCTCCGGAGCCCGCGGAGCTTCTGGAAGAAACCCGGGCCACCATCGAGGTGCTGGACAACGAACCGGGGGAGATTCGCCCCCGCGATAGAGAGGGGCGCCCCGGGGGTCTGCTGTATTTGCACCGGGATCTGCCCACCCTAGTGGTGCCGGATCTGCACGCCCGCATGGAGCTGATCTTGGCCGTGCTGGCGGAGAAGGATGAGCAGGATGTGTCGGCTGCGGATCGATTGACCGCCGGGCAGCTTCAGATCCTCTTCCTGGGCGACGGCTTTCATGCCGAAGGCCGAGCCGTTGCCCGCTGGCAGGCAGCCTTGGAGGAGTTCAAGGGGGGGTATCGGAAGCACAGCCACATGGATGCGGAGATGAGGGAGAGCCTGGGAGTGATGCGGATGGTGATGGCCCTCAAACGGTATTTCCCGAATCACCTTCACTTCCTCAAGGGCAACCACGAAAACATCGCCAACGAGCAGGGGGAAGGCAACTACCCCTTCCTCAAATTCGCCAATGAGGGCCTGATGGTCCGCATTTACATGGAGCACTTCTACGGCGAAGAGGTCCTCTCAGTCTACGCCGGGTTGGAGAAGAGCTTTCCCCTCCTGGCCGTCGGGGGCAACTTCCTGGCCTCCCACGCGGAGCCGGCGTGGTTCATTCCGAAGCAGGAGGTCATCGAATACCGCCGCATGCCCCAGGTAATATACGGACTGACCTGGACCGACAACGGCGAGGCGGAAGCCGGGAGCGTCGGGCAGATGCTGGAGCACTACCTGGGGGAGGAGGCCGGGAGCAGCGCCTACCATTTCGGCGGCCACAGGCCAGTACGAGGCGGATACAACCTCCGCTCCGGCGGCCGCTACGTGCAGATCCACGATCCGGATCGCTTCGTCGTGGCCGTGCTGCCGGCGGGCGAGCAGATCGATCTGGATCGGGACATCCGGCAATTGGACACGGAGGCATATCGAGAACTGATCGATGAATAAAAAACCAGCCAAACCAGCCGGCTCGACCCGAAAAGTCGGCAAGTATACGATCGTCTCCAAGATCGCTCAGGGGGGCATGGGTGCGGTCTACAAGGCCAAGCATCCGACTCTCAAGCGCTTCGTCCTGCTCAAAAAGCTCACCCTGCGCGGGGGCCCCCAGTTCATCGAGCGCTTTCGGCGGGAAGCCCGCATCATGATGGATTTCAAGCACGATCACATCGTGCAGGTCTACGACCACTTCAAAGAGGGTTCCTCCTACTACATCGCAGAGGAGTTCGTGGACGGAGTGTCCCTGGAGCAGCTGATCAAGCGGGAGCGCTACCTGTCCAACGAAGCAGCGGCCTTGATCTTTTACGAGGTGTGCAAGGGGCTGCAGCACGCCCACGAAAAAGGGGTAATCCACAGGGACATGAAGCCCGGCAACATCCTCATCTCCAACCAGGGGGAGGTCAAGCTTGTCGATTTCGGTATCGCCACCTCCCTGGAGCACAGCGAGGAGGGCTTGACCCGGGACGGGATGACCCTGGGCACACCCTCCTACATCCCGCCGGAGCAGATCGACAATGCCAAGACCGTTGACCGGAGGGCCGACATCTACTCTCTGGGAGTCGTGCTGTACGAGATGCTCACCGGCAAGACCCCCTTTCCCGGAAGCTTCACCGCGGAAACCATCGCCCTGATCCACAAGGGCAAGTACACACACCCCAAGCGCATCAATCCAAAGATTGCCCCGGCCCTGGCCAAGATCATCGCCAAGTCCATGAAGCCGAACCGCCGCCGCCGCTACCAGGACCTGCGCCAGATCATCCGCCGTTTGGAGCGGCGGATCAAGCGCAGGGACCCGGCTACGGTCAGGAGAGCGCTCAGACGGGTTATCCAGGGCCGGGAGATCGGGGACATCTACAGGCCAAGACGCGGCTGGGTGTTCTGGTTGTTCATCGGGCTGTTTCTTTCCGCCCTGCTGGCCGCGGGAGGGTACTACCTGTACCTCAAGGGGTATCACTATGAGCTCCTGCAGCCGGATCAATACGGATCGCTCATTGTTACCGCCGATATACCCTCCTCCTACAAGGATCCGAAGGATATCTATATCGCTTCGGTGCTGTACCGGGAGACCGAAGGAGAGCTGATCCGCGTAGAGGATAAACCTTTTCGCTTCCGGGTCAGACCGAGTACCGAACAGGCAGCCGGACAGGAGGAGAGCTATTTTCTGGAGTCGGAGCGGATGTATCTGGAAACGGGTCGCTACCGGCTCAAGGTGAATCTGGAGGGTCAGCTGCACTGGGAATCCTTCTTCCTCGGCTCCCGCGCCTTTCAGAAACAACACCTGGACACCTCTGCAGGCAGGCGTTTACAGATCCAGCTGGAACAGACCCCGCCCCTGCCCCTCGAGGTTCGCTACAGCGCAACCGACATCCGCACGGGCGTTGATCTGACAGACACAACCGGGTTCTTCCTCTTCCTGAACAATCGCTGGGTCCGCTGGAATCGAAGCGTAGCTGCAAGCCTGACAACCGGAACGAGCTATCGCTTCCGGGTTGACCACCAGGGGTACTACCCCCAGACCTTCAACCTGCTGATCAAACCGTATCAACCGCTTCTGCAGCTGGACGCCCAGCTGATCCCCTACCCCGGAACGCTGATGATCGACTGCGAGGCCGAAGGGTTGAAGGTCCTGTTGGATGATTCCCCCTTCTACCTGAGCGGCGGCACGGAGCGCCTCTACAGCGCCCTGGGACCGCTGGAAGCAGGAAGCCGGGAGCTGGTTCTCGATCCCGGTGATTACCTGCTGACCATAAAAAGGGATGAACAACTGTTCCGCAGCATTCAGGTTACCATCGTTTCCGAGCAAACGGCGCGGGTGATCGTGCGTTATGACAAAGCTGAGAAGACCCTGGAGATAACCGGCGACTAAAAACGGGAGGTGCCAATGAGCACTGGATTGCGCAGAGTAATCTTGCTGTGTCTCGGAATACTGGGCGGAGTGGCGGCTTGGCCGTTGACCGAGTTGATCGTGGGGGCTCAAGCCCTCTTTCCCTCGTATCTGCTGTTCGTGGCCGCCCTGGGTGCGGCGGTGGGACTGCTGATGGGCACGTTCTTCGGATCTGCGGCGGGGATCTTCGCGCGGGTGGGATCTAGAATCCTGGCCGGGATGATCGTCGGAGCGATCGCCGGCCTGATCGGCGGAATCATCGGGCTTCTGATCGGGCAGGCCGCGTTGTTTTTGATCGGCGGATTGTTTCTCAACGCCTACCGCAGCTTCCAGACTGTGGGACTGCCCATTGCCCGGGCCATCGGCTGGGCGTTTCTTGGGATCTTTGTCGGCGCCGCTGAAGGGTTCCGCGCGGCTTCCGGGAAAAAGATCGGGATCGGCCTGATCGGCGGATTGATCGGAGGCCTGATCGGTGGAGCTGCTTTGGAATACTCCCGCCTGTACCTGCCTGCCTCTCTTCCCTCCCGCTTGATAGGCCTGATCGTTCTGGGACTGGCCATCGCCCTGTTCTACGGAATCATCGAACGCAGCATGGCCTTCGGTACATTGAGGGTGCTGAACGGCCGCTTGAAGGGCAGGGAGTTCATCCTCAATGAGGGACGGGTCCGCATCGGCCGAGCCAGGCGGAACCAGATCACCCTGGAACCGTACGAGAATCTGGCGGATCGGCAGGCTCAGATCCGCTTCCGCAAGGGCGAAGCGGTTCTGACCAACCTGGAGCCGAGGCATCCCGTCCTGGTAAACGACCGGCCGGTCGAGGAGCATCGTCTCAAGTACGAAGACGTGCTCAAGATCGGCTCGGCCAAGCTGTTCTACAGCTACGAGTAGAGGAGGCGATCGCGATGAAACCAAGGATTAACCATAAAGCATCGTTGGCAGCGCTCTTGGCGTCGGCGCTGCTTCTGATCGGCCTCCCAAACGCCTTCGGCTACAATGTACGTCTGTCCCAGATAGACCCATCCCGGCTCCTGCTCACTCAAAACATACGGCTGTACGTCAGCGTGACCGACGATCGCGGTGTGCCGGTGGAGGGTCTCGGCGCTGAGAGCTTCACGATCTTCGAGTCCCCGGACGGGCGGAATTTCCAGAGGATCGAAGGTTTGAGCGAGTTCAAGCCCGCAGCCGCCTCGGCTGAGGGGATCACCTTCCTGCTGCTCATCGACAACTCGGGAAGCATGTACGACACCCTGGCCGGGCGAGCCACCGAGGACGCCGGCCGCATGCGCATCACCCATGCCAAGAACGCGGTCCGTACCTTTCTCGGCAGCATGACCCAGCCCAGGGATACCGTCGGACTGGTGTCCTACAACACCTCCTACACCCTGCTCACCCGCCCTTCCGGTGACAAGAGTCAGGTGGCGGGTTTCCTGGATGGCATCGAAAGGCCGGACTCCGAGCAGGCCTACACCGAGCTGTACGCCGCACTCACCCTGGCGGTTGAGGATTTCAGGGGGTTCGGCGGTCGCAAAGCCATCGTGATTCTCTCCGACGGGGAGAACTATCCCTACCTCGAGCATTCGGGAAATCTCCATCCGGAGTTCGGGGAAAAGATCTATCGATACACCGAGCCGATTCGAGCCTGCCAGGAAGCGGGGATCTCGGTGTACGCCGTTAGCTTCGCCCCGGAGAAGGATCCCAACCTGGAGGCGATCGCGGTAGAGACCGGGGGTACCGTATTCGACGCCCGGGATCAGGAGGAGCTGGCCCGGGTCTATCAGCGCATCCACCGGCAGGTGGCCGGAGAGTACCTGATCGGCTACCGGGCAACCATGGCCCCCGCTGAGAAGAAGTATGTCCGGGTGCAGGTGCAGGAAAACGGGCAGTCCCGGGAGACCACCCGCTTCTACTTCTCCAGCACGGTGTTCGGGCTTCCCCCGGAGAAGCTCAGCGCCATGTTGGTGATACCCCTGGTGCTGGCTTTCGTGCTGCTATGGCTGATATCCCTGCTCAAGTTCGAGAAGAAGAGGGGACCGGCGACTCTGGAAGTGCTGAAGACCCGGGTGGGCCGGGCTCAAACCCGGGTGATGCCCTTGAGCACGGCCAAAACCGTGATCGGGGGCAGCCGCAATGCGGACCTGACGATCGTGGGCAATCCCAGCGTCAAGGAACAGCACGCCACGGTGATCTTCGACTCCAAGAAAAAGACCTACACCGTGGTGGGTTCCGGGGATCTGACGGTCAACAACCGCCCGGTCAAGACCAAGGTGCTCGAGCCGGGGGATGTGATCGACGTGGGCGGGGCCACCATCGTGTTCGACGACGGGGAGGTTTGAGGGCTGCCGCATGGCTAGGCGCCCCCGGGGCGCCTAGCTCCGAGCTCCAGGGCATGTCCGAGTTCATTCCGACCCTGGCCTTGTTTTAACCCTGGTGCCGGGGTAAACAGGGTCATTCTGATTGAGAATTTGTACCTCTCAAACCCTCGGTAAAGTATGAAAATTTAAAGCTTTCCGTTAATTTTTCCCGTGTCTACTAAAGTGCACCGCCAACCAAAAAGGTTATCCAGCAAAATTTATAGTGCGAAACTTTAAATTTTACTAGAACGTTGAGGGTTTTCGCCTCGGCTACCCGAGCGCCTGCAGGCTCACTCGCGCCAAAACCCCATCCCGCCCCCCCAACTCGCCTGTACCCGGCTTGACTGCTGATAGACCTCTTTCTATATTTTTGGGAGCCACCAACCGCGAGAGGGGGAAAGCGATGATATTGGCCGTGAACGTGGGGAACTCCAGCACAGCCTTGGGCATCTGCAGGGACAAAGACTGGCTGGAACGATGGCGCATCCGCACGGTGCACGAACGCATGCCCGATGAATACAGCCTGCTGTTCGAGCGCTTCCTGCACAGGTTAGACCTGCAATCCGGCGACATCGAACGCCTGGTCTTGGCCAGCGTCGTGCCCCAGGTGACCGAGATGATCGTGCAGATCGCCAGAAGCGACTTCGGTCGGGAACCCCTGATTCTGAGCCCGGGAATCGATACGGGGATTCGCATCAGCACCGACAATCCGGCTGAAGTCGGCACGGACCTGGTGGCCAACGCCGTGGCCGCCTACGAGCTCGTTCAGGGAAGCTGCATCATCATCGACTTCGGCACTGCTCTGACCTTCACGGCCGTGGCTGAAGGGGCTGTCCTGGAGGGCGTCTCGATTGCTCCGGGACTGAAATACGCGGTGAGGGCACTGTCCCAGAATACGGCCCAGTTGCCCACGGTTCAACTTTCCCAACCTCCCGCGGCGATCGGAAAGAACACGATCCACTCTATCCAGTCGGGAATCATCTTCGGCTACGTGGGCATGGTGGAAGCCCTGGTGGATCGAATCAAGGCGGAGCTGCCGGGGGAGGTGCAAGTGGTGGCCACCGGGGGGCAGGCAAATATAATCGCCCCCCTCACCGAGAGGATCGACGCGGTCGAGCCCTGGCTCAACCTTGACGGTCTTCGCCTGGTCTCAGAGAGGAATCCCCTTCGATGAACAGCACAAACTCGCCAGTTGAGCGGCGCTCCAAAGGCCGTTCTCCTCGCCCCACTCCGCCCCGAATCCTCACCACCACGGTCGGCTCCTTTCCCTACCCGTCCTGGCTGGCCGCCATGCCCAGCGAGCAGACCCTGATGGATGCCACCCGGGTTGTGGTGGATATCCAGCGGCAGGCGGGCATCGACCTGCCCACCGACGGAGAGTTGTATCGATTCGATGTAAACCATCCCGAGACCAACGGGATGATCGAGTACTTCATCAACCCTCTGGACGGCGTCCGCAGCTCGATCGGCCGCCTGGACACCGTCGAGTTTCTGCGCAAGCACGGGATGGGCTTCCGCCGCAAGCCCGCAGGGGTGGTGGAAGGTCCTGTGGGGGAAGGATCGCTGAACCTGCCGGCGGATTGCGAGCGTTCCATGTCGGTAGCGGGCGGCGACCTCAAGTTTACGGTTACCAGCCCCTACATGCTGGCCCGAACCCTGCTTGACAATCACTACGGCAGCTTCGAGGCCCTGCTGATGGACCTGGCCGAAGTGCTGGCCGCTCAGGTCGCGGAGCTGGAGTGCGCCTGCGTGCAGGTGGACGAGGCCAACCTCCCGGGCAATCCGGATGAAGGACCTCTGGCCGCCCGGGCCATCAACCGGATCCTGGATGCGGTGGGCAGGGGAGTCGCTTCGCACAGCGCCGGTGGCGGCGGCTCGAGCGGCGGCGCGGCGCCTGCCGGCCCTCCGCGGCGGGCGGTGCACCTGTGCTTCGGCAACTACGGAGGCCAGACAATTCAGAAGGGCACCTGGAAAGCCTTGATCGCCTTCTTGAACGAGCTGCACGTGGATCACCTGGTCTTGGAGCTGGCCCGCCGGCCCGACAGCGATCTGGAGGCGCTCAAGCAGGTGCGACCCGAAATCAGCCTGGGTCTGGGGGTCATCGACATCAAAGTGAACGTGGTGGAAAGCCCCGATGAGGTGGCCCGGCGCATCGAAAAGGCGGAAAAGCACCTGGGTGAGGGACGAGTCGGCTGGGTGCATCCGGACTGCGGCTTCTGGATGCTGCACCGCTCCGTGGCGGAGCGCAAGATCGCCGCTCTGGTGCAAGGCCGGGATTTGTATCTGGGGTCTTGAAGCTGATTCCATTGACGCTTGCGAGACAAATACCGGGAATGGTGATTTTTGCATTGAATAATGGCAGAATACATATCAAGACTCGTTCCAAAACCCTCCCAATCCTTTTTTCTATTCGGGCCCAGAGGAACGGGCAAAACCACATGGGTCCGACACGAATTCCCGGCCGCCCATACGATAAATCTGCTCGATGAATCTCCATATCAAACGTATTTGGCGGATGTGTCCCGTTTCGCCGGGGAGCCGGGAGCGCTCCCGGATGAGAGTTGGATTTTCGTCGATGAAATCCAGCGATTGCCAAACCTCTTGAACGAAGTTCATCGCTTCATCGGAGAGAAGCACCATAGGTTCATACTCACCGCTTCCTCCGCGCGTGAATTGAAACGAGCCGACGTAAATCTCCTGGCAGTTCGAGCCTTGCTCCGCCGAATGCATCCGTTCGCACCCATGGAACTTCGACAGGGTTTCGACCTCGAAGAGGTGCTGTTATGGGGAAGCATTCCTCTGGTGTGGAGTTCGGGGGACAAAAAAGAGACTTTCAAAGCTTATGTACAGATGTATTTGAAAGAAGAAATCAAGGCGGAGGTGGGTCGAACCACATTCAACGGCTATCTCGAAATCTTGGAGGACACCTTGCTGGCTTTCCGGCTTCCTACATTCGAGGCAAAACTCAGATTGCGGGAGCGCAAACATCCCAAGCTATACTGGATCGATCCGGGTTTGGTCAGGGCAGCTGGCAATCGTTACGGTGAACTACATCCGCAAGAGCGGGGTGTGCTATTCGAGGGTCTCATTGCCTCTGTGCTGCGCGCATGCCGTGATCTAAAAGGAATAGGTAAAAGAATTCTGGTTTATCTGGGTGATAGAACGATGAAAACCTCCGACGGCATCGACGTCTGGTCATTTGCTCGATTCGTAGATAATCTGGACGTCGAGAATCTGTGGGGTCTATAAAGATCGGAGTGTTTATTTTTCTGTCCGCCTGAACTATAATCCCTCTGATGACCGAAGAGCTCGATCTGATCCAGATCGTCACCACGAGTGTGCTTCAGGAGCTGCCCGACGCCTACTACGAGGCAACGGGGTTGGCCACCGGCATCCACGATCTGAGCGGGGAGCTCATAACCTCAATCCCAAAATACTGCTTCACCAAGTTCTGCCGCAACATGTTCTTCTCCAAAGAGGGGCACCGCAAGTGCCGGCAGTGCAACAGCGCGGCTGACAAAAAAGCCTTCGACCTCGGAGGGCCCTACATCTACCATTGCCACGCTGGATTGATCGATGTTGCCGCCCCGATTATCGTGGGCGGATACCACGTAGGAACCGTGGCCTGCGGACAGATCCTCCTTCAGCCGCTGAATGATCCGTACCGCGAACGGGTCCGCCGAAAGCTCTCCGATTTTCCCGAGCGCTTCATCCAGACCCAGATGGAGGCGCTGGAAGAGGTGCCGGTGATCCCCCTCAAACGAGTCAGGGGATTCGCCAGACTTCTGTGGGCCGTAGCCAATAACGTAGTCACCCTGATAAACAACAACATAAAGGAGAAGCGCCTCAACATAGAAAACATTAAACTCATCTCCGAAATCAAGGCCCGTCTCGAGCTGGAGAAGGACATCCATGCCGCCAAGCTCCAGGTCAAGGAGGCGGAGCTGAAATCCCTGCAGGCGCAGATCAATCCCCACTTTCTGTACAACACCCTCGACTCGATCCAGTGGCTGGCCGTGCTCCACGGCGCGGAGGATATTCAGCGGATGATCCACAATTTGAGCCAGGTGCTGCACCACAGCCTCGACCGGAAAAATCTCGTGACCAGTATCAGGGATGAGCTGGAGCAGATCAAGAACTATCTGATGATCCAGAGAACCCGCTACGGTGACAAGATCTCCTACTTCATAAATGTCGAGCCGGAAGTTCTGGATTTCCGCCTGCCCAAGCTCGTTCTCCAGCCACTGGTGGAGAACGCCATCCTTCACGGGCTGGAGCCCAAATCTTCCCCCGGAAAGATCTGGATCAACGGCTGGCTCAGCACACCGGATGAAGCGGTTATAGAAGTCTGCGATGATGGGGTGGGAATCGACAAAGATTCCGCGGACCTGCTTGTTACTCAATTGACCGGCAATGCGATCACCCAGGATCAGAATTCTCTCAGCCACCACAAGTTGGGATTGCTCAACGTTCACAGACGCCTGATCCAGTCCTTCGGTGAGCGCTTCGGTCTGCGCATCGAGGGAAACGGAAGCGGCGGTACGATCGTGAACTTCCGTGTCCCGCGGGCCAATCCAAACCAGGAAGCCGCCTCGTGAGCAAGGCGATCTCCATCCTGGTAGCCGATGACGAGCATCTGGTCCGCAAGGGGATCCGCCATCTGCTTGCCGATCAGACTGACTACAGCATCGTTGCCGATGCGGCAAATGGAGAAGAGGCACTGCAGAAGGCACAGGAGCTGAAACCGAACATTATCATTCTGGATGTAAAGATGCCGGTCATGAACGGGCTGGATACACTCAAACAGATAAATCAGCTGAGCCCGGGTTCCAAGACGATCATCTTGAGCGGCCACAACGACTTCACATTTGCCCAGCAGGCATTGAAGTTCGGTGCCAACGATTATCTGCTGAAACCCACAAATCTGCAGGAACTGATGGCCGCACTGGAAAAGGCCAAGACACATATCCTGCAGGACAAGGACACTCAAGCCAACCTGTCCAGCGGCATGTCGGCAATCACCGAACAGTTCTACGTTTCACTCCTGCGCAACGAGCTGCAAGCTGCGGAGATCACCGAGAAACTGAAGAGCCTCAAAGTCGAGGAGAAATCGGCTTCGGTTCTGTTGATTAGTTTCGATGATTGCTACCGCCTGCAGTCGGAGAAAACGGAGCAGGAGTATCGGAGGCTGTGCATCGATTTGAAGCAGCGGATAAAAACATTCCTGGACAGGGAGCTCAGGCACCCGATTCCGGTCCTGCATCTTGATTACCTGGAATGCGTGGTCGTGTACTTCTCTTCCCTACAACCGGAGGCGACGACGCTCGCTAAACTGATCCTGGAAAACGTTGGATGCGGGCATCCTTTCACCGTGGCGGTTGGTTCCATACGGTCTATGCCGCTAATAAACGAGTCCTACAGAGATGCCCGGGAGAAAATCAAAAACAGGCTGTTGATCGGAGGAAACCGGGTCATCTCCGAAGCTGTTGGGACAACCACGGAGCAATCCCCCTATCCGGAAGAGATCGAAAAGCTGATCACCAAAGCGATCCGTTTCGGCGATTGCGAGCAGGTTCAAGGCGCTGTCAAGAAGATGTTCGACACGGTGGCCTGCCATCTAACCTCCCCCAAAGCCTGGACACATCTGAGTTACCACCTGCTGGAACTCGCCTATTCGGTTCTGACGGATCTGGAGGTTTTTTCGAATGAACGAATCAGCGTCTTCGAGAAAAGCGGGGAGATTCCCAACCTAACTTCAGCGGAAGACATACGCTACTTCGTGACCCGCAATCTGACGGATATCGCTTCCCTGATCCAATCCATGAACACCGGACCATCCATCGCCATTCGCAAAGCAATCTCCTTCATCAACGACAACTACGCCGACAGGATTGCCCTGCAGGATGTGGCGAAACATACCTGTCTGAGTCCTAACTACCTCAGCCAGCTGTTCAAGCAGGAAACAGGGAAGAGTTTTCTGGAATACCTGACTCATTGCCGCGTGGAAGCTGCGAAGAAGCTGCTGGTTCAATCGAACCTGACGATCTCCGAGATCGCTTTCAAGCTGGGCTACGACATGCCCAGCTACTTCAGCGAGGTTTTCAAGAAGAGCGAGGGCCTCACTCCCAGCCAGTACCGCAAAGGCCGCAAATAGTCTTCGGGCCACCCGAGGTTCAATCCAGATTCACCCGGGTTCCGCCCTGGGCCATAGACCGGTAAGCCCCCAGTATGATTTCCAGGGATCGGCGCATCCTACTTCCGGCGGTGGCCGGCATTTGTCCGCTTTCCAGGCAATCGAGGAAATGGGCGATCTCGAGGTGGAAGGTATCCTCCTGCGGTACGATGATCTCTCTTTCGAGATACGAGCCGTCGGGAACGATGTCCGCCTTCTCTGAGAAAATTCGAATCCTGCCGCCGTGAGTACCCACCGCCTCTATGCTACCCAGCTCCCCGTCGATTCGAAGCCGGTGGATTTCCTCCCCGGCCGCTGTAATCGCGCTCTTATAGATGTTGCTCTGTATCATCGTACCGATCGCGCCGTTTTCAAAGCGGAGCACGGCGACGGCCGTGTCATCGGCGCCCATCTCTTGTGCCCGCCTGGGCGCCTGCACCGCCTGGACGGCGCTGATTTCTCCGATGATCATGCGCAGCTTCTCTACATCGTGAATGCCGCCGGACATCATCATCCCGCCGGCCGCTCGTTTCGAGTCGAGAAACCAAGGCCGATTCTGCTTGTAGTCTTCGGTGGCGTAGGCGCCCCGGATCATCTGCACCAGGGCTGGCTTGCCGATGATCCCCCCTGCGATCAAATCGCGAACCTTCCGGTACAGAGGGCTGTAGACCTCGTTCTCAGCCACCATCAGCACGACCCCGGCCTTCTCCGCCGCCGCAATCATGGCTTCCACCTCCTCGAGGCTGGCGGCAATCGGTTTCTCCACCAGGACGTGTTTGCCGGCGTCCAGACAATCGATCGACACCGGGGCGTGCAGATCATGGGGAAGACAGATATCCACGGCAGCCAGATCCG
>Ga0180438_10004827_pt1 | contig 19163 bp, 36 predicted proteins | sample SS_ome_12_FD_132455 | JGI IMG/M metagenome (GOLD analysis project Ga0180438, IMG submission 132455) | Hypersaline lake sediment archaeal communities from the Salton Sea, California, USA - SS_3_D_2 metaG | ecosystem: Environmental > Aquatic > Non-marine Saline and Alkaline > Hypersaline >...
ATATCAAGTGGGACGGGCACGGCGTCCAGTCGTCTGTGCCGGACGTCGATCCACTCGACCTGTTCCAAGACATGCTGGTGAAGCGACCGAAGGTAGGGTTTGTCGGCCAGCCCGGTGCGGCTGGTCAAGGTTTGACGTTGACCGCATCCCCAACGTGTGTTTACTACTCCAACACGTTCAATGCCGTTGACCGGATGCAGTCTGCCGACCGCATTCACCGCCCAGGAATGGACGTGAATCGCGGTGCGACGTTGTACGACCTATTCCATCTGCCGACGGATCGACTCGTCTATAACAACATCATGGAAAAGATTGCCCGCCAGGATCTAACGCTCGGCATCGACGTTAGCATGGCGGCGATAATGGAGGCCCTTAATGGCTAAGTTCGAACGACAGTACACCGATGAACAGATCGCGGCGATGCTTGCTGACGTGGCTAGCGGAATGAGTTTGAACTCAGTCGCTAAGAAACACGGCATGAGCCGCAGCAACGTTCGCTACCACGCAAAGAAGCAGGACGCCGTACCGAAGAAAAAGAAGAAGAAGGAAATCAAAGAGGAGGACGTTCCCCTCGTTAATCAGCTTCAGGGTAAGGTGCATACTCTGAACGACGAGGTTCGAGTCCTCCGGTCACAATTGAAGATCGCTCAGAAAGCCGACACGACGCTGAAGGCTTTGGCGAACGAACTCGACGACACCGTTGTCCCGTTCCCGCCGCCCTTCCCGATGTGGAAGAAGCAGGCACGCGGCCCGGTGAAGGAGAGTGTCGCGTTACACATGAGCGACGGCCATTCTGATCTCGTCGTCCACCCTCACATGGTTCAGGGCTACGAGTGTTATGATTTCAATATCAGTATGGCTCGCGGCGAGAAGCTGGTCGAGACGGTCGTTGACTTCACCCAGAACAAGATGACCGGGTTCAGCTTCGACACGCTCTGGATCTTGGCGTACGGCGACCACACCAGCGGTGAGATTCACGGTGCCGACAAGCGTTCCCACTTCGGGAACATGATGCGGAACTGCCTCGCCATCGGACAGTTGCACGCCCAGATGATTCGGGAGCTGGCAGCTTGGTTCCCGCAGGTCAAGGTTCTGTATCTGAGCGGCAACCACGGTCGGCGGAAGGAAGTCCGGAAGAAGGATTACAACGCCGCGTGGGACTCGTGGGATTACCTGATCGCTGAGTTTGCCCGCAGCTATACCCGAGAGTGCGTGAACGTAGAATTCCTGATTCCAGACTCATTCTCCGCCGTCGTCGAGATCGAAGGGCACAACTTCTGCTGCTTCCACGGCGACGACATCAAGGGCTGGGCTGGTATCCCCTGGTACGGAATCTGCCGTAAGACTCAACGACTCACGGCTCTGAGTTCCGCCCACAACCGCAAGATCGACTACTACGCCCTCGGCCACTTCCATGCCCAAGGCGTCCAGCAGGCGATCAAGGGCGAAACCATAGTCAACGGTGCGTGGGTCGGTTGCGACCCGTATGTGTTCAACGCCCTCGACGGCTACAACGAGCCGATGCAACTCCTGCACGGCGTCCACGAGAATCGCGGCATGAGCTGGCGCTTGCCGGTGAAGATGCGATTCGAGGAAGACATCGAAGGGCCGAAGCGTTACAAAGTCAACCTCGCTGATGCGGAGATTCGCCAATGACAGACGTTATGCAGAACTACGCCGTGCAGATGCTCTCGATGGACAAGATCCTGTCCGACGACGAGTTCAACTGTCGCGGAACTATCATGCCGTTCGATGTCGCGGCGTTAGCGAAAGACATCGAGCAGAACGATCTCCAGTTCCCGATCTCGGTGCAGCCTATCGCTGACGCCGACGGGGCTGATAGCGACAAGTTTGAGTACAGAATCATTGCGGGCCATCGACGCTTCATGGCGTTCCGCATTCTCGGGCGAACCGAGATTCCCGCGATGGTCAAGAGCGGCCTGACTGAGATCCAGGCTCGCGTCTACAATCTGTCCGAGAACTTGCAGCGGTCGGAACTCAACATCGTGCAGGAGGCAAAGGCCCTTCGGAAGCTCAAGGATTTGGGGCTCGTTCAGGAAGCGGCGGCGGAGGCCGTGGGCCGGACGCGTAGTTGGGTGCAGGTCCGTTACAACCTGCTAGAGTTGCCCGACGTGATCCAGGAGGAAGCGGCGGCTGGCGTCATCAACCAGCAGCAGATCAAGCAAATCTACAGCTTGAAGCGAACCTCCGACGATCCGGAGCAGGTGAAGAAGGCCCAGTTTGAGGCCATACGCAACATCAAGAACGCGCTGCTTCGGGGCGAGAAGGGCATCAGTGTTGCGAAGAAAGCGAAGGACGATCCCTTCAAGAAGAAGCGTCGTCAGAAGAATGAAGTGCAGGAGATGATTAAGCATATCGGTGTGTCAGGACCGGGGTACGGGTTGGCGACGAGATGCCTCGCATGGGCTAATGGCGAAATCAACACAGCCGAGTTGTATTTCGACATCAAGCGCGAGTGCGCCGCGATCAACAAGTTCTACCGCCCGCCGATTGCTAGTCAGAGTGAGGGATCGCAGGAGGCTACTTAGGCAAGGCCAGCCACCCCAGGGCGTGACGACGCCTTGAGGCCGACTGCGAACCAGCGGGGCCGGATTGACGAGGGAGTCTAGACCCCAACTCTCCGGCCCCGCACTCACTTTTACTCTTGAGGATAAACTCAATGGTAACCACACCACTCAAATCATTTGACCTTGAACGACGCAACGATGACAAATGGCTTTACTCCTACACATTCTTTGCCCGCGACATTCGACACGCTCTTGACGTAGCCGCCAGAAACGAAGCGGACGTCGATCCCGATACGTGGCGTGTCAAGACTCACAGTACCAAAGCCAAAGTAGAGGAGTTCTACACCGAGCGACGGGCTCTGCGTGAGTTCCTGAAATACTCACAAGTCTTGAACGGGACGCGGGTAGACCACAGCCGACTGACTGGCGACTACCACCTTTTCGCCCAGGCCCATGTCTATGACCGGCCCGACGGCACCATAGACGCTATCAGGAAAGCTATCGACGACCTGATCAAAGTCATTTCGTCTAAGGTCAAGAAGTTCCCGAAGTACGCTAAGATGCAGGGCAACATCGGGAGTGGAGCCTGGTGCTTGGTGGTTAACGGCCCGATTGATTTCAGAATCACAATCACCTACAACATTCACTTGCCGGTGTCAAACGGTGTCTCATCCGGTTACCAAGTTGTCGTTGATGCCTTCGTCCAGGAATGACTATGATCTACTTCGATACTGAAACCTGCGGCCTCCACGGCATGATCGTGCTGATTCAGTACGCCGAGGACGACGGTGAGATCCAGTTGTTCAGCCCGTGGAAGCGGCCGATTCACGAGACGCTTGAGTTGATCGAGTGGTTCTGTGAGAACACCGTTTGTGGGTTCAACCTCACGTTTGATTGGTTCCACATCTGCAAGCTCTACACAACCTTTAGCCTGTTTCCTGACTACGACGCTCTGCCCGAGGATCACATCGACGAGATGGCGGAGTTGGAGAAGCGGGCACGCACAGAGGGCATGTGTGTGAAGCCAAAGAATGCGCTTGACCTCATGCTCTATTCGCGTAAGGGGCCATATCAGTGCCTCATGGCTCGGAAGGACATTCGAGTTCGTCGCGTCCCGAAGATCATGACGAACCGGCTGGTCAACGAGCTGGCGAACCGCGTCCAACTGGACGGGATCTACTTCAACGACCGGAAGAACAAGTTTGCCCCGCAATGGACGGACACCGAGAGCACCGACAAGGACGGTCAGGTAGACCCAGATTTCCGGGATGTTGTACTCAAGTTCAAGCCCGATGCGAGTTTGAAATCATTAGCACAACACCTGCTCGGCGTCCGTGAGGATCTGATCTTCAAGTTCACCGACGTAGACGTGGCCGCGAAGATGCGGCCCAACGAGGGCGGAAAGAACGGCGGCTTCGCCCCGTTCGCCTTGGCCTGGGGCCGCAAGGGACGGTGGAACTGGACGTGGCCCGAAGTAATCAAGCACCATATCGACCACTGGCACTACAACAAGATTGCGAGAAAGTATGCAACCAACGACGTTGTTTATACTCGGGCTCTGCACAAGCATCCTAAGTTTGCCGCTGCTGCTCCTGGGGACGACGATAGCATACTTGCTTGCATGGTCGGCGCTGTACGCTGGCGCGGTTTTGCTGTCGATCTGGATAAAATTAGAGACCAGCGCTCAGACGCAATCGTGCGAGCGGCCAAGGCCCCGACCTCGCCAACGGCGGTGAAGCGGTGGCTCGGCGAAGTGATGGACGAAGACGAGTTTTTGATTTTAGAATCAGACGGGACCGGCGACACTGTTCTGCAGGAACTAACAGGTACGAAAGATGAAACGAAATGCGAGTGCGGTTCTAGCTGCGAGCGATGTGAGGACGGAATCATCATTCAGTGGCTCGACGGATGGGAAACCGAAGACGGCGATCCCCACCCGGCTGCGTTACGTGCCCGAAGAATTCGTGACGCCCGCGCAGCTAAGAAAGAAGTTGAGCTGTATGATAAACTCATTCTCGCGGACAGATTCCATGCCTCATTCGTCGTCATCGGTACGCTATCGACACGCATGGCAGGTTCTGATGGGCTCAACGCGCAGGGGATTATAAACTCAAAGTTTGTACGTTCCTGTTTCGTGCTTCAAGATTCCGGACTCCCACAGCTAGACGGCGGCGACTTCGAGTCGTTTGAGGTATGTATCTCAGCCGCCGTCTACAAGGATAAGGGCCTTGAGGCTGACCTCAAAAGCGGTAAGAAGATCCATGCTCTTTTGGCAGAAGCTATTTTCCCAGATCAGGATTACGACTCTATCATGGCTTCCAAAGGAGCCAAGACCGGAAGAGATTACTACACCGACGGTAAGCGAGCAGTTTTCGGTCTTAATTATGGTGGTGACGCTTCCACTCTTGTTAACCGGCTTGGAATATCTGAATCAATCGCTGAGGAAACGTTCGCTCGATTCTACAAGCGATACCCAGGCGTAGAGCGTGCTCGCAAGGACATCATCGAGAAGTTCTGTTCCATGCGTCAGCCGGGAGGCATCGGTTCCAAGGTTGAGTGGCACCAGCCGCACGAGGCCGTCGAGTCTCTACTCGGATTCAAGCGTTACTTCACGCTGGAGAACCAAATCTGCAAGGCGCTTTTCGACCTGGCAGAGAAACCGCCCAAGGAGTGGAAGGATGTCCGAGTTAAAGTTGTACGCCGAGATCGTGAGCAAACGGCTGTTGGAGCAGTTCGTTCTGCGTTGTTTGGAGCCGCCTTCGGACTCCAAGGGAATAACATGCGTGCCGCAGCCAATCACATCATCCAGTCGTCGGGAGCCGGTATCACCAAGGCGGTCCAGCGACGGATATGGGATCTACAGCCCGCTGGCGTATGCTCGTGGCGCGTGGCCCCTCTCAACATCCATGACGAGATCATGGTCGCCATTGATCCTAAAATCAGTGACGAGCTGACCACAGTGGTACAGGAGAAAGTCGAGGAGTATCGGCCGATTGTCCCGTTGATTAGCATTGACTGGGGCACGAAGCTCGACTCCTGGGCGGAGAAATAGTATGGACAACGAATACGCGACGGCACAGTATTACTACCTCAAGTCGCTGGCTGAGGTCTTCACCGAGCTAGTGGCAAAGAGTGCTGTGACGTCGCTCGGCCCCGCTGATGGGAAACTCTATATGCAAATCTGTGACACACTAACCGTTCACGCCGAACTATTAGAGGAGGTATTCCGTGCGAATCTCCGACAAGTGCGCCGTTATCCAGGTGGCGCTTCGCAGGAGGACTCTGGACCTGAGGGCGATAGACCGCCTGATTCAGGGGCCTGAGTTCCCGTCGATGTGGGAGAACGGAACGTCCTCACAGAAGGTGGCGTTGCTCAATGCGATCAAACACATCGACCACGATAAGGTCCGGGAGCTGCTCGGTGCCATGCAGAAGTTAGACATTCGTGATCTAACCAAGCGGGAACTGATCTACCTGGCTCGCAAATATTCGATCAAAAACTATAGCCGTAAATCGAAGACCGAATTGGTCCGAGAACTTATTAAGCGAGGGATAGATGACAAAGCGCTGTAGAGAAGACCTCGAAAGTCTCATGGCTGAACTCGCACCGCACCTGCGGCGTGCAGGCGTTTCTGAGACGCAAATCAACATCGCGAAGGGACCGAACTACAAGGTCCACCACTACGTCAAGGCTTACGACTGGCTCCATGATTTCAAACTCAGTGACGAGTACGCTGAGTATGACCGCGTCTGGGCGATGCGTCCGCCGGAAGTCTGGCTGAACTACGAGATGTTGGGTGTTGAGGGATTGCAGGAGCAAGTATTGTTGCAGGAAGCTGGAGCGGTTCTTATCAAGCGGTGGCGCGTCAAGCGACCCCGTATGTTTGGCCCCGACCGAGAGGTACCTGAAGATGAGCAGAACGACGGGAGTGAACGCGTCGAGGATCAAGGCGGTGTTTCGTAGCTGCGTATTTACGCCAGCGAAACCCGGCCCTATGAAGATCATCGCAGACGTGGGCGATCCGCAGTATTACATCATGCGGGCGTCCGAGATACTCGAAACCCAGATCCAGGGGAAGCACACCAAGGACACGGATGAACTCCGTAAAGCCATCGGTTTGCTTGCTTTGGCCGTAGCGGAGATTGAACTCAATGAGCCAGATCACAATTAGCTACAACGGCAGGGATCAAGGGCACGTCGTCCAACTCACGATTCCTGATTCCGATGCCGTGCCGTCACAAGTCTACCACGAGATCAAACTCCTCTGCGAGAACCCCGACGGTCACATGCGACCCACCGGGACGTTTGATATTCCAATCAACAACGAAACTGCTAACAACGTCAGCCGACTGGTCAAGGCGCTGGGGACGGTGAATCATGGGTAAGGAACCTGAACTTGTACAGGCGCTTCGACGCCGGATAGAAGCGCAGCGGAGCCGCGATAACGCGAACCGAGTCCCGGACGAGGATCGTAAGTATCCGGTTCGGAAAGCGGAGCTGGACGCCGTCCGCGACTTCTACGGCATTGAAACCATTGGTGGTTACGAACTGTACGTGGAGAGTTTTGTGCGGGAGGAGCCTCTGCCGCTACGGGCGAACTCGCTCGAAACCGAGCTTTACCGCGAGTATGACATCCCAGGTCGCCGTGATCCGTATAGGATCGACAACCCGCAAACGCTGTATCTGGGCGGATCGACACATCGCGTTCTCGATAAGGATGGCGTCATTCATTGCATTCCGTTCCCTGGGAACGGCACGGTGTTACGTTGGAAGAGCAGGCCGGAGGCGTCTCCGGTGGCATTCTAGGTCCTATGGACCTCAAAAACCTTTAGCATTGAGGATAAAATCAATGGCTAGTTACAAACGATGTCGGAAGAACGTCCTACAGCACATCCTCGACTTCAAAGCCGGTGAGACACTGGTAGTCAACTTCTCGAAGAAAGTCGAGCTAAAGGACGCGCTTAGGGCCTTGTATCTGGAGTTGGACGACTTATACAATTTCTCATGCTCCAACTTCGTGAACGAGGCATCCAAGCACTTCACCGGCGATACCCGAACCGTGGTGGTTACTGAACTCCACGGCTACGACGAGTTCGGCCGACTCAAAGTGTTCGACGGTGAGAAGCAGGCAATCCGACTCATCGACCCTCGTACTGTCAACTACATCATCTGGATGGGTGACAAGTACATTGTAAGGAAGTAACGACATGGTCCGAATCGGGAAGATCACGACGAGGCGCGGGCCGGAGGCCAAAATCCAGAACGACATCATTAAGATGCTCCGCGCCCATGATTGGTTTGTGAGGCCAACCCACGGCTGCGCTTACCAAGCTGGCTTCCCGGACCTGTTTGCAGCCAAACGCCGCTATGGGCCTCGGTGGATCGAAGTCAAGAACAAAACTGGCTATCGGTTCACCGACGCCCAGATGCGGACGTTTCCGCTGTTCACGAAAAACAACGTGGGCGTCTGGGTTCTTAACGAGGCGACTCCCGAATCCTACGCCAAACTCACGAAGCCGCCCAACTGGGCGCAGTATTTGCAGGTGTGTCAGGTTCACACCCGCATCCGAGCCAAGCGGAAGTCGGTTGAGAAGGAACTCAAAGTAGCCGGTAAAGGCCCTGAACGCGATATTCAGACCGGTATAGTCGAGGCGCTTCAGGCCGAGGGCTGGTTCGTTCTCGAAACCTACGGCAGTCTCTACCAGAGCGGGTTCCCCGACGTGTACGCCTGTAAGAAAGGCGAGGGCGTCCGGTGGATCGAAGTGAAGAACGAAAAGAGCTATAAGTTCACGGGGCGACAGCTTGAGATATTTCCCCGAATGATGGCGGAAGGCGTGGGAATCTGGATTCTCACCGACCCGAATCAACTATCTAGATTGCAGGAGCCACCCAATTGGATGCACTACCTCAAGTCAGAGAATGGACCTTCTGTATAGTGAAGCCCGATGCCCTACTCCGAGGCATTGCGGGTAGAATCATTACCCGAATCGAGGACACTCACCTGCGAGTGACCGGATTCCAAACTCGACACAAATCACCGGACTGGGCTCGGAACCACTATCTGCACCTTCAGCACAAGCCCTTCTTCCCGCAGCTTGTCGAGTTCATGACGGCACACCCGATCCTGGGGTTTCTCGTTTCAGGCCCGTGCGCCATCAAACGGATGCGAGCGCTTGCGGGTAACACGCTGCCGCACGAGGCCGCTCCCGGCACGATCCGTGGAGACTTCGGCGGCTACCCGGCGATGTACAACTGTATCCATGTGTCCGACTCGCTGGTGACGGCGCAGCGGGAGCACAGGTTGTTCATGGACGTTGAGACGGATCAAGTGTATAAGGACTTGGAAAAGAATGAAGACGACTGAGTTATATCTCGACCTGTCCGACCTGTACCACCGGGTCAACCGGCGCTATGGGCGTAAAATCAATTTCGCCGCCGTCCGCGACCACTTCAAGGCGGACGAAATGGTGGCCTTCGGCATACAGCGTGGCAACGAGGCGTCCGGTTTCATTACCTGCTTGCAGCGCTTAGGCTACGAGACGCGCTTCAAGTACCCGGAGATTATACGCTGCGGCGACCGAGAGCTGAAGCGGGCGAACTGGGACGTTGAGTTTACACTCAGCGCTTTGTCGTCTCACGATCCCGAGGCCCAGGTGTGGGCGAGGGTGATTCTCGGGACCGGCAGCAACAACTACGCCCCGCTGGTGCGCTTCATGCAAAACGCGTTCAACCTGGAGCCGGTCATCTTCGCCTGCAACCCCGGCAAGGAATTGCTCAAGACGGGCGTGGAAGTCATAGAGATTACGGAGGCGTTTCTCGAATGAGGAATTACCTATTCGTCGGCGGGCCAGTCGATGGTCAATGGCTCTCGATTCCCGATTCCCAGGAAGGGCCGGTTCACATCCCGCTCGCGACGAAGTTCAAAACCAACATGCCCGACCCGGTCATAAAGTACCAGAAGATTTACGTCCGGTGTGGTGCCGAACAGATCACTGTGTACTGCCTGTACGGGATGACCACCGGGCAGGTACTCGCCAAGATGGTAAGGAACTATAAATGCTGAAGCACCAATCCCAACCGAACCGCTGGTCGTGCTCGGTAGCCGCCGCAGCGATGGCGATGCACGTCCCGGTGGCTGAACTCATTGACAAGATCGGTCACGACGGCAGCGAGATCAAGTGCGACCTGCCTGAACCGCTTTGCCGTGCCGGTTTCGCGCCGCAGGAAATCATCGACGTGGCCTTTGAGTACGGCTGGTCGATTACGGAGATCGAGCCCAACCCGCAGATGACGCCCAACGGCGAGGTTATCTGGTCCGTCTTCGACTCTGAGGATAAAATCAGAGCGCGGATGGAAAGCTACATGGACAATTTCTCTGGTACCGTTTTCGGGCCGAGGTACGACCAGAAGAATTGGCATTATGTGGCGTGGTGTCACCGCAGCCAGTGTTGGCTTGATCCGTCTGGCCCGACGCTTAAGAAAGACTGTCCGCCGATACAAGTCTACAGCTTCCAGATTTACCAGAAGACCGACCGCTACCTGGCCGCGTCGTTTCTGGAGCAACTTCGCAATAAGGGCCGACGCTGATGTACGTCTGCGAGAAACGCCGGGCTGCGTTCATCTGCCATCCGAGGACGGGATCTTCCGCCCTCGGGCACGTGCTGAGGTCACACTCAGGCTTTACGAAAATCGGCAACCACCACAGCTTGCGACCGAACGAGCTGGACCCGTCGTGGACCATCGCGTGCGTGGTGCGGAACCCGCTTGATATGCTGGTTTCCTGGTTCTACTACCACCGGCACTTCGACGGTGGCGGCTTCCAGGAGTTCCTGTACTGGTTCCATGAGAACCCGTGCATCTGGGTGCAGTGGGGCCTACTGTACGGCCTGCCCTACTGCAACTACACTCTGCGATTCGAGAATCTGCAACAGGATCTCGATGAGTTTATGCTCAAAATCGACCACCCGCAGCTCGACGTGCCCGAGCGGAACGTCAGCAAGCGGCGGTGTCGCCGTCCCTGGCACCAATACTACACTGGGGTAGTGGTGCCGCCCTTCAAACTTTGCGAGCCGAAACAAGAGAAAGAAATCCCGATCTGATGTACCTCGATCCCGAGCGCAAAATCGCCTTCTTCTCGAACCCACGTACCGCTTCCACGGCGACTACGTGGGTTCTTTGGCATGAGTACGGACTCAGGAGACAAGGCTCCCGACACCATGTTCAGGCCATGCCCGGATGGAAGACGGTCTGCACGGTACGGAACCCACTCGACACGCTGGTTTCGTGGTACTACCTGCACCGCAATTTCGAGGGCAGTTTCCAGGAGTGGTTGGATACTCCTGAGTGCCACAACAAATGGGTGAAGCGTGGTTTGTTCTTTGCGTTGCCATATTCTGAGTGTGTACTCAGATACGAGCATCTCCAAGAGGACTTCGATAAGCTGTGTGACGAGGTCGGGTGGCCTCGTCGAACGATTCCGCGTAAGAACCAGGGTTTGCTGCGGTCGGGCAGACCGTGGCAGGAGGTAGTCGCGGGTTGCACGATCCCGCCTATACGCCTCATGTAGGCACGCCTAGGCGTGTCATGCGTTCCTTTTCTATCCGCGCAGCGGGCGTGGCAGGTCTAGCCGCGCCTAGGCAGGTCCGCCCATGTGTATAATCGAACAGTATGATTTCATACTCATTCTGCTTCGGCAGACGGTAAACATCTTTCTATTCCTCACTGCACTAAGGATGCTAATATGTATCTACGATTCACGGGCTACACCGGAAACACGGTCATCCTCCAACGATCCCACATCCTTGCCGTCATCAACAAAGACGGGTACCGGAAAATCTACGTGCGAGGGAAATCGTCTGTAGACAGTATCACCGTGCAAGACAGTATGCGGAAAATTGAGTTCAAACTCATGCCAGTCCGGGCCTTAATCTGGCTACTTTTGGGTTTGAGTTCAAAATCATAAACTCAACTCAATCGAAAATTATTTTTTGACTTTCGCTGAAAATATGGTATACTTGAATAGGCGGACTTGCCGGATTGTTTCCGGCAGTTGAGTTGAGTTTTTGATTCCCAACTCATTGAGTTTGAACTCAGGAGGTTAGAATGAAACTGTTGGGCATCGGTTCCGAGATCGTGGTTGGTGACGAGAAGGTGACGGTCGTGGCGATTACGAAGACTGAGGTTAAACTCAGCAACGGGGTAGCCATCGACCACAAGACAATCGAGGAGGCACTCAAGTGAGATTGGCTCAATATTTGCAGATCAGTCGAGCCCTCAAGTTCTGGGCCGACCGGGGCGAAGGAACCTCAGAGTTTGGCCCCGAGGACGCCGAGTTGGTGTGGCGATGGACTCGCCCTTACGTCTGTGTGATTCACGACTCCACCGGGAAAGGCTACTACCTCGACAGAAGTTACAACTACATCTGCACCGTCGAGAACATGCCGCGACCTGGAGTTCAAAATCACGAGTTACCGAACGAGATCACCCGAGTAGTGCCGCACGAAACCGAACTGCATCACCAAGCGGCCAGCTTCACGACTCCTGATTGGGCAGAGGGATTGAACAATGACGCCTTCACAACGTATTGGTTATATTAACTACCGATTCGCTCGCGGCCTCTACAACGTCACTCTCTGCATCTGGTTCGTTGTTTACGCCTGTTTCGTCACTTGCATCATCCTGTGAGGATCTCATGTCGAAGTACCACAAAGAAGTTATTGAGTTGTTGGCCGCTGGCGTCGATTTCAAGGCCGTCGCCGTGGTCGTCGCCCGAGACTTTCCCAAGACGTTCATTGCGGCTGAGAAGGCGAGCCGCGACCCACGGACGGCCCGCGACCGATACGCCTGCCGCATCTTCGAGCAAGAGGGCAAACTGCCCGCAGTCAAGTACATCAAACAGGAAACCGGCTGGTCGCTTCTCGAATCCAAGAAGTACGTCGAGAAGCTCGAATCCCAACACAACCTCCGCCGACCGTATTGAGTTTGAAATCACCGACGACCGAAGGGGTCCGACGATGAACACGCGAATCGACCTGATGGCGCTTTGGCGCAAACTACCCGCCGCCGACATGGCACTCGTCCGACGCATCGCCCACGCCAAAACGTGGGAGCTTCGGTCCTCCCGCCCTCGTATCGACACCGACGACAGCCGCTACGCCGCCTACATCTGGCGAATGGTTGCGTTCCAGGTGAGTCGAAACTCAATCCATCACTGTATGCCGACGACTTGTTTCTGGTGGCTTCCGAAGGGCACCGACAAGGCGACCATGCAGCGTCTTAACAGAATCGTCGATGCCGTCCTCGACACCGTCCCGCAAGACGAGTGGTGGGGAGTCAAGGCATGGTCCGGTCTTTCTTCCCACACCGCCGCCACCGATAGAAAGGACATGCTGCGCGGCGTCAAGAGCGATGCACCCGCCTACCTCAACTTGATTGGAGATAAGTGATGCCGTACGATTGGGATGAATTTGACGAGCAGGCAGACCGCGAAGCACGTGCGACCCGTCGGGCTTCCTCCTCAGCGTTTCGCTTGCGGACGTTCCGCAAGCCTCAGTGTTCCATCGACAAGAACTTCACCCAGGATGAGAAACTCATCGAAAAACTGAATGTGATTGATGGAAAGGTCACTCAATGAAAGGGTATCGGTTTCACCATTGGATGTCGGGCCGTGAGCCTGACCAGATCGCGGAAGAACGTATTCCGGTGATTTTAGACTCAGTCAAGCAGGGCAACCGCGAAGCCATGACTGAGATGATTACCGGCCACATGCGGCTGGCCTTCGGGCTGGTCGCCCGCTACAATCGAGCGGACATGGCCGACGACCTCGTGAGCGCAGCGTTTTACGGCATCACGCAAGCCGTGGACCGGATCGCTCACGGCCACCTGAAGCACGATAATGCTTCAGCCTACATCGCCACCTTCGTCAACGGCGAGATCCGACGAGCCCTTGCGGGCCGCAACGTGATCGCCTCGCCCGAGGAAGGCGGACAGCCGACACAGTGCTTCGACCTGCACGAGCAGCGACACATCGGAGCATATCCAGACACAACCATCGACATTGAGGAGGAAATCAATAGTCTAACGAACGACGAGACGGACGAAGCCATCGTCAGGATGCTTCGTCTCGGTTATGACGGGGCCGAGATCGCTCGTGAATTGGGCTTACACCGAGGTCAAATCTCTCGACGGATCGCACGTATCCGGGAGACGTACAAGGAGTTAGAGAATGTCTGAACTGTTGAAGAAGTATCAGGAAGTCGTCAACAACCCACCGGCGGCGGGGACGATACTTAAAACGATTGATGGATCACCGGCAGTTCTGACGGTGCAGATCGAAGAAGGGAAGCCACCGTTCATTTATGGACGGGCGTACGTTTCCGAGGTTCTGGACGACACGCTGGGCTGGTACTTGCGTGGGTCCGGCGACGACCGATCCCTCGGATGGAAGTGTGTTCTCATGACGAAGGCTCGCCGCGAGGCGTTGCAGAAGTGTGAGGTTGCTGAGGATAAAATCACAGTTACCTCGCTCAAAGTCATTCGTCCCTCCGAGTCGGGCAAGGCCCTGTTGTGTGAAGTCGATGTTTACTGATTTTCGAGTCCTCCTCCCGGCGTTGGTCACGGCGTTGTACTTCGGAACCGCCGTCTCCCACCTGCTGCACCGCCGCTACGACTGGGCGCTTGTGTGGTTCAGCTACGCCACGGCCAACGTCGGGATGATTATTGTGACGATTAGGAGTATGTGATGCGAGTCGTTTTTCGAATGTCGAACTGGAAAGGCACTGAGGAACTCGGTGTCGATCCTGGGGAGTTTGTCTTAATCCGAGACGGTGAGGATAACCTCAATCTCGGGGACTACATGGAAGTGACGCCCATCGCCGCACCTTACGTGGACACGGAGACGTTAGGTGAGGACAAGCCCTTGTTCGTGTGGCCGATCAGGATTGAGCATTGCCTACAGGAGGAGGGCGAGATCGAAACGGAGTTCCGGTCGAGCAGTAAGGTTCTGGCCATACAGTTGGGTTTCAAGATGCAACTGTTCAAGACCTACAAGTGGCGGTCCTTCAAAAGGGCGACGCGCAAACTGACGGATGGAACACCTTTCACAATCTATGGGATGAAATACGATGAGATCGAGGAATGCGACGCAGTCGATTACGAAGACAATTGACGCCGGGCCGACGACCCAGTTTCAGGTTGAAATCCACTATTGGTACGAACCGCCAGAAGATCCGGGAGGATTCGGGAAGTACCGCGTGGGAGCGGGCGTCGAGTTCCAGAAGATCGAAGTTCTGAAGGTCATCACGACCACTACCATTTACCATCGCCGCGGCCTCCACAACGCTCACAGCCTCGACGAGGCAGCGAACGAGTGGCTGGAGGACAACCGGGACGCCATCATCGAGGAGATTTGTGATCGGCATTCTTAGCAATCGTCTCCGGACGCAGCAATCGTGCCACATTGATTCCAGACTCAACACCTATCGGCCCCGCATCTCGCAGCGGGACCACAGCGACGGGTGGATACTGGATCTGATCGAGGACACCTGGGAGTGCAGCCTCACTATATTCAACGACAGCCGTGCGGTCCTCATGGTCCGCGTCAACGGCGACGATCCCAAGCACGTCCTGCTCACGCAGGTACGCAGCTTCGGTGCAAAGCATGGCATCCCGCTGGAGACAGCGGTAACGTCGCTCATCGAGCGTTGGCGATTCCTGAATCTTATCGTGGAGCTTTGACATGGTTGCCAAGTGGCAAGAAGACAAGATTGAGTCCGCACTCAAAGAGGCCGTCGGTGAGACTCCTGATGCCCGAACCCTCTGGGCCTTGACCCTGTTCGCCAAGCATTGCCGGAAATACTGCCGGTCCAATGCGGCCTTCAACAACTTCATGAACCGCATCTTCTCCGGCCACGCCAAGTTCGTGGAAGTCCCGAAGATCGACGAGAAGACCGGGGAGTCCTACAAGGGCTTGGACATCCGGGTGGCCGAGTGATCCAAGTCGAATACTACAAACGCACGTGCGGCTACAAGGTGTCGTTTCTGACGCACGACAACATGGCGGGGACTGCCGCCGACTTCAGCAAGATGCAGGAGTTGCGACACTCCTCGCCGGGGAACATGAACGCTCCGGCGACGGTCCACAACCTGCAGGAGCTGAAGCGTCTGATTGATATTGAAATCAAGGAGTTGCAAGATGCCTAAGACGTGGTCAAAGTATCAACTGGGCGTGTTCGAGTTCGTCGAACGCGGTGACGGCAACGGCCTCGTGGAGGCCAAGCCGGGCTCAGGCAAGACCACAGTTATCGAGGAGGCGATTACACGCGTCCCGCCGACTGAGTCCGTGCTCGCCCTTGCGTTCAACCGTCACATCCGAGACGAGTTGAAACGCAGGATGGAGCACCTGCCCAACGTCACCGTCCACACGCTCAACAGCTTCGGCAACAGCGCTTGTCGGGGCCACCTTGGCTGGTACAAGGTGAATGAGCATAAACTCAGGAACATCCTCAAGTTCGACGTGTTCGGCCTGACCAGGGGCGGCTACTCGAAGGAGAAGTTTGCGACGTTCTGCAAGGTTCAGCACTCCATCCTCCGCCTCCTTGCGCTTGCGAAGGCTCAGATGGTCTGGACCGTTGACGAGTTGATCAGCGGCTGGGAGAAGATCGCTGACGAGTTTGATGTTGAGATCCCGCAGATTCCGTACACGGAGTTTGAGGGATACCTCACTGAGACGTTTCAGTACGATTTGAAGAAGACGAAGGTAATCGACTATGATGACCAAATTGCGATCCCTGTTCGCCTCAAGCTACCCATCCCCACTTACGACCGCATATTTGTGGATGAAAGCCAAGACCTTACTCCGTGCCAGATTGAACTCACGTCTAGAGCAATTGCTGCTGAGGGACGAGCTTTATACGTGGGCGACCGGCGACAGGCGATCTATCAATTCCGTGGAGCTGATAGCCGGGCAATGGACAACATCGAACAGATGATGGATTGCGAGCGGCTCCCGCTGAGCATCTGCTATCGCTGTTCCAAGGCCGTCGTCCGAGAGGCTCAGAAGATTGAGCCGACTATCGAGTACCACGAGGACGCCCCTGAGGGTGAAATCAAACACGTTTCCGAGGCGGAATTCAAGAAAATCGTGAAGCCGGGCGACGCCGTCCTGTGCCGCACGACCGCCCCGCTCGTGAAGATGTGTTTGTACTTCATCCGTATGGGTATTCCCGCTCTCGTCAAGGGACGTGAGATAGGGAAGAACATGCAGGAGCTGTGCCTAAATGTTGCCAGTGGTAATAAGCACATGGACGTCGTTGAGTTCCGCGAACTTTTGCGGGAGTACCACATGCGGGAGTCGGAGAAACTCCGTAAGAACGACAAGGAAGAGAAGCGTATCCTCCTTGAGGATAAAATCGACACCGTCTGTGCCGTAGCGGAAGAATGCGACACCGTCGGAGAAATCGTTGACAAGTTCCAGGCAATCTTCGCGGCGTCCGAGCAGGACGACTGCATCAATTGCATGACCATCCACAAAGCGAAAGGGCTAGAAGCACATGCTGTCCACATTCTTCGGCCGGACCAGCTCCCGCACAAACTCGCCAAGTCCCCAGAAGCACTCCTCGCCGAGGAGAACCTCAAGTTCGTCGCCATCACGCGGGCAATTCATACCTTGGTTTGGGTTGCTCCTGATCTCGGCGATACTTTCGATGACGGCCATAACTTGTGTTAGGGATTACACGTCGGCCCGCTACTTCGACGCCGACCGTGAACGCGTCATCTTCGAGATGCAGACCTGCAACAACCGGCTCGAACGCCAGAACGCGTATCTGGTCGAGCAGAACGAATACCTCAAGGAGCTGATCAAGAATGGCAGAACTCGTCCTGTACCGCGACCTCGAACTGACGACGTTCGGGGAACTGAAACCTAACGATGTCTTCCGCTACCCGAGCGGAGTCTCACAATTCCGGAAGCTCAACCAGTTTGAGGCCAAAGTCGATGCGATTGATCGTGATATTCGTTTTTCTGAGTGCCCTGTTGCTACCGTCGTCCTCCTCGGGCGATGGCTCCCCGAAGCAGGTGATTGTCCATCGTGCCCGCCGGGGCATAAGAGTTGTCCCGGCGCTGCGAGGGATCAACAAGCCTCCCGAGTGGAACCCAAGGGTGCCGAGTTCACCATCACGGGTGACTTATTCCCAGACGTACGTACCACCGGCACAGCCGGTGATGATCAACAATCCTTACGTGAACCAGGATCTCCCGGTTCCCGAACCCCGAACCCCGAAGAATGAGTTTGAAATCAAGGCGGGCGACTCCCTCGGGATCGCCCTTCACAAGATGTGGTACGAGGAGAAGCAGACCGTGGACACGAGTATCGAAGCACACGTCACCAGAGAGGCCGTCGAGCAAACCATCGTTGACTTTCTGGCGGTGGAAGATCCTGAGGTTCAGATCATTTACGGATCTACCGGCGAGAAGTGGACCATCAAGTACGACGGCGAGGAGTTCGCCGCAGGCATTACGACCAAACAGGTGGTCACAGTCTCGTACAAGACGGTGGACGACTGGGTGTGCCAACGGATTCGGAACCACTACAAGATGAAGCAGCAAGCCGCCTTCGTCGATCACATCCGACAGGGCGGCGAGTTCACCGGCTGCAAGGTCAAGATCATAGGAGAGATCAAACGTGAAGCTGGTCAGGCAGGTGGCTAAATTCGCTTGGGCGACCGCCCGCTGGCTGTGGGCTGGGTCGCCCAAACGTGGTCCGTGCGAAGTGCAGGACATCTTCTACACCCATTGCGCCCCTTGCGGGCACTACCACCCGCGTCTGGGCGAATGCACCCGTTGTGAATGCTCGGTGAGTCCAAACTCAGACGAGCGAAACAAGATCGTTTGGAAAACCGAAACCTGTCCCGAGGAGTTGTGGTAATGTCGTTTCCGAAATCTGACCAGGGGTTTGTTCATGACACTCTCGACCATCGAAGTGACGAGTATTCTAAGACGATGCGTGGAACCCAGTATCCACTTACTGTCGGTCCTACTGGTGTGGCTTATTGTCCGCTGGCTGAGTATAGCCTCAGCGCGAAGTTCCTGGCTGATCCGCATAAAAAGATCGCTTTTAAGGCGGCATTTGCGGCGAAGAATTGGTCGTATGCACGCCGACTTGGAATGCACATTCAGCTCGATCAGTCGATCCGAAAGGACTACCTCAAGTGCGTCTCCAAGACCAAAAACACCTGTGTCGCAGGAGATTGTCGAACTCGATTCCACACCGAGTGCCGTGAGTTCCTCGTCTACCTTGGGGATCTGCATGTCCAGATCGTTAGGGCGCTCGAAAACGGAGCGATCCTGACCGCCGCTGGCCGTGATCTCCGGAAGGCCAAGCCCGAGGAGTTGGCGGCCATCCTCGACGACCAGAAGGTGCCTCAGACGAATGAGGTCAACATCTACCGTGCTCTGTGGGACGACGAGCCATACCCGTGGTTCGTGAAACGATGGGTCTTGCAAGACGACCCGCAGATCAACCGCTACCACAAGTTGCTAGGAATCGTATGAAGTACATCTACCACGCCTACGACGGGCCGGAACATTTGGCGTCCTTTACGTCACGTCGCCTCGCCAGTCTGTACGCCGGTTTCCA
>Ga0180438_10004828_pt1 | contig 19160 bp, 13 predicted proteins | sample SS_ome_12_FD_132455 | JGI IMG/M metagenome (GOLD analysis project Ga0180438, IMG submission 132455) | Hypersaline lake sediment archaeal communities from the Salton Sea, California, USA - SS_3_D_2 metaG | ecosystem: Environmental > Aquatic > Non-marine Saline and Alkaline > Hypersaline >...
CATCGATGGGGGGCTGCCAACACGACTCACATTTGAGGCTGATTCTTCTACAGCTTTGGGTTTTACCCCTCAAGGCCAGCTCATGTACACCACGCGAGCCTACTCGACAATCCCCGATCCCCAACTCATCACAATCGACCTCAATACAGGAAAGATATTTCGCATCCCCCTTCATCAAGCCAGTGATGGTTCCTATGACGATGACCAAAGAACTCTCTATTTTGCACGGCCGGGTTTTCACAACAACAATACTGCACGCTACCAAGGAGGGACAGCACGAAACATATGGAAATTCACAACAGGAGAAAAGGAAGCGATAAATTTAACAGCCGATTTTCCCGGGGAAAACTTTTCTCCAATGTGGTGGGACGGTCGTCTCTATTACGGATGTGACCGCAGCGGGTCCTGGAATATCTGGTCTATGAATCCAGACGGTCAAGACCTCAAACAACACACATTCCATGTCGGATGGGATGTGCGCGATCCCTCCATGGATAAGGGAAAAATCGTCTACCAACTGGGTGCAGATATCCGAATGGTGGATGTTACAAGTAATGACGACAAGGTTGTTCCTATCACACTGGCTTCGGATTTTGACCAACTGCGTGAAAATTGGGTCGAAGATCCGATAAGTTATGTGACATCTGTCCATGTTCATCCCGAGGGAGAAAGTGTCGTCCTGACATCTAGAGGCCGGGTGTTCGTAGCGCCTGTAGGAGCGGGACGCTTGGTGCGAACATCATATAAAGAAGGGGTTCGTTACAGAGATGCGGTCTTTATGCCGGACGGGAAAAAAATCCTGGCCATATCGGACGAAAGCGGCGAGCTTGAATTTGTCGCTTTGCCCGCAAATGGCGTGGGCGGAGAACAGATCTTGACAAAAAACAGCACTATTCTGCGCTTTCAGGGATATCCTTCGCCGGACGGAAAATGGTTCGCTTTTGACGACAAAAACAATGATCTCTGGATTGTCAATATTGAAAGCGGAAAACAGCGCAAGGTGTCCTTTAATCGCGAAGGCATCCGCGATATTGCCTGGTCTCCAGACAGTAAATGGCTGGCTTTCTCCCAGGCCGCGTTTAACAGCTTTATACAGATCCACCTCTACAATATGGATTCCGGAAATCGGGTGCCCTTAACAACCGACAGGGCCAACAGTATCAATCCTGCATGGAGTCCGGATGGAAAATTTATCTATTTTCTATCAGACAGGAATCTGCGCTCGGTTGTGGGAAGTCCTTGGGGAACCCGTCAACCCGAGCCGTATTTTGACAAACCACAACTGATCTATGCGCTCTCTCTGCAAAAAGGTGTTCCCTCCCCTTTTAAACCAGCCGATGAACTGGTCAAACCTCCAGAGCCTCAGGACAAACCCAGGGGAAAAAAGACGGATAGCCTCATCATCGATATCAATTTGGAAGGGATCCAGAAACGGATTCGTGAGGTGCCAGTCGCAGCGGGCAACTACGGCAGTTTGAACGTTAACGATAAGGCTCTTTTCTGGGTTGAAAGAGGCGCTGGATTCGGATCTCCAGCACAACTCAAAGCTATCCCCATCGGGAATGAAAATCCTCAAGTGGTCACCATTACAGATGGGATCAGAGGATTTGAATTCTCTATGGATAAAAAGAAAATGTTGTTCCGGAAGGGAAATTCCTTCTATGTGGTGGATGCGGTTCCCAGAAAAATAGCCAATCTTAGCGCAGGGGCAGTCGACCTCAAAGGCTGGAGTTTTCCAATCGATGTGAGAGAGGATTTTAAACAGCTGTTTATCGATGCCTGGCGCTTGGAAAGAGATTATTTTTACGATCCAGGAATGCACGGCCTCGACTGGGAGGCGGTCCGGGATAAGTATCTCCCGTTTGTCAAGAGAGTCACCACACGAATGGAGCTGAATGACCTTATCGGCATGGTCGTGGGAGAGCTCTCAGCCCTGCATGTCAGTGTCCGGGGTGGTGATCTCAGACAGGGCTCGGATCAAATCCGTGTGGCCACTTTGGGGGCACGTCTAGAACGCAGCGAATCAGCCGGAGGTTATAAAATCGATCACATCTATCTCTCCGATCCAGATTATCCATCTGAACTCTCGCCTCTTGCGGATCCTGACCTCGACATAAAGGAAGGGGATATTATTGTCAGCATCAACGGCCGTTCTACTCTGTCCGTCACACATCCCAATGCACTTCTGCGCAATCAAGCCGGACGACAGGTCTTGATTGAAATCAAATCCGCATCCACTGGAAAAACCTCACCATACATTATCATTCCTACTGGTAATGAATACGGGCTCAGATACAGTGACTGGGAATACTCGCGGCGCCTCAAAGTCGAAGAGGACAGCGGCGGGGATATCGGTTACATTCATCTTCGAGCTATGGGCGGCAGCAATATCACGGAGTGGTACCGAAACTTCTACCCTGTGTTTAACCGCAAAGGCTTGATTATCGACGTGCGGCACAACAGGGGCGGCAATATCGACAGTTTCATCCTGGAAAAACTGATTAGGAAGGCCTGGTTCTACTGGAAAGATCGAGTGGGTCAGCCCACATGGAACATGCAGTATGCTTTTAGAGGGCACGTCGTTGTCCTTTGCGATGAAAACACAGCTTCAGACGGAGAAGCTTTTGCGGAAGGTTTCCGCAGGCTCGGATTGGGAAAAGTCATTGGCACACGCACATGGGGAGGTGAAATCTGGCTCTCAAGCAATAACCGGTTGACCGATCGGGGATTGGCCAGAGCTCCACAGACTGGAGTTTATGGACCCGAACGGATCTGGCTGATCGAAGGCCACGGAGTGGATCCCGATATTGTTATCGACAATCTGCCACATGCCACTTTCAAAGGCCAGGATGCCCAGGTTGATGCGGCCGTTGCCTTTCTCAAGGAACAGATTAAAACTCACCCCGTAGATGTTCCCGTGCCTCCGCCCTATCCGGATAAGTCATTCAAACCGAAAAAAAAATAGCCTGTTGCTTATGCTCACTAATTAGGTAACATTTTTATTTATGAGGCTGAAGATAAACGTGTCATTGCGAGCGACCAAAGGGAGTGTGGCAATCTCGTAAAAAGAGAGTGCATTTCCTTTATGGTTTCATTTTACTTTAGGAGATTGCCACGCTCCGCTCGCAATGACATCAAAAAACGTTATTGAATTATTGAGCAAGTACAGCAGGCCCTTTTTTAAAGAAAGCAGCCTGTTCCCTTTTTTCCTATAATTTTAATGTTAATCTGTATCTGTAGCCCAGATCTTTCAATTTGAATTTCAGGGAGCGGATAACTTTAATCTCAGGTATATTCCATTTGGCGATACAGGCATAGACTTCTTTGTGACCCTGCTTTTTGACATATTCGATAATTTCTCTATGAAGCTTCTTGGATATCCCCTGGTTTCTGTAAGGTTTGGAGACAAAAGTGATCTGCAGGAAGAACTCCGGCGGAGTCCAGTTGGAAGAGACGGGCAGGATATCATACATGTTGTCCACTTCAGGCGCGCCCAACGAAGGATAACCCATAAGATACCCCACTACTTTTCCATCAACGACAGAGACAAAGGTTTTGTATTTGTTCCCTCCCTTTAAATACCTGTTTTTGTAATCGTTAATTCCTGATTTGATTTTCACATCCGTGAATTTCTCAGCCAGCTCGGATTCCAGCTCCCTGACGAGCTTAAGAACCTGTTCCAGATCCTTTGGACGGTACTCTCTAATTTTCACATCTAAAGCCATTTTTCAGAACCGAATAACTCCCATACCAAGTTTTTAGCAGGTGCAACAACCCGCTATTGGCTCTATGATAATAAAAATTTGAACCGAAGGCAAAAAATCTGCTAGCTTATTCAGATTTTATTTTTTTCATAATAGTTGATAAAACAGTGATTATTCAGTTAACCTATAACCAAAAGCATGATGGAGCCTAAAATGAAAAACATCAAACTTCTTTTTATTGTTTGTCTGACCATGATTTTCTTCCTGGCCAATCCTTATCTCTTATCCGCTCAGAAAGGCGAGTCATTTGACGTACTCTTCATAAACGGCAGAGTTTTAGACGGAACGGGCAATCCCTGCTTTTACGCGGATGTCGGAGTTAAAGACGGAAAAATAACTGCGGTAGGCCGATTAAAAGACAAAGTCAAAGCAACAAAGATAATCGATATCAAAGGAAAGATCATTTCTCCTGGCTTTATCGACATCCACACCCATGCCTATGACCAAATCAACAGCGAAAATGTATGGGCCGGCGAGAATGAGAAGAGGTATTTTGCGCCGAACTTCGTCAGTCAAGGGGTGACGACTCTGGTCTCCAATCAGTGCGGAACTTCGCCACTTTCGATCAAAAAACAGAAAGAAGTGCTCACTCAAAAAGGCACCGGCCCCAATGCCTTGCTCTTAATAGGCCATAATACTATCAGGAGATTTGTGATGAAAGGCGGTTTTCAAAGGCCCGCCACCGAAGAAGAAATCCGCCAGATGCAGGAACTCATCCGCAAGGCGATGGAAGAAGGGGCGGCAGGAATGTCTTCTGGTCTTGAATACGTGCCCAGCATTTGGAGCACGGTCGATGAAGTCGCTGCCCTGGTGAAAGAGATCGTGCCCTATGGAGGCATTTTTCTGGCGCATGAGCGCGCATCAGGCCTCTCCCCCATGTGGTATGTGCCCAGCCAGGATGAGCCGGGACCTCCGAACATGCTGGAGAACATTCTCGAACTGATTGAGGTCGGTAAACGCACAGGAGCAACGGTCGTCGCGGCGCACATTAAAGCCAGAGGCGCAGATTTCTGGGGCGGGAGCCGAGCCATCATCCGTATGATCAATGAGGCGCGTGACCAGGGAGTGGACATCTGGGCGGACTGCTATCCGTATAACACATCCGGAAGCGACGGAAGCACCACTTTGATTCCCCGCTGGGCGCTCGGCAGGAATCCCCAGGAAGAGCTGAAAAAAGCGCTGGAAGATCCTGAGAAAAAGAAGGATTTATACGGCGATATCAAACATGCGCTCAACTGGAGAGGCGGCGCGGAGAATATCATAATCATGGACTACCCAGATAAATCTTATATCGGGAAAAACCTGGCCCAGCTTGCTGAAGAGCACAAAATATCTGTTGCGGATATGGCCATAAAATTACAGATGGAGGGCTATCCAAACAGAAGGGGAGGTGCAAGAATGCGCGGGTTCTCAATGTCTGAGATAGATATTGAAGCATTTTCCGCCCAATCCTGGACAGCCACCTCCTCGGATGCCAGCATTGCCCTTCCCGAAGACGGGCCGGTCCATGCCCGATACTATGGAACATTCCCCCGTAAGATCAGGTATTACGCTCTTGAAAGGAAAGCCATATCTCTTGAGCACGCGGTCCGGGCCTCGACCTCACTTCCCGCACAGATCATGGGCCTTCGTGACCGGGGGATGATCCGGGAAGGATTATCGGCCGACCTTGTCGTTTTCGACCTGAACACTATAAAAGACACAGCCACCTTTTTCGAGCCTCACCAGTACGCCGAGGGAATCGAGTTTGTGATGGTTAACGGGACATTCGTTGTCGACAAAGGAGAGCTGACCTGGAAAAGGCCCGGGAAAGTGCTGACGAGGTGAGACGCACTAAAGGCAAAGATTCAATCCCAATTTTCAGGAGGCTGGAACGATGACTTCCGATCCTTTCAACAACGTGAAGAATCAAATCGGATGCTGCGGGATCTGGTGTGGAAGCTGCGCAGTGGCCAACGGACAGCTGAGGGAATTATCGAAGAAACAAGAGGAAATCATAAAAAACTACGATGTGGAGCAATGGGGCCCCAAGGACTTTGACTTCAAGGAATTCATGAAGGGGCTGAAGTCGATACAGAGCATGCCTCTCTGTCCCGGATGTCTAAAGGGGGGAGGCCGAGATGACTGTGAAATCAGAGCCTGCACTTCGAGCAAGAATATAAACGACTGTAGTGAATGCGATCATCCGGAGGAGTGCAAAAACGGTGAGTTGCTGGAGAATATGCAAACAGGCGCCAGGAAAGCAGGCATGTTCATCAAGACCGATGACTCTGACTGGCAAGAGCTCATCGAGCAGTGGACCGCTGAACTGAAGAGATAATCAGTTCAGAATTGTTGAACACTCAGACCTGCTCCCATCAACTCTCTCAACATTGAGATGGGATAACTATTAAGACCTGTCCCCTTCAACTCTACTGATATCGAGAAATGTCAAATGTTAAGACGCGACCCCTTTTACTTTTTAATTTTTTGAAATTCTCCGAAGGATATTGTATCATACACCAGCTCTAATTCCCAACCCAGTAAAGGAAAAGCCAATGAAAAACAAGAATTTTCGCCTTTTCGCTTGCCTTTTGCTCACGACCGCCATTCTCTTCATCCTTCCTGGCTGCCGCGGTCGACAAGGTGAGACTGCCCTTGAAAAAATAAAACCGAAAATTGACATAAAAGCCCGCTCTTTTCCGTTAAAGAACGTTCGCCTGCTCGATGGCCCCTTCAAGGATGCCATGGAGCGCAATAGAGAATATCTTAACAACCTGGACCCCGAGCGTCTTCTGCATAACTTCCGGGTGAACGCCGGACTTCCTTCTTCAGCTACACCCTTGGGTGGATGGGAAGAACCTGATTGCGAGCTTCGGGGGCATTTTGTCGGCCACTTCCTCACGGCTTGCGCCCTGATGCAATCGGCGGCTGGCGACGAGGTTCTCAAACGAAAAGCCGAGTACATCGTCTCCGAACTCGGGAAGTGCCAGGAGGCTCTGGGGGAAAGCGGCTATCTCAGTGCCTACCCGGAAGAATTTATCGACCGGGTGGTCGAAGGCAAAAGAGTGTGGGCGCCCTGGTACACCCTCCACAAAATCTATGCCGGACTTCTTGACATGTACATCCACTGCGAGAACAAAGAGGCTCTGGGAATCGTGGAAAAAATGACTGCCTGGGCGAAAATGCGCACCGACCGCCTGGATGACGAGCAGATGCAGCGCATGCTCAGGGTGGAATTCGGAGGAATGAACGATTTCCTTGCGAATCTGTATGCGGTGACAGGGAATCCGGACCACCTGGCCCTGGCGCAGCGCTTCGACCATGAAGTCTTCTTCGAGCCACTCGCTGACCGCCGCGATGAACTCAGAGGGCTTCACGTCAACACCCAGATTCCCAAAGTTATCGGAGCCGCCCGGGAATACGAGCTGACCGGAAAGAGCCGTTACTCTGAGATTGCCTCTTATTTCTGGGATCAAGTGGTCAATGCCCGCTCTTACTGCACGGGCGGAACCAGTAATTACGAGGGCTGGGGAAGCGATCCCTATCAACTGGCCGGCCAACTGAGCAACGCCACCCATGAGACCTGCTGCACCTACAACATGCTGAACCTGACACGCCATCTTTTTTCCTGGAATCCTGATCCTATTTATGCAGACTATTATGAGCGGGCCCTGCTTAACGGCATCCTCCCCACTCTGGACCCCCGAACAGCGATGACCATGTACTATATGCCGATGGAGTCAGGCTGGTACAAAACCTTCGGCACCCCTTTTGATTCCTTCTGGTGCTGTACCGGAACCGGGATTGAAAATCATGCCAAATACGGCGACAGCATTTATTTCCACGACAATAAAGGACTATTCGTCAATCTCTTCATCGCTTCCGAACTCAACTGGCCGGATAAAGGCGTGATTCTCACACAGGAAACCAGGTTTCCCGAAGAAGAGGGAACTACTCTGATTATTCACGCTCCAAAGAAAGTTCGATTCGACCTTCGTCTGCGTATCCCTTACTGGGCGACAAGAGGCATAACCGTCAAGGTGAACGGCCAAAAAGAGGACATATCAGACGTTCCCGCAAGTTACCTGATCCTCAGCCGAAAATGGACGGATGGCGACACAATCACGGTCGAGATGCCGATGAGTCTTCACCTCTGGGAAATGCCCGATGATTCCTCTGTCGCGGCAATATTCTACGGCCCGCTCGCGCTCGCAGGAGAGCTTGAAACAGAAGAGTTGTCCAGAGATAGAGTTTACGGCGAATACCATGCCTCGGGGACTCAGGTGCCAGCTCCCATTCTAGTGACAGAGGAAGACGATTTAAACGCCTGGATCCATCCAGTCAAAAGCTCGCTCCTCACCTTCCGCACGGCTAACGCCGGCAGGCCGAAAGATATCACTCTGGTTCCATTCTACAAACTCTTCAATAAACGCTACGCCATCCACTGGCGCCTCTTCAACGAAAAAGAGTGGCAGGACTACGAGGCAAAACGCAAAGCCCGTGCGGCTGAAGAAGCCAGAAAACAGAAAATGCTGCGGGAGCAGACTGTCGATACAGTGATAATCGGCGACCGGAATTCCGAGCGGGAGCATAACCTTGAATCAGAAAAGAGCGCCACAGGACGCCACAGGGGAAAACGCTGGCGTCATGCCACGAACGGAGCATGGTTCAGCTACGAACTCAATGTCCTGCCTGACCAGCCGATGGTTCTGATGTGCACCTACTGGGGAAGCGAGCTGGGACGGATGTTCGATATCCTTGTAGACGGGGAAAAAATTGCCACCCAGGTGGTCAACGTCAACTACCCGGGAGACTTTTTCGACGTGACATACGAGATTCCGGCAGGACTGACAAAGGGAAAAGAAAAGGTCACGGTCAAGTTCCAGGCTCATCCCGGAAAGATTGCGGGCGGTGTGTTCGGCTGTGTCATGCTGAAGGAAAAAAGTAAATAAGGGACATTTGGTCTGCTGAGAAGATACCCGCTTTTATGTCAAGGGAACACTAAGGAACGAGAAGGGACAAAAAAGGCCCTCATCTCAACATTTAACATCTTATCCACTCTTTGTTCTTGGCAGCGAAAACTAATTAAACATCCACTGTCGAGACACAATCTTTATCCTTGATAGAGTCCAACTTCTTTGCAGAGGAATCGAGGAAACCTAAGATGTTTAATGTTGAGATGCGACCTAAACGATGACCCCAATTAAGAAATGTTAAATGTTAAGAAGCAATTCCAATCAACAACCCCAATCCAATTCCTGTCTTCTATCTATATTTTTTTATCTTTTCCAATAACTCGTTGATTCTATCCTTGAGTTTCTCTTCTTGAACATTTGGGAGAATCTTGAGAAGAATATCACTCGCCTTGTCGAGGTTATTGATATTGATGTAGGCGACAGACATGTTGATAGCCGCGACAGCATGGTTCGGATTAATCTTTAAGACATTCTGAAAACTGATAATCGCATCGGAATACCGTTTCATCTGGTTCAAAATCACTCCTTGGAGATTAAAAACTTCAGCAGAAAGATTCCCTCCCTGTATCGATTCCTCCACGTACTCCAGGGCTTGATCCAGCTCGCCCCGCTCAAAATAAAGCAGAGCCAGATTGAAACTGGCGGTTGGATTCTTATCGATAGCCAACGCTTTCTTATAGTGTTCCTCGGCTTTATCCGGGAGATTCAACTGCCGATAGACATCCGCCAGCTTGAGATGGGCCTCAGGATTACCCGGTTTTATTTCCAGGCTTTTTTCAAAAGCCGCGGCAGCCTCTTTATAGCTGCCTTTCCGGGCATAGGCCACGGCCAGAAGATAATGGGAATGATAATGGTTAGGGGACAAGGAGAGAGCATTGTTCAAATATCTAATGGCCTCGTCAAACAAATTATAACGCATGGCGACGAGCGCCCGCTCATACTGGGCCTGGAAATCCTCTGCCTGCTTCCGTTCGGTCTTGGCTTGAGAAGAGGCGCAAGAAATCACAAACAGGCATAAGACCAGAGGCAGCAAAACTTTTCCGGCCTTCTTGGATTTCCTTTTGAAAAGTGTCATTTCCCGGTTATTCATCTTCGCACAATTGAATGATGAATACAATTTCTTTTCCCAGAAAAGAGTCTCGATTCATCATTTGACATTTCTCTGGCTGGGCTTAAGTTGTGTCTGACGGGCACCGTAAGTGTCATACGCCAAAACACAACAAGTATCAAATGTTAAGACGCTACCTCGAAAACATTTACTTTTTGAAAAAAAGAGTGTATCTAACTATCAATGAAAGGAAATCCAGCATGAGAAAAAATATCCCCAGATTCAAAAATAAAACTCAACCGCACTGCTGTCCCTGCGGAGAATCCATGCCACATGGAAGCGATGCCCTGACCCGCCGGACGTTTCTCAAGGGCTTGGGAGCCACGGCTCTGGGAGGCATGGCCCTACGCGGACTTTCCTGGCCCCTACTGGCGGTCAATGAAGAAGAGGAGATTGGCTTAAAGAAAGTCCCTCTAAGGGTCAAACCCATTCTCGTTTACAGCACACCCAAACACAGGCCTCAAACGAGCTGGCGAGCCTGGGGGGCTATCCAGACCCAAAGGGACGCGGACGAAGAAGCGGCCCGGATTCAAAGTGAACTGAAGAGACTTCAGGCAGACGCGGAGTTCCCGATTGACTTCCTTCCCCTAGCCCGTGTCCGCGGGACAAAGGATCTATCGACCATAAACGACCTTTCCCCGGCTGATGTGATACTGATCTATCCAGCGGGAGGCTGGATGGATATCTTCCACGAGCTGGAAAAAGCGGGAAAGGATATGATATTTTTCTGCCGCCACAAGTCAGGCCCTGTCTATCTCTGGTATGAAATCATCAGTCCCCGCTATCTCAGGCAGCATACGGATACGCTCGCCGTCAAAAGTGTCGATGATGACGATGTCGTGGTCGACAGTCAAGAGGAAATTCTCTGGCGGCTGCGCGCCCTGCACGGCCTGCGTAACACTTTTGGTACACGGATCCTGGCAGTGGGCGGGCCCGGTGCCTGGTCCCAGCCGAAGGGAGTCGTGCCTCAACTGGTGAAGGATATATGGAAATACGACATCCGGACGATCTCCTATGAGGAACTGGGCAAATTGATCAAGGCAGCGCGCTCCGACCAGAAAGCCGCCAAAAAAGCCCGGCAGCAAGCCGCAGCCTACCTGAAGTCTTCGGGCACTACCCTGGAAACCAAATCCCAGTTCGTGGAAAATGCCTTCCTGCTCGACCAGGTCTTCCGGGCATTGATGAAAAAGGCGGGCAGCAGGGCTATCACCATCAACGGCTGCATGGGAACGATCATGCCCATCGCAGAGACCTCAGCCTGCCTCACATTGAGCACGCTCAATGATGCCGGTTATCTGGCTTTCTGCGAGTCGGATTTCGTGGTCATTCCCTCGGGCGTACTTTTAGCTAACATATCAGGAAGACCCGTATTCCTCAATGACCCGACGTACCCGCACGAAGGCATCATCACTCTGGCCCACTGCACAGCTCCCAGAAAGATGGACGGCAAAGCGCGAGAATCCGCCCGGATCCTGACTCATTTTGAATCAGACTACGGCGCGGCCCCGAAAGTGGAGATGAGTAAAGGCCAGGTGGTGACCAACATCGTGCCCGACTTCGCCTCGAAAAGATGGGTGGGCCTTCTCGGGGAGATCGTCGACGCGCCGTTTATGCCCATCTGCCGTTCACAGATCGACATTAAATACGCGTGCGACGACCGGACTCTCGCCAAACGCATGCCCGGCTTCCACTGGATGACCTGTTACGGTGACTACACGCGCGAGGTGGGCTATGCGCTGAAAAGAGTGAACATCGAGTGGGACTTATTGAAATAGAAAGAGCGGTCGCATCGCAAAAAAGGACCACCCTATTAGAATAAGGACGAGAGGTGATAGTCATGCCGTGTAAATTCCATCCAGTCCGTCGGACTAAATGGTTTATTGGCAAATTAGCATTGGTCTTTCTTCTGCTTTCCTTTTGTTTTTTTTGCTATTGCTCATCTGAGAAAGAGGAAAATAACCAGGCCTTTTTGCAGGATTCATCTGAAAAAAACTCAAAAACAAATCCATACGTTTCTCCGTCAATTACAGACGATGCCAACTCAATCGATGCCATAGTCAAGGCCGTTTACGAATCAATTACATTTCCTGAAGGCGAAGAACCGGATATGGAGCGGTTTCGCCATTTATTTGCTCCCCAGGCTTCGTTCATCCGCATCACTCCTGAGAGCGTGATAAAAACTGAGATGGAAGGATTCATATCATCTTTCAAAGAACGGATAAAATCAGGAACGCTGACAAGCTTCTCCGAAGCCGAGATCTCACGCAGGACGAATGTGTATGCCCATATCGCTCAGGTGTTCAGCATTTACAAGAAAATCATCAACCCGCATGACCGGAGCAGTCCTGTCCGAGGAATCAACAGCATCCAGCTCTATCACGATGGAGAGAGATGGTGGATCAGCAGTATCACCTGGGAAGATGAGCAGAACGACAATCCCATTCCAGATGAATATTTGAAAAAAGACGCCTAAAAAATCAGGCAGATTGAAAATTTGAAAAGGGAAAAGAGGCACCCAGACTAACGCGCGATATGTCCATCACTTCTTCCTGTCAACAGGCTCTAAACGGTCTAATAAAAAGATGCGACCTTCACAAATTGGTTGGTTAGATTTTTAATAAAATTGGTTGTTGAAACATGACAATTCTGTTCTTATTATTATAGTGGAAAAACCATTAAAGGATCCCTCCAATGACATATCAATTTTCACGTGTTTCTAAACATATCATCAGATCCGAAATCAGAGAACTTTTAAAATGGTCCAGAAATCCCGGGGTGATATCCTTCGGTGGAGGATTGCCTGATCCCGCTCTTTTTCCAATCCAGGACATTATCGAACTGACCCGAGAGGTTCTCGAAAAAAAAGGCTATCTGGCTCTCCAGTACGGCCCGACACAAGGGGAACAGGAAATGCTTGAAGCTCTTGTTCATCACATGAGCGAGTATGGCGACGATGCTTCGATCGAGCAAGTGTGCGTGACCTCCTCTTCTCAACAAGGGATCGACCTTCTCTCCCTTCTGTTTTTGGATGAAGGCGCACCGATAATAATGGAGATCCCCTCCTATCTGGGAGCTGTCCAGGCGTATCGCCGCTGTGGGGCGGATATGCACGGGATTCCCTTGGACGAAGATGGGATGGATATCGGATATTTGCGGACCACTCTGGACAAAATGAAAGAAAAAGGGGAAAAACCACGCTTTATCTACACAGTCCCCGACTTTCAAAATCCGTCAGGAATAACCCTGAGTCTCGAACGAAGAGAGGAGCTTGTGAAAATCGCTCATGAAAACGAGATCCCGCTGGTCGAAGATTCTCCTTACCGGGAACTCAGCTTCACGGGAAAAGTTCTGCCGAGCCTGTGGACGATCAGCGGCGGAAAAGGAGTCATCATGATGAAAACCTTTTCCAAAATCCTTTTTCCCGGCATGAGGATGGGGTGGCTCGTTGCTGATGAATCTATCACCGATAACATCAGCATGCTCAAACAGTCCGTTGATCTCTGCACACCGTCGTTTAACCAGCTTATCCTGGCCGAGTATATCAAACGGGGAAAGATGAAAAAGACCGTTGAAAAGGCCATCCAGTGCTACAGACCCAAATGCGCGGCCATGCTGAGGGCTCTGGATCAGCACATGCCGGATGAAGCGACATGGTCAGAACCGAGCGGAGGCATGTTCCTCTGGCTCAAACTGCCTGAACGAATTGACACCAAAGAGATCTTTAAGATAGCTGTTGAACACCAAATCGCTTATGTCATCGGCCATCCCTTTCACTGCGATGAATCAGGCAAAAACACCATGAGATTGAACTTTTCCTTTCCCACGCTCGAACAGATAGAAATCGGAATAGAAAGACTGGCGGCTATGATCAAAGAGGTGCTTCATAAATAAAATATGAAAGATGATGATCCTGTAAATATTCCCATCGATGGAGTGCTGGATCTGCATACGTTTCATCCGAAAGATGTTAAGGATCTTGTGCCGGAATATTTGAGAGAGTGCCGAAGCCGGGGTATTTATAACGTCAGAATCATACACGGCAAAGGAACGGGAACACTCCGTACGATCGTTCACAGCGTTCTAAAAAAAGATCCCTGTGTCCTCCGCTTCAAGGCCTCTCATTATGGAGGAGGCGGATGGGGAGCGACAGAAGTTGAGCTTCTTCCCAAGTAAATCTCTTTTTGCCTTCGCCCAATCGTTGCTAAAACTTCATCGATCTGGATTCATGGTAATGTATACTTAGAATACGCAGTCAATAAAGGTGAGATATTTCCGGCTTGCTCAAAAAGGAATTTCCTATAAATTATAAATTAGCTCAATCGGCGGAATGATTATTTTTCCCCCAGTTCAGAATGAATTGTATCAATTTCAAGCGGCTGTTCACGCCTAATTTTTGATAGAGATTGGAAGTGTGATTTCTCACTGTTCCGTGCGAAAGAAAAAGAACACGCATAATCTCCTTGTTGCTCTGTCCTTTAAGAATGAGATCCATAACCTCCCTTTCTCTTCTGGATAAATTGTATTTTTTCTCGATTCCATCCAATACATCCTTTGAAGCAACAGAGATCTCAGACAATATCGCTCCGGGCTGAAAATATCTAATCAACCAGAAGATCGGAAAAATCCCGAAAAGAAACAAAACAAAAATATGTAAAGATTCCCCTCCTATTTTCGAAACATGAATTTTAGTCCTTAGGTATAAAAAAATAAAACCCAGGCTGTAAAATATTATAAATATGTTTGTCATTTTTTTCCGAACTGAATCTCGAAGGCCAAGTCGATAGCGATAAAGAAAAACCATTGCCGCTATTGGGACTGTCATTTTCCAAACGCGCAGAACATTTCGAGTCGAAAGCAGCCACTCATAATTGTTATCTTTAAAGAATAAGGCCGCGCCGATCCCGTAGCTAAAAACAAAAACAGCCAGCGATGCGATAAAAAGATGCCAAAACAAACGGTCTACGGGTTTTTGGATCAACTGCCAGACCGAACGGATAAAGAACAAAACCAATCCGGCAACAATAGAAAAAAAGACCAACGATCTGACAATGGTATAGAATTTAAGAATGACCGAGAAAGACGGTGACGGCCCCAGCAGATTGACATAAAAATAGATATTCAACAGATAATAGACAACCAGCAAACAGAAAAAAAGAATAAACCCAGTGTAAGAAGAAAGAAAAGGAACGGGATGGATACGTTTCAACTGGCTGGCATAAAAAAGGGATAATCCTCCTGCAAATACGGCAATGATATAAAAGGCAATCAGGACGTGTTCCATTTTAAGACAACTGGTGACCAGAGTGTCTTTCTAAGATAATCCAAACCTTTTCTTGATGCAAATGACAAATGTCACAAAAAAAAATGACAGCCGTCCTATTGCCAGGGTAACAGAGGAGAATTATCTTGAACACTTAAGGCATTACACGCCAGAAAAAGGAGTTCAAAATGAAAAAAAACCAGATCTTACAAATCCTCATGACCTGCTTCATATCATTCATTCTATTTACGGGCTGCACTTCGAGTAAAAAAATAGACTATCTTGGTCAGGATCCTCCGGGATTGGAAGCAAAAGTGTTCGCACCGGGAATTGTCTCCACCGAAGAGTTCATGGAAGCCAGCTGTACTTTTTCCCCTGATGGGAAGGAATTTTATTTCACCCGGGGGAAAAGCATGCAAGAACGGCCGGAAATCATGGTCTGCCGGAAAGGCAAAAAGGGATGGAGTTCCCCTGAAACAGCCTCTTTTTCAGGCGTGCACTTTGATTTTGAACCCAACATCACGCCGGACGGCAAAAAAATGTTTTTTATGCGTTTCGATCCAACTGACGATCAGATAAAGAGAGGATTATGGGTAATGGAAAGAGAAAAGGAGGGATGGGGTACACCCAAATATTACGGCCCCGGAATGTTCGCCACCTCGACACTGGACGGCACTCTTTACTTTACAATCACAGGAAAGGGGAAAAGAGGCATCGGCCGCTCTCATCTTGTCAACGGCCGCTATACGGAACCGGAGTATGTCATGGGAAGCGTGGGAAATCCGACTCCATTCGGTCATCCTTGTGTTTCACCGGATGGGAGCTTCCTCATTCTTGACGGTCAGAATAAAGAGACAAATAGAGCCGACCTTTTTGTCTGCTTCCGTCAGGAAGACGGGAATTGGGGGGAAGCCATTCCTTTCGGGAGCCAGCTTAATAATGCCCACAAAAACTGCGTCTCGCTTTCTCCGGACGGGAAATATCTTTTTTACACACACTTTCTCTCCAGTTCCGAATCAGATATCTACTGGGTCAGCACAGATGTCATTTTCAGGCTCAAGAGCAAATAACCATCTTCTCAGGATCAGCGGAGTGCGGATTTTTTTAACTCTTTTATGATCCTGGCATCAACCCAGTAAATATCACCCTGACTGGAGAAAAAGAGATATTTATAATCAGGCGTTAACATAGGTATTCCGAATTTCTCAAAATCAAAAATTTCTCTGAAGGATATTATTTCCCCCCAGGAACCGTCGGAATTCCTAAAACTGATCAGGAGTGATTTTCCCTTTCCTCCTAAATCATGATCCGTATCAAAAATAATATAGTCCTCCTCAGGACCAACACAGGGATGCATAAAAGGCCCGGACAAATGAGGTGCAACCGGTTCCCAGGGACCATACCGGCCATTCAATAATTCTGATTTTGATAAGCCGGAGTTATAAATCGTTCCATCCTCCGAAACACAAACAAACATGGCTTCATCAAAAGGAGGCCCCGGATATTCCGGCTCACTCCATCCTTCAGATGTTTTTTTAACTACCCACACGTTTGTCCCTTTGACTAAAATACCGGAATTATCTAATGGTCTTCTCGTTCCGTAATAAAGAAGGCGGCCATTTGGAGAAATATGAGGCTCAAATTCAAAACAGTCATAAGAAAACGGAGCTAATTCAGGTTTTGTTAGTTTATTATTCTCAAACTTCACTTGATATATACGATTATCGAAGGTGCCGTTCTTCCTCCTGGTAAAAAAGAATTCTCTAAAATCAGGAGAGAATGTCCCGGCAAATTCAATATTATCCTGAGTTGAGATTAAGCCCGGAGCAAATATTTCAGGAGTAAGCCCGGGAGGTTTCTGTCCAAAATAAGAACGATTTATTTCATTTAAGATAGCTTCAAATGATACCCAGTATATATCAGGTGGTTTAATGTCGGGATGATTGGGGAAAGGCCTGAAACTTGAAAAAAACAAATATTTTCCATCGGTTGTAACTCTTGGCCAGGCATTTTCATACTTTGGCCCAAGCACGTCTTGGAGATTTACCGGTGGTTTCCAATTTCTATTTTTGTCTGCAAAGCTGAGGCAAATTCCATTTTGAAGGAACAGTATGTAATCTTTATTATTGGAAATATAAGCGTCAGCTTCACTAATATTATCCGTATTTAATGCTCCAACTGGTTTAGGTGAGGAATACTCATCATTTTCAAAAGTGGAATAAAATAAGTCACAGGGATTTTCTCTATCGAAAACATGAAAATATAAAGTCCCGTCAGATGCCACAGTAGGTGTTCTTTCATTTAAATCAGAATTTATCTTTTTTCCCAGATGATATGGCTCGCTCCACTTTTGGCCGTTTCTTTGGACATACCAGATATCTGTATCTTCTTTTATTTCATTCTTGTTAACAGGTCTTTCGGAAGTAAAGAACAGCTTTTTACCATCCGGTGAAAGAAAGGGATCTCCGTCAGGATATTTTCCCGAGAATAGAACTATTTCAGGTTGAGTCCATTTACTGTTCTTTTCTCTTGTAACAAATATTTCCCTCCCGCGCTGAAAATAGCATTCTTTCTCATCCCTTGAAAAGGTAATGCAAACCTCAACTCCGTTGGAAGATATTATTCCCGGAGCAAATATTTCTGGTTTTATTCCCGGAGGTTTCTGACCCAAATAAGGACCTTTGAGAAGAGGAAAATTAGCTTTGTCCTTTTTACTTTTCTGAGATAATGCAGGGTATGTAGAAAAAAACAATGTTAGTAATGCAAAGATAAAAAATATTTTGTTCTTATGCATATCTCCTCTTCCTTTCTTCATTTCATCCAACTTTCCCAATTCTTTATAAGCAATAAATATGCCAATTCACTCTCTTGAGGTTGTTCAACGTTTAATCAATACTGTATGTCCATTATCGAACAATATTTATACGCATCCGAACAGAAAAAAAATCTGTTTGGTTCAACTTTTGAATGTGATTGTTCAGGAATAAGTCGATTGAAAATCCAGTGTTAATAAACCGGTCCATAAAGGAGTCGATGGATAATCTGGAGTTTATCGCCAGAGTCACTTTTCATATTCCCAATATTGGAAAGTCACGATTCGCGACTACGGCCTCTACTCCAATGCTCACTGAGTCAAGATGAGAAAGATCCAAGAGGAATATAATTCTTTCTTGATTTTCGAATTAACTGAAGAGAGAGGAATAATTTTGAGAATTTCTTTTTTTAGGCATAAAAAAACCCGGCAACTTCCTACTCTCCCACTCAGTCGCCCAAGCAGTACCATCGGCACCAAAGAGCTTAACTTCCGTGTTCGGAATGGGAACGGGTGTTTCCTCTTTGTTATGGTTGCCGGGAGTATTATCGATATAAGATAATCTAACAAAAACGCTCCCTCTAGAGACAATCTCTTTTAAACTATGAGATTGCCACGCTTCACTCGCAATGACATTCTCTCTAAAGAGGTGTCACTCTGGGGAACGTCCCCAACAATTTTAGTAGAACAGCTTTTTTGCCTTAATAAACTTTATGGTCAAGCCTCACGGTCTATTAGTACTGGTTAGCTTAATCCGTTACCGGACTTACACACCCAGCCTATCAACCTTGTAGTCTACAAGGGACCTTTAGCCCCGGAGGGAGGGAAATCTAATCTTGAGGCAAGCTTCCCGCTTATATGCCTTCAGCGGTTATCCCTTCCGAACGTAGCTACCCAGCGCTGCCCCTGGCGGGACAACTGGTACACTAGAGGTTCGTCCGTTCCGGTCCTTTCGTACTAGGAACAGCCCCTCTCAAATTTCCTCCGCCTACCGCGGATAGGGACCGAACTGTCTCGCGACGTTCTAAACCCAGCTCACGTACCGCTTTAATGGGCGAACAGCCCAACCCTTGGGACCCGCTTCAGCCCCAGGATGCGATGAGCCGACATCGAGGTGCCAAACAGAGCCGTCGATATGAGCTCTTGGGCTCTATTAGCCTGTTATCCCCGGCGTACCTTTTATCCGTTGAGCGACGGCCCTTCCATACGGGACCGCCGGATCACTAAGCCCTAGTTTCCTACCTGCTCGACTTGTAGG
>Ga0180438_10004829_pt1 | contig 19160 bp, 10 predicted proteins | sample SS_ome_12_FD_132455 | JGI IMG/M metagenome (GOLD analysis project Ga0180438, IMG submission 132455) | Hypersaline lake sediment archaeal communities from the Salton Sea, California, USA - SS_3_D_2 metaG | ecosystem: Environmental > Aquatic > Non-marine Saline and Alkaline > Hypersaline >...
AAGACCTTGCCGCCGTCGCCGAGGATCAGGTCGTAGGCCTGCGCGTCGCACTGGGCGACGGTCGCAAGCTGCGGATCGCCCGGCATCGCGCGGCCCAGCATGTTCAACTGCTGGAGCAGTCGGCGGCGTTCGCGCTGGCGGCGGTCGGAGATACCCTCGGCGACGACGCCTTCGACGGCGAAGCGAGGCTGGGCGGGATCGCCGCCGGTGGCGAAGGGCTTGTAGCGGGATCCCAAGAAACCCGCCTCGGAGAACCGTCCCTGCAACTGGGTCAAGACGATGTAGGGCGGGATCAACCCCGCGTAGCCGGCGTCAAAGCCCTTAAACAGCGAGACCACGGCCCCGGCGCAGGGATAGACCAGCCCGTCGCCCGATTGCCGCCCCGTCTGGACCACGTACGAGGCGGTTTCGTGGGCGTTGACGCCGTGGGTCATGCTGCGGATGATCGAGTACTTGTCGGCCTGCCTGGCCAGCTCGGGCAGCAGCTCGCCGATGCGGACGCCGTCGACGTTGGTGGCGATGGGGTTGTTCAGAGGGCCGCAATAGGCCTCGCCCGCCTCCGGCTTGGGGTCAAACGTATCCAGGTGCGACGGCCCGCCCCACATCCAGATCTGGATCACCGCCTTGGCCTTGGCAGGCCGCGACGGACCTTCGGTCGACGCGGCGGCAAGCGTCCGGGGGCTCAGGCGGTTGGCCAACATGAGCCCCGCCGCGCCGTAGAGTCCCTGCCGCAACACGTCGCGCCGGGACCAGCCGCCGGCCGCCTCGCCCAAACATTGCTTTTCCGGATTCCGTGTGGTCTTCATGCGTTCACCCGTTGATATGTCTTCGCCGCGTGATTTCAGTGTCGATACAAGAACTCCGGGCCGTTGATCAGCGCCCAGGTCAAGTCGGCAAACACCTCCGCTCCCTGCGCCTCGGCGGTCTGGGAGTAATCCTTCAAAACCTCCAGCTCCTCCTCCGTGGGAAAGCGGGAGAGAATCGTCAGGTAAAGGCCCGTCACCGTCTCCAACGGATTGCCGGGCTGCATCAACTGCCGGAGCTTCGCGCTCTGTTCGATTTTCTTTCGGATGTGGCTTGAATTCAACAGGTGCAGCCGCTGCGACGCCGTGGGGCGATTGCTCCGCTCCGACTCCAAGCCCGTGTCCCGCGGCGGGCGGCCGAACATCTCCAGGAACGAACTCGTGATGCTGCCGTCGGCCAGCGCGATCGATCGCTGGTCCTCGGGAATGAAAGTGAACGGCTCGGGGATCGGGCTGGAATACTCCTCGGTGGTGCCGGTGATCTGGCAGAGGGCGTCGATCAGCACCTCGGCGTCCAGCCGCCGCAGCGGATAGGAGGCGAAACGGACCGCCCGCTCCGGATGGTCGCTCCGCGGGATGCACGACAACTGGTACGTCGTCGAGTTCAAGATCAGCCGGTAAATGTGCTTCAGGTCGTAGCCCGAGGATATCAGCTCCCGCTCGAGGTAGGCCAGCAACTGGGGGTTGCTCGGCGGGTTATCGGGTCGGACGTCGTCCGGCTCATGGATGATGCCCTGCCCCAGGAGCCAGTACCAGACGCGGTTGACGATGTTCCCGGCAAACCAGCGATTGTCCGCCGAGATCAGCCAGTCGGCGAAGACCTCGCGGGGGTCCTTGTCGGCGGGCAACCGGGCGCGCGTGCCGTCGGGAAAGACCGCTTCGGCCGGCGCGTTGACCGCCGTGAAGGCGTCGAAGAAGACGATCTCTTCCTTCCATTCGGAGGTTTCCTTGAAGCCGATCCGCGCAAAAAACACGGCCATGTCCGCGAGCCGATCTTCCGGCCAGTTCTCCGCCCGGCAGCCCATGAACGTCAGTGCCACGACCTGGGCGATCGCTTTCGGATCGCTGCCTTGGGCGGCGCGATAGAAGTTCACCTGGGGGACGCGGAAGTTGCTGCCGCTGGCGGTGAGCAGCTCGCGGACAAAGCGGTCATACGGCACGTTCTCCTCGATCGAGGTGCGGATCCAGCGATGATAGGCCTGCACCGCGTTGGGCCAGAGATTGATGGGAAACTCGGCCTTCACTCGCAGCAAGTCGGACCACTTCATCGCCCAGTAGTCGGCGAACTCCGGCCGCTCCAGGAGGCGGTCGACGAGCTTGCCGCGCTTGTCGGGGTCGCGATCGAGGAGGAATTGACGGGCTTCGTCGGCCGTCGGCAGCGTGCCGATGACGTCCAGATAAGCGCGGCGGACGAAGACGGCGTCGGACGAGACGCCTGCCGGCTCGATGCCCAGCTCTTTGAGTCTGCCGAAGACCAGCTCGTCGATCTTCCCCTGCGGCGCCGGGTCGGCCGGGCCGTCAAACGGACGCACCGGCGGCCGAGCCGCGCCCGGATCGGCCAAAACTGCCGCCAGCAGGGCGGTAACGATCAGCGAAGTCTGCATGTCGAGAGCTCAATCAGGAAGTTGCCTCTTTCCGCCCGGCCACCCGGCGCAAAAAACCAAACGCACCGCAACGATTCAACCCCGGCGGCGGCCTGCAGTTCCGCACGAGACCCCACTGCCTGCGGACAAGCAGTGGCACGCCTTTGACCGGCCGCCATCATCGACGGTATCACCTCCGCCGAGGGCCCACAAGGCGCGGAGCGGCCGGACTAGCCCTTTCGGGGAGTGCCGCTGCGGCCAGCCTGCTGGCGTCATTCCGCAACGGGCCAATTTCCATTATCATCGAACCGAGGGCAGTTTTTCAGACAAAAGTCTTTCGATCCGGGTGCTTGACATGAATCGTGCACATCGCCGCCGGGGGGCGGCCAATTACTTCTACCTCTCGGTGACCGTCTCGCTGGCCGTCCTGGCAGGACTGTTGTTCTTCCTGTTCCGCGGCACGCCGAGGGGACCGGGGTTGTCCGGCGGGCGGCTCTTCGTCTTTTGCGCGGCCGGGCTGCGTGTGCCGGTCGAGAAAATCGCCGCCCAATACGAGCGAGAATATGGCGTCGCGATCCAGCTCCAGTACGGCGGCTCCGCCACGCTCCTGAGCCAGCTCGAAGTGGGCAACACCGGCGACCTCTACCTGGCCGGCGACGACAGCTACACCCGCCTCGCCCACGAAAAAGGCCTGGTCGAAGAGCAGATTCCCGTCGCCTGGATGCGGCCCGTGCTGGCCGTCAAAAAGGGCAACCCGAAAAAGATCCGCGGGCTGGACGACCTTGTGCGCGACGACGTCCGCGTGGCCCTGGGCAATCCCGACCAGTCGGCGATCGGCCAGACCGCGCGGCGGCTGTTGAGCGACTCGGGCCACTGGGCGGCCATCGAAGAGCATACCGGGGAAGGCGGCGTCTTCAAACCCACCGTGCCCGAGGTGGCCAACGACGTCAAGCTCGGCAGCGTCGACGCGGGCATTGTTTGGGACGCGACCGTGGCCCAGTATCCCGACCTGGAGGCGATCCGCGTGCCGGAGCTCGACCGGGGCACCGCACAAATCACCGTCGGCGTCACCAGCCGCGCGAAAAATCCCACCACGGCTTTGCAGTTTGCCCGCTACCTGGCCGCCCGCGACCGAGGGCTGGAGGTCTTTCGGCAAGAAGGTTACGAGCCGGTCGACGGCGACCGCTGGGTCGAGGTGCCGGAGCTGACCTTCTTTGCCGGCTCGGTGAACCGCCGCGCGCTGGGGCCGGTCATCGAGCGGTTCCAACAGCGGGAAGGGGTGGTGGTCAACACGGTCTACAACGGCTGCGGCATCCTCACCGCCCAGATGCGGTCGATCGAAAAGAACCAGCAGAGCGGCTTTCCCGACGTCTACATGGCTTGCGACGTCTACTATCTGGACACGGTCCGCGAGATGTTCCAGGAAGCGGCCGACGTCTCGAACACCGATATCGTGATCGTGGTCCAGAAGGGCAACCCCAAGGAGATCCACGGCCTCAAAGACCTGCTTCAGCCGGGCGTTCGCGTGGCGGTCGGCCAGCCGGACCAGTGCACCATCGGCGTGCTCACCAAGCGGCTCTTGGAGAAGGAGGGGATCTACGAGGAGCTTCTGAACAACAACGTGGTGACACAAACAGCCACCTCGGCGCTGTTGGTGCCGAACGTCACCACCGCATCGGCCGACGCCGTGCTGGCCTACGCCACCGACACGCTGGCCGAAGGGGAGAAGCTCGACGTGATCCCCATCGACTCACCGCTCGCCAAGGCGATCCAGCCGTTCAGCGTCGCCCGCTCCAGCGACTTCAAGTATCTCGGCCGGCGGCTGTTTGAGACGGTGGCCGCCTCCCGCGGCGACTTCGAAGCGGCCGGCTTCCGCTGGGGGCTGGGCGACAAGGGCCTCAGCCCGCTGGAGGACGAGCCGGACGCAGGCGGCGGACCGGATGGAGAGGAGTGAGTATGTGGTCCTGGCGAGGGCGTGCGTCCACGAAAGCCCAATCTCGAAATAACAAATACGAAATCCGAAACAAATCTGAAATACGGAATTTCGCATGTCCCAGACGTTGAACGCCGGAAGGCGAGATGCGGAGCGACCGTACGGTTCGTTTGGATCCTTTGGTATTAGGATTTTCGATTTGTTTCGGATTTCGTGCTTCGGATTTCGGATGATGACGATGCCCGCACGGCGGAAACAGCCTGCGGCGTAAGATTTCCAGCCTGCCCGGTGATTTGTCCCACCCATGCCGCCCCCTTCCACCACTCCTCCGCGACGCGTTCGTTCGGACGTGCCGTTTTTCGTGATCCTGAGTGTGATCGGGGGGACGTACGTGCTGTTGATCCTGGCGATGCTGGCGGCCGACGCGGCGTACATGGTCTCCGGCGACCCACCGCAAGTGGCCGATGCCGAGTGGACGGCGAAACACCCGCTCCTGGCGCCCTGGGTGAACAATCCCATCGTCGCCGCGCTGGCCGAGCCGGATATCCGCTACTCGGTGCGGCTGAGCCTGATCTCCTGCACGGTCACGGCGATCCTCTCGCTCTGGATCGCCGTGCCGATCGGCTACCTGCTTTCGCGGCACGATTTTCCCGGGCGGAATCTGGTCGACGCGATCCTCGACATCCCCATCGTGCTGCCGCCGCTGGTCGTGGGGTTGAGCCTGTTGATCCTCTTCCAGTTCCTCCCCCGCGGCGTGCGCGAGGCCGTCGTCTACGAGGTGCCGGCCGTGATCCTCGCCCAACTGGCCGTCGCCTGCGCATTCGCGGTGCGGACGATGCGGGCGACGTTCGACCAGATCGATCCGCGGCACGAGCAGGTGGCACTGACGCTGGGGTGCAGCCGGGCGCAGGCCTTTGGGCTGATCGTCCTGCCTGAGGCCTGGCGGGGCGTCCTTACCGCCGGCACGCTCGCCTGGGCCCGGGCGCTGGGCGAGTTCGGCCCCTTGCTGGTGTTTGCCGGCGCAACGCGAAACAAAACCGAGGTCCTCTCCACGACCGTCTTCCTCGAACTCTCGATCGGCGACCTCGAAGCGGCCGTCGCCGTCTCGCTGATCATGGTCGTCGCGGCGGTCATCGTCCTGGTGGTCGCCAGGCTGTGGGGAACGAGAAACCTTTCGTTGTGAACCGAGAAAACCGTCAGCCAAAAGCTGACTGCCGATAGCTGAGAGCTGACAGCTTGAAGCGTATAAGGACCAGAGCGTGATCCGCGTCGAAAAGCTCACCATCCAACTCGGCCGCTTCCGCCTCGACGAGGTCTCCTTCGAGGTCCCCACCGGCGGCTACGGCGTGCTGATGGGCAAGACCGGGTCGGGAAAGACCACCGTGCTGGAGGCGATCACCGGGCTGAAGACGATTTCCGCCGGGCGGATCATCCTGGGCACCAGCGACGTCACCCGGCTCAAACCGGCCGAGCGGAACCTCGGCTTCGTGCCGCAGGACGGGGCGCTTTTCTCCACCATGAGCGTCCGCGACCATTTGGGCTTCGCCCTGGCCATCCGCCGCGTACCACGCCGGGCGATTCAAGAGCGGGTGGACGAGCTGGCCGAGATGCTCGAGATCGAGCATCTTTTGGACCGGGGCACGGCAGGCTTGAGCGGCGGTGAGCAGCAGCGCGTGGCGCTGGGCCGGGCGCTGGCCTTCCGGCCCGCCACGCTCTGCCTCGACGAGCCGCTCAGCGCCCTGGACGACGACACCCGGCGGCAGATCATCGAACTCTTAAAACGCATCCAGCATGAAACCGGCGTCACCACCCTGCACATCACCCACAACCGCAGCGAAGCCGACGCCCTCGCCGACGTGCGGCTGGAGCTGGTCGACGGGCGGGTGGTGAGTAGTGGGCAGTGAGTAGTGGGCAGTGAGTAGTGGATAGTGAGTAGTGGATAATGAGTAGTGGATAATGAGTAGTGAATAGTGAGTAGTGGATAGTGGTTGGTGCCGGGAGATGGCCGCGATGCTTTCTTCTTCTCGTTCCCAAGCTCCAGCTTGGGAACTCCGCAAGTGCGAACTGTCGAGACGTGTGAACGAATGACTGGTCCACCCTTGCTGCTACTGGCCGCCTGCCTGCTCGGGTCGGATCCGCCGGCCGATTTCATCTTGCCGGAGCCGCCGGGACCGCACGTTCAGGCGGCGCCCGCCGGCGGCGAGGCCGGCTTTCGCTCCGGCGAGCCGCTCGTGGCCACGACGTACTTCTATTGGTACGACGCCCCCAGCGGCCTCCACGTGATCGACCACGACCGCACGGACGCCCTGACCGACCACCCGCCGACGCTCGAAGGCTTCAGCTACAAGAACCCCGACTGGCACGCCGGCGAGCTCGAAGACATGATCGCCGCGGGGATCGACGTGGTGATGCCGGTCTATTGGGGCACGCCGCTGGGCGATCAAGGTTGGAGCGACGCCGGCCTGCCGCCGCTGGTGGCCGCCCGCCGCCGGCTTTTGTCCGAGGGCAAACACCCGCCGGCGATCGGCATGTTCTACGACACGAGCACGCTGGAGCACAACCGGCGGCGGTGGCACGTCGACCTGACCGGCGAGGCGGGACGCCTCTGGTTCTACGGCACGATCCGTAATTTCTTCTCGCTCGTTCCGCCCGAAGATCGCGCCCTGGTCGACGGCAAGCCGCTGGTGTTTCTCTACGCCTCGGCGTTCGCCGCCGAAGTGGACGCCGCGCTGTTTCCCGCCGTCCGCCCCATGTTCCGCCGCGACTTCGGCAGCGATCTTTTCCTGGTAAAGATGCGGGGCTGGCCGGGCGAGGCGGATAGCGAGTACTCGTGGGGCGGGGCGATTGCCCCCATACTGCTCGACGCCGCCGCGCTGGGCCCCGGCTACGACCACTCCGCCGTGCCGGGCCGCGCCCCGCTGGTCCGCGCCCGCGACGGCGGCCGCTTCTACGAGTTCGCCTGGCAGCGGCTCTTGACGATGGACCCCAAGAGCCGCCCCTGGCTGGTGCACCTGGAGACCTGGAACGAGTTTCACGAGGGGACGGAGATTTGCGAGACGGCCGAGTACGGCCGGCAGTACATCGAGCTCACGCGGCGATTTGCCGACATGTTCCACGCCGGCCGGCGGCTCGATCCAACCGAGATCCGGCCTTCGCGGCCGGCGGTGAGCGTCTCGCCCGAAAAGTCCGCAGGGCTCGCGATCGTCGCGCAGCCACAGGGCGACGGCCCGGTCGCCGAAAAACGCCTGTCCGGTCGCGCGGCGTTCAGCACCGAGCCGAACCGCTTTTCGCCGACGACGCGCTACCTGTACTTCGACGTCGAGGACTATTTCCTCAACGACGGCGACGAGACGGTCGAGGTGACGGTGGGCTACTACGACGCGGGCGCGGCGAGCTGGCGGATCGACTACGACTCGGCCGACCCGGCGCTGGAGGGTCTCAAGCAGCAATTCCGCGAGACGGCCGCTCAGCCGATCGCCGGCACGGGCGCATGGAAGGAAGTCAGGTTCTTGCTGCCGCACGCCCGCTTCGCCGGCCGCTCCAACGGCGCCGACTTCCGCCTGGCCGCCAGCGGCGGAGAGCTGGCCGTGTCGCACGTCTCGATCCGCCGCGTGAGTCAGAGAGACCACGAAAAAGCGAAATAACGAAAGGAGGAAACAAGGCCCTTCGCAGTTGAGATCACGGTCTGATGGGATCGGGCCGGGCGTCGGGACTCCGTCGGGCCGTCACTTGCGCTTCGGGTTCCTATTCGACGGGGATCGAGGAGCACCACTGGACCTGCACCGGGCCGAGCAGGCCGGATTCCTTTAGCGGCGTGCTCTTCCAGGGTGTCTTCCAGGTGTCGAAGCCGGTGATGTTGGTGCGGCAGAATTGCGGGCCGTCGGGCGAGAGGGCGTCGCCCACCAGCCGGTTGTTCCACGTGTTGGCCACCTTGACGACGAGCTGGTTCTCGCCGGGCCGGAGGACGTCGGTCACGTCGAACCGCAAGGGCGGCGTCCAGGCGATGCCGAGGTGCTTGCCGTTGAGCCAGACGTCGGCCGCTTCCTCGACGCGACCGAGGTCCAGAAACACCCGGCCGCCCGGGGCAGCAAGATCGGCGGGCACGTCGAAGGTCTTCTCGTACGTGGCAAGTCCTGAAAAATACTTCACGCCGGGCTCGGCGTCTTCGCTCCAGGAGTAGAGGCGGTCGAAAACCTTCGAGGCGGGCGCTCCCCAGCCTTCCGCGAAGCGCACGGTCCAAGGGCCCTTCAGCTCCAACGGCTGAGGCAGCCTCGGCACGTCGATCCGCGCCGTTCGGCCACCGGCCGTTTCGAGCTGGTAGGTCCCGGCCTGTGCAATGAGCATCTGCAACTGGCCGTCCGTGTCGCTTTGCAGCTCGAAGCAGCCGATCTCGCGGCGCCCGGGCGCACTGACGGGCGAGACGGGAAAGATCCGGCGGCCGTCGCGCCGGACCGCAACGACGTGATCCTTCGAAGCTCTCTCGGAAAAGACGACAAACACGGCGCCCAGCGGCGGCAGCACCAGCGGCGCCTGCGTGCCCCCGACCACCGTGCGGCAGGCCGGCAGCAGGCGGATTTCGCCCGAGTCGGGCAGCCAGAGCTCGGGCGCCCCTGCCGACGCGCGAAATACGCAGTCGACTTCCTCCCAGCGCGGATTCTGGTTGCGGACGAAGTAGATGTCCGCTCCGTCTGCCCGGCGATGGATGTAATCCAACGACGTCTCGCTGTCGCCGCCGACGAACTGGAAGTCGGGACCCAGTCCTCGCTCGGTGAGGATCTCGCGGAGGCTGCGGCCCCAGATCACTTTGCCGCGGCCGTAGGCGTGCTCCTTGATCGTCTGCCCGTCGCACGGCCCCCAGACGCGATCGGCCAGTTTGCGGACGGCCTGGTCGCGGCGGCGGTAGTCGAACAAGCCCGTCGACCGCGCCGGCTTGGGGCCGACGACCGTGGCCCCCTTTTCGACCAGCGTGGCGACTTTTTCGAGCACTTCCAGGTCGACGTCGTCGCGATCGGGCAGGACGAGAATCTCGTAGCTCATGCCGTCGGGGAGCACGATGCGGCCCTCCTGCGCGTCCATCCGCGTGAGGATCACCTCGGCGCCGGCGACGTCGTAGTCGTAGCCGAACCCCAGGCCGGGGTCGGCCGTCTTCCGCGGCACGAAGTTGTAGGCCTGGTCGCCGTAGTAGTAGCAGACGTCGGCCACGAAGCGGCCCTCCTGCAACAGGGCGCAGGAGCGGGCGAGATATTCGACAAACGCCGGGGCCATCGGCCACCAGGCGAGGCTGGAACCGAAATGCGTGCCGGCGTGGTAGACGAACCCCGGCAGCCCCGCGGCCGGCGGCACGTGCGGCGAGGTGTGGAAGGTGAAGCGGTTCGTGCCGTCGCACATCGCCCGATCGGCAAACGGCTTCAGGTCCAGCGGCCCGTCCTGCCAGTGCGAAAATGACGTGAAGGCCTCCATGTCGACGATCTTTTTGCCGTAGATGTGGGCCGCGCAGGCGGTCTCCTTGACGACCCAAAGGCGATCGTCGGTCCAGAACTCGCCGCGCGGGACGTCGATGACGCCCTGGGCCTTCAGGGCGTCGACGGGCACGTTGTGCGTGGGCGGCCCCGGCCCTCCCGCCTCGGCGCAGAGCAGCAATCCTTGCTCGCGCGAGGCATCGCGGGCCGTCTTGTAGAAGGCGTCGACCAACAGGTCGCCCTGCGTCTTGCGGTAGTCGTACTCGAACCGCGCGGCGACCTCCGCGTCGGCGATCGTCGCCCCGAAGAGCACCGGCAGGTAGGGCTTCATGTCGTAGCCGCGGCGGCGGCGGAACTGGTCCAAAAAGTCGGGCGTCCAGGCGGCGCCGCGAAGCTCGTAGCTGCACACGTACATCGTCGTCAAAGCCGTCTGGTCCAACTCGCCCAGCTCGGCCGTGAGCTTGTCGAAGAAGTAGTCGAAGTGCATCCGCGTGGCCTCGGCGCTGAAGTGGTCGATGGCCAGGCCCTGCGAGTTGGGGCTGGGAATGGCAAGCTGCTGGCCGGTGTTCGTGCAGACCAGCCGCATCACCGTCCAGCTCCCCTCCGGCACATCCCACTTGAGGTTGCCCGCCGCGTCAAGCTTGTCGGAAAGATCCACAACGCGTGCGGCATCGACGGGAGTGGACTGGGGATTTGGGGATCCTGAGCCCTGAACCCTGAACCCTGAACCCTCTGCCGGCACGGCCAACACCGCCACCTCGCGCCAAAAGACGGGCAGCCCGTCGGCGCGTTTGGGTGTTTTGTCGGGCACGTCGGGGAACGGCAGAGGGGCGGAAAACTTCGCCGGGCCGGTCACCGCGATCTTCGACTGGTACAAACCCATGCTGGCGTGCCGCGGCTCGACCCAGTTGCCCCCGGCGTTCCAACTGCTGGAGGTGGTCAGGCCGAGCTCCATCCCCAGCCGCCCCGCCTCCCGAACGGCGTGGGCGATAGCCTTGATCGATTCGGGGCCCATGAACGCCGGGCCGACCGGCACGATCCCCAGCTTGTCCTGCGCGCCGCACTCGAAGATGTAGAGCTTCGACAGACCTGCGGCCTTCATCTGTTCCATCTCGCGGGTGAGCTGGGCGAGATCGACGTTGCCGTTGATCCAGGCCCAATAGGCGCCGGGCCGGGCGTCGCGGGGGGGATCGACGAAGCACTGCCGCAGGGCGTCGTGCTCGTCGCCGGAAGCGGGCATGTGGCAGCAGAGCAAGAGCAGGGCGGAACAGAAGGCGAGGCAACGACCAGCGGTCATGGCAAGGGCCTCCTCCAGCGAGGGCGTCGATCCGGGGCTTTCGCAAGCAACCGAAATCGTAGCCGTGGCCGGGGGGCCGCGTCAACTTTCGCCGCGCTGCCGCCGCAAGTAGAATAGGGCCCCGTCGGGACGTTCCCATCGCCGGTCTTTGCGGAGGTGGCAGCATGATTTCGGGGAGAACTTCGGTCGTCGTTCTGGCGTGGCTGGCCTGGGTGGGCGTTCTGGGGGCCGCGGAACCGGCGGTCTTGCCGCCCGACGCAGACACCACGGCGCCCGAGCCGAAGCCTATCGAGCACGTCGTCCGCGACGTGGAGGGCTGGCAGATCCACATCGACCGCAAGCTGACCGAGGGCGCCGGCTGCGGCCAGGGCGACCTGGCCCTGAAGATCCTGGCCGCCAAGCTCCACGAGATCAGCCTGGTCGTGCCTGCCGACAAGCTCGAGGCCCTCCGCCGCGTGCCGATCTGGATCGACCTCGATCATCCGCTCACGTCGCTCCAGTATCATCCCAACGTCCACTGGCTCACCGAGCACGGTTACGACGCCCAGATGGCCAAGGTGGTACACGTTCCCAAGGCCGAGCGTCTGATCATGCACAGCCGCCGGAATGATCAGCCCTGGGCCATGCTGCACGAGTTGGCCCATGCCTATCACGACCGCGAGCTGGGATTCGACTACGAGCCGATTCGCAAGGGGTACGAGCGGGTGTCGGGCGAGGGGCTATACGAGTCGGTGCTCCACGTGGACGGCCGCCGCAAGCGCCACTACGCGCTGAGCGACCACAAGGAATACTTCGCCGAAATGAGCGAGGCCTACTTCGGCACCAACGACTTCTATCCTTTTGTCCGCGCCGAGCTGGAAGAGGCCGATCCGGAAACCTTCGCCCTGCTGCGGGAAATCTGGGGACCGGCGCCGGGGCGGCAGTAGCGCCTGCCATCGCCGGAAACTGCCCCATCGGCGTTGACACGCTTCGGGGGACTCGCATACAATTCCCCCCGACCTGAATCCCAACGTAGCAGGCACACTCCGTGTGCCGTTTTACGCCTGCGGCACACGGAGTGTGCCTGCTACACTCCTGCACGAGTTTTCCATGAACAGCAGCCCCACGCACCAGCCGACGCTGTTCGGGCATCCGCCCGGACTTTTCACCCTCTTCTTCGCCGAGATGTGGGAGCGGTTCAGCTACTACGGGATGCGGGCGCTGTTGGTGTTTTACATGCTCAAGGGTTTCCTGGGCTACGGCGACAGCGAGGCCTACGCCGTCTACGGGGCCTATACGGCGCTGGTCTACATGACGCCGTTCTTCGGCGGCATGCTGGCCGACCGGCTTTTGGGCGCCCGGCGGGCGGTGATCCTCGGCGGGATGTTGATGGCGGCCGGCCACTTGATGATGACCGTCGAGACGAGCTTCGGCTTCTTTACGGCCCTGGCGCTATTGATCTGCGGCAACGGCTTCTTCAAGCCCAACATCTCGACCATCGTCGGCTCGCTCTACGCCGAGGGGAGCCACAAGCGCGACGGCGGCTTCACGATCTTCTACATGGGGGTCAACCTGGGGGCCGCCATGTCGCCGCTCTTGTGCGGCTACATCGGCGAGACCTTCGGCTGGCACTACGGGTTCGGGCTGGCGACGATCGGGATGCTCACGGGGATCGCGGTCTTTGTGGCGCCGTCGCTGCTGGCGCAGGTGGCGATGTTCGGCGTGGCCGTTGCCGCGGCGGTGAACATCTTCGCGATCCCAATGATGTTTCCGGCGGAGTCGCCCGCCTTGACCTACATGAACGTCGCCGTGCTCGTTGCCCTTGCCGTCGTGGGCTTCGGCAGCCTGATGGAGCTGGGGCGGCGGACTCTTGAAGAGTCGCTCGCGAGCATGTACATCGCGCGGATCGTGATCATGCTGGGCGCCGTCGCCGGCGCGGCGGCGCTCTTCCGGTATCACCCCGAAAACCCTACGTCCGTCGCCATCAACTATTTCGTGGGCCTGTCGCTTCTGGTCGCCGCCGTGGTGGCGTGGGCGGCCTTGGGGCGGGGCGGGCTTCCCAAGGAGGCCGGCGCCCCGCCCGACGCCGAACGGCTGCGAAGGCCGCTTCTCGGCCCCGTCTCCACCGAGTGGGTGACCTACCTGGCCACCATGATCGCGGTGGGGGTTTTCGCCCTCCTGGTTTCCGGATTCGCCCCCTTCACCTCCGACAAACGCGCGGTGACCATCATTCCTGATTCGCTCATCGGACGGATGCAGGACGGCAGCCCGCTGGGCGAAGTTGCCGCCGTGGTGGTCCGCGAGATCAGCCGGCCGGCAGGGCTGGTGCTGATGCTCTCCGGGCTGGTTGCCTTTGCCTATCTGGGCATCGAGACCTTTCGGCTGGCGAAGGTGCCGCGCGAGCGGATGTTCGTGGTCCTCATCCTCACTTTCTTCTCGATGCTCTTCTGGTCGTTTTTCGAGCAGGCGGGAAGCTCGGTGAACAATTTCACCGACCGCAACGTCGACCGCGTCTTCGAGCACGAGTGGATCGGCCCCGGCGACGTCGGCCGCACGATCGACATCCAGCCCACCCAGGAACAGCTCGGATTTCGCAATGGCTATCAGGAACAGCCCGGATACGACAACGGAGAGCAGCTCTTCACGCTCGACGTCCTCGATCGGCTCCGCGAGGAGCACAAGAACCACCCCGACTTCACCATCCCTTGGACGGTTGCGGAGGACAACGTGGGGATGGGGGTCGCCACCAGGATCCAGGAGATCCCGGCGAGCACCTTCCAGTCGATCAACCCGATCTACATCATGATCTTCGGGCTTGTCTTTACGGCGCTTTGGGCGATCCTGGACCGCTGGAACCTGGACCCGAGCACGCCGGTCAAGTTCTCGCTGGGGCTGTTCCAGCTCGGACTCGGCTTCGCCGCCTTCTGGTACGGGGCCCAAATGGCCAACGACCGCGGGATGGTGGGCCTGTCGTGGCTCTTCCTGGGGTATTTGCTCCAGACGACCGGCGAGCTGTGCCTCTCGCCGGTGGGGCTTTCGATGGTCACCAAGCTCTCGCCGAAGAGGCTGGTGAGCACGGTGATGGGCGCGTGGTTTTTGGCGACGGCGTTCTCGCAATTCCTGGCGGCGATCATCGCCCAGTTCACCGGCGTGGGGCACGGCGAAAACGGCGCCGCCGCCCTGCCCGTACCCAAGGAGACCGTCCACCTCTACGGCGACGTCTTCGGCAAGATCGCCATCAGCGCCGTCATCTCGGCGCTCGTCTGCTTCATCCTCTCGCCGCTCTTAAGCCGCTGGATGCACCCCGAAGCGGTCAACGAGGAGCTGCGGTAGGCAACTGCGAAAAGGCACCAGCCCACAACAGTCCAATAGCCGGCGGCTAACAGCCGCCGGAAGCGGAAGCGAAAACATCTCTTTCCAGCCGCCGGCTATTGTCGTTAGGGATGGTTTCCGCAGGGCGACTTCTCGGGAGCCGCACGCATCATACAAACGGCTCTCCGCCCTCGCGCCACTTCCAGCCGCGATGCGAGGGGAGATAGACGGTCACGAGATGATCGAAATGCTCTTGGTTTCTGACCTGCTTTCGGCTGGCGCTATCGACGAACCACTCCCGCCGTCGGATTTCGCGGTTCAGCCGTCGCGTCAGCGAGGACCTCAGCCCGGCGCGCAGCTTCTGCCAGGGACGGTCATCGGGCCAGCTCACTAACGCGTGGAGATGGGAGGGCTCGGTGGCGACGAAATGCCCGCGGCAATGCTGCTTTTCAAACGCGATCTGCGACTCGTCGATCAGGAGCCGCTGGAGTCGGAGGTCGAATACGACTTGGTTTTCCTTGGCCTTCGCCCGATACAACTCCGCCAGCTCCTCATTCGTCGGTAAGATCCCCTCGCCCCGTCGCACGAAACCGGCCTCACGGTCGGGCATCCAGCTTCCGTACGCGTGGTAAGTGAAGAGGTAGCAGGGCATGCCGACCTCCACGTGGTAAGAAAGTCTTTCTTAGCGCAGTTCGTACACTGCTGGCCGGCGGCTAACACCGGCCGGTGGAAACGTCTTCCCTTCTGCTTCCGGCGGCTGTTAGCCGCCGGCTATTGGACCTCCGCCGCGAAGTAGCTCGGCGAGAGCGGCTCGCCGGTGGCCCGGCGGACGAACTCGGGCCAGGGCCGGCGGCTGCCGGGCGCAAAGACCTTCTCTTCCAGATAGCGGCCGATGTCCTTGCGGCCGACGAAGCTCAATTCGCCGGTCGCGCCCGACGCGACTGAATCCGGCACCGGCAGCTTCGCCAGCGTCGCCCGCAACTGCGACGCGAACAGCTCGCCCAGCATGTAGCTGTGGTAGTAGACCGGCGCGATGGTGAAGTGCGGCTTGGCGGCCCAGTCGGGTTGATTCCGGCCCGGCGGACGCCGGAGCATCTGGAACCGCTCCTTGTAGTCCCACCAGAGCGTGTTGACATCCTGCCGCGGGTTTTCGTAGAGCGACTTCTCGGCGTGGAGCATGACGAGGGTCCAGCGGGCGAAGATCAACTGCTCGCGGCGGCGCTGCTCGAGGATCGCGTCGGAAACCTCCTTCACCCGCCGCTCGTCCGCCCCGGCGCAGGCGATCATCCACGAGGGCTTCTTGCCCAGTGCGCCGAAGAGCATCGCCACGCCTTCGGTGGTGAAGGCGTGGGCCGGCTCGCGGACGTTGTAGGGCAAATCGCGGTTGATGCCCAGGTCGTAGACGGCGTGGCCCGCCTCGTGGAGCACGGTGTCCATCCATTCGGCCGTCGGCTTGACGTTGCAGAGCGTGCGGACGTCGCCCGCCCGGTCGATCGAGATGCAGAAGGCGTGCTGGTCCTTGCCTTCCCGCTCGTAGAGGTCACTTCGCCGCAGGACCTCGTCGATGGGCAGGCCGATGTCGGCATAAAACACCCTGGCGATCTCGACGATGTCTTCCTTCGTCTTCTTCTCGTAGAACTCGTCGAGGTCGACCTTGTCGGAAGGCGGTGCCGCCTGGAAGAACGGGTTGTCGTAGTGCCAGGGCATCATCGCGCCCGGCGCGACGCCGAACCGCGCGGCCAGCTCGGCGTCCATCCCGGCTTTCATTTTCGCGAACGGCTCGCGGGTGAGTTTTTCCAGCTCGTCGAAGATGGCCAGAAGCTCTTCCGGATCGTGCTCCTGAAGCCGGATCGCCATCTCCCAGTAGTTGTCGAAGCCGAGCGTGGCCGCCGCCTCATTACGGGTTTCGGCCAGCTCGATCAGCTTGGCGTTGACGACGCCGCCCACCTGCTTGAGCGCCTCCCAGATCGCCTGCCGCCGCTGCGAGTCGGTCTCGTCGGAGAGCATTTCCAGGAGATCATTGTTCGAGAGCTTCTTGCCGTCGAGCTCCGCCCGATAAGTGTTCAAGAGCCGCTTGATCTCCGTCGAGAGTTCGACCATTTTCTTGAGCAATTCGGGCGGGAGCTGGTTGCGGCGATAGGACAAGAGCGCCAGCTCCATCGCTCTGGCCTTCACCGGCGGAAGCTCGTCCTTGACCGCCTCAAGCTCTACGAGGCGGCCGTACCGTTGGGCGTCGCTGTGGTACTGGTTCAGCGCCAGCGAGGCCGCGGCCGCGGCGTCGAAATCGGCCTTCTCGCCGGTGTTGGCGGCCTTCCACTCGGCCAGGTTCGCTTCCAGCTCCAGGGCGGCGAGGTCCTTCTGGTACTGCCTGAGGAAGGCCAGGGCTTCGGCTGCCATGGGGCTCTTCTCCTTTGCTTCGCCGGCAAGCGCCTGCGCGGGGAGGCCGCAAAATGCGATTCCCAGCGCCACCGGCGCGAGCAGCTTGACGAGCGAACGGTTGTGTCTCATGGGATTCTTCCTCCGGGATCGGTCGGTGAGTCGGCTACGGAAGCTCAGAAAGACAAAGCGATACTCAATAGCCGGCGGCTAACAGCCGCCGGGAAGCGCGAAAACTGCCTCCGGCGGCTGTTAGCCGCCGGCTATGTGACATTCGATTCCTACCGCTCAACAATAGCGACGGCCTCCCGTGAACGGTTACCGTCTGCCGGCAAATTGTACGCGGGGCGGGGGCCAAATGCCAGTTTCCCTCAGCGGTCGGGCAGCCGGCGGCGGGGTGGCTGTAGGTCGGCCGGGACGGCCGACTTACTCGGCGAGCACTTCGACCTCTTGTTGCGGCGTGGCGGCCGGCTCGTCGTCGAGGTTGAGCCCTCCTCGCCCGCGGGCGAAGGAAAGCAGGCCCTCGATCAACAGCCACAGCGACATCGCCAGCACGACCGACGCCACGCCGGTCAGCGACCACTTGTTGAACTCGGTCAGCTTGGGGTTGTCCCAGAAGCCGATCATGCTCTCGACCAGCGCCCAGACCGACAGAGACAGCATCAAGACCATGGGCAGGAGCGTGTAGACGACCGGCCGGCTGAGCTTGTAGAGGAAGACGCTGATCACCAGCAGCGTCAGCCCTGCCAAAAGCTGGTTCGTGGTGCCGAACAGGGTCCAGAGCGTCTTGCCGGCGTCGACCAGCCCGAAGAAGGCGATGGTGGCGACGGCGATGGCCGAGGCGACGTAGCGGTTGGCCAGCCAGCCGAGCCGCAGAGAGCGAAAGATGGCCTCGACGTTGAACCGCAAGAGCCGCGTGCCGGTGTCGAGCGTGGTCAGGGCGAAGGCGACGATCGTAACGGCCAACAGCGCCGTGCCGAACGCCTTGGGGATACCGAGTTGGGCGAGGAAGTTTGCCCCGCCCTGGACCACGGCGTGCAGTTGCGCGGCAAGCCCTCCTCCGCTGATCGCGACCCAGCTTGCGTATTCTCCGCCGGGCTGCCAGGCCGCCGCACCGAGGCCGGCCACACAGGCCATGATCACCAGCACGGCGAGGGCCCCCTCGGTGAGCATGGCCCCGTAGCCGATCAGCAGGGCATCCGACTCCCGATTGAGCTGGCGGACCGTGGTGCCGCTGGAGACCAGCGAGTGAAAGCCGCTGACGGCCCCGCAGGCGATGGTCACGAACAACAGCGGCAGCCAGTTGGGCGCGTGGGGGACGCTCTGGAGACTCTGGCCCGGCAGCAGCGGGTTGAGCGGCACCACCGGCCGGAAGGCATCGGCGTAGATCCGGCTGGCCGAGGCGTCGGTCACTGCGGCGACCGTCAGACCCACCAGGAGCGTGGCCAAGGCGAAATAGAGCTGAAAGCTGTTGATGTAGTCCCGCGGCTGGAGCAACAGCCACACCGGCAGCACCGAGGCGACAAAGGCGTAACCCAACAGGGCGTAGATCCACGCCGGCTGCGTGCGGCTCAGCGCCTCCTGGAAGCCTTTCGCGTCGGCCGCGACGGCCGAGGCCTGCGCGGAAAGCGACTCCAGCCGCTCGTTGTTGCCGGCTTCCTGAGCCGCGACGATTTCCGCCTTGAGGGCGTGGTCCATGGCCGCGAAATGCTTGGTGATCTGTCCGGCTCCGTAGGGCCGCTCCAGGGCCAAAGGCTCGACCAGCACGTTGCCGCTCTCGTCGGCAAGCGGCGTCGTTTGGGCGGCCGCGAGGGCCCGCTCCACCTCGTCGGTGAGGAACCACTCGTGGGTCGGCACTGGCTGCTCGACGCCCCAATAGATCAGCGCGGCGAAGGCTGCCAGGGCCAGCACGGTGGCCGGCCCCAGGCCCGCCTTGAACTTGTACACGGCCACGCCTACCGCCATCGCCACCAGCATCAGCCCAAGCGACGGGATGATCGCGTCGGGATTGTAGTTGACGAACAGTCCCGAGATGGCGTTGACAAACGCCCCCATGGCCAGCGCCAAGAGAAGATAGATGATCAAGAGGGCCAGGAGCCGGGCCCTGGGGCCCATCAGGTCCTGGCAGCAGTCGCCGATCGTGCGTCCCTTGAACCGCAGGCTGACGGCCAACGCCCCCAGGTCGTGGACGGCGCCGATCAGGATGCAGCCGCAGAGCACCCAGAGCATCGCCGGCACCCAGCCCCAGATCACCGCGATCGCCGGCCCCAGGATGGGCCCCAGGCCGGCAATCGACGCAAAATGGTGCCCAAACAGCACCGGGATCCTCGTCGGCACGTAGTCGACGCCGTCTTCCAGCTCATGGGCCGGGGTGCGGCGGCCGGGGTCGAGGCGGTAGATCCGCCGGGCGACGAAACG
>Ga0180438_10004830_pt1 | contig 19159 bp, 15 predicted proteins | sample SS_ome_12_FD_132455 | JGI IMG/M metagenome (GOLD analysis project Ga0180438, IMG submission 132455) | Hypersaline lake sediment archaeal communities from the Salton Sea, California, USA - SS_3_D_2 metaG | ecosystem: Environmental > Aquatic > Non-marine Saline and Alkaline > Hypersaline >...
GGGGGGTGTATCTTATCCGGTGATTCTAGTCCCATATTATACTCATAGTAATCCCATTATTACCCATAATACCCTCATTCTAGTCCCATATATCAATAACTCACTTAATCTAACAACGTAGTGAGTTGTTGCCTTGTAATTGGCAGTTTGCAAAGCGAACTGAGTCGCGATGCTATCAGTCACAGACTGAGTCGTTGCCTTGCAAGTGGCAGTTCGCTTTGCAAACTGAGTCGCGATGCTATCAGTCACAGACTGAGTCTAGATTTCGTTTGTTCCAATCCTTGTTTGATCATATGACAATTTCAGAATAGTATTCTATTTTAGTTTTAAATAAAAATTTTCATAAATAATCCATTTTAACACCTTAAGAATATCTTTAAATCATATACATATAATAGAAATGCCAAGAAATAAAAGAGAGTATGTATGTCCTCGTTGTTTTTATGCAACTAACCTGAAATATAGAATGAAGCGTCATTTTGAAGAATTGAAAACTCCTTGTCCTAATACGGGAGGCATTGAATTGACAGAGGAGGTCAAACATGAAGTATTATTGAATCATGTTTATACCATAAATGTCGAGGAAATGAGACCGCAAATACCTGAACAAACACATGTGGCTCGAGATACTATTTCTCTTCGCGGGGCCATTAATCCTATATGTAAATTAAGCCAAACATTCAATACTTATCAAACTATTAATAATATTGTCTCGGGTATGGAATCTATGGAGAAAATCAAAATGATTACTGATCATCAAGGTATTCGGCATATTGATTTTGAGGATCGATTGGAAAAAGACTTTCAATCCAGACTTGAAAAGTTAGAACAGGATGGATATAAGGGCGGATATTGTTTAAATCATGATGGTCTCTTGAAATTGGTAGATGGAGCAACCAAGATGGATGATAATGATCTCAACCAGTTTAATATATTATTTGACAAAACTGTCAACCGAGTCAAAATTTTGAGTTGCGGAAAGTGGGATAGCTATCTAGAAGAGTTAGGTGTTAAAGAAGTAATACGACTACTAAAAAGCTATTTTTTGGATAGCTACGAATTATACTTAATTAAACACCTACATGGACATGATAATACCAAAAATCGATTTTCTATACGTAATCATCTTGACATTTATTATAAATTTTTGGGTACTTTTGATTTAGACGCAATCGTATGCACTCAAACAGATAAAATGATTTTGGGATATGAATTGAAAGAAAATAATGAATACTACTTAGCCAATCATTACGGTAAAATTTATAAAGATATCAAGACAGAAATCAAAATAAGTGAAAAAAATAAGGTAAAAAGAACAATTACCAATATCATCAAAGAAAATAGTACACATAATTTAAATAAACTTAACAAAATAATGTTGGACTTAGTTAAGACCGACCATGAATTTCTAGATCAACTCATCGAGAAAAGACAATTGCCCACAAACTTTTCTAATTAATACCAAAACATAGACTAGGCTTTATAATTTGAACAACCAAACTGTTTTTTCAAATTATAAGATCAAATGAAACAAGTTTTTTCATGATTCATAGCACGTTTTCTTTCTTTTATCGTCGAGATGATCGATCATAACGATCCGAAAGACCGGTCAATGACTTATTGGGAATTCGTTCTCCAACCTCAATAGTGTAAACACGACCAAGATTCTCTGAATATAGATGCACATGAGGATTAAGAAGAACAGTTCCCTGACGAACATAATAACTGTTAGGATATTCAATAGTAAAAGTAAAATCACCATCATCATCTACTTGAGCCGAACCGACTGCCTGACTATTTTCATATGCAACTTCGGGATTAGGATATGGAAGCCCTGAACCCGCATAACTATACCCTCTTGTAATTGGTGCCGGTGCAATATAATCGATGGTACCACTATTAGTACCATGAATAGTACCCGCGATAGTTACAAAAAGAGTGTTATTATGAATACTGTATTGAATAACACCTCGAAGACGATCACTTTCAAAAAGTCGGTCGCCAAATTTAGTATTTTGGCTATAATTTACTAAATTATCATATGGAACGGAGATGCTATCTTGCAGAACTTGCTGAAAAGGATGCTCACTCATATGAAACTATATATAATAATAGAATTTAAATTTGACTCTTAAGTTTAAGTATTTTCTATTGAGCAGTGTTACTATTGTTATTAGTTTTGCCATCAGCTCCACAAAATTTCATAGCATTTCCATAGCCCAAATGTTGACTATAGTTATCCCAATACTCAATTTGACGATTTGGATCAGGTAAGAAATAGTCTCCACAATGACCGCATTTGTTTTTACAGTCATAAAATTGACGATTAATTGATTGAAGTTTTACCGCATTTTGTTGCAAAAAATGCTTGAGATCATAACTAGACCTAAGACAATTTTGCTTCAAAATTAAATCATGAACATAACAACTAGGACGAAAATCAGTAACAAATCGTCCATCATCCATTAAAGGGGGGCAAAGTTTATCACATAATCCAGCGTTCATTATTATTAATGTATATTATAAATAAAATAATTCTTAACAAGTCTTTAGTTTCAAAATTGGTTTATCAATGATGGATCCTTTCAAGACAAGATTTTCTGTCTTAATACTAGCTCCACTGTGTACATCACTTAAATAACATGGGTTTTCAGTCATTTCTTCAATCACACCATCATCAATCACATCATCATCAATCACATCATTTTCAATCACATCATTTTCGATCACATCATCCTCAATGATATCATCCTCGATTACATCATCAATATCAGCACTCTGGATACCATTATCTCCAACTATCTTTTCAGAAGGTGATATAATCGAATCAATTTGAGACTGATTTGGTAGGGAACTATCAGATATCCCAGGTAAATTATTTTCTTGAATATCTGGCAAATCGATTGGCGAAGGTAATTCAACACTACTTAATTCTGTTACTTTAGCAACATGTTGACTCATATCGGGGTCACATACGAAAGGATTTCCATCTCGCTTTTCAAAACTTTCATAGATATTGGGTTGACAGTTAGTTGGTGAAAGTTCATCATCCGCAGATAGATTATGTAATAGTCCTGCTCCAATTACATTAAAAAACGGTGTATTTTCCATAGTCGATCTTGAAAATGGAAGATCCTGAGCATCCGATTTTATTTGCCCATATTTGACTCTGGTGTTCAAACTTTGCAATTTGTTATTGACCACTTGTTGATTTTGTTTTAAATTACCCAACTCCGCTTTTAAATCGTCTAAACTAGTTTGGTAACGACTATTATCTAATCTGGATAATAGATGAAAACGTTTGACCACCACCAAAGCAAGAGCAGCCATTAGACAAAACACAAGAAAATAAAGAATAGTAGTTTTATGTTGAAAGATAAGACTCAGAATATTCCCTAAACCAAACATCGAATAATAATAATCTATAATTAAATAGCTTTAAACTCTTTTCATAAATCCAAACGTGGGGAATATAGCCTGTTCGCGGAACGTTAAGTTTGCAGGCAATCATTATCCCATTCGGCAAAATCATGTAGTATGGTTACATGCAGCATGATATTTTTATCACTATTAGAAAGTTAACAATACTATATGTGGACAAATATTCTTGGCAAAAGTCCATTGAAAGACTTTTATCTTATATGGAAAATTTGGCAAAAAACAAATTTTCCATAATAATAAAGGACTTGCCGAAGAACAGGCTGTGTTCCCCAGTTAGAGTTTAGTTCTATTAATCAGACTATATTGTTCTAGTGAAACAAGTGAAAGTCTTTTTCTGGGAACGATCAATTGAGGTACAATCTTATCATTATATCCACCAAAACGATAATTAGCTGATACTACACGTTCTTTATCTGCATGATTTATCATTTGAGACCGTTGCCAATTTCCAACAGACATGCTTGTTGATCGTGGTTGCTGCCAATTTCCAGTATGCAATTCAGGCTGTCTAATTCCTGATTGGATCATCCTTTTTATTCCGCTTTTATAATAAGCTCTCTTTGGGGCAACATGAAAAGGAATTGATGAGTTCCATTTTCTAAGATCAGAACTAGCCTTGTAGTTATTGTCATGATAATTATCATCAGATATTTTGTCTATAGTCTTCGTTTCTGTTGTCACGGTGTATTTGGCTTTATCTTGTCTTGTTTTAAGTAATGTATCAACTATGTTAAGAATTATCGTGGTTCCATATTCCATACTTCGCGTAACTTTCAAGTAGTTTAATAATTTCAGCCATGTATCATACCACACATTCGAATTGAACTGATCTCGTTTTTTCAGAAACTCTTCGTAATCATTTATCCTTCCATCAAAATAGTCAATAACCATATTATTATTGGTGACAACAGGATGGCCTTTCAGTAGGAAATCATAAATTTCCGCTGGCAAGTATCCGTCTTCGATTTGTTGTTGACTTTGTTTAATATAAAAGGGAGTATTTTGTTTGGCCTCTTGATGATTTGAATATTCATTTACAGTTTGTTCTAAAGTATCGATAGTTACTTTTAAATAGGGTGGAAGGAGCAAACAATTTATACAATGCCCATTTTCATTATATTTACCAAAATAAGACCAATCATTGACCCAAATACGATTTTGGAGTTTATCTCGATTACTATGACGATAAGGCATTACAACTAAAATCGGTTGGCAATAAAGATAATCTTTAAGATTTGCAAATTTATCAACCAATAACACGATTTTTTTGCCTCTTAAAAAACTATCTTTGGGTGGTTGTCTTTCTCTTACATTATAAAAATAGAGTGCTTGTTTTTGGTGAACAGTTTCATCGACTGGAGAATAACGGTTTAATAATTTATAGGGTTTGCCAATAATGTAATAATTTTCCAATAGTTTAAATAGATTTTGATAAAATCGGTTCGAATCCTTTAACTCCTCCAAAAACGTAAAAATTGGAGTCTTCTCATTTATTTTTAATACTCCCAAACATCGTGGATTTAATTTTGATGGGAACGTAGTTTCTGATGTTATACCAAACCACCATTGTTTTTCTGGGAGAAGTTCTGTTTCTTCTTTTTTACCAATATTTTCCATATTCACTAACGCCAAACAATTATTTTCGACAGTATTATTCACTGAAAACTTTTCTAAGATTGGAATAGATTTGACCTTAAAGTAAGGTGCTAAACGTGATTTCAAATAATTTTCCCAATCACTTCCTAATTTTTGTGGATGATGGACCCAATAAGGATTTTCGACAAAACTAGTGGTCGCACTGTATTGATATAATTCAGGTTCGATAAAGTTTTCATAACGATAAAATTCAGGCAAAGAGCCTAGCTTATATTTTTTCATGAAAAGATAAATGGATTTTTTAAGAACTCTTTCTTTTTCTATTTCGAGACCACGATCCAATAAGTGAGTACTACGTACAATCAAACCACCATTCCCTGTTGTTTCATGATTGGAAAGCAATTTTTGTGGCAAATGTTGACTTGAATAAGTATTTAATAGATCCACTGATTTTAGAAGATTACTAAATTGGTGACTAAGAATAAAACAGTCTGGATGAACAATGCAATATTTTTGTAACTTGAAGTCTTCAACGAATTCCTTCAAAAATACATGTCTATGATAATAATCCAAATCAAGCAAAGTATCAGAAAAATACTTGTCTCTTACATAGACTTCAATTGATTTATCCAAAAATTCGGATACTTGCAAAGTTTCGACATGATTTGACTTTGACGTAAGAATAATCACCCTCCATTCGTTGTCATTAAATGACAAAATGTTTCTTAAGCAAACTTCTAAGTAAATAGTGTTTAACTTTTGGTTCGCAAATAAAATAAACCCATTATCCGAATCTCTACTAATTTTATTTAATGGCCAGTATCTAGAGTAAGCAATTATCTCATTGATAAATCTTTCCATCACTTGAATTAATAATAATGACCTTCCTTATATTGAAAACCTAGATAATTTTCATCATCATAACTTCTGTTTTGAATTTTAGCACACCTACGCGAAATATTGGTCCTTATATTATATTTTATATACCAAATTATCACCTAACTTTTGGGGTTTGGGCAAAAAAACTTGAAACGCTGATAAATTAAGGCTCTTTGAGTCAGTGCAGATTTTCTCTATTATGAAAATTCTCACTTGAATGTATTCTTAAGGTTGGCATTCATTACTTGTGAGGAGTGGCAACCGGATAACAATGTCAAGTTGGGCACTCCCCCGAAATGGGGAGTGCCCAACTTGAAATTAAAATATATTCATATACAGGCACTTCCCATTTCGGGGGAGTACTCAACTTGACATTAAATATATCCATCAAGGCACTTCCCATTTCGGAGGAGTGCTCAACTTGAAATTAAAATATATTCATATACAGGCACTCTCCCATTTCGGGGGAGTGCTCAACTTGAAATTAAAATATATTCATATACAGGCACTCTCCCATTTCTGTGATTTGTCACAAAAAAAATGATGATATATAATTATGTGTCTCTTAATCTAAGCTTTATTTTGGAAACATTGCGAATATAACTATCGAGATGAAACTGAACATGGGTATTTGACAGGTATATTTAGTTCGGAATTATAGACGGGCATGGCTGCAGAATCTCATAAAAAATTTGGAAATAAAGGTATTTATGTGGGACGATTTTGGATATCCGGTGTGGGTAATAGAATCAATAGCTGTTGACGAATTCGACTCAAACTTACGTTTGTATAATGGAAATAACTGGTAACGTTTATCCAATTTAGAGAGTGATCGATAATTAGTAATTTATAAATATATTTTATATAACGCTGGTTAACTTAGTTCTATTAAGATCACGTTCGTTGTATTATAAATTGAGCTCTAGTCGTAGAATATTTTGATATACAGTCACTAAATCAGAACACTCCCTATTTCATGGGAGTACCCAACTTATATTAAAATATTCCACCGATTTGATTTCCTAGATTGTTTTTAATAGTCTTTTTAGTTAATAATATTCATTTTGACTTATAAACAATTTTTATTTCAATGTTATGATGAAATAGGTAATATTTACCTATTTGTATTTTAGTACGGTTAAGAATGTTTGTTCCTTAATTCGTTTTTGTTTGTTGTTTAGGTTTGCTCTGGTTAAAATAAAATTTCATCTTATGGAGCTCCGATACAAAATTACGAAGTTCATAAGAAGCATAATAAGCATGATTAATTTCCCATAAGACACTAAGTAATTCAAACGAATCCTGATAAAGTTTACTGGCCGGTATTTCAACATCATTTCCGCTTATTCCATCTTCACTATCACTGTCGGATTTCCATACACTGTCACCATCACTATATTCATCGAACCCATATCTCTGGCGGTAATATGCAATTAAGGCGTCTGGATATTGGTCGAAATGTGAAAAAAGTTTGATACCTGTTTGTAAGATATCTCGTCCGCTAACTCCTAATAATTTGGGATGTCGAGAATGACGATCATCAATGATATAAAGAATATTGTCTAAATCCACCAAATTGGGGGAAAAAACCAATGCAGTGGTAATGACGTCAATAAAATCATCAGGTGATTCCTTTTGGAGTAAATTAGAAATAATCAATTCATATGCATCAATTGCTTCTTCGTCTTCAATTACAGCTCCAACATAACTAGCATTTTCGTCCATGAGAAAGAGTTTATATAATTAGTATTACAATACTTGCTAAGCAACTTTAATCTTAAAAAAGGTTAATCGCAAACAATATTGAGTGCAGTTTCAAACTGATTTGGGTTATGACAATTTTAAAATCAGAATAATATTAACTTATATAGATAATTAAATGGACTTACCACTCTATCTTTTATTTGGTTTGGCCACTAGTGGATATTTACTTAAACAAAAACAAGAAAAAAAGAAACGCCCTTCCAAAAGAACTAGCATTCTTCCACCGCAACCGGATAAAAAAAATATCATCAACAATGCCCAGTTCGATAGGGTCCATGCTGAAGTCGAAAACCAAGCTGCCAAATTTTATAATGCCTCCCAAGATGGAGGTGGGAGTGGTGTTGTACCTTTTTACTATCGTTGGTTAGAAACATCCGATCTTAATAGACGAAAGAATCCTGATTACAATCCAAATATTGTACCACCAGAACTTCGATCAATGCTTCCTCCAGGAAACAAAGTTTCATGTGAGAAAATGAACCCGAATACATCATCACCAACACAACTCGGTGGTGTACAAACCGAGCAAGTATGGGAGAACGCGCAGCTCCCCGAGATTATTCCTGAATTGGAGAACAGTGATCAAAATTGGGCCCCTCTTCCCTTTAACCTAAATGGAGATATTGATAGTTTACCTAGAGGACATAATAATATGGTTCCATTTTTCGGAAGCAATCTTAAACAAAATATGGATCCAGATAATGTAATGGCAGCTACAAAATTGGAAAATTTTACCGGCGATAAGAAACTAAATAGAACAAGAAAACAAGAAGTTGAGCCTCTTTTCGCACCCGCTCCACAAAATTTAGACCAGTTGATACCACTTAGGGAAGATGATAGATATGTGCCAAGTAATCTTGGCAAACGAAATAATGAACTACCCTTTAAACAAGAATCAGTTGGACCTGGTATAAATGCCGGTTATACCGCTACTCCAAGTGGTGGCTTTCATAATAGAGTCCGAATTATGCCAAAGGACAATGATGCTCTCCATGTGAACCCCCGAACAACTCATGAGGGGCGAGTCATACGTGGCAAAAATCCAGTTGATGCTAGAACAAGTCAAGGTCTGGTGTATAAATATCGTCCTGAGAACCTGGTCACCAATTTTGACGGAGAGCGTAATCTTGTCACTACTGGTGCAGTTAAAAACCCGACTGCACGTCCCAGAATGGAAATTAAACCTACCGCTCGTCAACAATTTACCGATTATTATGGAGGTCGAGGTCGTACTCTTTTTAATAAACCGGAAAATCTTTTCAGTAAACACAAACCGAGCGACCGACAAAATTTCAAAAACACGCCTTATCGCAATATGAAAGCAATCGAAGGTGAAAAACATCATCCCGATCATATTTATAATTATGAAAACCGATGTACCGAGCGAGCTGTAAGTGGTCCCCGTTTCTTAAAAATGATTACTAATCTAAAAGCTGCAGCTCAAAAGGCTTACACTGCTTATTTTGACAGTGCCAAAAAGACTAAAGCCGAAAGCTATATTTATCACCCCAGAGAATCGGGAGGTAATGTCAAAGGAAAAAAGGCCGGTGTAGCTTATAACCCTAATAATACGGCTCGAACCACGGGTAGAGAAACTATCGAAGCTATAGATCATACCGGCCATATGCGACAGAGTGCCGAAAAGGGTCCAGTTGCTTTCCCTGATGAAGCTAAAACCACAACGAAAGAACTCCTAGAAAATAATGATTACCAAGGTGCGGCTCGCGGTACTTTGAAAAATAAAATCCTTAATACTCTTGATCAAGCCAAAACCACTCACCGTGAAACCACTGAAGCAAATAATTATCAAGGTATTGGTAATGTTAATACCAAATCTAGGTGTTACAATGAACATGATGTCCCTAAAACAACTGTTAGAGAAACCACTGAAAATGCTAATTATCAAGGTATCGCTGGTATTGGTAAAGCTGGTAAAACACCTTTTATCGACAGTGCTAAAACAACCACCCGAGAAACTACCGAAGTTGCAACTTATAGCGGTGTCATTGATAATGGACGGAAAACCGGACCTGCTTATAATCAAGCAAGTGTGGCTAAAACTACAAATCGAGAGACAATGGAAACTAATAGTTATAACGGACAATTAAAACCTGATCGAAAAGCACCCAATACCCAATTTATTGATAAAGCTCGCACTACAACAAAAGAAACTACAGAAAATGCTGATTACTTAGCCGGAGTTAGTACTGGTACCAGTAAACGTGCACCAAATACCCAATTTATCGATCAGGCTCGCACAACAGTCAAAGAAACTACAGAAAATGCAGATTATTTAGCTGGAGTTAGTACCAGTAAACGTGCACCGAATACCCAATTTACCGATCAAGCCCGCACAACAGTCAGAGAAACTACAGAAAATGGTGGACGTATCGGAACTATTAGTAAGGGAAGAAAGGGCCCTAAAACAACATTGGTCGATCAAGCTAAAACAACACATCGCGAAACTACTGAAAATGGTGATCGTATTGGAACTGTTAATAAGGGACGAAAAGCACCTAAAACAACTTTGGTTGATCAGGCAAAGACCACTCACCGTGAAACCACTGAACAATGTGATCATAAGGGTACCATTAAAGGATCGAAACGTGGTGTGGTTTACAATGAATCTAGCGTGGCCAAAACAACTCATCGAGAAACCACTGAAGCAGCTTCGAGAATAGGGGCGGCCCGTGATCCTAATCAATCAGACGGTAAAGGTTATTTAGTTGCTCGATTCGAAGACAAACCAACTCAAAGACAATTCAGTCATTTCAGTTACACTGGTACTGCTGCCCCCAAAGGTCTAGCAGAATCACAGCGTCTTTACGATGATGCATACAATGCTCGAACTAATACTAATAAAGAAAAAGTGGCTAAAGGGCGAGACCGCCAAAATGGTAATTTATCTCTTCACTCTGGTAAGAATAATACCAACATCCAAATTAAGAAACTTGACAATGATCGAAAAAATCATTATGGATTTGCACCCAATCCAGTCTTTGCGAACAGTCGAATACCCGAAACTGTCTGTCGAATTACAAGTTTTAAAAATAATCCTCCAAGTGAATATACCAGATTAGATACTAGTCTGGTTGAAAGCTTATTAGAAAATCCACTTACACATAGCCTTCATACTGATACTGGACCTTAAATGAAACTAATTACCATTACCACAGAGGTTTACTAAAATAACACGAAACGCCAGTTTAACTTGTTATTCAGATAAGCCTAAGAACTAGGCGAACCCAGTAAGCCTTGAAATAAAGTTTCCAAAACTTTGCGCACCGCTCATAAATCATCAAAAACATCTAAAAATCTAGATGTTTTTGATGATTGGGAATGAAATGAATTTCGGCTTCGCCAAATTTGGAATTGGAATCGCGGCCATCCAGATACTGGTAGTAATGTTCCGGATTGACTGCTTTTAACCACTTCTCACAATTGTCTAAGCGTTTCAGGTATTTTTTGAAAAAACGGTTGGCACTAGAGATGACATCATCAGCATCAGTATAGGGATTATGGTAAAATTGAATATTATTGTGCCACATACAAACCAGATATAATAATTTTTAAAAAAATCAGGAAATTTCTCCAAAATGAAGGTGTTAGACGAATCCGAAGTTTTATACCTTACATTACGCTTGACCATAAGACAGACTAGTTCGTTCAAACTCATAACCAGTGGTTACTTCCGGTATTTATGACGTGATAATACAAAACTTAACAAGTTTATTCGCCAGAAAACGCAAATACTAGCGCAAGTCACGCGGAACAAAGTGCAGAGAAGTTTTTCTCTGAGGCGAATGGACAATGATTCGTATTCATTTTCCAATGAAATGTAGTAATAATGTCCATATTAATAGTGCGATAACCATGATTTCGTTTGTAAAGTTATGACTGAACCTGTTGCAACTGCTTAGTACCAATTAAACAAGTATTCGTATAGTTCGAAATTTTCTATTTAAATATAGAATGATTATAGAACCACCAATAAGTGAATCACCTATACAAAGTGTTGATCACTTTAAGGGAGAATCAGAAATACCTGATTTTAGCAATCTCCAAACTTTTCTTAGTTATTTATTGACTGCACGTAGCATGATTCACCGCGAACTTAATAACCTTCTTAATAATTACATTGAATTAAATCTTCGTGCTCTCTATACTCAGGCTTGTTTAATCAATAGTCGAGAACCCCTTAAAATGTTTCAACTATCACTTTGTCGGTTGCCTATATTGGCAAAAACACAAATCGATGAAGATTACGCCAAATTTATTAAATTTGTTGCACCTGAGCTTTTAATAAGAGTTAAGCATAATACCAAACATTTAAGCGAACTTTATGGAATTATCCAGTATGTTAAAGAACATAAAAGCTTTCCTGCTAAAAATCTAAAAACTCAGTTAATGCCTATTAAAGATTTTTTACATAGATGTTATATTTATACAGGACGTCGTCTTTGGAACCATCCCGAACTCCTTTCTCATAAATACCCTAGGGCATCCCTTGATTCTAATCGAATATTACTTCGAAAATATATTAATGAAGGTATCGAAGATGTGGTTAATGATTTTATTAAACTTGATGACTTTTATAATAGTTTCGGCGAAATAGTCAAAAATACTAATATCGAATTAAATACTAAACAGGACGATGTTAAACCAAATATAATCAATGTAGCTGGTGATTCTATGTCCAATAACAATAGTTATTCTAATAATAGCAAATCTAATAATAGTGAATCTAATAATAGTGAATCTAATAATAGTGAATCTAATAATAGTGAATCTAGTGTGAGCGAATCTAATAATAGTGATTCTAGTGTGAGCGAATCTAATAATAGTGATTCTAGTGCTAGTAATTCTAAATCCAAAATAGACGAAAATATGAGCAATCCCCTTAATCTATTACCATCTCTAAATAGTGAAATATCTGGAGGCGATCCATCGAATAAAAAAGAATCATCACCCAAGGTTGCTTCACTATGCTCATCATTACCAGTGGGAATAAAATGTCCCATTTCTAATGCCAAAATAAATGTTTTACCAGAAACAAAGTATAATTTTGATTATGTCACAGACAAAAAAATTCGTATCGAACTTCTTAAACCTATATCCAGTAAACCTAGAAGTATCCTAAAAATAAGTTCACCTGATAAGAAAACCCGCAAAATTACTTTCCGTCTCCCAGCCAAATTAATTAAAATTACCAATCTTATGCAGCAAGCAAACATAACATCTAATGTAAACACTATATCGAAAATGAATACAACACCTAAACCTAAAGTATCCGAGGCGCATACGACACAAAAAGATAATTCCCCTGTGAAACCAAACGAAAAGAAAGGTAAAATAAGCACAAAGGAAACGACAACTGATAAAACACCAAGCACTATTTCCACTATTGCTTCTCCTGAATTAAAATTATTGAATGACAAAAATATTATCACTGAAATATCGAGTAACAACTCCGACTCCTTCCAATTAAGTACACCTAAAGCTGAAGTAAATAATGCGACTAAGGAGAATAATCTATCAACTGGACATATCGAATCAGCTCCAAGTTCAAAGAGTAACATTTTTTCATTCGAAAACGATTTACCGGGTATCAGTTCAAGTGATCCAAGTACTGTTATCGGTCCAAAAGATATTGCTAATAAACAAAATGTTGGTAATGATAGTGATATTTTGGAAATTACTATAGATGATAAATATTTCCGCAATGACGGTCAAAAAAAAAGACGAAATAAATCCAAACCAAGACATCTATCTTCAGATGATGAAGCAACGCCTCCTTTCATACGAGCAATGGATAAAGTGATTACCAAAAGTGGTAAAAGGAAATACCAGATAGATAAAATTGACAGATCGCCGTCTCCAATTTCAAGTGATTTAACTTATTCTGCTGATTCTGACTTTAGTAAATTCGACGAAACTGAAACAGTCGAAACTAATATTGCCCGACTGAATAAGTTTATGAATTTGGATTTGAGTCCAAAAGATCTCCTAAAATTTGGAGGAGCCCAAGAAACCAAAAGTCTAACCGGAGAAAAAATTAATGAATTCGCTACACAATATGATAAAGTTCGCGCCATGGGACATAAAAAACAGCAATATCGAACAAAACATAGGCACCATTAACAAAAGATCGATAATCGATAAAAAATGTCTATAAAATTCTTTTTTATAGACATTTTAGTTTAGTTAATCAACATGGAGAATAAAATTTGCATCGCTTTAGACATACCCGATCTTGACCAAATCAAAAAAATAGCCACTCAACTACACGTCAAAGTCGGCTGGTTCAAAATAAATTCGGCCTTTACCAGAAATGGGCCACCCCTTGTCAAATACCTAAAATCATTGGGAACAAAATTATTTATGGACCTCAAATTCCATGATATACCTAACACTGTTGCCAATTATGCAACAGAAATGACTGAAATGGGAGTTGACATGTTTAATGTCCATGCATCTGGTGGTTTCGAAATGATGCAAGCTGCACGTATAGCCGCTGATACAACCGCCGAAAGATTGAAAATTTCACGTCCGAAAATTATAGCCGTTACTGTTTTGACTAGTATGGATATGGAGAATTTGAATTCTGTTTCAGTTTTAAAGACTCCCGAAGAACAAGTCTTGACTTTAGCACGATTGGCCAAACAGGCCGGTCTTGATGGTGTTGTAGCTTCTGCGAAAGAAGCTAAACTACTTAGGGGTGAATTCGGTCCAGACTTTTTAATTGTTACTCCCGGTATTCGTCTAACTAACCAACTTAATAGCAAACAGGGTCTAAATGATCAAAAACGTATTGTGACTCCCAAAATTGCAGTCGAATCTGGCGCAAATATCTTAGTTATAGGTAGGCCAATCACAGAAGCCGAAAATAAAGAGTTGGCTATCGCTAAAATTATTGATGAATTCCCAAAATAGCAATTATCAATTCAAATTTATGTGCTGTCATACGTCAATTCAATCATACTTTAGACTCTAGTTACTAAGAGCTTCTGGAACGGTCATTGATTATTATATATTATTCTGTCTGGATTTTGATATAATAATATATAATGGAGAAAGATACTGGAAATCCTCATCTAAAGAGATTGAACAAGGTTGATTTGGAAAAATTAATTTTCTCTGTCATTAATAGGTACAAAAAAGAAAAAAATGTAGAAAAAGTCACATTATTGGATATCGGTGGTGGTAGAGGTTGGGGAAAAAAATTATACGAAAGAAGTGATATAGAATATTTCGCACTTGATCTGAATGACCAGAGAAATATTAAAAATATTTGTTATGTAAAAGGCGACATAACTGATGTCAATTTATCCTTATCTCAACAATTCGATATTATTTTTACTAAGGATACCTTTGAGCATATTTTAAATCCATGGGACTCCACTGCTAATATCTTAAAATACCTGAAGAATGATGGATATTTTATATTTTTAGCTCCTTTTTCGTGGAGATATCACGCATCTCCATATGATTGTTATAGATATTCCCATACGGGAAGTCAATATTTATTTGAAAGATTAGGTGGAATGAAAAAAATTACTTCTGGTTACATTTATTTCGGCGATATAAATGGGCTTTGGAAGAATAAAAAAGATATGACACTTGATGGTAAGGCTTTTCCAAAATGTATAGAGGTATTTTATATTGGTCAAAGAAACAAAAACCACAAATTTGATTTAAATGACTTAGATGCAGACTTTTGTAATGATCATTCCATTTAAATATCCATTCATTACCTGATGCTTAGCATAAACAATAGTGGAAATTTGTGACTATCAAATAACACTTAGATTTTTTTTAAACTAGTATATGGGAAATGTCTTTGTTGCTTAAGATTGGGATCATTGCGAGTATCTTCATTATTTTAAATATTCTATTGGTCAACTTTGAACGAGTTGCCTTTAAAATACGCGATAATAATTATACTCACTACCTATTAGGACAACAATCCATTGCTACATGTCCGCGTCGTTCCAACGGTAAATTAAAAGTCCAGGGTGTAAATCAATTAGGTGGAGGCATGGATGAGTTACAGACAAAATTATCATCATGGTTTTTAGGTAACCAGAGACCGGGTTTCGAAGAAGTCCAAAAGACTATATCCACATGGTTATTGGATATCAAAGGTCGGGTCATAGAACTTTTGGAAAAGTACCTATCAAAAGAAACAAGCGATAAATTGTGGTTAGTTATTGTTGCAGATGCAGTTGATCTTTTAACAAACAGCCAAAATTCTATTACTTCTTTTATTAACAAAGTTAGATCAGAAGATGATGGCACTGTGGAAAGAATTGTTAATAATGTTAACAAATTGGTTGAAAATCCAGAATTTGCCGTATTAAAAGAGGAATTCAATAAATTATTGGGAAATAAGGATATTTTGAAAATTAGAGATGAATTGACTTCCAAGATCAAAACAACGGTATTACAACAACTTGTCAATAAAATTACGGAAATAGAAAAAACCAATTTGAAAACCTTCCAAAATAACGTCGATACCAATATAAAACGAGAACTACAGGGAAAAAAAATAAGCAATCAATTAGAACAGCTAAACTTAATACTCGCTTTACATTCCAATGGTCTAATTGAATACGAAAGAGAAGGCGTCGACTATTTCCGCGAACCTAATGATATTATTTGATAAAACTTAAGAAGAAACATATATTAGCTTCATTTTCTTCTTAAAATTTATCTGACTTATTCTTATAGTTGTTCATGAAATTGTCTATTTCGGATTATGTATTAGACGCTTCTCACGTGGCAGGTCTTTATTATTTATATCAAAAATTGACAGCGAGTGCTTTTCGTGAACAGATTTTTTATATAACAAGTGGAAATGCTTTAGGTTTGATAAAATATGGAGCACATTTACCTTGGGATGATGATCTTGATTTGGGATTTAAAACTGACCATAATATGAAATCTTATTTGTCATTTTTAGAATGGGCATTGACCATGGGCTATGTCGTCAATTTCTTTCTTCGCGATTCCAATAATGTTAAATCTGATTCTAATGAATGGTACCAAGAAAAGAAATTATACAGTTTAGTATTAGAACACTGCACAGCACAAGTGCAAAGCACAGTTTGTAATTCTATGACACCATCGGAACTAGAAGATGTAATTGCGACCCGACCGGGTGATTTTTTCTTTGCTAATATCACCTTTAATGAAAAAGTTTGGCAAAATTTACTCGAAAAAGTGGGAGGTAAAAGCTATTTTTGGGAAGGTAAATATTTAGTTACTCCTTGGATTGATTTTTTTCCGTATTACCAAGATGAAAATGGCCGTCTCCAAAGTCGTTTCCAACCTTACCCTAAATCACAGCCCAGTCTCTCGGCAACTTGGAAAAAAAATAGTGTTTATAGTCTGGTCATTTATACTCCACTAGATTTAATACCACAAACTACAAAATTTTATCATGGGACATTAGATTTCAATTGTCTCTATAAAAAAGAAACACTTTATTGCCACTTACTTGATAACGATATATTACATTTAGAATATAACGAAGAAGAACTTGATGAAGTCCAACAACTTGTTGATAAATATAGTTCGAAAGTTCAGCAAATCTTAACTATTTACCAAACTGAAACAAAATCATAAATTTGGACCATCAGTTAATTTATAATTGACGTCATAAACAAGAGGAACTGTTGCATGAATATGATCTCTAGAAACTCTAATAGGCATATTATTAATAGGAAATAATAATAAGCGGTGTCTTACTAGCCAATTTAAAGGTGAATCTCCTCTAGAATTGACCTGATCCATCTTAATATTTTTGAATGATCCCAAAAGTATTTTTAGAACAGATAAATCCATACTGTAACACGCATACATCAATGTACTATTACCTTTAGCATCGGTCAAATTAATATCTATTTCATTGAAATAGCGATCTAACAAAAGTTCGAGTATGGGAAGTTTGTTAGAATTGGAACTGCTTAAATCGCACATAGCCATCACAACCGTGATACCATTATCATCTTGGTAATTTACATTTAAAGAGTGATCAATATATCGATCAACTCCACTTAAATTGCTATTTCTGATGGCTAATAATAACTGTTTTTCCATTCCTGTGGATATAATTCTAAAAAACTTGCACTTTTTTAACTAACTTGTTCAGTAAATTGCATAGTAATGAGGTTTTATATATGGAACCGGACGAAACAATAAAAATTTATTAGGACCATGCTGATAAGCACAATGTCGAACAAGACCTGGAGTTACAGTCTGTGCTCTAGCAGGACTAAATAAAGAAGGATATTGAGGTATAACAGATTCAGACATTGGTGGCAAAAATCGTCTTTTCTTTTCGGATGGTTTTTTGGATCGAATAATGAATTGTCGCGGTTTTCTATACCGTTTTACAAATCGAACAGTCGCTGGACTACTTTTTACTGATTGGAAATTATCTTGTTGATAAAATACAAACAAAATCAAAAAAAATATAAATAGAATAACAAAGGTTAGCATTCTAGATAATGGCATTCCCCTATAATATAAGAAGAAAAAATTATGACACTCATTCTCAGATTGCCCAAAAAGTTATCTACCAAAAATTTAAACTCATTGCCACAGGGATAAGTTTAGCTTTGCTCACATCTCCCTCTTTGTCCATTCCCTACGCAATCTTTTATACCTAATATGCCCGTCAAAGCCCTTAATATGAATTATCAATGACCTATTAGGATATATTAATGACCTTGATATAGTATAAGATAGTTAGATCAGTGAATTAAACTCAAATATCTCTTCAACTCTCTGTCCATCAAAGACCATAATATATGTTATTAAGGCCATATTAGGGTATATTAACGTCCTTAATATAGTATAAGAGAGTGTTGGATCGGTGAATTAAATCAAACATTGATAAATTTCTAAAAAATGTTCTTAGAAATTAGAAGTAATAATAGTTTTTTATTTTTTTTTGTGGGGGAGGGGGGGGAAGATTGAAAATCTAAGATCCTAGAAATTTGAGATTAATGACCATGTTTAGGTAAATAGATTTCAGAATGAAAATATCACTGTATACACTGGGTTCGGATTATTTCGGATATATTCGGAATAGATTCCCATTTGGTGGATAATAGAGACATGCAGCATCGACTTGATATTTTCCTTCTTGAATGGATGAAATACACACTCTATGTTCATCAAAGACCATAATATAAGTTATTAAGGCCCTAATAGGGTATATTAACGACCTTAATATAGTATAAGAGAGTATTAGATCAGTGAATTAAACTCAAAATTTCATCGAGCTTTGATTTAAAAATTAAAATCACTGGGCTTTGATTAAAATTTCATCGAGCTTTGATTAAAAATTAAACTCATCGAGCTTTGATTAAAATTTCATCGAGCTTTGATTTAAAAATTAAAATCACTGGGCTTTGATTAAAATTTCATCGAGCTTTGATTAAAAATTAAACTCATCGAGCTTTGATTAAAA
>Ga0180438_10004831_pt1 | contig 19157 bp, 21 predicted proteins | sample SS_ome_12_FD_132455 | JGI IMG/M metagenome (GOLD analysis project Ga0180438, IMG submission 132455) | Hypersaline lake sediment archaeal communities from the Salton Sea, California, USA - SS_3_D_2 metaG | ecosystem: Environmental > Aquatic > Non-marine Saline and Alkaline > Hypersaline >...
CCACAAGACAGAGGAAGCTCATCACCCAGAGGAGGATCGGCCGGACGCGTTGCCAGCGTGTAGGCACGCCTGCGTCCGGTTCGATGCCCGTTGCAGCAGACGGTATCTGCTCGGGTTGCCGGGCCCGCATGGGGCGCGTTTCCTCCACCATCGTGCCGCACGTGGGGCAGAGGAGCAGATTGTCGGGGATTTCGTTTCCGCATTCTGGGCAGCGCATGCAGTCTCTCTTCAGGCAGGTTGCATAACGGGAAAGATTATAGCGCCTTTGGCCCGTCTTGTCCAGTTTTTGAGAGATTCGTATTTACCGGTGGCCAGCAGGATGTAGCGATGCGGCGCTGTCCAGCCAGGGCAAGACGCCAACACGGGGGCCTGGGTGGTAGTCCGCCTGCACGGGGGTGGGCTGGTCAAGGGATGGGAGGAACTGGCTTCTCCCCGTCGGGCCTCGGGGTATGACGGCACGCTCGATTTGTTGCGCCAGGGCAAAGCGGTCAGAGATGCGCTCAGGTGCTCTTGGCTGGTGGACTGGCAGGCAGGCAGTCCTCTCAATCTGCCGCTTACCAGTCCACCTGTGGTTGACTATAGGATGCCAACCTGGCTGTGATCGCCCAGGTTGAGCTTGTACGCCTTGGGCTTGATGGGAGAGCGGACCAGGCTGACGTGGCGTCCGATGAGGCTGTCCTGGATGCGGGCTGGGATGTCCCGGATCTCGCTGTGCTCCAGGACGATGGCTCGCTCGATCTCGCTGTTCTCCACAACGACGTCGTCGTAGATCGAGGTGAATGGACCGACGTAGGAGTTGACGATGCGGGTGCGCTCGCCGATGATGGTCGGACCGCGCACGACGCTGTTGATGATTTCCGATCCCTTCCCTATCGTCACCCGACCATCTACCTCCGAGCCCCGATCCACGTATCCCTCGATTGCGGGTGTTAACTCCTCGAGCACCAAGCCATTGGCATCCAAGAGATCCTCCATCTTGCCCGTGTCGATCCACCAACCCCGATGGATGTAGGGGTAGACCTGGTAGTCGTGCGCCACCAGCCACTGGATGGCGTCGGTGATCTCCAGCTCGCCCCGCCAGGACGGGGTGATGTTTTCTACCGCCTCGTGGATGTGGTGGTCGAACATATAGATGCCGACCAGCGCCAGGTCGGAGATCGCCTCTTTCGGCTTCTCGACCAGCCGTACGATCTGTCCTTTCTCGTCTAGCACGGCTACGCCAAACTGCTGTGGATTCGACACCCGGGTGAGGACGATCTGGCTGTTCCACTTGCTCACGGAGAATTGCTCGATGAGCCCCGATATGCCCCCCTGGATGACGTTGTCCCCCAGAAACATCACAAAGCGTTCATCTCCCAAAAAGCCCCGGCTCACCCGTACGGCGTGCGCCAGTCCCATGGGCTGCTCCTGGGGGATGTAGGTGATTTTCACGCCCCAGCGACCGCCCCGGCCGACGGCTTTCTGGATCTCGTTGGCGGTGTGGCCCACGACAATGCCGATGTCGGCGATGCCGGCATCGCGGATGGCCTCGATGACGCGAAAGAGCACGGGCTTGTTGGCCACGGGAATGAGTTGCTTGGCACTCGTGTAAGTCAGGGGGCGGAGGCGGGTGCCTTTGCCCCCGCTCAGGATCAGCCCTTTCATCTCCTAATATCCTCCCAGAACCACGCCCCGGGGAGCGTCGTTCAACACGGCTCCCACGATGCGAACCTGCACCCTCTCCAGCAGCTCCTTGGCCCGTTGGGCGTGCTCCCGGCGGGTACGTCCAGCGGATACGACCAGCAATACGCCGTCCACCTTGGTGCCCAGCACGGCGGCATCGGTCACGGAGATGACGGGGGAGGCATCGAAAAGAATGATGTCGGCGCGGGCCTTGAGTCCGTCGATGACCTGCTCCATCTTGCGCGAACCGAGTATGTCGGCCGGATTAGGCGGCAGGGGACCGCTGGGTACCAACCAGAGATTGTCCACGCCGACGTCTATCAGCGACGGATCATCCATCGTCGTCTCCTCGACGATCATACTGGTCAGCCCCCGGTCGTTGGCGACCCCGAATATCTCGTGTAAGCAGGGACGGCGAAGGTCGGCATCCACCAGAATGGTGCGCCGTTCTCCCTGCGCCATCGTGACCGCCAGGTTGGCGAGGACGGTGGATTTGCCCTCGTCAGGCGCGGCCGAGGTGACGATCAGGGTCTCGATTGGCTTGTCAAGCGCGGCAAAGGTCAGATTGGTGCGCAGCGTGCGGTAGGCTTCGGCCGCCAGGTTACGAGGATCTGTCAGGGTGATTAGATCGATCTTTTCAGCCATTGTTCGTCCCTCGATTAGTTGGTCAGTCAGTGGAGGGGATAGCGCCGACGACAGTCAGGTTTAGTTGGCGCTCCAAATCCTGAGGCGTGCGCACGATGCCCACCTCAAGCCACTCCAGGAAGAAGATGATCACGCCGGCGATCACCAGCCCAAAGATGCCGCCTGCTGCGGTGACGATCTTGGTCTTGGGCCAAGACTGGACGTAGCGGGGCGCGTCGCGTAGATATGCCCAGACACGATCCTCCTTGCGCTGAAGCTGGTTCTGCTTATCGCGCCACTGGACGAACAGGTTGGCCCAGGTGCGGGCGATGTCGTTCGCCTGGTCGCCGTCGTAGGCCTCGATCTCGATCTTGATCACCATGCGATCGTCCTCAGCAGCAAAGCGCGCGTTGCCGCGCAGTTGCTCGGGGGTCATGGGCAACTGGAGTTCGTCGATCACCAGTTGCGCCCACTGGTCAGAGTCCGCCACAGTCATGTAGGTGCGCAGCAGCATCTTGGCATATTGGGCCAGCCCCCAATCCGACCGGGCCGGTTCGATGATGACTTCGGCGGTGGACGTGTATTCGGGATGCTGGACTTTACTAAAGACGTACGCGCTGCCGGCAGTCAACACGACGGCAACGACGATGATCCACCAGCGCTTGCGCAGGATCCGAACATAGTTTCCAAGTTCCATTCTACCATATCTCCTTTGGGAAGCGCGCGGTATTGTACCATGTCAGTGAACAATTCACAATGGGACAGTCAGGCTTGGTCGCCTGCCTTACTCGCGTGGTATCTCCGCCAGCACATCTACCCCCAGGCACTCCAGTTCCTCGGCCTCGCGGACGGTGGGGTCCAGATAGTGCCACACAAGCGCCAGCGCGACGCCGATAACCAGCGCCAGTCCGATCTTGATCGCTGGACCCATCAACTGCTCGCGCAGTCCAGGTGGAAGCGGTGTAGGCGCAGGGGTGTCCAAGAGACGGACGGCAGGCTCGATCCCTTCCAGTTGCGGGAAATAGGTCGCGCTGTTCCCGGTCAGCTCCGCAATGATCGCCTCGGCCACGGCAGTGATCTGCTCCGCGTCGGGCCAGAATAGGTAGACGACGAGGATCGACTGGGCGTTGTCGGTGAGAATGGCGGACTGGATCGCTCCGGCCTGGATCTGATCGCCCTCCTCGGCCAGTCGCGCGGCGACCGCCTCGGCAAAGACGCCGGTCTCGGCTACGTCGGCCAGGCCATTGGCGATGTATTCGGACGTGAGCCATGGGTAATACCGGTCATAGTCCTGGCTGAGACCGGCTGGCTCCGTCCCCGCCGCGAAGCGCATGACGATCTGGTAGCTCGTTGGCGGCGGCCGGTACGTGACCAGCGTGTGGGATAGCACCACCAGCGCTGGAGCGACAACCAGCCACCAGCGCCGAAAGAGAATCTTGATGACCTGACGCAATTCCATTTCTACCCCCTGTCCTCGACAAATCCTTTCAGTTGGCGCTTGAACACATCCACGTCGAAGCGGGCGGCGTTGTCAACGCAGGTTTCGGGAGCCACATCGTCGGCGTCAAAGGCGCGCACGGCGGCGGCCAGTGCCTCAGGAGTGAGTTCACGGAAAAAGACGCCGGTCTGTCCCTCAATCACCGTGTCAAGCGCTCCCCCAGCGCCGTAAGCGATGACCGGTCGCCCGGCGGCCTGGGCTTGGACGGGCGCGATGGAAAAGTCCTCCACCCCGGGCAGTACATAAGCCCGACAGCGAGCGAACAGGTCGGGCAGGTCCTCGTCGGGCACGCGGCCCAGGAAAGTGACCCTGGAGCCAGCCAACGACTCCAGTGATTCTCGGTCCCTCCCATCCCCTGCGATGACTAGGGGCAACTCCAGCATGTTGAAGGCCCGAACTGCCAGGTCGATCCGCTTGTAGGGGACCAGGCGGGAGACGATGAGATAGTAGTCTTCGCGGGATGAAACAGGCCGGAAGCGGGCGGTATCCACCGGCGGATAGATGATGGTGGCGTCGCGATGGTAGTGGTGCTTGATACGAGCCTGGATCTCGCGAGAGATGGCGATAAAGTGATTCACCCGTTGTGCAGCCTGGTAGTCCCAACGTCGAAGGAGGGCGATGATGGGCCGCAGAATGGCCTTGAGCGGGAGGGCAAGCGCCTCTCGAGCGGTGTAGGCATCGAAATCCCACACGTAGCGTGTGGGGGCCAGACAGTAGCAGATGTGGACGGCGTCGCCTGTCCGCACGCCGTGGCAGAAGCCAGACTTGTTGCTGAGCACCACGTCATAGTCGGAGAGATCGGTGCCGGCGAAGGCCACGGGATAGAGAGGTAGGTAAGGCTGGTGATGCCGGTAGATGCCCGGCAGGTGGTCCATCCACGATGTGCGAATGTCCCAGGCCCGGTAGGCTGGGGGCATACCTTCCCGCCAGTGGATCGAGGTGTAGATCGGAGCGTGAGGAAACATCTCGACGAGGGTCTCCAGGACATCCTCCGCGCCGCCGATTTGGTTCAGCCAGTCATGGACCAAAGCCAGGTGCACGTCACATCACCCACGGTAGGGTACAAACAGAATGGCAGTCCCGGACAGATCCGGTAGGCCGCGTCCGCCTGGCGCGGGCCTGCTCCAAAGCCGGATCGTAGATCTGCCCGCACCCAGCACTTGTTCATTCATGACTTCCCACTTTGACACAGGAATCAGGCGCGAAGCGGCCACAGGAGTACGGAGTTGTTCTTGAACAAGTACTCAGTATGACGCCTCCGCTCCCGGTTCCCAGAAGAGTTCTCGTATCGGCCGCCAGCTCATCCGATGGATGGAACAAGGGCCCAGCCGCGTCAGGGCCTCCCGGTGTTGGCGCGTGCCATAGCCCTTGTGACGGGCCAGGCCATAGCCAGGGAAGTCCGAATCGAGGGCCACCATCAGGCGGTCCCGTTCTACCTTGGCGATGATGCTAGCAGCGGCGACGCTCAGGCAGTGCAGGTCGGCCTTCGGCAACGCCCGTTGGGGTAGGTTTACGCCTGGCAGGCGTACATAGTCCACCACTAGGGCATCCACCTGACCATCAAGCCGGGATACAGCGCGACCGAATGCCTGGCGCGTGGCAGGAACGATTCCCATCTCATCAACCTCGGACGGAGTCGCCCATCCCACGCTCACCACATCCGCCGCTTCCAAGATGATTGGCACGAGGGCCTCCCGCCGCGCCGGGCTCAGTTGCTTGGAGTCGCACACCCCAGACAATAAGTCGGACAGGTTGGACTGATCGAGCGGGAGTACCACCGCCGCCGCGCAGACTGGCCCGGCCCACGCGCCACGTCCTGCTTCGTCCAGGCCAGCCACGCGGGTGTAGCCGGCGGCGACTAGGGCCAGTTCTTGGTAGAGATCAGGCACCTCGGCGTGCATAGACCCCTTGGCGCCAGTTGCGGCGGATGGTGAACAGGTCTACCAGAGCGCCCAACGAATCGCGCACCAGTCGCATGCGGCTTTCGGCGCTGTAATACCAGTGGATGGGTACTTCCACGATTCTGTACCCACGCTTTTGGGCAACGAACAACAGTTCCACATCGAAACCGATGCCGTTCAGCGTCTGCACGTGGAACAGATCCTCGGCTACCTCGTCGCGGAAGCTTTTGAAGCCACACTGAGTGTCTTCAAAGCCACGCACGGCGATTAGCTTGATCAACAGGTTAAAAGCACGTCCAATGAGGTGACGATACCAAGGTTCATCGTAGCGTATGGCTCCCGCAGCCTCGCGGGAGGCGATAGCTACGTCGTAACCATCGAGCGCCGGCGGCAGGAATTTGTTGACCTCCTCGATAGGCATCGAGAGATCCGCGTCGCAGATAAAGCGATACGTGCCCCGGGCCTCAAACATGCCGCGCCGCACCGCCAGCCCTTTGCCTCGTGCCGTCTCCTGGTAGAAACGGATGTAGGGAAACCGCTCGGCATACTGCCGGGCCACCCCTACAGTGTCATCTGCACTGCCGTTCTCGATGATGACCACCTCGTACTGATAGGTCTGTGCCTCTAGGAAGGCGGTGATCTTGTCCAAGCTGCCCGGCAGACGGCGTTCCTCGTTGTGGGCAGGAATCACGATTGACAGCAGGGGATTGTCCTGTTCTATGGCTGCACCTCAGTTTGTAGTTTGGCGTGGATTGGCAATGTGTATCATACTCGCATCAGTTACTTTCGTCAACCCCGCGACTTGACCCACCAAAACGGTTACGATTCTGCATTTGTTGCCTCATGGGACGCCGAATCCTGAACGACGAGACCGATCGGGCGTTGGAGATCACCGCCAGCTGCGGTCCGCTTGACGCAATCGCCGACCTGTGATAGACTTTGCAGTCGTTGATGATTATGCTATAATAGCGCGCGCTCGCGATCAACTTCCATCTTCGGAGGACTACATTGCTGGATCAATTCGCTTTCATCGGCTTCTTTCTGATCGTCGCGCTCATCTTCGGCGTCGCTCCACCCGTTATGGCCTGGTTCGTCCGCCCCAAAGGAAAGGCCAACCCCCGCAAGCTGGAAACCTATGAATGTGGCATGCGCACCCATGGCGAGACCTGGGTTCAGTTCAAGGCCCAGTACTACACCTTCGCCATCGCCTTTGTGCTGTTCGACGTCGAAGCCGTGTTTCTGCTGCCTTGGGCGCTGGCCTACAACGCGCTGGAGCTCTACGCCGTGGTCGAGGCGATCATATTCATCCTCATCCTCCTCGGCGGCCTGTTCTACCTCTGGCGCAAGGGTGCGCTGGAGTGGATGTAGAAGCTGCTGCTTACAGGAGCTAACCATATGGACTTTCTCAGCGACCTGATCGTCAATATTGGACTGTGGCTGCAAGATCTATTGGTCAGCATCGGCCTGCCCGACGCCTGGGTGCGCATTATCACGCTGGCCGGGGGCGCGTTTATACTAGCCCTCGTCCCGTTAACGGCCATGTTCTTTCTCATCTGGTACGAGCGCAAGATCGTGGCCCGTATCGCAGACCGGCTCGGTCCCAATAACACCGGCGCCTACGGCGGACCCTATGGCCTGTTCCAGGTACTCGCCGACGCGGTCAAGATGTTTACCAAAGAGGACGTGATCCCCGCCGCCGCCGACCGCTGGATCTTTAACATCGCACCGATGGTTTTCCTGGCTATTGCCGTGGTGGTGTGGGCGGTGATCCCTCTCGGCAAAGGGATCGTTGGCTCCGACCTCAGCATCGGCATCTTTTACATTCTCTCCTTCGGTTCGGGGGCCATGGTGGCGATATTGATGGCCGGATGGGGATCCAACAACAAGTATGCGCTGCTGGGTGCCCTCCGCGGCATCGCCACGCTGATCAGCTACGAGATTCCCCAGGTGCTCTCGGTGACGGCGGTGGTGATGGTAGCTGGCTCGTTTTCGCTGGTGGAGATCGTCGAGTCGCAGAATGTCATATTCCTGATCGGAATGCCCCTGACCGCACTGCTGTTCCTGCTCTCCATCTTGGCAGAGCTGGGGCGACGGCCCCTCGACCTGGTGGAGGCTGACTCAGAGCTCGTGGCGGGTTATTTTGTCGAGTACAGCGGTATGAAGTTCGGCATGTTCTACCTGGGCGAGTTCATGAACCAGTTGATGGTGTCCATCCTCTTCTCCACCCTCTTTCTGGGCGGCTGGCGAGGGCCGTTTGTGGACCAGGTTCCCGTTCTAGGCACAGTCTGGCTCGTGGTCAAGCTGCTCTTGGTTATGCTGGTGATCCAGTTTTTCCAGTACTCGCTCCCCCGGCTGCGGATTGACCAGATATTGGCGCTCAACTGGAAGTTCCTGACGCCGCTGGCGTTGGTGAACATCTGCGTGATAGCACTGGTAGGCAAGGCAGTGCCATACGACCCGGCGAACCCGTGGGTGCAGACAGGGGCACTTCTGCTGGCCAACGTCCTGATGGCGCTGGCGGTGGTGGGAATACTGGCAGTGGCCGGGCGGCAGATGCGGCGAAGCAAGTTAGCGGGGAGCAGTTAGCAAACAGCAGCAACCAATGACTTACTGCTGACGGATAGCGGCTGATAAGCTCTGAGGATACATATGACTTTCCAACACGTTCTGTTCATCGTTTTTGGTGCAATCACGTTAGGGGGCGCGCTGATGGTCGTGACCCGTCGCAACGTGTTCAACGCGGCGCTTTTCATGATCCTCTCGTTCTTTGGCGTGGCGGGGTTGTACGTGCTACTGGAAGCTCCGTTTCTGGCTGGTGTGCAGTTGTTCATCTACATTGGCGGCATCTCCATCCTGATCATCTTCGCCATTATGCTGACACGAGATATGATGAACCCCGACCTCATCGGACGGAACAGTCAGTGGATAGCAGCCGCAGTGGTGATGGTGCCATTATGCGCCATACTGATATGGACGGTGTCAAGTCACGACTGGGCCGCGGCTCCTGGCCCGGTGCCGGAAAACAGCATTCTTACCCTGGGTCAGGCGCTGGTGGACCAAGAAGGATTGGCATTGCCTTTCGAGGTGGCGTCGGTCCTGCTTCTGGTAGCTCTTATCGGCGCGGTGACCATCGCGAGGGAGCGATAACTATGGGTCCACAAATTCCTCTGGAATGGTATCTTTTCCTGGCGGCGGCGCTGTTCTGCATTGGCGCCTACGGCGTCCTCTCGCGCCGGAACGCCATCGCTATCCTGATGGGCGTCGAGCTGATGCTCAACGCTGTCAACATCAACCTGGTCGCCTTCTGGCGCTTCCTGGAGCCAGGAGGGGCAGTGGGGCAGGCTTTCGCGCTGTTCGTCTACGCCGTTGCCGCAGCCGAGGTAGCAGTGGGACTGGCGCTCATCATCGCCACCTGGCGCACACGCGAGACGGTCATTCTGGAAGACGTCGATCTTCTCAAGGGCTAAGCATTCGAGGTGCCTATGCATAATTCCGACCTTGCTCTCAATCTCGCCTGGTTTATACCGCTCTTTCCTTTCCTCGCCTTCGTCGTCATTCCCTTGGTCACCTACCGGAACCGTAAGCTAAGTCACAGTTTGGTCATCGGCGCCATCGCCATCGCCTTCCTGCTGGCGCAGATCGTGTTCTGGCGGGCGGCGACGCTCCCGGTGGGCGGCGGGGAGCATGCCTACGAATCCACGCTTATCCACTGGTTGGCCACCGGCGAGGAACGGCTTATGCTCGGCATCTACATCGACCCGGCCACCGCCGTGATGCTCTTTATGGTACCGTTGGTCTGCCTGATGATCTTTATCTACAGCGTCGGGTACATGAACTTTGGCACCCCCGAAGTAGACCCGCGCTACAGCCGTTTCTTCTCTTACCTGTCCCTGTTTGCCACCGGTATGCTGGGAATGCTGGTGTTCAACAACCTGCTGACCTTCTTTATCTTCTGGGAGATCATGGGCACCTGCTCCTACCTGCTGATCGGCTTCTGGTACGAGAAGAAATACCCCGATCCCAACAAGATCACCCCCCGGCAGGCCGGTCTCAAGGCCTTCATCGTGACCAAGATCGGCGACCTGTTCTTTATGCTGGGGCTGGCGCTGCTCTACGCGGAGGTCGGTTCACTCTCTTACAGCGAGATATTCAGTCACGAGACACTGGAACACCTGGCGCACACCCCGTTCTTGGGCACCCAGTGGACGTTGGCAACCGTCATCGCACTGTTGCTTTTCGGCGGGACGGTCGGCAAGAGCGCCCAGTTCCCGCTCCACGTCTGGCTGCCCGACGCGATGGAGGGTCCCACCCCGGTCTCGGCCTTGATCCACGCCGCAACGATGGTGTCGGCCGGGGTCTTTTTGATCGTGCGGGCCTTCCCGATCCTCCAGGCGGCCGATGCAAGTGTCCTGGCCGTCGGCAGTATCCCCTTCGTCGCCTTCATAGGCGCCCTCACCGCGTTCGGCTCCTCGATCATCGCCGTCGCCCAGGATGACGTCAAGGGCGTGCTGGCCTTTTCCACCATCAGCCAGCTGGGCTACATGGTGGCCGCGCTGGGCATCGGGGCCTATGTGGCGGGCGCGTTCCACCTGATCACTCACGCCTTCTTCAAGGCACTCCTGTTTCTCAGCTCCGGTTCGGTGATCCACGGCATGGAGCACGGCCATCATCACGTTCACGAGCACGAACACGAAGGGCACGAAGAACACCACGAAGAGCCGTGGTTCAACCCGAACGACATGATGAACATGGGCGGGCTGGCGAAGCGTATGCCGCGCACCTTCTGGGCGTTCCTCATCGGCGGCCTGGCTCTCTCGGGTTTCCCGATTTTCACGGCCGGTTTCTGGTCGAAGGACGAGATTCTGGCCCAGGCCTGGACCGGCAACAAGGTGGTCTTTTGGGCGTTGGCCATATCGGCCGGGCTGACCGCCTTCTACACCGCGCGCCAGCTCTGCCTGACCTTCGCCGGTGCGCCGCGCACCGAGGCTGCGAGGCACGCCCCGGAGAGCGTGCCCTCGATGACCACGCCGTTGCTCATACTGGCCGTCTTTGCCGTAATCCTCGGTTGGGCCGGCATCCCGGAGAATCTGCCAGGTATCGGTGGAATAATCCCCAACTGGTTCCACCACTTTGTCATCTCCGCGATCGAGACAGGGGGACACGGAGAAGAGCACGCCCTCAGGGTGGCCGGGCACTTGTCGGAGGCGTCGCACGCGTTTGAATGGGCGCCCCTGCTTCTGGGAATGGGTTTTGGCCTGGGCGGGCTGTTCGTGGGATGGCTGGTCTACGGGCTAAAACCCCTGCAGGCCGGCGAGATGGACCGGGTGGAAGCGGGGATGCACATAATCGGGCTGGGCTGGTTCCACAAGGCGATGCGCAACCGCTTCTACTTTGACTGGCTCTACGACCGGGTCTTTGTGCGGACCTCAATCTGGCTGGCCAGCTTTTTCGACGCGTTTGACTATGGCCAGCCGGTGCAAAAGGAGATCGACGGCAAAGTCGTGGTGGTGAGAAAACACGGGATCGTGGACGGGCTGGTGAACCTGGTCGGGCGCTTCGGGCGGGGTCTGTCCCGGATCAGCGATTGGTTCGATGCCAATATTGTGGATGCGTTGGTCAACCTGGCGGGCCGCGCCGGAAGAACCATCTCTGAGGTCGGTGGTATCCTCGACCTGCGCGTCGTGGATCGCCTGGTGGACTTGACCGGGCTGGGCACGCGGGCGCTCTCAGACCTGAGCAACGTCGTTGACCTGAAGTTGGTGGATAGCGCGGTAGACGGCATCGGCGACGCGATCAGGACTGGCGGACGGTTCATCCGCCCGATCCAGACTGGTAAGGTGCAGAACTACCTGTTGCTGGCGTCCCTGATGGTGATCGCGCTGGTGATGGCGTTTTTCATGATCCTATTCCTGCAAATCTGATAAAGGAGAGCATGATATGAACTTCCCAATCCTGAGCGTTACCCTCTTTGCTCCGCTGGTGGGCGCACTGCTGATTATGATCATCCCGGGGGAGGATGTGAAGACAATCCGGCGGATAGGGATCGCGTTTGCCTTCCTGACACTCATCCTTACCACCATCATATGGGTGGGTGTAGCGCAGGCGGGCCCTGGCGAGATGCAATTCTCAGAGCGGCATCCTTGGATCCCGGCCTTCAGTATCTGGTTCAATCTCGGGGTGGATGGCCTCAGCGCGCCGATGATCTTTCTGACTGCCCTGCTGACGACACTCTCACTGTTCTACTCGGCCCGCGATATCGAGATGCGGGTCAAGGAATACTACTTCTTGTTCCTCTTGCTGGAAATGGGCATGTTTGGCGTCTTCCTCTCCCTCGACCTGGTGCTGTTCTACGTCTTCTGGGAGATCGGGCTGGTGCCGATGTTTCTGCTCATTGGTGTGTGGGGCGGGGCGCGGCGGGAATACGCGGCCATCAAGTTCTTCCTATACACCCTGGTGGGCAGCGTGGCCATGTTGCTGGCGATCATCGGCGTCTATTTCCAGACCGGTACTTTCGGCATCCTGGAGGCAGCGGCAGCCCAGCCCTTCGCCGGTGACTTTACCTGGGCCAGTGTGGCTTTCTGGGCCTTCTTCGTCGCCTTTGCCATCAAGGTGCCCGCTTTCCCCTTCCATACCTGGCTACCGGACGCCCACACCGAGGCGCCCACATCAGGCAGCGTCATCCTGGCGGGAATCTTGCTGAAATTGGGGGCCTACGGGCTGATCCGCATCGCATTGCCGCTCTTCCCTGGGCCGTTCCGCTACTTTGCCGTGGAGGTGCCGATTATCCCCGTCATGGCCGTTATGAGCATCGCTTATGGGGCTATGGTCTGCATGGCCCAATGGGACCTCAAACGACTGATCGCCTATTCCTCGGTGGCACACATGGGCTACGGCACGCTGGGGTTATGCGCGGCTGCGGCCGGCTACGGGATGCTGAGCGGCCAGGAAGCTCTCGGCGCGGCGGCGGCGGGACTCAGCGGCGCGGCGTTCCAGATGTTTGCGCACGGCATCATCACTGGCGGGCTGTTTTTCCTGGTGGGCATCATCTACCACCGGGCTCACACCCGCGACCTGAAAGCTTTCGGTGGGCTGGCCACCCAGATACCCTATTACTACGGTATCACATTGGTGACAGGCTTCGCCTCGCTGGGGCTGCCGGGGCTGGCCGGCTTCTGGAGCGAGTTCTTCGTCTTCCGCGGCGCGGTGAAGTTCATCCCCCTCGCGGCCTTCATCAGCGTGCTGGGCGTGGTCTTCACCGCGGCCTACATCCTGTGGAAGATTGTGCAGCACGTGTTCCTGGGCGAGCTCGACAAAGAGAAATGGGGCAAGCTTCCTGATATGGAATGGTGGGAGAAGGTGACCATGTGGCCACTGGTGGTGATCATGGTCTTCCTCGGCTTCTACCCCGCCCCCCTGCTGGATTCGTTCAACGCCGCGATGACGGCATTGTTGCAGACGTTACCATGATGCGACGCGCGAAGCGCAAAGCCTATGTAACACGTAACAGCCCGCTTCACGCATTACGTTCTACGTGTGGGGAGGACAGACGTTGAATTTTGGAGAACCGACACTCACACTGGGGCAGACGCTGTGGCTGCTCTCGCCAGAACTGGTACTCCTTTTGGTTGGTCTGCTCGCGCTGGGACTGGACGCGATCCGCCCGCGCCAGGAGGAGAAACGCTGGCTGCCGTACGTCGCGCTGGCGGGACTGGCCGGCGCGCTGATCGCCACGATCACGCTGTGGGGTTGCAACACGCGGGTGCTCTTCGTGCTCTCCTGCGATCCCTTCGCACTGGTGGTTAAAATGGTCGCGCTGGTGGCAATGGGGATCGTGGTCCTGGCCTCCGACGCCTACATTCGGGCCCGCAGCCACTACCAGGGCGAGTTCTACGCCCTGCTGCTCTTCTCTACCCTGACGATATGCCTGCTGGGTGGAGCGACCAACCTGATCATGATCTTCCTGGCCTTTGATTTTCTCAGCATCACCTCGTACATCCTCACCGGCTACCTGCGCGATGATCGGCGCTCTATCGAGGCGGCGATCAAGTATTTCCTGTACGGCGCGACCCTTTCGGCAGTGATGCTTTATGGTATGTCGTGGTTCTACGGGCTGACCGGCTCGACGGACCTGAGCGGTATCGCGGTGGCTCTGGGAGAAGCGGAGCGTCCATTGCGACCGGTCGTCCTGCCAGCGCTGATCCTGATGGCAGTAGGCTTCGCTTTCAAGGTGGCGGCAGTGCCCTTCCACCAGTGGGCTCCGGACGCCTACGAGGGCGCACCGACTCCCGTTACAGCGTTCTTGTCGGTGGGACCCAAGATCGCCGGTTTTGCGCTCATTATGCGGGTGATGCTGACCGCGCTGCCGATACACCTGGCGAACCTGGCCCTGGACTGGCGTGCGCTGCTGATGGCAATCGCAGCGCTTACGATGACGGTCGGCAACCTGGTGGCGCTGTGGCAGCAGAACATCAAGCGACTGCTGGCCTACTCTAGCATCGCGCAGGCCGGTTACATTCTCATCGGCGTGGTGGCAGCCTCACCACGGGGAGTGACGGCGGTGTTACTCTACCTGGCCATCTACGCGCTGACCAACCTGGGGGCTTTCGCCGCCGTCATCGCTTTCTCCAACCAGACCGGCTCCGATGCCATCGAGGACTACGCCGGGCTGAGCAAGAGGGCCCCCTCGCTGGCCCTGGTGCTGATTATCTGCCTGCTTAGTCTGGGGGGCATTCCGCCGACGGCCGGTTTCATCGGCAAACTGTACCTCTTCTCCGCAGCGATTGAGAAGGGATTGCTCTGGCTGGCCGTCGTCGGCGTGATCAACAGTGTCATCTCTCTCTCCTACTACTGGAAGATCATCCGCGCTATGTACCTCGTCCCGGCACAGACGGAGGAACGGCTGGCTACCTCGCCCACGCTGGCGGTGGCACTGGGAGCGGCGGTGGCCGGCGTGCTCATCGTCGGTGCTTTCCCGGGCCCGCTCCTGGCGCTGATCCAGGCTGCCGCCCCGATCTTTTTCGGCGGGTAATTGCTTTCTGATGGGAGTTGTGCTATAATCCCTCACGTTATGGATGCCGGGAACAAACAGGAGAACGAGCTACAGACCATTGTCCTCCGCTCGCTGGGGCTGGGTACCCAGATCGCTGGTGTGGTTGTAGTAGCGGTGCTGGGCGGCCTGTTCCTGGGGCTGTGGATTGACCGTAAACTGGGAACCAGCCCCTCGGCTACCTTGCTCTTGCTAGGGCTGGGCACGTTGGTGGCCATAATAGGTTGTTGGCGTGCGATGGCCTCTGTGGTTGCAAACCTAGCAGCCGGCCAGGAGATTGAGTGGGGAGAGTCCCTGCGCCCCCTGGCTTTCGTCGCCCAGGTGGGGTTGGTGATCGTCATCCCACTGTTGGTCGGTCTCTTTCTGGGCCAGTGGATGGATGGCTGGTTGAACACCCATCCCTGGATGACCCTGATCCTGACGGTGGTGGGATCCGTTGTGGGATTGGTAGGCATATGGCGCTTGTCTTCTGCATTCCTGAGACGAATGACGCAAGGTAATCAAGAGGAGAATTCATAATGGAACTCGTGCACGAGTTGCCCCACATCTCGATGGCGGCTGAGACACTGTTTCACATCGGCGGTTTCCCCGTCACCAATAGCCTGGTCGCTACCTGGATTTCCATGTTGCTTCTCATCGTCGTCTCGTGGCGGGCCACCAGGAGGATGGAACTCGTGCCCACCGGCCTGCAGAACTTTGTCGAGACGGCCGTCGAGATATTTTATAACGGCATAGCCCGAATCAGGGCTGGCGAGCAGGCAGCCCTTTTCCTTCCCCTTGCTGGCACTTTTTTCTTCTTTATCCTTCTCTCCAACTGGATGGGGCTGTTGCCTGGCTTTGGCTCCATTGGTCTCATGGTGGAGCACCACGGTGAAAGGGAGATGATTCCCCTTCTGCGCGCGGCCAATGCCGACCTGAACACCACGCTGGCGCTGGCTCTCTTTTCGGTGATTGCCATCCAGATCTATGGCATCAAGGTGCGGGGCTTCTTCCGCTACGCCAACCGCTTCATCAGAGTGGGCGGGTTCGTGGACTTTTTCAAAAACCCGGGCAATCCTATGAGGCTTGTGAACGCCGCCATTGACCTCGCTCTCATCGGGCCGCTGGAGATAATCGACGAAATGACCAAACTGCTCTCCTTCTCCTTCCGTCTGTTTGGCAACATCTTCGCTGGCGAGGTGCTGCTGATCGTGATCTCCATGCTACTCCCCTACGGCGCGCCGTTGCCCTTCCTGGCTCTGGAAATTTTCGTCGGTTACATCCAAGCCCTGATCTTTGCAACCCTGACTTTGGTCTTCATAACGCATGCCACGCATGCGGAAGGGGAGGGGCACTGAGCATCGTTCGACTGAGCTCACGACAAAGTCGGTGGATAGTATGTATCATATATATCTGCAAACAAGGAGGCAAGTAAATGGATAGGAACCTGATAGCAGGACTGACCATTGTTCTAGGGGCGATCACGCCAGCCGCGATGATCGGCCGGTTTTCGGCCGAAGCGATGCGGTCACTGGGGCGCAATCCAGAGGCTGGCCCGCCCATCAGCGCCAACCTGATCCTATCGTTGGCCCTGACCGAGGCGATCGCCATCTACTCTCTGGTCGTTGCTCTGGCCATCAAGTTCGTGGAATAGAAAAAAGGAGGCGGGCTTTGGAAGGCATTCAATCACTGGGGATCAATCTACCTGTCCTGATCGCCCAGATTATCAACGTCGCCATCCTGTTCGCCGCGCTCTATTTTCTGCTCTTTAAGCGTTTCCTGCAGGCGATGGAGGAGCGCAAGCGAAAAATCGAGCAGGGTCTGGAGGAGGCCGAGCGCGCCCAGGCGGAGACGGCGCGGGCGGAGGCGGTCTTCCAGGAGCGCATGGAGCAGATTGAGCAGGAGCGGGAAGCCATCCTCGCCCAGGCGAGGGAAGAGGCCGAGCGGATACGGGCGGAGGCAGCGGCCCAGGCACGTGAGGAGGCTCGCGAGGAGGCAGGCCGCATCCTGGCGCAGGAACGGGAGGCGTTCGAGGCTGAGCGCCAGCAGGCTCTGACCGATATGCACAGCCAGATCGTCGGCCTGGTGCTGGCCGCCACTCGCAAGGTGGTCGAGGAGGGCATGGATGAGCAGGTGCAACGCCGGTTGATTGACCGCTTCCTGAGCGAGACGGGCGCTCTGGGTGAGGTCCAATGAAGGAGAAGCTCAATCCTGCCGAGGCCTGGCGGGATGACCTGAAGGGGATCGGCGAGCGGCTGCAACGTCGGAATCTGATATCGCCAGAGCAGGCCACGACACTGGAGGCGCTGACCGGCGAGTTTGAGAGGCTGGCCAAGTACGAGCCGGGTGTGGCGATGCCGCTGGTGGCGACGATCTTCTGGGCTGCCGAGTTCGATCGGCTATCCCGGCAGCAGGCGCAGGCCGCCGGAGTGCTGGCCTGGGTGCGTAGCGCGGTCCCGCTCACTGAGGAGCAGCGCGAACTGCTCAAGCGTCGCCTACGGGAGCGCTTCGGCCAGGAGTTTATCCTGCGCGTCGAGATTGACCCCTCGCTGATCGGCGGCCTGGTGGTCAGGGTCAAGGACCAGGTCTTCGATGGTAGTGTGGCCGGCAGGTTGGACGCCCTCGGCGAGCGATTGCGGACCACTGTTGAGGAACACAGACCGCCTGCCCTGGAACTCCAGGAGCCAGGGGAATAAGGAGTAGCTGCAATGCCACAAGCGCCCGAGTTGGTGAACGCCGTCCTCTTTTTCGCTCCCGGACTTCTGCTCGTGCAGATGCTATACCTTGGCGGCGTTGGACGTAAGACTTCGAGTCTCGATAGGATAATCTGGGGTATCATTGCCAGCATACCCATCCGTTTGCTAGTAGCACAATTCATTGGCCTGCTCGGCCTAGATGTCGAGCAAAGCTTGATACCTGAGCTGGTTTTGGCTCTCGCCATAGGTGTGTTTGTCGGTTTTATCTTGAAGGAAGAGAAGGAAGAGGAACAGACATAGGCAATGACCAATGAGCCAATGACAAATCACAAATGACAGCGGGCTGGCGGTGTGCATGGGCGACCGGGTGGTGGACGGCAGTGCCGCCAGCATCTTGCCGGACAGAAGGGCCTGACAAGCAGCGAACCGTTACGTGGAGGTAAAAACCCGGGTTCTAGACGATGGCTGAACGCTTACCCGGCAGAAGAACTTGCCCAAGATCAGGGGATAAACATCAGAACTCCGAGGCTTGCGATATTCACTGAGGCCTCGGAGTTCTCTACTCAGCCTCGTCCTCGTCTCAGAGTATGTTCAACAGTGCGATGCTGGCAAACTTGCTCGAGGGCGAGGCTCAAAGTCTGGGGAGCGACCACGTGCGTCTACCATTTGCCAGTGGGTGCACCAGCCGACCTGAAAGCCCTTGATCTTTGCTTGTTCGCATTCGTGAATGGATGTCAACCTTAGTTCTGTTAGATACTCTCTCGATAGGAGGTCCAGCAAGTGAGCCAATTCGTTACCTTCTCCATTCCCCTGATCGGCGTCGCCGGCCTGGGGGTGGTCACGGCCCTCTACCTGTGGCTGCGGAACCAGGACGCCGGCACCGCTCGCATGCAGGAGATCGCTTCTTTCATTCAGCGGGGGGCGAACGCTTTCCTGCGACGGGAGTTCCAGATAATCGCCTACTTCATCGTCGGCATCGGCGTCCTGCCGCTGTTCGTTCACTATGGTCTGAACCTGTTTCAACAAGCCGGGGGATAGATGCTCAGATTCGACCAGGAGCTGCTGGAGATCTATGGCGAGTTGGATCGCGATCGGCTGATGGAGTTGGTCGTGCGCTATGCTTGTGACCGGCTCGGCGCCGGCGGTTCTTCCATCTTCCTGCGTGACGACATCACCGGCCGTTACGTTCTGCGCGGCACCACTGGTCTCTTGGAGAGCACAAAGATGCCCGAGAGACGGATAGAGTATGAGCCCGGTGAAGGATTGACCGGCTGGATCGCCAGGAGCGGGCGTTCGCTGCGCATCGTCAACGTCAAAGACAGCGAGGAGTTGGAACGCATCTCCGAGGACCTGGTCTGGAGCAAGAAATACTCCGAGATCAGCGCCAGACCGGGCCAGGCTTACGCGGGGGTGCCCATTCTCTCCAGGGACAGTGGCACGGTGCTCGGCGTATTGCGGGTCTCCGGGAAGGCGAAAGGGGAGCAGTTCGACGCGCAGGATGAAACACTGCTAAGCCACGTGGCCCAGATGGTGTCTATCGCCATCGAGAATTCGCAGCGCTACGAGCGGGAGAAGCGCCGTGCCCGTTACTTCCGGCTGCTGTTGGGCATCAGCAGTGAGTTGGATCCACGGCGTCCCATCGCCGAGATGCTGCAGGCCGTAGTGAACCGGGTCAGGGATGGTTTTCGCACCGAAGGCTGCCAGATTTACCTACGGGCCGAGGAGGATGTCCACCAGGTAGTGCTGCGGGC
>Ga0180438_10004832_pt1 | contig 19155 bp, 15 predicted proteins | sample SS_ome_12_FD_132455 | JGI IMG/M metagenome (GOLD analysis project Ga0180438, IMG submission 132455) | Hypersaline lake sediment archaeal communities from the Salton Sea, California, USA - SS_3_D_2 metaG | ecosystem: Environmental > Aquatic > Non-marine Saline and Alkaline > Hypersaline >...
TGATCTCGCCCCCCGACCAAAGCTCGGCCAGCGGCGTGTTCCGGGCGACGTAGAGGTTGTGGAGCTTGACCGCGTGGATGCGGAGCCGGGCCAGCTCGCAGGCGGTGGCCTGCACGTCGCCCCGGGTTTCGCCGGGCAGCCCGACGATCACGTGGGCGCCGATCCGCAGGCCGCGGCGCCGGCTTCGCTCGACGGCGTCCAGGAAAGCGTCGTAGCGGTGCCGCCGTCCCAGCCAGTCGAGCGAACGGTCGTGGATCGATTGCAGGCCGTACTCGACCAGCAGCCAGGTCTTTTGGGAAAGCTCGGCCAAGAGATCCAAAACGGCCTCGCCGACGCAGTCGGGCCGCGTGCCGATCACCAACCCCACGACGTCGGGGTGAGCCATTGCCTCGCCGAAGACGTCGCGGAGCCGCTCCGGCGGCGCGTGGGTGTTGGTGGCCGGCTGGAAATAGGCCAGAAACCGCCGTGCCCCGTAGCGGCGGCGGAGCCGACTTACGCCCTCGTCGATCTGCCCGGTGATCGAGCTGGCAGGCGACCGTCGGCTGGGGCTGAAGCCGGCGACGTTGCAGAACAGGCAGCCGCCGGTGCCGAGGGTGCCGTCGACGTTGGGGCAGCCGAAGCCCGCGTCCACGCTCACCTTCTGCACGCGGCAGCCGAACTGCTGGGCCAGATAAGGTCCGAGGGCATGGTAGCGGAGGCCGGCGGCCCGCCATGAGGCCGGCGGCGGCGTTGGATTGGGGGGGGCGGAGAACAAGGGCGTCTGCCTTGACTAGGAGCGGTTCTTCTCTCAATATAACAGGGTAGCGTGTTGCATCCAAACTGCCGGCCGTGCGAGCTCGAAATCGATGTATGGCGAGTTGATCCCGCTGGGTGGAGGAGATCCGATCCCGCTGTTGAAGAAGTCCCTGCTGGTGGGGCGCCGCGAGAGCTGCGACATCGTGCTGCGGTTCTCCAACGTCTCCGCTCACCACTGCATGTTCACGCTCAGCGGGGGATACTGGTACGTCCGCGATTTGAAAAGTCGCAACGGGATCAAGGTAAACGGAATGCGGGTGCTCGAGCGGCGGCTGGATCCGGGCGACGAGCTGACGGTGGCCCAGCACCGCTACGAAGTGCGGTACTCGCCGAGCGAGATCGGGGCGATCGGCCCGCCGCCGGCCATGATTCCGGAGTCAGAGATTTTCGGCAAGTCACTCTTGCAGCGCGCCGGCTTGGAGAAGTCCCGCCCGCTGATCGACCCCGACGCCGAGACGCCCGACCCCGACGAATTGAACCGCCCGTCCCCCTAGCACCGAGCCTCTTTGCCTCTGCTTATGGCGAAGAAGAAGAACAAGAAAGTCCGGGCCGAGTTCCGCAAGAATCGGGCCGCGCGGCCGCGCCCCTCGGGATGGACCCGGCAGTTCGAGGAGCACGGCTTCCAAGAGGAAGACCCGATTCTCAGCGAGCGGGTCAGCGGCAAGGGCGAGCTCTCCCGCCGCCGCACGGTAAGCGGAGACCTGGCTGGGCGCGGCGACGAGCCCGGCCTCGACGTGCAACTAGAGGTGGACGAGAGCCGCTGCCGCCGCGGCCGCGTGCTGAGCGTCCACGGCCTGATCAGCAAGGTCCGCGACGAAGAAGGGCGGCTGTATCAGTGCGCCACGCGGCGGCTGCTCAAAACGCTCAACACCGACCAGCGCCACGTGGTCGCCGCCGGCGACCGCGTGCTCTTCCGGCCCGCCGACAAGACCGACCTCGACGAGGGAATCATCGTCCGCGTCGAGCCGCGCAAGGGAAGCCTTTGCCGCACCAGCCGGGGGCGACAGCAGATCCTGGTGACCAACGTCGACCAGGTGCTCGTCGTGGCCAGCGCCGCCGAGCCGCGGCTGAAGCCGCATCTGGTCGACCGCTTCCTGGCGGCCACCGAGAAAAGCGGCATCCGCCCCGTCGTCTGCATCAACAAGATCGACCTGGTCGATCCGGTCGGGCTGATGCCGCTGGTGGGCGTGTACAGCCAGCTCGGCTACCAGGTGCTCTTGCTCAGTGCCAAGACCGGCTTCGGCACCGACCGCTTCGCCCGCGTCCTGACAGACCTTGAAAGCGTCGTGGTAGGGCAAAGCGGGGTGGGCAAATCGTCGCTTTTGAACGCGGTCGACGAGAGCCTGCACCTGCCCGTCGCCACCGTCAGCGAGGAGACACAGAAGGGCCGGCACACGACCACGACCGCGCGGCTCTTGCCCCTGAGCTTCGGCGGCTACGTGGTCGATACGCCCGGCATCCGCCAGTTCGAGCTCTGGGACGTGATCGCGGAGGAGGTGGCCGGGCTATTTCGCGATTTGCGGCCTTACGTGAGCCGCTGCCGCTTCCCCGATTGCACCCACACGCACGAGGCCGATTGCGCAGTCAAAGACGCCGTGGCCGACGGCCGCATCGACGAGCGGCGGTATGAAAGCTACTGCCATCTGGCTAGCGGGGAGCGGCAGTGAAGTAGCCGGGCCGGCCGCGGGGCCAATCCTTCTTTAGCAAGTGCCGAACCCGCCGGACGACTTCACGTGTCGCTGGCGATCGGCTGGCCGGCAAGGTAGGCGATGGCCGCCTCGACGCAGAACCAGGCCCTGAGTGCATTGCTGTTTTTCTACCGCTACGTGCTGACGCGGGAGGTCGGCGACCTGGGTGAGGTGATTCAAGCGAGAAGGCTGAAGAGGCTGCTGTCCGAACCGCCATGATCTACACGCACGTGCTGAACCGCGGCGGAAGGGGGGTTCGCAGCCCGCCGATAGCCTGTGGGTCGCGGGCAGCAGGCTGCGCGTTATACCGAAAACCGGATAACACCGCCGGATAAACCGGTGCGGCTCCCCAACGTCTTGACGTCAAACGACGTGGCTGGCGAGAATCAGGGAGTCACGAAGCGTCAGAGGCCGACACAGCCGTCGGCATATAGCGCTGATAACGGGAATAGCCCGGTCGGTTTATTAGCAAAGTTCGGTGAATTGATTGGACTGGCAACATGGAAGCGAACAAGGGTCAGAAATTCGAGTTCGATGAGCGATTCGCGGTTGTCGAATTCGCTACGCCTGGTAGCGTCCGACTTTCGGTCTGCGAATCACGGTTGGCGTCTGCCGATCCAGAACGTTTTCCGGCTCTCGCAGGTCTGAAACACAACCCACACGTTGGCTTCGTAGACATTCACTATCCCACGGATGGCGGTCGGCCTGTGTTCGTGCGCATGGATCTTGAGGAACGATGGTGCGATCTTGAATATGCGACGTCGCTGTACGCTATTTTGGCGAATGAGCTGCGCATCCCAATAGACGCTCCCTGTGAAATACACATGAGCCAGAAGGCCAAGACAGTCGTGCTAGAACACGGCGATTCGCGATTTTGCGAGATTCCTTGCTACACGAACAAGGATACATTCGGGATCCCAGATGAACTCTACAGAAAGATCGAGAAAGGCCTGGTGGAAAGGCGATTGAAGCGATCAAACGCCGAACCAGAGGATGCAGGCGAACGGGGTTAGCGGTTTTCAATTGGAGCGGGATCTCCCGGCCGCCTGATCCTAGTCGTTCGGCAGCGGAGAGCCAGGCATGATAGAGGATATTCTGGCGACGGCGCGCCGTCTGGCAGAGGCGCTAGACGCCGAGGATTACTCCGCCGCCCGCGCGACGCTGGCCGAGGGATGCGTCTATCACACGGGAACGACCACGCTGGTGGGGCGGGAGGCCATCATCGGCTCCTACCGGGCCAACGGGGAGGCAGCTCACGGGCGCTTCGATGAGATTCACTACGCGAGCCGGGTTGACCCGTCGGAAACGTCGGGGGCAGTGATCACCTACACGGACCGAGTCCGCTGCGGAGGCGAGTGGCACGAATTCCGGTGCCGCCAGCATGTCCGCATCGGCGCGACAGGGCTGGTCGAGGAGATCCGGCACGAGGAGTTGCCGGGTGAACGCGAGCGCCTCCAGGAGTTCGAGCACCGCCGAACCACCGGGTGCGGTTGACCCCGGGCAGGCCGCGGCAACTGACCCAAGACGTTGGGCGGCAGGGAGCACCGAATGACGAGAGTCAAGATCTGCTGCGTCAGTTCCGTCGAGGAGGCACGTCTTGCCGTGCGCCTCGGAGCGTCGGCAGTGGGATTGGTGTCTGAAATGCCCAGCGGCCCCGGGGTCATCCCAGAGGCTCTGATCGCAGAGATTGCTGCTGCGGTGCCGCCTCCGATCGGCAAGTTTCTCCTAACGAGCCAGACCGATCCAGCCGAGATCGTGGCTCGGCAGAGGCGGTGTGGGGTGAACACGGTCCAGATCTGCGATTGCCTTCCTTCCGGAGCGCATGAGACGTTGCGCAAGTCTCTGCCCGGCATATCGCTCGTTCAGGTGATTCATGTCGCCGATGGGGAATCCGTGGTAGAGGCGCTGAAGATGGCCCGTAAGGTCGACGCGCTCCTTCTTGATTCCGGAAGCCAAACACTTCCCGTCGGGGAACTTGGCGGAACTGGCCGAACTCACGACTGGTCACTCAGTGCTGAAATCGTCGAGAGATCAGGGGTCCCTGTCTTCCTTGCCGGTGGGCTGAACGCCGCAAACATTGGCGAGGCGATTCAGTCGGTTCAGCCTTTCGGAGTCGATGTTTGTACCGGCGTTCGCACTGCCGGAGCACTCGACGAGCGGAAACTCACTCAATTCATCGCTGCTGTTTCGGCAGCCGCCCAACAAGTTGCTGCGCAGCCGACGCCGCAACGCGGCGCGGCTGAGCTTGATCGTTCGGCGGGAGAGAACTTCGATGGGTGATGCTCCGTGGGAAGTGGGATATGCAGATCTGCACGCGAAGACCTTTGGCGGCCCGAGCGCAGAGATCATTGCTCTTGCGGACCAGATGCCTCATGGCGGAACAGTATTGGACATGGGTTGCGGAGAAGGTCGAAACGCGCTCTTCCTGGCGAGAAAAGGCTTCACCGTCACTGCGGTGGATATTCTGGAATCCGCTATCAACAAACTATCCACCCTGGCCGATTGGGAAGGACTTGGTATCCAGGCAGAAGTAGCCGATATGTGTCAGTATTCACTCTCTGGCCCATACGACGTCATTATTTCACATGGCTGTCTGCATCTTGTCGAGCGTGTGCGGTGGCAGGAGTTAGTCGATAAATTGAAGGCTCATACTGTTCCGGGAGGCATCAATATTGTCGTCGTCTTCACTGATACGCTCCCTCCTCCCGCCGATCTGGCAGACCATTGCCTTGGACTTTTCAAGGAAGGAGAACTGTTTTCTCTCTATTTAGACTGGAATATCGAGTTGCAGAAGAGCTACACGTTCGAGGATAAACACCCGGGAAGTCCACGGCATACGCACTCTGTCAATAAAGTCGTGGCCAGAAAACCGCCGAACCCGGCGCTCAGCCTGACCTGGTGCTGCCGGGCGGGTTTTGCGGTAGAATCCGTCTCGTGTTGCCCGTCGCCGCCGTCAGCGAGGAGACCCAAAAGGGCCGGCACACGACCACCACCGCGCGGCTCTTGCCGCTGAGCTTCGGCGGCTACGTCGTCGACACGCCCGGCATCCGGCAGTTCGAGCTCTGGGACGTGATTGCGAGGAGGTGCCCGGGCTGTACCGCGACGTGCGGCCCTACGTCGGCCGCTGCCGCTTCCCCGATTGCACTCACACGCACGAGGCCGATTGCGCGGTCAAAGACGCCGTGGCCGACGGCCGCATCGACGAGCGGCGGTATGAAAGCTACTGCCATCTGGCCACCGGGGAGCAGCAGTGAAGCAGCCGGGCCGGCCGCGGGGCCAATCCTTCTCTGGCAAGTGCCGAACCCGCCGGAGGACTTCACGTGTCGCTGACGATCGGCTGGCCGGCAAGGTAGGCGATGGCCGCCTCAAGCGCCTTTGGTCGGATGTCTCGCAGGCGTCTGCCGTTGAGGAAAACGGCTGGCGTGCTGTCGACACGCAGCCGCAGCGCCAGCGCGATGTCCCGCTCGACAGCCGCCGCCACGCCCGGCTGCGATCGACAATCGTCAAAGCGTTCCATCTCCAGGCCAGCCTCCTGCGCCAGATTGCGAAGCTTCTCGCCGTCGAAGTCCTTGTCGGCGGAAAACGCCAACCTGTAAAACTCCCAGAACTTGCCCTGGAGGCGAGCGGCTTCCGCGGCCGCGGCCGCCTCGCAGGCAGATGGGTGGCGAGTCCTTCGCACGACCTTGTTGCACTCGGCGTCCAGCGGAAAATCCTTGAACACCACGCGAAGCTCTTGCGGAAAGCGCTGCAAAAGAACGCCCAATTCTCGGGCGAAGCTGCGGCAGGCGGGGCACTGAAAATCGCTGAAGACGACCAGGCTGACCGGGGCGTCTTCGGGGCCGATCTGCGGGTCTTCGGCGTCGACGGGGATACGGCGGGCCGGTTCGCCCGAAAGCGACGCCGCCACCGCATCGAGATCGACCGACGCGGCTGCCCTCGCCTTGCGGATCGCCACGTCCAGGTACGTCCACTGAAAGAGGACCAGCGCCACCAGCCCCACCGCAAGGAAGCCAACGACCTTCCACCGCGCGGCTGTCGCGTCCTCGACACTTCCGCCGAGCAGGTAGCTCGCGGCTCCGCGGAGGGCGACGCGCGCTTGCCTCATCGAAACGCCTTCCAGCGGGCCGATGAACACGGCAAGGAGCAAATTCAGGGCGTGGATCACCGCACAAAGCGGACAGAACGGCGACAGCCCGGTGGACATGACCACCAGCAGCCCCAGGCCGGCCACCGCGGCCGACGCCGCCAGGAGCTGCGAGGCGACAATCGCCTCCTGACGAAACGCCTCCTTCAGCGACCACCCCAACAGAAGGAGCGTCGCAATCGTTCCATAATAGACGATGCCCCAGCCCGCCAGCGGAAGACCAAGCCAAATGGCCCAGTCGCTGCGCAGGGCGTCGTCGCAGTCGCCCACGGCGAAGAAGATCGAGCAGACATCGAACCCGCTCGACGCGCCGGGCGCGGCAAGTGCGAAGTAACGATAAAGGAGGTAGCCGGAGATCACAATCCCCAGGCCGACCGCCGAAAGCAAGAGGAGACGGCGCACGTTGAAGCACAGCAATCGTGGAGATGGGAGGGGCTGCAACGCCGAGGCGCGCAGCCCCTCCCGGATCAACCTTAGGAAACCAGCTCAATCGCTGCTGGCACAAATCAGACCACTTAGTCCTCTTCGGCTTCCGATTCGGCCTTCAGGAACGGGTCCAGGCCCTCCAAGGTCGTGCAGTCGTCGCCCTTGACGAGCGTGTTGTCTGGATCGTCGCTGACGACGACGTCTCCGTGCCCTGTGTGGGCCAATCGTGAATTCTCGGAAACCGAGATGACGTGGGCCGAAGCGACGACCGGATCAAAGATCGGCTCCCCAGTAATGGGATCGACCTCCCCCGTGTCGACGTACTCGATCTCGTCAATGTGGCAGACGAGAATCTTTTCGGTCGGAGCAGCGATCATGTGGCTAAGACCGAGCGATGTCAGCAGGCCGACACAGGCCAAAACGATGAGTAACCGCTTCATTGGTTACTTCCTCCCTAAAACACGTACGCCCTTCTTTGAGCTGGCCCGTGCTCGAATTACCCTCCTGCAGGAAAGGCTTTAGAAAAGCACATTCACTATATAGGTTCCCCAAAAACTGTCAACGTGCCGCCGGTATTTTCCAGCAGAAATTATCCAAGAGTGGTGTACGACATTCTGACGCCGCCGTGGGATTCCACTGACGCGCCGCTAGGGGGAATCACACGAAGTCCGTTCGGTGGGCTTTTAACGGAAAGAGCCACCCTCTGCCCGCGCGAACCACGGCCCAAGCGTCACTGTCTTGCTTAACAAGCGGCCGAGAAACAACTCGGACACTGCCCCGATTGTCGCGGGCCGGGACTGGGACAACCCCGTTCCCAGACTCTTGGCCTGCCGGCATCGTACCCTCGACAGCGGGGGTGAGGCCGCGAAAGGGGGTTTCTTGCCCCTGCTTTTTAGGCTAAAATTTCCTGGCGGGGGATTGAAACCCGTGGAGGTGCCAGCCGATCGTGAGCCAAATGAACCGCGCCGACGACGTCCCGAGCGAGTCGGCAGTCCTGGTCGCCGTTCTCTCCAATCGTTCAGGGTTCAACGGCCATCCGCTGGAGGAGCTGGAGGGCCTGGCTGAAACGGTCGGCGTGGAGGTCGTCGCCGAGTTGACCCAGTGGCGTCAGACCCCCGACGCGGCGACCTATCTGGGCCGGGGCAAGGTCGAGGAGCTCACCAGCCTTGCCGCCATGCGCAACGCCGACGTGATCCTCTTCGACAACGACTTGACGCCGGCCCAGATGAGGAACCTCGAAAAGGCCACCGGAGTGCGGGTCCTCGACCGCACCGAGGTGATCCTCGACATCTTCGCCTCCCGGGCGCAAACCCATGAAGCCCGGCTGGCCGTCGAGCTGGCCCAGCTCGAGTACGCAATGCCCAGGCTGAAGCGGATGTGGACCCACTTGTCGCGGCTGAAAAAGGGCGCGGGGCTCCGTGGGCCGGGCGAAAAGCAGCTCGAGGTCGACCGCCGGCTGGTCGAAAGGCGGATCAGCGAGCTCCGCAGCGAGCTGGCCCGCGTCCACCGCCGCCGCGAGCGCGAAGTGGCCGCCCGCCACGACCGGATGAACGTCTCGCTGGTCGGGTACACCAACGCCGGCAAGAGCACGCTGCTCAACCGGCTCACCGGGGCGGACGTATTCACGCAAGACGCCCTGTTTGCCACGCTCGACACGCGCACACGGCGGTGGCAGTTGCCGGGTTGGGGCCCCGTGCTCTTGAGCGACACGGTGGGATTCATCCGCAACCTGCCGCACCACCTCATCGCCAGCTTCAAGGCCACGCTGGAAGAAGCGCGGCAGGCCGACCTGCTCTTGCACGTGGCCGACGGCAGCAGCCACAGCGTCGTCGAGCAGATCGCCGCCGCCTACGCCGTGTTGGAGGAGATCGGCATCCGGCAAAAGGACACGCTCTTGGTGCTCAACAAGATCGACCGGCTGGAAGACCGCGGCCGCTTGATCAGCCTCACCAACCGCTTTCCGAACGCGGTGCCGATCAGCGCCCGCTCGGGCGAAGGGCTGCCGCAACTGGCGGCGGTGGTGAGCGACGCGCTGAGCCGTACGTTCCTCGACCTGGACGTGGAAACCGCCGCAGGCAACGGCCGCCTTTTGGCCTACTTGTCGGCACACGGTGAGGTGCTCTCGAAGGAATATCACGACGATCGCGTCGTCGTCCATTGCCGCATGCCACGCGGCCATCTGGGGCGGATCCAGCGGGAAGACGCCGTGGTGCGGCGTCGCGAGGAGCACGCGCCGAGCAACACGCGGTAGGCAGTCCGGAGTCCGGGCAGTCCGCAGTCCCGCCTTCAAGCGGAAGAAGACCGGCTGAAGCCGGAACTACAAACGGGTAGAAGGACTTGGCATGACGAAACGACGGATCGAAGGGAGCCGGGCGATTGTCACGGGGGCCTCCAGCGGGATCGGCCGCGCGCTGGCGGTGGAACTGGCCCGCGCAGGTGCCCGGCAGGTCCTCGTTGCCCGCCGCGAAGACCGCCTCCGCCGGCTGGCCGCGGAGATCGCCTCCGCCGGCGGCCGCGTGGAAACCGTTGCCGGAGACGTCACTGACGCCAAGGTGCGGCAGAAGGCGATCGATGCCGTGACGTCGGCCTTCGGCGGGCTCGACGTGCTGGTGAACAACGCCGGCGTCGGGGCGATGGGTCTCTTTGAAGAGGCCGACCCCCAGCGCGTCCGCCGCGTGATGGAGGTCAACTTTTTCGCCCTCGTGGAGATGGTGCGGTTGGCCCTGCCGCTGCTCCAACGAGGGACCGCGCCGATCATCGTCAACGTCAGCTCGATCCTGGGCCACCGCGGCGTGCCCTGCTCGAGTGAATACTCGGCCAGCAAGTTCGCCGTGCAGGGCTTCAGCGAATCGATCCGCGCCGAGCTTTCCCGCCACGGCGTCGACGTGCTGGTGGTCAGTCCCGGCACGACCGAGACCGAGTTCTTCGACAGCGTGATCGAAAAAACCGGCGCACCGAAATGGCCGGAACACAAGCCGGTGTCCGCCGCTTACGTCGCCCGCCAAACGGTGCGGGCGATCCGCAACGGCCGCCACGAAATCATTCCCTACAACTGGGGCAAGGTTCTTTGCTGGCTTAATCGCCTCTCGCCGACCATGATCGACCGCCTCATGGCGCGGTACGTGTAGCTCGTCGCCGGGCGGTGAGGTATGATACGAAAGGAGGGTGGGAAGGAGTCTCTTGATGCGTCGTTGGAGTACAGAATGCCCTGGCGGAACCACCCTGCTTAAGTGGTGACTACCTTTATCACTGCCGACGGAGCACCGCGTCGTGGACGACTGTCAAATTGCCAGGATTTGCCGGCTCGAGCAGGACGCAGCGGCCTTTCGCGCGACGTCGCTCGAAGACCGCGGTAAGCTGCTCGAGGCGGCCTGCCGGGCGGCGATGGAAATCGAGCGGGGGCGCCTGGCGAGCGGATTGCCGCCCAGCCAGCCGGCGCCCTGGCCGGAATCGACGTGGGAACTGCTGAGGAGGCACGCACCACTTGGAAGGCAGTAGCGCCCCACCGAATGATGCGACCGCGGTCGCCGTAAGGCTCGCCGGCTCGCTGCGGCGGCGACGCCAGCAATACGCCTTGGGCGGCGCCATCGCGCTGGGCTATTGGGCCACGCCCAGGGGGACGATGGACGTCGACCTGACGCTGTTCCTGCCGCCGGAAAAGCCCTACGCATGCCTTTCCCTCCTCCAGGACCTCGGATGCGAGATGGATACGCCTCGGGCGCTGTCCAGCCTCCAGGAGAACGGTTTCTGCCAGGTTATTTGTCGCGGCCTGCGGGTGGACGTGTTTCTTCCGACCCTGCCCTTCTACGAGACGGCCAAGAGCCGGCGCAAAGAAGTCAAGCTGGGCGACCAACGGATCACCATTTGGGACGCGGAAACGCTGGCAGTATTCAAGATGATGTTCTTCCGCCGCAAGGACGTTGCCGACGTGGAACAGATCCTCCGGGCCGGCGGCAAGGATTTCGACCGCCCCTGGGTCCGTGAGCAACTGGTCGCCATCTACGGCCCCCGCGACCCGCGAATCGGCGAGTGGGACGTGTTGTGCGACGAGGTGCGGGCACAGTAGTCGCACAATGCCCACCCCGGGATTTCCGTCGCAGGCACGATTTCTTCCAAACATAGCTGTCAAAAATACCCGCCCTCGCCCGCTCCCGGCGCCAAACCGAGTGGGCCCTGGCGGACCGGCGGGGGGCCTGGGTAGAATGGCGACTTGACGCGGCGAGTTTTCTTGATCCACTCGAATGCTACGCGAGGAGGGAGTTTGATGGCGAGGTGTACAAGACGTCGTTTCCTACGTGATTCCTTGGCCGCCGCGGCCGCCGTCTCCGCGGCGCCCTACCTGGCCGGGGCCCAAAGCCCGAACGAGGTCCTCGGCGTCGCCGTGGTGGGGGTCCGCGGGCGGGGCGGCAGCCACCTGAGCGCTTTCACCGGCGACCGGCGGACCGAGATCCTCTACATCGTCGACGCCGACGAAAAGGTTGGCCAGAGCAAGGCGGAGCAGGTGGGCAAAAAGCAGAGCCGCACGCCAAAATTCGTCCGCGACATGCGCGAGGCGTTCGAGGACCCGGCCGTCAAGATCGTCGGCACCGCCACGCCCAACCACTGGCACGCGCTGTGCGGCATCTGGGCGATGCAGGCCGGCAAGGACGCTTACATCGAGAAGCCCGTCTGCCACAACATCGCCGAGGGCTCGGTCCTGATCGCCGCGGCGCGGAAGTACAACCGCATCTGCCAGGTCGGCACGCAGTGCCGTTCGAGCAAGGCGGTGCGGGAAGCGATGAAGTTCATCGAGGAGGGCGGCATCGGCGCCGTCAACTTCGCCAGAGGGCTGTGCTACAAGCGCCGCAAGTCGATCGGCCCGCTCGGTGATTACCCCATCCCGCCCGAGGTCGATTTCAATCTCTGGAGCGGCCCGGCGCTGTACACCGATCCGAAGTGCACCCGCGAGCAGTTTCATTACGATTGGCACTGGCAGCGGCTCTACGGCAACGGCGACGTCGGCAACCGGGGCTCGCGCCAGACCGACATCGCCCGCTGGGGATTGGGCGTTGACGCCCATCCGATAAGCGTGGTCAGCTACGGCGGACGGCTCGGCTACCAGGCTGAGCGCAACGACGACGGCTACGTCGACGCCGGCGATACGGCCAACACCGAAGTGTCGATCTACGACTACGGCGACAAGTGCCTGGTGTTCGAAACCCGCGGCCTGTCGGTCGACGATTCGGCCGACGAGGAGCTCAACAAGCTCTTCCAGAGCAGCAAGGGCAACAAGATCGGCGTCCTCTTCTACGGGGCCGACGGCTACCTCGTGCAGAAGAGCTACACCCATTGCATCGCCTACGACAAGGACATGAACGTCGTCAAGGAGTTCAAGGGCGACGAGGACCACTTCACCAACTTCATCGACGCCTGCGTCAGCCGCAAGGTCGAAGACCTTACTGCCGACGTCCGCGAGGGACACCTCTCGGCGGCGATCAGCCACCTGGGGAACATCTCCTACTACCTGGGCGAGAAGAATCAGGTCTCGCTCGACGAGGCGAAGCGGATCCTCTCCGGCGTGAAGAGCCTCGACGACAACGTGGCCACGCTCGAGCGGACCGCGAAGCACTTGGAGCAGAACGGCGTCGATCTGAAGAAGTACCCGATCGCCATGGGCCCGCTGTTGAAGTTCGACCCCGACAAGGAAGTCTTCCCCGACTCGCCCGAGGCCACCGCGATGGTCGGCCGCGAGTGCCGCGCCGGCTTCGTCTGCCCCCGCGCCGACAAGGTGTGAGGAGTGAGGGACGAGGGGCGAGGGAAGAATTGGTTTTTCACGATTGCGAGCGAGGTGTGCTGGCCACCCGTTTCCTTCTCGTGCAACTACGAGGGCACGGCGTAGATGGGGCGCCGTGCCCTCTGCTGTTTCCAGGCATACGTCTGACGCGGATCTTCGGCCGCGAGTGCATTTCGGCCAGCCGCCTTAGAGAGCCGTGTGGGTTGTGCCGTCGGTGCTAAACGGGGCCAACCAAGAGCGGCTTTTCGTGCAGATAGCGGGTGGCGTTGCGCTTGGCGTCGATGTCGGCGTAGACCAGCTCGACCTGCTCGGCAGTCAAGCCGGCGGCGGAGGCCGCGTCGTCGGCGGTCACGCCATGGTCCTTTGCCCAGAGGCAGAGGTCCATCTTGTCGTAGGACACGGAGAAGAAGAACTCCTCCTGTGATTGCTCAAGCGAGTAGGTGTCGGTGGTCGGGGGCCGCAGGCGGATCGCCTCGGGAATGCCCAGATGCTCGGCCAGACGGTAGACCTGGGTCTTGTAAAGATGGGCGATGGGCTTGAGGTCGGCCGCGCCGTCGCCATTCTTGACGAAGAAGCCCTGGTCGTACTCGAGGCGGTTGGGCGTGCCCACCACGGCGTAGCGGAGCCGGTCGGCGTGGTAATACTCCATCATCTTCCGCACCCGCTGTTTGAAGTTCGTGGCCGCCACGATCTGCTGGTAGGCCGCCAGCGGCAGCCGCCGCCGGTCGAGACGCCCGTCGGGCAGCTCGACCACGACGGAGAAGACGCGGTAAGGGCTGCCCTCGAAGAGGCTCGACAGGACGATCTTCGACTTGCACCCCGGGGTGTACTCGCCGAAAACGCTGCGGATCGCCTCGTCGCGGCGGCGGTAGCAGCCGGCCGCCTCCAACACTTCGGAGACGTCTTCGAGGATCGCGCGGATGCCGAGGTGCTCGGCGAGCATGTGGCCCAGCTCGAGGCTGTCGGGCGAGGAGTCGCGTTCGGGCATCAGGAGGCCGAGAACCCGTTCCGCCCCCAAGGCACGGACACAGAGCGCGGCGGCCACGCTGCTGTCGATTCCACCGGACAGCCCGAGCACGGCCCCTTTGCGGCGCAACCGGCCGAGGACTTGCCGGCGAATCGCTTGGGCGGTCCGCTCCGTTTCCGCGGCGCCGTCAAGTTCCAGAACGGCCGGAGAGAATACGGGGGTGGTCGCGGTCATTCGGCGGCTCCGCAAAGCTGGAGTTTGTCGATCTTGCCGTTGGAGGTCTTGGGCATCGCGTCGCGGATTTCGACGTGCTGGGGGACCATGAAGTCTTCGAGGTGGGCCGCGCAGTGGCGGAGCACGTCCCGGCCGGTCAGCGCGGCCCCGCCCTTGAGCGTGACGACGGCCTTGATCGCCTGGCCGAGGATTTCGTCGGCCAGTCCGATCACGGCGGCTTCGGCGATGGCCGGATGGCTGTAGAGGACGTTCTCGACTTCCTTGGGGCTGACCTTCTCGCCGCGGCTCTTGATGATGTCGTCCTTGCGGCCGACGAAGTAGAGGTAACCCTCGTCGTCCATGCGGAAGAGATCGCCCGTGTAAAGCACCTTCTCGCCCGGCAGAGGGCCCGGCTTGAGCTTCTTGGCGGTTTCTTCGGGCAGCTCCCAGTAGCCTTTCATCACGTTGGAGCCGCGGACGACGAGCTCGCCGACCACGCCCGGCCCGACGGGGCGGCCGGCGTCGTCGACGATCCATACTTCCTCGTTGGGCATGCCGCGGCCGACCGAGCCGGGCCGGCGGTCGATTTCCTCCGGCGGCAGGTACGACACCCGCTTACACTCGGTCAGCCCATACATCGAGTAGATCCGCGCATGCGGCAGCAGCTTACGTAGCTTAAGGATGTGATCGGTCGGCAGCGCTGCCCCCGTGTTGGTCACGTAGCGCAACCGGCGGAGATCGTATTTGCCCAGGTCCATTTGCAGCAGGATCGCCGACATGGTGGGCACGAGCGGAAAGCCGGTGACGCGCTCGGCCACGAGTTTCTCCATCACGGCGTGCGCGTAAGTGAACGACCGCTCCAGGACGACCGTGCCGCCGATCTTCAGCCCCATCAACACCTGGTACAGCCCGTAGTCGAACGAGAGCGGCAGGACGTTGAGAATGATGTCTTCCGGCGTGTTTTCCAGGTAGGTGGTGATCGACGTGGCGGCGGAGACCATGTTCAAGTGGGTGAGCATGACCCCCTTCGGATTGCCCGTCGAGCCGGACGTGTAGACCAGCGCGGCCAGGTCGACGTCGATCGCCCGCTTCGAGGGAGGCAAAGTGTCGGCGGCGTGGCGGGCGAGCAGCTCGTCGAGTGAGTGACAGGTCTTTTCCGAGGGGAATTCAGCCGGCGGCTCGCCCGAGGCGACAATGACATGCTCCAGGTGCGGCATCAGCGGCCAGCTCGCCTCCAGCGAGGCGAGCTTCCGCGCCGGCATCACCAGCGCCTTGGCACGCGAGTTGTTGAGCAGATAGGCAAGCTTGTCGGGTTTGGTGGTGGGATTGACCATGACGAAGACCGCGCTCGCCTTGAGCGACGCGAAGATCGCCGCCACCGCCTCGAAGGAGTTGTCGAGGTGGATGGCGACCCGGTCGCCCCGCTCGATGCCCTGGGCCACCAGCGCCGCGGCCAGCCGGTTGCAGGCGGTCTCCAGCTCGGCATACGTCCAGCGGCGACTGCCGCAGACGAGGGCCGTCTTGTCCGGCCGCAGCCGGGCGCTTTGTTCGAGAAACGATTCGAGTTGCACGTCTGGGTGCCCTGAGCAGTTATGCGTTTTCGGTTCTCAGCCCGATGTCACGGCCACCGACTGCTTGGACTCGACGAAGCGCACGAGGTTGTCGATAGAGTCGAGGTTTTCGGGCACGAGCTCCTCGTCTTCGACGCGGACCTCGTACGTGCTCTCGATGAAAGCCACCAGCTCGAGCACGCCGGTCGAGTCGATGATCCCCAGCTCCAGGAAAGAGTCGGCGTCGGAAAAGTCGTCTTGGCGGCCGAAAAGGAAGTTCTCTCGGGCGAAGCGGCGAAGCGACTCTGCGATGTCGTTCACGTCAGTTTACTCCTGCGTCGGTTGTTAGAGGGCGAGATGGGCCGCGGGCGAGGCCGGGCCTTGCCCCGACGGCACGTAGGCGAATTGTTCGATCGCGGCGGCGGCCAGGTGGTCTCCACCGGCGCAGTGGGCGTCGAAGTGCCGCACGAAGCGGTCGACCAGCAGTTGCGTCGAAAGGACGCCGACCAGGGCCATGTCGTCTTTCACGCCGATCGCCCGGCCGGAGCGGACCTTTTCGACCAGGTGCCCGACGGCGTCGGGGGCGAAGATGCCGTCCTGCCGGATCCGCTCGGGCGAGAGCATTTCGTCGACCAGCTCGTGCCGCGAGCCGGCGGCGGCGGATTCTCGCCCGGACACGTCGTCCAGGAAACACTTCGCGCCCGGGGCGCGGTAGGGTTGCTTCTTGCGACGGAGGATCGACTCGGGCACGAGGTTTCTGGCGGCCCGCTTGAGGATGTACTTTTCGTCAAGCGCCTTCATCTTCAGCCGCGGCGGGATTTGTGCGGCGAACTCCGCCAGGCGGTGATCGAGGAAGGGGAACCGCCCTTCCACCGCGTGTGCCATCGCCATCCGGTCTCCCTGCGACGAGAGGATGTAGCCCGGCAGCAGGATCACCGTTTCCAGGTATTGGGCCTGGCAGAAGGGATGCCAGCGGTCGAAAGCCTGCGGCAACAGCGCCAGGCAGTCGGCGTACGCGTCGTGGCCCGAGACCGCGGCTCGGAAGTCGTCGGAGAAAAACGTCTTCAGCCGCGACGTCAGCTCCCAGCGGGGAAGATGCGAGAACAAGGGGTTGGCCACGTCGCCGGGGCGAACGTGGAAGAACGCCTTGCGGTAGGCCAACGGCTGGGCCTGCATGGCGGGCATGTAGGGATAGAGCCGCTGGAGCAAGCCGGCGCGAAACGCCGAATCGGGCGCCGCCGCCCAGAAGCGGCGGACCTTCGCTTCCTTGAACAGGTCGTAGCCGCCGAGCATCTCGTCGGCGCCCTCGCCGGTGATCACCACCTTGTAGCCGGCCTCGCGGACCGCCTTGGAGAGCAGCAACAGCGGCGCGGGCGCCGTCCGCAGCACCGGCTTTTCGCCGTGCCAGATCATCTCCGCAAACGCGGCGGCGATCTCGTCGCCGCGGCAGCGGAGCGTCTCGTGCTCCGTGCCCAGCGCGGCGGCGGCTTCCTCCTGGTAGCGGGTCTCGTCAAACTCGGCGTCGTCGAAGGCGATCGAAAACGTCCGCAGCGGCGCGTCGGTCGCGTGCACGGCCAGGGCCGCCGTGACCGTCGAGTCGAGCCCGCCGCTCAGGTACGCGCCCACCGGCACGTCGGCCCTCAGCCGCAGCCGCGTGGCGTCGATCAACAGGTCGAGCAGGCGGCGGACGCATTCCTCCTCGTCGAGCGGCTCGGCCGGCGGGGCGTAGTCAGGCTGCCAGTAGCGCTCGATCTGGATCCCACCCTCGTCGACCGTCAGGTTGTGGCCCGGCGGAAGCTCCCAGATTCCCTCGAAAACGGTCCGCGGGGCCAGCGTCGTCCAGAAGGTGAAGATCTGGTTTAAGCCGCACGGATCGATGCGGCGATCGACGCCGGGATGCGCAAAAAGCGATTTCACCTCCGAGGCGAAAAGAAACGTCCCGCCCACCGAAGTGTAATACAGCGGCCGTACCCCCAGCCGATCACGCGAGGCGAACAGCCGGCGCCGCTTCTTGTCCCACAGCGCCAGGGCCCACTGGCCGTTGAACCGCTCGACGCACCCGGGACCGTACTCTTCGTAGGCGTGAAGGATCACCTCGGTATCGGAGCGGGTCGAGAAGCGATGCCCCGCGGCCTGCAGCTCCGCGCGGAGCTCGACGTAGTTGAAGATCTCGCCGTTGAAAGTCACCCAGAGCGAGCGGTCCTCGTTGTGCATCGGCTGCCGGCCGCCTTCGAGGTCGATGATGCTCAGCCGCGTGTGGCCAAGGCCGACTCCTCGCTCCGTGTAGATGCCGTTGGCGTCCGGCCCGCGGTGCGAGACCTGCGCCAACATCTTGACCAGAACGTACGGATCGCTCCACGACCCGTCGAAATGAACCGCGCCGACGATGCCACACACGGTATCGGCCTCTTGCTGGACTCTCTAGGGGAACCGGGGCAATGTGCCTATCTTCACCCTAAGTCGCACCAGCGCATCGTCAACGCAACCAGGCCGGAGAATTCCGCCCGCACCGCCTCCGGCCCTCAGAGACCACAGGGCCGGCAGAACCGCACCAGTTGTCACAACGGGCCAATGCCCCGGCCGCCCCTAAGCCGCCTTGCGCCGTTCGGGCTCGGCGGCGCGGCCGTCGGCGGTGTAGCCCCAAAGCTCCAGGTACGTCCCCATCGCGGCGTCGATCCGCGCCCGCTGGTCTTCCGGCAAGACGCGGAAGCGGTTCTTCTGGTAGCCGGCGAGGCTTTCCAGGTAGCGCTGCAGTCGCTCCTGAAACGTCGGTGAGAACGTTAATCCCATTTGCGCGTAGACCCGGCGGATCTCGCCCAGCGGATCGCGCTCCAGATCCTCGAAGCGGACTTCGGCCGCCTGCCCCGGGCCGAGCGGGCGGCTCGCCCTGTAAAACGCATCTTCCATCGCGCGGTAGTTGTCCAGAAACCGCGTCTGGTAGGAGTCGCTCTCGTCGGGGTCTTGAAGCTGGTTGACGACGTGCCCCTCGCGGGCCGTGTGCATGTTGGAGCGGTAGACGTCGTACGGGTGTCGCACGATGTGGATGAACTTCGCCCGGGGGAACATGTCGCGCAGCACGGCGACACGCCCCGTGTTGTACGGGTTCTTCAACAACGGCCGACGACGAGTCCAGAACGTCAACTTCCGCAAGAACAGGAGCAAGTGACGTTGCCAGGCGCGCAGCTCCGCCGCCGAGAAGCCTTCAGGCAGGATGTAGCGGTCGTAAGCGGCACCGCGACGGGGGAACGTCAGTCCCCAATACGGCGAAAGCCGGCTCACGCCCGCCAACAGATATTCGTCTTCCTGCGGCGCGAAGATATGGAACCGCACGGAGTCCATGGGACGCTTCCACGGCAGAAACGCGCCCAACAGCGGCGCGACCAGCCAGCTGCACGAGAAGAAACCGGCCGGGTTGAGGATCTGGTAGGCGCGAGGGGTGCAGAACTGCGGATCGAGCGACAGCAGATTGTGCAGATGCGTGGTGCCGCTGCGATGCACGCCCACAATGAACACCGGATCCGGCACCCGACGCCGCCGCAGCAGAAGGGGCGCCAGCAGTCGCTCGGGCAGCGAGAGGATCGTATTGACACTGGAGAAAA
>Ga0180438_10004833_pt1 | contig 19154 bp, 12 predicted proteins | sample SS_ome_12_FD_132455 | JGI IMG/M metagenome (GOLD analysis project Ga0180438, IMG submission 132455) | Hypersaline lake sediment archaeal communities from the Salton Sea, California, USA - SS_3_D_2 metaG | ecosystem: Environmental > Aquatic > Non-marine Saline and Alkaline > Hypersaline >...
TAAAAGTAGCTGACAACCTTAAACAAAAATTCATAAAAAAAGGAAGACTAATATCTTATTGTCCGAAATTGGTTACTCTTTGAGGCGTTTGTGGATAGTGATCTCCACATCCACGTCGTACGAATGGGTCAGAAAGGAAGGTTTGTCCACATCCTTATCAGAGGAATGGCGTTTCCAGGACCAGTGAAAATCCTTTTTGGTCAATTTGTCGAGGAGGGCATCTTTGCTGAAATAAACCTGGTTCGATCCTTTATAGATGTGCAAATTATAGGCGATATCCGTCGGGTGGTAAGAGTTCTCCTTAGACGCCGGAAGGTGTAGGTAGTATCTTCGGGACCGGCTGTGCTGGGGAACATGGAATCCGCGGACCAGGAAATCGAAAAGGATATTCTCTTCTTTTTTCAGGATATAGTTGAAGGCAAAGCCGGGCTTTTCTGAGAAATTTTTTTTTGTCTTGATCTCTCTTCCATTCCGGGTCATTTTTTCCAGCGGTGTCCACCGGACGAGTTCGGAATCTTCGTAATACAGGATGAAATCCTCACCATCCTGCTCCATACATCCCGACCATTGAATCGTGTAGTCATAGCTCCCGGCATAGGATACACCCGTTTCCTCAAGAGTGTATGACCCTTTGGAAGTGAGTTCTATTAAAATCTCCCACCAACATTCCCGGGCAATGTGAGTCTCTTGCGATAGGATTATACTCAGCCCAGAAAAAAGCAGCGCGATCACAGCGATAAGCGACTTTTTCATCATTTATTCTTTTATAGAATATATTTCGAATTATTTCCACCCCGCGGCCCTTCTTTTAATCCGTGGGGCTCTTTTTACGTATGATAGATATGAAAGTGAAATCGAATGTTGACAACGTTGAACAAAACTGCTAGGTTAACTCTTTAGTTTAAAGATTAAACTGATAAGTATAAAATAAATACTCTTGAGTCTTACAAAGGAGACCGTGATGAAAGATCTTCGCGAGCAAAGAAAACTGCAAAGAGAACAGGAGAACAAACAGTTCATATTGAACGCCGCGGAGGGTGTGTTTGCAAAGAAAGGTTTTTCTCTGGCAACCATGGATGAGATAGCCGAAGCCGCCCAATTCTCCAAGGCGACCCTTTACCGTTATTTTCAAAGCAAACAGGAGTTATTTATGGAGATCATCCTGAGTTGCTATGATGAAGTTCACAAAAATTCTATCAAAATAAAAGAGAAGGACATGGATTCCAGCCTAAAATTGCGCGAATTGATCCGCTATATCCTCGGTTACTACCAGAGGAAGAAAAACTTGACGCGGATCTTTATCCTGGAGCAGTCTGCGATGAAAAGGATGTTAAAGATCGATGTGAACAACCAAGGATGGCACTCCGCACAACATCCTCCACTCCCCCCAGAGTTCAGGAAAAAATTGGAAGAGATCTTCAATGTGATGGTGACGATCGTCGAAGAGGGCATCGAAGCGGGGGAATTCCGCCGCATGAATCCGCAAGACGTGGGCTGTCTGGTGGGTGCTTTGCTCCGAGGATTTCATTTTAAGGGCCCTTTGCAAGAAAAAGAGATCTCGCTCAAAGAAAGCACTGACAGGATCCATGATTTTGTCCTTCACGGGATCAAAAGTCCCGCATATAAAAGAGGAGCATGACATGCGAAAAAAGGGATTTATACTTTTAGGATTGATTGTTCTTTTAGCGCCCGGGCGTCTTTGTTTCGCCCAGGACAAGGTGATCTTGACTCTCGAGAAGAGCATTGAGCTGGCACTTACGCAGAATCCCTACCATTTGGCCACCGAAGAGCGTGTGGACTCAGCAGAACAGCAAGTGAGAGAAGCCGCTGCGGGGTTTCTCCCGTCCCTCAATTCCCAGGGTTTGGCCACTCTCGATGAAAAGCTGTTCGAACTGGAATTTCCTTCGTTCATCCCCGGTCAGCCGCCGGAGAAGGTCAAAGTGGACTTCACGAGAGACTATCAGTTTGCGCTAAACTTATCGGTCCCCCTTTACACGGGAGGGCGCTTGACTGCCGGATACAGGAGCGCCAAGTATAACCTCAAATCCACACAAGAAGTGGTTCGCGAATCGGAGCACCTTACGGTCTTCAACACTAAAGCGGCGTTTTACGGATGTCTGCTCGCACAGGAGTTCGTAAGAGTGGCCGAGCAGGCTGTCGCGGATGCCGAGGACCTCTACAAGAACGTGAAAAGCCAGTATGAAGTGGGCCTTGCATCCCAGTTCGACCTGTTAAGGTCTGAAGTAAGGGTGGTCAACCTGAAACCCCAGTTGATCCGGGCCAAGAACAGTTTTGAAGTCATGAAGCTCAACTTGAAGACTCTCCTTGGAATGGATATCTCCACACCCATCGAGATTCAGGGGAACCTTTCTTACGATCCCATCTCCCCCGATCTGGAAAAAAGCGTCCAGCTGGCCATACAGAACCGTCCGGAGATCCTTCAACTGGAGTACCAGAAAAAGATCGCTGAAGAGATGTGGAAAATGGCGAGGGCCGAACGCCTTCCCACACTCTCCATATCGGGCACTTTCAATTTCTGGGCAGACCGGTTGGCGTTCACGGGCGACACCTGGCAAGATTACTACAACATCAACCTTGTGCTGACGGTGCCCATATTCAACGGCTTTGGGCCGGCTGCCCGCCAGGCTCAAGCGAAATCTGCCGTCAAGGAGATCGAGCTGACATTGAAAGGGTTGAAAGATGGGGTCAAATTCGAGGTGAGTCAGGCGATTCTAAAGATCGAAGAAGCCCGGGAATCCTTACTCTCACAGGAAAAAAATGTCGAGCAGGCTGAAGAGAGCCTGCGGATCGCCAATCTGAACTACACGGAAGGGCTGATCACAGTGCTCGATGTGAGTGCCGCACAAACAGCTCTCACGCAGGCCAGAGTGAATTATTCTCAGGCTGTGTATGATTTTTTTGTGGCCGTGGCCGATTTTGAAAGGTCTTTAGGTGTCGAAAAAAGCGATATCGATCCAGACATCTTGAAGAAACAAAAACAAGTCGCTTCCTATGGAGGTATCAAATGATCGCGAAAAAAATAGCGTATGCGGGATTAACCATCGTCCTTATCTTCGCGTTTCTCTGCTGCAAACCTCAAGAGCAGGAGGAGATTCAGGAAGAAAGTTATGGGGCGGCTCTTGTGAGCGTCTTTAAGGTCAGCAAGCAGAGGATATCGGAAAAGCTGGTCTTCACAGGAGTCATCGAGGCGTGGCAGACAATGAACGTCATGCCCGAGGTCGGCGGGCGGATCGCGAAGATCTACGTCGATGAGGGTCAGAGGGTTCAAAAGGGACAGCTGCTCGCGGAGCTCGATACACGGGCCACGCGTCTCCAAATGGAGCAGGCCGAAGCAGGGGTAGCGGTGGCCCAAGCGAATTACAACGATGCCCAGAAAAACATGGAGCGGATGGAACGATTGATCAAAGAGAATGCTGTGTCGGAACAACAGTATGAGAAGATCAAACTGGCCTTCGAGTCCGCAGAAGCACAGCTCGACCAGGCTCAAGCTGCCCTGAATCTGGCCAAGTACAACCTCGATGTGTCCATAATGGAAGCTCCCTTCAGCGGTGTGGTGGCCTCGAAGAACGCCGAGGTCGGAGATGTCATCAATCCGATGATGGGAGGATTTTCCCCGACCAGCGGAGTTGTCACTTTGATGGATTTTTCGCGTGTCAAAATCGAGGTCGACGTCTCGCAACAAGATGTGGTCCGCATCGACAAAGGACAGCCCGCTTTTATGTTGGTATCCGCGCTACCGGGACGCACGTTTCCCGGGCGCGTGTCGGTCGTGAACTTGACGGCAGACCCCTCGACCAAAAAATTCCACGTGGAGGTTACAGCAGAAAACCCCGATCTGTTCCTGAGGCCCAATACTTTCGGGGAGATCACGATCGAAGTGAGCTCCCATGAGGATGCGCTGGTGGTTCCGCAGAATGCGATCCTGGAAGACAGATATGTCTTTGTCGTCAATGAGGACAACACGGTCAAAAGGCAGGAAGTGAGTATCGGTATCGAAAATACGGATATGGTCGAGATCCTCAGCGGAATCCAGCTCGGAGACCGCGTCGTCGTGGAAGGAAGCTACGGTTTGGACGACGGGGCCAAAATAGAGATCAAAGAGGTTATCCAATGAAAATACCAGAGTTTTCCGTAAACAGAAAAGTCACCACGGCCATGCTGGCCATGATCCTGGTGGTTCTGGGCTCGCTCGCCTTCACGAGATTGGGGCTCGACCTGTTCCCCGACCTGGAATTTCCCACTGTGTCTGTGATCACGACCTACAGCGGCGCCTCCTCAGAGGATATCGAGAACACCGTCACGAGGCCGCTCGAGCAGGTCATCAACACGATCAACCGTGTGAAAAAAGTGAATTCCATCACGTCCGAGGGATTTTCGGTCATCATGGTGGAGTTCGAATGGGGGACGAACCTCGATTTTGCCGCCCAGGACATCAGGGACCAGATCGGTCTTTATGAGAGTTACCTCCCCGAAGATGTGAGCGACCCCCTCGTCCTAAAATTCAGTTTTGCCATGTGGCCCATTCTTTTCGGCGGCATCACGGCCGACCGGCCCACTGTCGAGTTGAAGGAGATGATCGAGGACGAGGTGGCGCCGAGGTTGGAGCGCATCGACGGTGTGGCCTCTGTCCAGGTATTCTCTACCGATGTAAGGGAGATCCTGGTCGATATCAACAGGGGAGCCCTCGAGTCCCGGAACCTGTCTCTGGACCAGGTGTTACTCGCCTTGCGAATGGAGAACCTGAATCTGCCCGCAGGTCATGTGGTCGAAAGGCACGAGGACATCCTGGTGAGGACCATGGGGGAGTACGAGAGTATCGACGATATCAAGAATACCGTGATCGGAGCGACCCAGAGAGGACAGCCCATCTACTTGGAAGACGTTGCGGTTGTGAGTGACGGGCTGAAAGAAACCCGGTATTTTTCTCGGATCCAGAGAGAGAAAGGGGTTATCTACATGATCAGCAAGCGGTCCGGCGCCAACACAGTTATCACCGCCGAGGCCGTAAAACAAGAGTTGGCAAGGATCCGGGAAACGCTCCCTCCCGACGTCCAGTTTTTTCCCTTCATGGACCAGTCGGACATGATCCAGCAGGTCATCCGCAGGACGGGAAATAATGCCCTTGTCGGAGGGATCCTGGCGATATTCTTTATCTTCGTTTTTTTGCGGAACTGGAGGCCGACCCTCACCATCGGTTTGGCGATCCCCCTCTCTATTATAACGACCTTTATCGCCTTGTATGCCGCAGGCTATACACTCAACCTTTTGACCTTGGGAGGCCTGGCCCTGGGTGTCGGGATGCTGGTGGACAATGCGGTCGTGGTCATCGAGAATATTTACCGGCATATCGAAGAGGGAGAGGAAAAGAACGAGGCGGCCAAAAGAGGCGCATCCGAAGTGGGAATGGCGATCACAGCCTCGACTCTCACGACCATCGCCGTGTTTTTTCCCATGATCTTCGCCCAGGGGCTAACGGGAAAGCTCACACGCGGCCTGGCCCTGGCCATCGCCTTTTCCTTGTTTGCCTCGCTTTTTGTGGCCTTGACGATCGTTCCCCTGGTGGCGTCGTTGCTGTTCAAGGGGAATAACAGACGGGACGAAAAGGGCTCTAAAAAAAGAGCCCAACAGTTCGTTAAAGCCCGTGATTTCTACAGGAGAACGCTTCACAGAGCGCTCGAGAGACGAAAACTCGTACTCGGAGGCGTTTTAGGATTTTTCTTGCTCTCTTTCGTCCTGATGCCCTTCCTGGGGACCGAATTCATGCCCGCCATGGACAGGGACATGCTCATTCTCAGGGTGAAAATGCCGGTCGGGACATCGTTGGAGGAAACGAACCGGGTCGTGACGATGGCCGAGGAATTGCTGGACGCCCAGCCGGAGGTGGAAGTGGTTTCGGCCCAGGTGGGTTCCGCTGCCGAAGAGGACCCTCAGGATGCGGCGAGCGGGTTCTCGAACTCAGGCACCCATGAAGGAATTCTCTGGGTGGGACTCACCAAGCAGACAGAGAGAGATCTCTCTGACCTCGAGATCATGGAGCGGATCCGGGGCAAGCTCCCCAAACTCAAGAAAGTCAGGTTCGAGGCCATGGACATGGGTCAGATGATGTCGGGGGGCTCGCAGTTTCCCGTGGAGATCAAGATCTTCGGAAAAGAGCTCGATCTTTTGAAGGGTATCGCCGATGACCTGGTCGATCGGATCGACGACGTGGAAGGCCTCAGAGATGTGACTCATTCCATGTCCGAGGGAAAACCGGAGTACCACATCCGCATAAACCGTGAGAAGGCTTCGCGGCTGGGATTGATGGTCAGTCAAGTCGCCAACACCGTGCAGACAGCGTCGCTGGGAAAGATCGCGACTCGCTACAGAGAGGGGAATGAAGAGGTCGACATCCGCGTCCGTTTCGATAAAAAATACAGGGACACCCTCGAAGACATCAAAGACATTCCCGTCGTCACACCCAATAACTCCACGATCCGGCTGGACCAGGTGGCGACGATCACCTGGGGGGAAGGCCCAATCCGGATCACACGGGAAAACCAGGCGCGCGAGATAACGGTCTCGGCGAACATATCGGGTAGAGACCTGGGCAGTGTGGTGCGGGATATCAAAGAAAGGATCGTCGGGATCGAGAAGGGGCTTCCCTCCGGATATTTTATCGAATTCGGCGGCCAGTATGCCGATATGCAAGAAACGTTCGTGATCATGGCCGGAGCGTTCCTTCTCGCCACACTCCTCGTGTACATGATCATGGCCTCTCAGTTCGAATCCTTCAAACACCCCTTTGTCATCATGTTCACCATCCCGCTCGCTTTGATCGGCGTCGTCGTTGCGCTTCTGGTCACAGGACGGCCCGTGAGCCTCCCGATCCTCATCGGTTTTATCATGCTCGGAGGGATCGCGGTCAACAACGGAATCGTGATGGTGGATTACATCAACCAGTTGAAACGAAGGGGCATAGAGAAAGGCGAAGCCATCCTTCAGGCGTCGTCTGTCCGGCTCCGGCCTGTTCTGATTACGGCCCTGACCACGATCCTGGGGATGCTGCCCATGGCCATCGATTCGTCGCAGGGATCGGAGATGAGGGCACCCATGGCGATTACGGTTATCGGAGGGCTGATCGCGACGACACTCCTCACTCTGTACGTGATCCCCATCATCTACAGTCTCTTCGACCGCGTCTCCTTTAAATCATAAAAGGGGACTGTCACCTTTTTGTAGGGATCGTCTCCCAAACGGTCCGTTCGGGGGGCGGTCCCTAAATCACAGCGGTCCGTTCGGAAGATGATTTTTAGCTGCATTCAGCTCGTGGATCTGATCCTAAAGGAATAAGGTCAACGAAGCAACATTTATGTTTTGTACCTTAAGAGGGCTCCGACGTCCCCATACCTCCGAAGTCCGGAAGGGGGATTGATGTGCTTCACATGGCTACCCTTTTCAAAAGCTGCTTCGATCGCCTCATCGATGATATCCACGACTTTTTCTGTCTTCCCGTTGCAGGACGTGCAGCGCAGATTATCCTCGAATAAGAGGCTACATTTTGGGCAGATACGGCCCGGTTTCGAAAAGTGACGGGTCACAAGAAGGGTTTGAGCCTCCCCTGTGTTGAGCTTACGTAGCGTGTTTTTCAATCCTGAGACCGCTAGCCCTCCCTTTTCGATCTCCGCGATGAAATCTCGAACGATATCTTCCTTTTCCTGTTTTTTTAACTTTTGTTTGAGCTCGAGGGATTCTTTGAGCACCCTGGTAGGGGAATCGTTGGGTTTGGCCTTTATCCGGCCTTTCAGTCTTTTTTTAAGGTAGGGATGAAGCAACGGTTCTAGCTCCGAAGCGCACTCATCCAAACAACCGAGGAAGATCCAGTCGAATTTATGCTTATTGTACAGGTCGAACGTCATCTTGGCCGCTGTGCTGAAATAGTTATGTAGACGCGAAGCGATATGGCGCTCGATCCGTTTGGACTCATATCCTTCCCAGCCTCCCTCGCGCACTTTGCTGGGGACATCCCCTTCCAGGCTTTCGATAAGGGTGATCTCTCCCATGTATATATCATACCATTTGGCTTCTTTACGGTCGATGATGAGAGCGCAAGTTCGGTGATATTCTCCCAAAAATGCCGAAAGAGGTCGCACATAGGGATTTTGATCGAAAACGATCGTGTTTTTGGGCGAATTCACGAGGTTGAATTCCTGCCAGAAGTTTTTTTTCGAACAGGAAAAAATGGCGAGTCCCACAAAGTTGTAAGAACTCAAATTTCTCCTGCAAAACTTTTGGATATTTTCCAAATCTTGAGAAAGTGATTCCTTGTTTTCCTTGCTTAGGCTCATCTTTTCAAGAAGTGTTTTGTTCTTGCTGATGAGATTCTTCAAAGAAAGCTGGATCTCTTTTTTTGTCAAGCGGTTTTTGCTCGTGTCCAGATAAAATGATGTTGTCAATAAACTGTTACTCTTGAATTTTGCCAGGGTTTCGATCTGTTCCCGACTTAATAACTTCATTTATTCGTTTCCTCCAGTTTGGATTTTAATGGATGTAATAAATTGGTTTGATGGCTCCCCGTTTTTGCAGCGGTACGAACGATCCAGTAAGCATATATTTAGAAAAATGAGAATCGATGGAGACTGAGAAATAAGGAATTTATCACTCGGTTTTAATAAGATAAGAATTGAACACGGATTTGTCAAGCCTCCCCAATGTGCTCCATCATCCAAGATCGCGAGAAAACGGGTCTTTACCTTTTTCGAGGATGCGCTTATAATAGCTAATCGTCAGAGATCGAAGTGTGATATCCAGTGCGGAAGTGGCGGAATTGGTAGACGCGTAAGCCTCAGGAGTTTATGGTCCTTAAAGGCCGTGTGGGTTCGAGTCCCACCTTCCGCACCATCCATTCTATGAATTATTCGCGGATCGAGGCCACCCCACTCACTCACGAATTTGGAGGCCTTGGACCTGAAGGAGACAGATGCCCTCTCCTAAGGACATTCTTCTCGTCAATCCCTGGATATTCGATTTTACGGCCTATGACTTTTGGATGAGGCCCCTCGGACTTCTCTATGTCGCAGGGTTTTTGAAAAATCATACGGACTGCCGTCTTGACCTTCTCGATTGTCTGGATAGATTTCACCCACACCTCCCCAAAAGGACAAAAACCAAAGGGGACGGACGCGGGCCTTTTTTCAAGGAGGAAGTAAATAAACCCGATATCCTCCGGGATATTCCCCGCAAATTTTCACGTTATGGGATCCCCATAAAACTCTTTGTCGACCATCTGGATCGAACGCCTAGGCCCGATATGGTGCTTGTGACCTGCACGATGACCTATTGGTACCCGGGCGTTCAACTGGTCGTCGAGCTCATCCGCCAAAAATTCGGTCGTGTCCCTGTCGTATTGGGCGGAATCTACGCCACGCTTTTACCCGATCATGCCAGAGAAGCCACGGGTGCGGATTTTGTGCTCGCAGGCCCGGCAGAAAGAACGCTCATCCCCCTGATGCGCGAGGCCTTGGGAGATCGGTTCTGTCCGGACTACCCACTCGGAGAGCATAGCTCCATCCCCCGCCCCTCATTCGATCTCCTCAGCGATCGAACGACTCTTCCCCTTCTGACCTCGCGCGGATGTCCGTATGATTGCTCTTATTGTGCGAGTTCGCTCCTTTTTGAAGGCTTCGACCAAGAATCCCCCGGGAAGGTCGTGGACCACATCGAATGGCTTCACCAAACCTACCGGACGAAAAATATCGCCTTTTATGATGATGCCCTCCTCATGAACAAGAGCAAACACATCATCCCGATCCTTGAGCATGTCGTCCGCCGCAAGATCCCCGTCGCTTTCTACACACCCAACGGATTGCATGTGGCCGAGATCGACGCTCCCCTCGCCTCCCTTTTCAGACGGGCGAATTTTCGATCGCTTTTTCTAAGTCAGGAATCCTTCGACAACACTGTGCTCGAAGATTCATGCGGAAAGGTCTCATCCAAAGACCTTGAGATCGCGCTGGCGCACTTGAAAAATGCCGGGTACGATCCATCGGAGGTCAATGTCTACTTGATGGTCGGCCTTCCCGGACAAAGCACAGAGAGCATCCGGGAGAGTATCCGAAGAGTGGGTTCAATGGGCGCACGACCCCGACTGGCCTTCTTCTCGCCTGTTCCCGGCACAACGACCTGGAACAAACTCCTAGCTAAGGGCATCATCCCCAACGATACAGATCCCCTTCTCCACAACAAACTGGCATTTCCCTACACTTGGGGAGAGATGTTCCCCTCCGATTTCGAGGAGCTCAAAGACCTGGCCAAGATAGAGCCCGGAACGCGCATCTCATAACATACTGTCAAAGCTGGACCTTAAGGAAACCTCTCCTTTTACACAAGATGCACCGGAAAAATGTGTAAAAAATCTTTAGATGAGAGAGCACCGAGAAATGATAAAACCGTAGAATTGCGCTATAATATGAAGTCGATTATCGACGACTGAAGGATTTATCGGGCACAGGCTTTCTAAGCGAGAGAAACCCGACAGCATGGCATGAATATTGCTGCTGGTTATTAACGATAAATGGTACATTCAGCGCTCGAAAAAACTCGTGCTATCGAGGAGCAAGAGCAAACAAGGAGTTCGCGAGTGAAAAAGATTTGGATGAGCTCTTTCCTTTTAACAGCCGTCGTTCTCTATCTTTGCGGCAATCCCGACGATAGCAAAAACCTACCGGAAAGACATAAAAAATGGCTCGAAGAGGAAGTTGTCTATATCATTACGGATTTGGAGAGAGAAGTCTTCCGCAAACTGGAATCCGACCGTGAAAGGGATCGTTTCATCGAAGCTTTCTGGAAACAGCGAGATCCCACACCGGGCAGCCCCGAGAACGAATTCAAAATTGAACACTACCGCCGGATCAATCACGCCAACCATTTTTTCGGACGTACGACTCCCATGGCGGGATGGAGAACGGACAGGGGCGAGATCTATATCATCTTGGGCGAGCCCAACGATATCACCCGGTTCGAAGGAAAAACCCAGGTCTACAACACAGAGGTTTGGTTCTATCAGGGCATGACAAAATACGGCCTTCCCCCCGGATTCAACATGATCTTTTTCCAAGAGGGCGGGACAGGGGAATACAAGCTATACAGTCCCCTTCAGCACGGCCCGCAGGCTCTCATGACATCCTATTTCGGGGACCATGCCAACTACTTGGCTGCCTATCAACATCTTATGGAGTTGGAGCCCGAACTGGCTGAGGTGTCCCTCTCCCTTATACCCGGTGAGAGAAATCTTGCCTTGGATCGTCCCACGATGAGTTCGGATATCCTGATACAGAGAGTCTTCACGATGCCCTCCCGGGAGATCAAGGAGAGGTACGCCCAGAAGTTTCTCGAGCTCAAAGACGTCATCGAAGTGGAATACTCTGCGAATTACATAGACTGCGACGCCGTCGTCGAGATCCTTGAGGATCCTTCCGGCATGTATTTTGTCCACTACGCCATCGAACCCGAAAGGCTATCCGTCAACCAGTTCGAGAACAAGTTTTACACTACGCTGAAGCTGAACGGGACCATCACGAACATGGAGGGAAAACAGATCCACCAGTTCGAGAAGGACGTCAACCTCAATTTCACCGAAGAACAGATGAGGGAAATAAGCCGCCGTCCTCTCAGCCTCAGGGACATGTTCCCCTTGATTCCCGGGAATTACAAGATGTCCATTCTTGTGAAAAATGTCGTCTCCAAGGAGTTTACATCGATAGAGCGTGAGCTTCTCATTCCCGGCGTTCGGGATGAACTCCAGATGACCTCCTTCATCATGGGATACGCAGTGGAAAGAGAGACCATGGCCCCGGACCGGCTGAGACCTTTCCAGATCGGCACGAACCAGCTCCATTTCCAGGCAAATCGGACGTTTATCATGCAGGATACTCTGGTACTCGCCTTTCAAATACATGGATTGAGGCCGGCGCAGGTCGAAGGTGGAGAACTGAAATACAACTTCCTCAAAAATGGCGAAACAGTCCGGACGGTGACAAAAACGATCCTCGAATATCCGGAGCGACCCAATTACGTGGAGCAGTTCAGCCTGCTCGACTTTTCCCCTGCGCATTACAGGGTAGAACTCTCCCTTGTCATCGATGGGCAGGAGGTCCTCTACGAGACGGATGAATTCGACGTGACCCACCAGGCTGCCATCGCCCGGCCTTGGGTTTACTCCAAGCTGATGCCGGCAGGCGAGAATCCCGTCTATTCTTACATCGTCGGCACGCAGCTGTACAACAGCGGGAAGGTCGAAGAGGCCAAAACATACATCGAAGAAGCCTATCGTAAGCAGCCGGATTCTGCCGAATATGCCCTTAACTTGGCTAAGCTTTACTTGATTTCCGAAGAGTATACAAAGATCGAACCCCTCCTTCTCCCCCTGTTCGAAAAGCCCGATCCCCCCCTGTACGATGTGTTCATCGTTCTGGGGAGGACTTATCAGGCTTTGGGAGAATTGAGCAAAGCTGTCGAGCTGTTCAATTCCGCCATCGATCACTACGGAATAAACACGAATGTCCTCAACGCTGCGGGCGAATGCTATTTCCAGCTGGGGGAGATCGAGAAGGCATTGACTGCATGGGAGAGATCCCTTGAGATAAATCCTGACCAGCCTGAGCTTAAAAAGAGCGTCGATGCGATAAAGGAGAAAAAGAATGATTGATTTTGAAAAAATTCGAAAAAGAGCGACAAATTATGTGTTGCCTTTGACTACATTTCTGTTGGTTTCTTGGATGGTTATCTTTTTCGGGTCCTGCCGCTATTACAAGTTAGAACAGAAGCTGGACCCCGTGAATAAGGAGTGGTACAACAAGGTCCGGTACATCATCACCAAAGAGGAGTCGCATATTTTTCTCGACCTTCCGGATGCAGAAAAGGAAGAGTTCAAAGAGGAATTCTGGGAACGCCGGGATCCGGACCCGAACACGGAAGAGAATGAGTTCAAGATGGAATACTATGCCCGGATGGACCAGGCGGATGATCTCTTCATCAGTGAAGGAAGACCCGGATGGATGACGGACCGCGGAAGGATCTGGATCTTGTTCGGACCGCCGTTAGACAGGATCACCTATCCTATGGGCTACAGCGCCGCGAGCCGCTGCCAGGAGGTCTGGTATTATGGGGATTTCCCTGTCGTATTCGTGGATAACACATGCACAGGGACCTACAGACTCGTCACTTATGACCTGAGCTCGATCCGCAGTCTGAACCTGATGTACATGCATGAGTTGAGTTCAGCCCAGGCGGCTGCTCAACAGACCATCAGGGGAAGGATAGAGGATGTAAGCGTCGCTTGGAGTGTCGATAAGACGTTGGATACTCCCGAGAGAGTGGAGGGCACTTTTACAGTCAAAATCCCTTATGCCAATATCTGGTTCGCAGAAGAGGAGAGCAAGCTGGTGACCACGCTCGAGCTACGGTTCGAGCTTAAAGATTCCGAGGAGAATAGCGTGTGGGAATTTGTTGACACATACAGGATCGAAACGGATGAAGCGGACCTCGCAGAGAAAAAAGGGGATGAATACGAGATCGAGGTCCCTTTTGTTCTGGACGATGAACTGCCTCAACTCAGGAAAGGAAAGAACAGGCTCTATGGTTATCTCACGAATACGACTGGCGGAGAGGTGGCGAAAAAGGTCAAGGAGTTCAAACTCTGATGTCGGGACCGTTCCCCGGACGGCAAAAGGATTTTGCCTCAGCTCCCCGAGCTGACCATTAAAGATATTCTTGAAAGGGACTGGCAGATTGTGTAATCTGTAAGAAAGTGGGTTTGTTTCGTTTTTTCGTTTTTTTCGACCCTCACGAATGAATCCTATGGGAGGACGAAAGCGATGAAAAAAATTATGCTACTGTTTATAGGGATCGGTTTTTTGAGCGCGACTTGGGTCGTCACTCCGTGTCAAGCTCAGGCCTATCTTGAGGAAGTCCGCGCCTGCCAGTACCTCGAACAGGGAAAGATCGACGAAGCGATCCGTCTCCTCGAGCGAAAGCTCAAGTACTATCCCCGAAATTTCGACTGTCACCTCTATCTGGGATTGGCCCATTATCTCAAGGGAGATTTCGAGAAGGCCATGGATATCATCAGTCATGTGGAACAGGAGATCAAAGAGATTGGCGCAGCGCCCGCAGCGATTACTGCCGACCGGACATATGCGGATGTCAACAGGGTCGGCGGAATGGCGGGCACAGTGTTCATGAAGGGGCGAAAAGGGATCCTCAAATTTTCTTTGGGCATGCTCTACAAAAAAGAGGCAGATTTTAAGAGCGCCAAAGACCGGTTCGAGGAGGCAAGGAAGAATGATTATCCGGAGATAGAGGCCCGCAAGCAATTGATGGTCGTCAAGTGCCAGCTGAAAGACTACAAGGATGCCGGAAAGGAGCTCGAGAAACTCCAAAAAGCCGGGCAAACAGGCGATGCGATTAGCTTTTGTGATGGTTACATAGCGGCCCACACCAAAGACGAAACAAAGGCCATTGCGAGCTTCGCAAAAATTGCAGACAGCATGCTCGCTGCCAAACAAAATCTGGCTGCGGTGTATTACAACAAAGCTGATTACCAGAAAGCCCTGGATATCTACCTGGAGATTTTGGAAGCCCATCCCGATGATGCGGAATCATTGAAGAATTCGGGGAGAGCCTATTATCATCTCGGTCAGACGGAAAAAGGGCAGGCGCAGTTCGATATTATCGGCCTGAAGATGAAAGTGGAACAGTATTCACCCAAAAAGATCCCCCTTGTTTTCATCGATCCCTTCGCCGATGTCCAATTTTCCTTCATGTGTGACGCAAAAAATTGAAATTTATGGGAGCATCTTTTTAAAATAGGCTAGCTTATTGACCCCAGGAGGACTGACATGAGAGCTAAAAATATATTGAGATTCATAGCCTTTTGTACGCTTGTTATTTGTGTGTCTATCACTCTATCTGCCCAGCAGGGGCGGGGAAAGGGGAGAGTCAAGGGCACTGTCGTTGATGAAGCCGGGAATCCCCTCGAAGGCGTCCTGATCACTGCCCAACATCTCAAGTTCAATACGACATTCGAAGGAAGGTCCGATGAAAAAGGAAACTGGGCTGTTGCCGGACTGGGAACGGGGTATTTTCGCTTTACGGCGACCATGGAGGGTTACGGCACCGTCTATCATGAGATGAGAGTCAGTCAATTCTCCCAGAATAACCCTCCCCTCGACTTTACGCTCAAAAAAATCGACTTGAGCTCTCTATCGGATATGCCCTCCCTCGAGGATGAATCAGCTTTAGCCCTTTTCGAGGAAGGAAACCAGCTTTTTGAGGAGGAGAAATACGCCGAAGCCGTGGCCAAATTCGAAGAGTTTCTGGCAGCGAATCCCACCATATTCCAGGTGAACCTCAACATCGGTAACTGCTACCGTCAGATGGAAGAATACGATAAAGCCATTGCCGCTTACCAGGTCATCCTCGATAAAGTCAAAGAAGAAAAGGGAACCTACGAAGGCGACGAGGGTGCGGCCAGGGCTCTGTCGAGCATCGGCGAGACCTACATGATGCAGGGCAACCTGGAAAAGGCCAGCGAATACCTCCAACAGGCCATATCGATCTTTCCCAACGATGAATCGCTGGCCTTTAACGTCGGGGAGATCTTCTTCAAGCAGGCCGAAACGGACAAAGCCATCGAGTACTTCCAGAAGGCGATCGCGATCAAGGAAGATTGGGCGCCTCCCTACCGGCAAATAGGATACGCTTACCTGAACAAGGGGGAGTATCAGCTGGCGATAGATAGCCTGAAGAAATTTTTGGAGTACGCGCCCGATGATCCTCAAGCTCCCACCATCGAGGCCCTGATCCCCAAACTCGAAGAGCTGATCAAAAAATAGAGCGGCCGTGGATTTTCACTGCGTCTCCAACAATTTGCGAAGGCGCGTGTCCTTGATCCTGTCGGTCACGCTCATATAAATGTATTTCCCCTCAGAAGGAAGGTCCAGTTCCAATTCTCTGTGGATGTTCATTTTTTGAAGGATCACACTTTTGAGCTGTTCCCGCGCCAAGACCTCTGAGTAAGGCTCCTCTTGGCTTGTGATAAGTCTCTTTTTGGCGTCTCGGATCTCAGCCTTTATCAGGAGATCACAGGTGAAACGGTCTCCAGTGAGCCGGTAGTCGATCCTCTCGTAGGGAATATCTAAAAAAACGCTTGCATTTCTGTTCGTTCCTTCTGTGCGGACATCTGCCGCCGCGTCGTAATCGAAGATCGCGTATCCAGGGGCGTTTTTTTCGTCCATCTCCAGCATCCCCACCCACTGGAATTTGGGCAGGTTGATGGGGTCCCACTGAAGAGTCAGCATGGAGAATGCTGTGATCTCCTCATGGGATGTCAGCTGGTAATCTCCGTTGCTATAATAATCCACGAAGACCAATCTCAAAGGACCGGAGAACCAATCCGTATACTGATCATAGACCCAGATTTCTGTCGGCTTTTCGGTCACGGTGCCCTCTTCGAGAGGTGCCTCGGGCATGAGATGCGGACGGAACTGGGGAGTACCGCCCATGCTTTTAGTGATGACGTTCGTGGGTGGGCCCAAAAGGATGTATATCCTTCCTCTATCTGTTTTCCATCCCGGTTTCCCGATACGGTAAGCCTGGTCTGCGATCGCCAACCTGTTGTAGAAGACGGCCCGGTACTCATTTGCAGGTGTGCTGGGATCCGGGTCGCGCCTCGCCCAAAAATCTCGCACGAATTCCCCCCTGTCTTCGGGCGGCATTTCCAAGAATATTTTTCTTTCTACGGGAAGGATGATGTAGCTCAGGTAGTCCAGGAACTGCTGGCTTCGGGGGTCCAGGTCGAGTCTGCTCGGCCCTTTACTGGTGCATGAAATGAATCCCAAAATCAAACACACGCACACAGGAATGAGAAAAAATAGGTGTTTTTTCATCCATTCACTCTCTATCCCCTCACTCCGCTCCAAACGCTTGAGTTAAATCTATTATACTTCAGCCCTCTGTTTTTCACAAACTTTAAAAAAGGGAATAAGCATCCTTAGGACCGTGAAGACAATCGTTAATCAAGGATTTAAGGATGCTTCCAAAAAGGAATAAAAAAAGAGGGGAGGAATTTCCTCCCCTCTTTAAATGTCTGCGTCTAGACGTGCGTGCTTAGAAGGTGAACCGTACGCTGACTTTGTAGACTCTGTTTCCGTAAGCGCCTGTGATGTCGCCGTATGTGCCGTATCTATCGAATGTGGGGTTGTTGGGGTCTGTGTAATCGACGTATCCGCCGGGATTTCCGGTGATGTCGTAACCGCTTCTGCCCATGAGGTTGATGACGTCGAGATAGGCGCCGATGGAGAAGGTCTCGCCGATGCGGAACCTCTGTTCGAGCCGCATATCGAGTGTCGTAACAGGAGCATCGCGCCGTGTGCCGTTCAGTTCTGTGTCTACGGTGTACAAGTCTCCTTCCCATTTGTACTGGGGCCGATCGGGAAGGTAAACGGTGACGTCTCTCTGCCAGGGCGCTCCGGAATAGTGATTGAAGTAGCCGCTGAGGATGAAATCATAGGGAAGGATAACCGTACTCTGGATCTTGAGGTTGTGCGGCCTGTCGTAATCCAGGCGTCCGCCGCTGAAGACGAAGGCGTTCGGCGTGTCGAAGCCGCCGCTGGCGCCATAGGAGTTGTCATAGTTCCCGCCGATATTGCCGTAAGCCTTGCTGTAGACATAGGAAGCCAGCATCTGCCAGTTGTTGGACATCCTTTTGTTGAAAACGAACTGGATCGCCCAGTACTTCCGGAAGGATCCCTCGACATTCGTCAGGAAGTAATGAATGTCAGGCGCATCGGCGAGCTCGACATAGCAATAGGACTGCTGGTCGTCGCCCGTGCCGAATTCCCCGTCGTCGCCCGGGTCGGTGAAGTCGAACCTCTCCCAGTAGGGGCTGTTTTCTGCATAGCCTTTCCAGGCTTCGTCTTTCCCCAATCCATAGTCGTTGACGTCTTCGAAAATATTCTGTTTGTGCTTGTAGACAAAGGTAACACCCGCGCTGAAGTCTTTAGCCAATTCACGCTCGATACCGACGGCAAATTCGTCGGTGTAAGGAGCCGTGGCGTCGAGGTCGATCTCATCTTCCAGTACGGTTGTGAAGGGATCGGGGGGGAGATAGCGAAGGTCGAACCTGTCGGCACTGGGGTCGATGATGCCGTTTTCGTTGTCGTCATACCAGTACCACCCTCCGGTGCTGGGATAGTTTGTGTTGGCCAGGGAGTAATACTGGATCATTAAGTATTCGTTGTACCGGGACCAGGAGCCCTTGATCGAGGTTTTGCCGTCGCCCAAGGGATCATAGGCGAAACCGAGACGGGGTGAGAAGTGTGTCCAGGTCAGGACATCCATGGCAGGGATGGTGTACTCGCTGTAGGGCGAATCGCCGAGTGTAGCAAGGAGGCCGTAAGGATCTGCGGTCGCACCTTTAAACTGCTCTGGGAATTTTCCCTTACTGGTGTCGAAGCGCACACCCAGATTCAAAGTCAGCCGTTCGCCGATGGTGAAGCTGTCCTGAATATAAGCCCCGATCCTGTTCATGGTGTTTTCCTGGACGGATGATCCTTCCGTAGCTCCACAGGTGTAGGAATAGATCCGGTATCTGTTGGGCTCTGAGTCGGTAGGATAGCTCGGGCCGCCTTGGTAATAATAGATGATGTGCGGATTCTCTCTCCACCAATCCCAGTTCCCGCTTGTGGCCTCATACTCCAAACCGAATTTCCACTCATGGCTTCCTCCGAGGGCGTTGTCCACGAACAGAGTGGCCTGGACAGAGGGGTTGAGCCTATTCCTGAGATAAGTTTCTTCGAACCGGGGATTGTTCTTGTAGATTGCGTAATATCGGTCGTACCACTGCGGTGCGTCGGAGACAGCGAATGCGCTGTAGGGGATCGGGAAGAACCGGCGGATGTAGCCGCCACGGATATCGAAGAACAGGTTCTGGCTGGCCACCCAGTTCAACTGGAGACTGACGGTGTGGCCCATCTCGCCATCCCATTTGGTGGTTGCCGTCACATCGAGGTTGCTGCCGGTCCGGTTGGTGTAGAAGTCTTCGGTGATCATGGTCAGGTTGTACGTAGCCAGAAGGCGGATATTCGAGGCCAGCTGGA
>Ga0180438_10004834_pt1 | contig 19152 bp, 39 predicted proteins | sample SS_ome_12_FD_132455 | JGI IMG/M metagenome (GOLD analysis project Ga0180438, IMG submission 132455) | Hypersaline lake sediment archaeal communities from the Salton Sea, California, USA - SS_3_D_2 metaG | ecosystem: Environmental > Aquatic > Non-marine Saline and Alkaline > Hypersaline >...
AGACGGTGACGAGGATGACGATGGCGCGGTCATCGACGCCGATGGGGCCGACGACGACGAGGTGGAAGGGGCCGAGATAGAGTAGGAGTGGATGAGCGGTCGCGAGGCGCGGGTTGTATGCGACGAACTGAGGGGTCATTATCCGAAGCGGAGGTCGCGTGGTTGCGCGGAACGAGGCCGGCTGATAGCCGGAGAGCCAAAAGGCAAAGTCCGCCCATTAAATTGCAGCGCCGACCGGCCACCGGCATTGCTGCCACAAAATCGCATACCGCCGCTCATCCCGATCACCCTAGATAGGAATACACATGGGCGACAACGAACTAGCCAGGCTTGGAATGGACGTGAAGCGCCGGCTGGATGCCATAGCCCGCGGCGTGAAGATCCACTGCGACCGGTACCTCGAGAACAAGATCAGGGGCGAACAGTTCTTGAACGGGATGAACAGTTCTGTCTCGAAGATCGAGGCCCAACTCCAGCGCCTGGACGTGACCATGCTCGGCGGGATGATCGAGGACTTCGCGGGCTACGACAACGACAACACGGTCCTCGGTGGTCAGAGGGAGGACTTGTCGAAGTTGCGCACAGCGGATCCGGATGACGCCAAGAGCGACGTCCCGTTCGACTTCGACTAGCGACTTCGGCCATCATTCCGTGATCGGGGTCGATTATGCCGAAATCGATCGGCAAGGACGAGATAGAACAGTTCATCGCCGAGGGCGTGTATTCTCCACAAACGCAGAAGGTCTACCGGTTCACACTCAACAAGTTCGTCAAGTTCGCTAAGCCAGGCAAGAGGGGCTGGGAGCTCCGGGCCCTGAAATTCAGGGACTCGCATGATTGCGGGTCATACGGCAAAGCGCTTTACATAGCGGTTGCGAAATCGTTTCTCAGGTGGTGTTTCGACGAAGGACTCGTCGGCAGGAACCCGCTCGGCAAGGTCAGAATCAAGCCCCCCAAGAAGAGCAACCGCACGGCCCTGACCGGAGACGAGTCCAGGGCACTGCAAAACCATCTCAACAAGCTCGTCAACAAGACAACCGGTATGGCCCACCTGATTGCCCACCGCGACCGGTCGGCCATCATCTTCATGATGTACACCGGCATGAGAATCGGCGGCGTGATGGAGGTATGCACCGGGGATTTCGAACAGCGAGAAGACGCGATGATCGTCAACTACAAATGCAAGGGGCATCTCGACAAGGACAGCACCGTTTTTGTCGGCTCGGAGCCGATAGCCGCGATAACGGACTACCTAGAGGCTACCGGCAGGAGCTGGGAAGACGACTGCAGAATATGGGTCCGCCATGACGGAGAGAACAAGGGAAAGCCGATCACGTACAACGGGTTCTCCAGACCGATCATGCGCCGGTTCAGGGAGGCCGGGATCGACAGGCCGGACGCCTGCCCGCACATTCTGAGGCACACAGCAGCGTCGATTGCCCTGGAGAATGGCGCGACTATCAGGCAAATACAGGAGATGTTAGGGCACTCCAGCTACAACATCACCGAGAACTACGTGCACTCTTTCGGGAAGTTCAAGGACTCTGCCGAGGGGAAGATCAGCTACGACTAGACCTAGATTGCAATTTCACAACTTAATCCTTGACGGAATATAGCAGCACTAGTATATTCCCGAGATGCATCACAAGAAAGTGCAGACTGAGAGCGACAAGGAATTCTGCGTGATGGCCCCGTGCCCGAACTGCGGGGAGGCGAAGGACATAGCGAGGAAACTCTGGGGATGCTATCTCAACTACTGCAACGTCTGCGCAACACTGTACGACGTCCCGCCGGGAAAGGACGCATCGCAGCTCTGGAGAGAAAAGCAGAAGAAGAAGCGGGGCCGGAAGAGAAGGTAGATGCATCCGGCTCGGTCATTCTGGTCCCGATGAGTGGGCCGCGTCGGTGGAACAACCACTGTCCGTTCCGCGATGAAGACGGAGATCACGACGAGTGTAATCTGGACGGGAAGCCCTGCTCAAGGGCCCAGTATTACACCCGCGAGACGTGTCCGATTGTGATGCACGGGAGCGTCACGGCGATGGCTGAATCGGACGAAGTGCTGAGGAGGATACGATGCCGGACAATGAGAAATGTAAAACAGACCTTCAGGAAATCCTGAAGAGTCATAAAAAATGGTTGCAAGACGCGCGTGGAGGGGAGCGCGCGGACCTGCGCGGCGCGGACCTGCGCGGCGCGGACCTGTGCGACGCGGACCTGTGCTACGCGGACCTGAGCGACGCGGACCTGCGCGGCGCGAACCTGAGCGGCGCGAACCTGCGCGACGCGGACCTGCGCGACGCGTACCTGAGCGGTGCGGACCTGAGCGGCGCGGACCTGTGCGACGCGGACCTGTGCTACGCGTACCTGCGCGACGCGAACCTGCGCGACGCGAACCTGCGCGACGCGAACCTGTGCGGCGCGAACCTGCGCGACGCGGACCTGCGCGGCGCGAAGCTAGAAAATACCTGCCTCGATACAATCAATTCGCCCTACGACTGGGCTATAAGCAGTGGATGCGATCTCCGCGTTTGTAGTGGTCGAGTACTGGTGCTGGCATCCCGAACACGCAATAGCCCCGTCATGGGCGGCAACGGCTACATAGATGGTAAGCTCTACAAAGCTCCGTTCTTCAGCCGCGATCCAGTCACGGATTGTCACCCAGGGCTCTATATCGAGGGTGGGCCGGCCATATTACTGTGCAATAGCGGAGAGCGGCTATTGGTCGCCTGCTGGCTGGATGAGATGCATATCGTCACGAAGTGCCGGGTACCGCGGTTCCGCACAGTAGCTACACGCGCGGAGTTCTATTCTTTGAAGGCCAAGGACCTGGACGAGTAGGAGGATACGATGTCACAGGAGAAGAGCCCCGTAGACCAGGTAGTAGTCCCAAGGAACCTTCCGCATGAGATGAGGCGGTTGCTCTCGGGTTCTACCTACACGGTCATCAGCATCAGGGACAAGCGGCAGTTGTACTGTACTAACTGTTCCTTCGTCGCATACGACGAAGCGCACGACCGCAAGGCATCACTCTATTTCTACGACGGCAGACTCGCGAAGACCTACGAGGGAGAGATCGGGGACTAGCCGCTGTGGCTGGTCCTATTTTTTTGGCACCAGGCCGTAGCTACTATGTAGATGGGAGGTGGCGAGGAAAGAGATCCGTGATGGTCTGTAATGGGTTACTCTGACGCGACGGGGTCGCTCTCCGTTACCGTGGAAGGGGCGGGGGGCGGCGCAGGACGCGTCGAAGGGGGAAGGCGATGGGTGACGGCAGACCGGTATACGCATTCGTCGACGGTGATACAGAGTACGATCCCCGCTACCCGTACCACGTCGTGGTAGACAACAAGATCGTGATGAAGTCGAGGAATGCACACAAGGCGAAGAATGCGGCGCGGTGTACTCGAGGTCAGTTCCTGAGGACGCCGGTGCATCCGGACTACCCGGTTGTCGTGTTGTGTGACTTCGAGAAGGAAGAGTGGCGTAGCGCCGGCCATGATTCAGCAGTCACAAGCGCGGAGGTAGATAATTGAGCGACGATCTAGCCGCAGCATGGAAGGTCGCGGAGAACTGGAAGCGCGAGGCAGACGAGAACGGCCAGCGCATTGAAGAACTGAAGGCGGGCGCGGCCGAGCTAGAGAAGGCGCTGCGGTTCATGTGTGACCAGTACGTGGTGCCCGACATGCTCAAGGATGACGGTGTTTCGTTCGTCTGCGAGTCCAGGGAATGCGGCGGTTGCGACAGAGCGGGCGAGGACTCGGAAGGCTGCGAGGAATACAGACAGGCCGAAGAGGAACACAAGCGACTGGCCATTGTGCGCGAGGCGCTAGCCAACGCCGAGAATGCACGCTGACCAGTATTCGGCATGTCATCGAGAAGGGACGCGAGATGTCAAGGGAACTGACTAGCGCAGAAGTGGCTGAGATGGTTCGGAGCCTGCAGGAGCGATTGGCTGCGATGTTGGGGCGCGTGAGGGGCAAAGACGATATCAACACCCGTGAAGAGTTGGGCAAGCTCATCGTGATGGTAGTCGAAGTGTTGGCCTTGGCAGCAGAGGCGAATACGGTTGCTCGTAGTGCCAAATCCAGCGCGTCCATGGCAACGATGCTCAGCATGCCGTAGGGGAAGTTGAAACATCATCAGATGGTAGTGACGACACGCTCGCATGAAATGGAGGGGCGGTATGCAGCGCAGTGGTGGAGTAGGCCCGAAGGGGCCGAGGATGGTACTTGGAAGCGGGGGCACGTCGGCCATCGGTACACCTCAAGGTGGGCGTCGGGGCGGCTGTCGCCACTCAAGGGAGTCCATGCTAGCGCCGCTCTTCCATTTCATGCGAGCTACAGGTCATGCTGAAAGATTAACGGGTGGTAGTGGAGGAAGCGAGTAATGCTCCAGAAATGTAACGATTGTGGCAAGATGCTGCCGCTGGAGAACTTCACAAGCAACCGCAAGTGGTGTAGGGCATGCGTGCGGAAGTACGACCAGAAGCGGTACTACGCCAACCTCGAAGAGTCCCGGCGGCGTCACAACGAGACGTCCAAGGCTTGGCACAAGACTCCAAAGGGCAAGGCGAAGCTGGCTAGGGAGAACAAGAAGCACAGGGAGCGGCACCCGGAGCGTTATCGGGCGCGGTGGATGGCCGATCGGTACATCAAGCTGGAAGGGCTGTGCCAGGACTGTGGGAAGGTTCCAGCCACGAAGCGGCACCACGATGACTACTCGAAGCCTCTTGAGGTGGATCTGCTGTGCCATGACTGCCATGCAGAGCGGCACAGGAAAATGCCAGTGTAAGGATTCTCTACTAGGAATATGGGAAAATCGACATGACATTCGGGCCAATCAAGGTAAGGCGTGGCGGCAAGAGCGTCCCAGAGTCCACCTGTGAGTTATGGATTTTCTGGGAGGGTAAGTGGGAGCAGCGTTCAACTATGTACGGCAACTGCATGATGCCGTCTGTGGTTGCTGGCTACCAGTACTACGACCACGACAAGCTGGAGGTCAGGGTGGCAGACGACTACGACGGCCCGTTACCGGATGGGTTCGAGTACATAGGTGCATCTGATAAGGCTTCCAATAGGAACAAGGGTGAGTGATGACAGACCTAAATGACTTGAAGCAGCAGTACGTGAAAGACCCGAAGGATTTGGAGATTGCTCGGCTGGAGGTGGAGCGCGACGAACTCAAGGAGCGCATCGCGTCAATGCACTCTGACCTCGCAGCAGGCCGAAAGCGCATCGCAGAGCTGGAGGAAGCACGTGCTGCAGATGTGCGGCAAGCGGCCAACAGGATCGAGCAGATCCAGCAACGCGCCGAGAAGGCCGAGGCAAAGGTCAAGGAGTTGGAGGCGTGGTCGGATAGCGCCCGTGTGCTGTTCAACAAGGTGTATTCGTGCCTTCCAGAGGACCGCAAGATGGCGGTGCGGGAGCTACTAGCAAAGCGACCGAAAAGTGCATCCGACAAGTGTTAGATAGGAATGAGGCCGAAGATGGCGTTTGAGCAGCCAGAATGTCATATCTGCTACGCAAGGGCTACCATCACGCACGAACCATACTGCTCTGCCTGCGGGATACCCGAGCACTATGAGATAGACCAGTTACGCAAGAAGGTTGCCGAGTTGGAGGCCCGCGCCGAGGCAGCCGAGCAGACCGTGCGGACCATGTCGGCGAGGATCGCGGAGCTGGAGGCCGAGTGCGGATACGACCAACGCAACGCTGCCATGAGCCAGCAGGAGAGCGTGGCCCACTTGGAGACCATTGATACACTCAACTCACGTATTGTGGAGTTGGAGGCGAAACTGCATGTGTACGACGCCATAGCGGGCGACGGCGACCGGCTCACCGGGGAGATGATGCGGGCCAAGGTCAAGGAGCTTGAGCGGTTGTATGACAAGGCCGTGGATGCGCAGCACAACCTCGCTGTCCGTGGAGACAAGGCAGAGGCCAAGGTCAAGGAGTTGGAGGCGGCGATCAAGAAGACAGTGGACTGCGACCCGATACGTCCGCTCAACGGCGCCTGCAAAGACTGCGGCCACATCCTGCTGTGTTCTGCGCTAGGTACATCTGAGGAGTTGTCGGATGCACCTACATGGCCTGACAGGACGGCATGTCGTAAGGCGGGTTGCGTTGACGTGTCTATCTGTCAGATTCCACCGAGCCATTGCGAGATACTACATACCACCGAGCAGGCTTCTACTAGGAAACCGGGTGAATGATGGGAGATGCTAGAGACACTGGGCTGACAGACTCAGAGTGGATGAGTTTGATCGACATGGAGCGAGATGGCCTGCCCGTATGTTGCGCGAACGTATCGGCGCTGCGTGACCGAGTCATCGACATCGCACGAGAAGGCTGCAAGGTTTCAGGCTGGAATCAGATACGCACCCAACGCTTCCTACAGGCGTACCAGTGGGCAATTAACTCGCACCCCGAACTTTGCGAGTCAGATGCCCTGACCAAACTAGCAACAGTCGTCGCGGAGGTCGCGGGTGTGACGCTGCCCGTGGTGGGCGGTCCCGACAAGCCGCAGGCAGTCGAGGTATAGCTGAACAGTCTGCGGATAGGAACAAGTGATGGAGCAAGGCGTGTTCGATGCCCTGATTGAGCGTATGGCACAGGGGCGTTGGGTCATCTATCCAGTGGAGAACCCCGAGAGGACCAAACGTAAGTGGTTCGTGGGAGAATTGGGCGATGGCGGTGTAGGTCGTCATGGCGGTGACGCCGAGTGGGAAGAGGACGATCTGTTGCGGCTCATGGACGAGATTCACCAGCACATCAAGACGCGGCCCTTGGTAGTCACAATTGAGGGTGGAAAACCGAAATTCCTAACAGAAAGAGTACTCGGATGACAACAGAAAAGCCCCAGATCTCCGAAGCCTTCATTACCGCCCTCGCCGAATTCATCGGCGGCGCAAACCAAGTCCGCATGAGCATTGCGCTCAACACCGGTGGCCAACTCGGTCGGGTCGCGGAGATGTGGGCCAGGATCCGTAGAGAGATTCCGGGCATCATGGGCTACCCAACCGTCGAGGAGACGAAGCAGGCGCTGAGAGAGTATCTGGGGGTCTGATGCCTTGGGGTGAGATCGCAATCGCGGCTCTGATTACTACGGCAACCGTTGTCGTTGTCATTACCGTGAAGGCGATCATGAGGTTCTTTGAGATCCACGACAAGGTTGTGGGGCGTGACGAGGAAGATCACTAATGAGTGATCGAAACCACAGAAGGAGAGAATCATGGCGAAAGACAAACAGACGAAGAAGACGGGTTCGAAAGCTGGAGCGGCGAAACAGAAGGAAATCAGGATCGGAGCGACGGTACGGAAGTACCGATGCAGCCGGAAACTGACGACGACGGAACTCGCGAAGAAGGTCGGGATCTCGCAGGCACAGGTCTCAAGGCTCGAGAACGGGCAGCAGGGTTTCAGGTCGTCGGTCATCGTGAGGATCGCCGAGGCCCTGGGCGTCCCGGTCTGGGCGCTCTTCATGAGCGACGAGGAGCGGAAGTCGGCGAAGCGGAAGAGGATGCTCAAGGGGTAGCCTAGTGGAGCAAGGGAGACAGGCATGTACGTTGTGATTTCGACAGGGCTGGATGGGACCAGCATCGAGAGGCTCGACGAAGAGACTCTGAGGAAGAAAATCAACGAACACTACTGGGGTCCGATGGATGATGTCCTTGGGTCATTCCCGACCGACACTGATCCGAACTGCTGGGGAGAGGGGTTTCTCATCCTCAAGTGTGAGGGGATCGTTCAGCCGACGCCGGTCGAGACTGTGAAGTCCTGGGAGATCGGATCGCCGAAGAAGGTGACGTGACAGTGAGTATCAAGCGAGAACAGAAGGTCGGCCTGTTCGCGGTCGGGCTGTTCATCGGGATCGAGGCCTGGCTGGCTTCCGCCGGCGATATCAGGACCGCAGTTGCTGGCGCGGCGGTCTTCTTCATATCGCTCTTGTTCGGACTCGGAGTGCGGTGACGACGCCGGGGCAGGGGGGCTCGGCGTCGTCTTGGAGGTGTGTGATAAATCCTGTATTTATCACACTGGGTAAAATCATATAAGTCGTTTGATACCAAGGGTTTAGCATGGTTTTTATGCTAAGAAGGAGGACGCGCACAGATGGATTCTAACGAACGAACGGGACGCGAGGATACCCAAGAGACTTCTAAGGACGAGATCGTGCAGGAGAGTGGATCTGTGAGCAAAGATTCTGGCGACACAGACAGCAAGGAACTCTTGAGTTCTGAATCTGATCACGCTCCTACGGCCCGAACGATGAAGACTGTAGCCGGGCTCACCTTCACCGAGCGCGATCCCCTGCAGCTCCTCCCGTCCGCCGGCGACTTCGAGACCGGCGACATGATCGGCATTCCGACGCACTACGGCTGGCGGATCATGGAACTAGTGAACAGCACTTCTCAGGGAGAGCTTCCTCCGATGTCGGCATGGCGGTTCAAGTGTCATCTCACCGGCGACGGAGAGAAGTTCAAGTCCGGCGAGGAAGAGGCTCTCGCAGAGAAGATCCGCAGCGATGTCAACAAGCCGAACCGCGCGAAGGAGGCGGTCCAAGCCGAAGGCAAGTGCAATATTTGCGGCGGCAAACTCTGTAGCAACAAGGAACTGTGCGACATGTGCTTTTCCGACAATACCCTTCTGCCGGACGACGGCACTGAGGTCGGTGGCATTCCTGTTGTGAGAGAGGCACTGAAGTCTCGCCAGAACAGGATCGACGAGCTTCGTATGAAGATCGGCACGATCCAGTGCCCCGAGTGCGCGAACACGGGCGCGACCGGCGAGGGGATGCTGGGCTATGATCTCGCAGACGAGAACACGCTGGCGATGTCATGCTCCTGCGGTCACAAGTGGGAAGTGAAGGCTCCCCTCGACCCCGTCGGCGACCGAAAGCGAGCTCAGCCGCCCGAGCCGACCGAGCAGACCGTATCCGACGAACCCGAAGAGATCGACATGCCCGACATCGGCCCCGAGGGCCCCAAGAGCTACAAGCCATTCGTCACCGGCGGCGGAGGCGCGGTCGAGCAGATCCGCTGGTGGAGCTGCCCGGCATGCGGCGTCTACATCGACTCTCTCGTGCAGGAAGGTGGAATCCACAGGATCGTGTCGCCCGAGCGGCTGATCTGCCCGAGGTGCAACACGAAGAACCTGAACACCGTCGAAGGCGACTACTTCATCGACGGGGTTCCCAAGGTGAAGGCGAAGCTCGCTCCTACGGTATCCGTGGATCTCGAGCCGCACATCCGCAGTTCGGCGGTCATGTTCGACGAGAACGAGGACCTGTTCCCCGTCGACATCTTCAAGGAGGAGTCTCAGTGGCCGCGGTATCTGGCGGCTACGATCGCCGGCGTCGGCAGCATGATCGCCGATAGGATCGAGAAGTTGACGAAGGCCCTGGTCGACCATTCCGACAATCTCATGGAAGTGTTCGATGACATGGCGCTACAGATCAAGAGCGTCGGCAAGAAGACTTCTGACGACGGCCCGATGGACATCCACGACGTACTGCAGGAGTCTGATGACATGGTCATCATCACCAGAACTTCCTCTAGAAACGGCGAGATCGTCACAAGCAAATGGCCGAAAGACAAGGACGCCCCTCCTGGCTGGGAGGTCGTCATCTGCGACCGCTGTGCGAGTCCTGTCTGGATCGACGATGACGGCAACTTCGTCTGCAGAAACCCTGGCTGTTCCAGCAAGAATGAGAGCGGCGATGCCGAAGGCGACGAGAAGACCGGCTAGGAAGCGCCGCAAGCGGACGCTGCCGAAGGGGTACACAAAGAAGCGGAAGAAGAAGGGCTGAGCGATGAAGTTTTGCTTCGACATCGACGGCGTCCTGGCGACCACGGTCGAGAACATGGACTACCTGGCCGCTGAACCCATCCAGGAGAACATCGATCTGGTGAACAGACTGTACAACCAGGGGCACCACATCACGCTCTTCACGGCCAGGGGGTCGGAGACAGGCACTCCGTGGAGCAAGAGAACCCACATACAGATGAGCAGCTTCGGCGTGAAATTCCACCGCTGTCTGACCGGAAAGCCGTATGCCGACATGTACATCGATGATCACAATGCTACGCTTGAGGACGCCAAGGAAGTATTGAGGAAAAACTGGATGACACCTGGTGAGTGTAAGGCGATGAGCGAGTTGGAAGTGCTATGCGTGGCTGCCCGCAAGATCGGAATACACATCCACACAATGCTTCTGGATAGTAGTAACGTTGCCGTTGTTGCACCCGGAGACTACTTCATGCTGTTGCCGGAGGACCTCAACAACGAGAACACATGGTACTACGGCCCCGAAGATCAGGCATGTGCTTTCATAGAGGGGTTGATCATCGGCGCTAAGTTCGAACGAGTGCAGGAGAAGAAGGGGTAACCGATGGAAGCCATGCCATTCATCATCGGGGGCGCGGTAGGACTCATCCTGCTAGTCACTGTGATCGCATCAGGCGACTGGTTCGAACGTGAGTTCAAGTACGCCTGGTACATCATCCGCCACAAATGGTTCGTCTTCCTCGAATGCGGCAAGCGCGGCCTGGTCTGGCGCGGGATCACCCATGACCTCAGCAAACTGCGCCCGAGCGAGTGGGCCCCATATGCGGACTACTTCTACGGGCCGGAGTTGCCGAGCATCAAGGACACGCATGGCGAAGAGCAGAACGCCGTGCTGGGATCCCTACGATGCCCCTATCGGCTTGACTCACTATACCCCCATATGTATGGTTCTGGCAAGGGAAGGAGAAACGGCACATGCCAGAGCCATCAATATCCGAAGCCCGAACGTTCTTGGAGGCCTGCAGGGAGACTTGGCGAGAGACGGAGGGCTTTATGGGTAGCTTAGTGGCCTCCGTTCTTGTGCCGATCATAATCATTGCTTGGACCATAGCTACAGGGCAGTGGCTTGTTGGCGGTGTCGGTGCATTACTTTGCATGATATGTGTTCGGGTTGGTACTGTAATCGAGAAGATCGCCCGGTCATGGCGAGAAGAGAAGATGGAGGAAGCAGCTAATACAGGCTATGGCTCGGTGCTGTCTTCTCTTCCGCAGTTTGCTAATGAGTTTCCAAGAATGTTCGGTGCTCCGTTGCTAGATACACGAGACGAAGAGGCAACGAAGATTGCTTGGGCGTTACAATGCTGGTGGAACAGTTGTGTTGCCCCGTTGATATCGGATACCCTCAAGGGCGGTGCAAGTGCACGGCGTGTCGTTCACGTTCTAAATGCGTTCTTGAATCAAACCAAGATACTCATCACGAGAACTGCGTCACTGAAAACTCCAGCCATTATTAGCCACTACAACAAGACTGCAGCAATAGTGTCTAAGGCTGTGAACCAAGTGCCGCGTGAACTATCGGGATTGAACTGGGATGATAACAAGGAGATCAAATAATGCCTAGCTTCCCACGAACCATCCTTGAGTTCCAATCCCGCTTCGCCACCGAGGAGCAATGCTGGAACTACCTCGTTACCGTCCGCTGGCCGGATGGTCCAGTCTGCCCGCAATGCTCTGCACCGGCAGTTGGCTTTGTCTCTACGCGCAATCTTTTCCGCTGTTCAAACGATCACCAGTTCAGCGCGACCACACGAACAGTCATGCACCGCAGTAAGGTCTCGCTCCAGATGTGGTTCTGGTCTGCATGGCTTGTCTCGACTCAGACACCTGGCATCTCCGCGAAGGTGTTGGAACGGCAGCTTGGCGCTCACTACGAGACCGCATACATGATGCTGCAGAAACTCCGGGCCGGGATGGTAGCTCCGGATCGCGAGAAGCTCTGGGGCGACGTCGAGGTAGACGAGACCTACGTTACCGGCGGTCGTCGTCGGCGAACCCGACAAACATCGAAGCCGACCGGAAGAGGAACAAAGAAGCCTCTTGTTGTTGGTGCGGTCGAGCGAGGCGCGTCAGGTAAGATGCGCATGCGTGTGATCGGGAACGCGGGCGGCAGGACGCTTGTTGGCTTCGTCAAGAAGCATGTTGAGAAGGGTAGCCGCGTTGTTACAGATGGCTGGGCCGGATACAACAAGCTGGAGAAGGCTGGCTACCATCATACGGTAGTTGAGGGTGAGGAAGATGCCGATGTAGCTCGACAGCTTCCGTCCGTTCATCAGGCATTCGCAGAGCTACAGGCGTGGTTGGTCGGTACGCACCACGGCGTCTCTGAGAAGCATCTACAGGCGTACCTTAACGAGTATTGTTTCCGGCGTGATGCTCGGCTAGATCCGCAGGCGGGGTTCCTTCGTGTGCTTAGAGTGAGTACGCATCGGCGCGGGCCGGAGTACGAAGGCATCTACAGCGTTGGCGAGAAGGGCGGGTGGAAGCACCCGAATCCCAGTTTGCGGAGGAAGACTAGTAGGGGATAGGCTTGCCCCCGAGAGGGGGTGCGTGGTGGCGTTGTTTGAGATCTTCGTCGAGGGAGGGAAGAAGTTGCTTAGCTATATATTGATGAGCAAGAAAGACAAGGACGCCCTAGAAATGTCCCTCAAGATTCATCGCAGAGCAATAGCTAAAGCAAAGACACCAGACGAGGTCTCAAGCATTGAGCGAGAAATGCGCCAGAAGCAAAGGCGTCTCTCGGGGGTTATATGGGGTGCCATGGCAGAAGGTAATGATCCCGATGAAGACGATACAATGAGACTCTAGATCATGTGGGGGGGGTTATCTCTATGTCATTCGCTCCGATGTCCCACGACGCCCGGCTCGAGATGCTCTGCGACTGGATCGGGGCCGGCAAGGCCCAGGGCTTCGGCAACAACACCGCGAAGTGGTACTTGGAGAACAAGGACAAGATGAAGCTGCACCCGATCACGCGGGAGTGGGTTGAGATGCAGATTTTCCCTCGCATGAAGCCAGGGGAGCGCGTCGAGGACCTGAGATAGGAGAGCCGATGGGCACCAACTACTACTTCGACTACAACACCTGCGTACACTGTGGTCGGGCCGAGAAGACTCTTCATATCGGTAAGAGTAGCATGGGTTGGTGTTTCTCCCTGCACGTCATCCCCGACATGAATCTCAACAATTTCAAAGACTGGCAACAGACTCTGAGTTCGCCACTGATACCGGGCAGGATCCACGACGAATACGGGAAAGACATCATGGTGGCCGAGATGCTTTTGGTCATCACGGATCGTGATGGCAAGGTCGGCGTAGGCGACCCACCATCATTCGGTGGCCCTCCATTGTTCGAAGGGTACTCCAGCTGGGAAGACTTCCACGAAAAGAACCAGTCGCTACAGGGGCCGAGAGGACTGTCGCGACACAAGATCGATGGACGGCACTGTATTGGTCATGGTGAGGGAACTTGGGATCTCATAGCTGGGGAGTTCAGCTGATGGAGAATGTCCATAGATACGCCAAAGACGTCTTCTGCGCCTGCTGCGGCCAGCAGATAGACACATTCAGGAACGACACCGGTGAGGATCACGGGCAGGCTGAGGCGCTTGTGATCGGGGTGTCGCGGCGGATTCACATGCGGGAAGCCGGGTGTGAGGGCATTGACGAGGTGACCGGCGCGGCGTGGACGTTCGGTCCGTGGCGGGATACAACTGCAGAAAAGAGTCTATTATGAACCAGCCGGCAAAACCGCCGGAGACCGGATACATCGTCGTCGAAGAATACATCGTCGTCGAATACGACAACCATGCCGAGTTCTGCAAGAGGGTTGAGGCCATGATTGACGAGGGATGGCAGCTTCAGGGCGGCGTGTCCGTCACGGTTGTCCCGTGGAACAAGGACAACGAAGACATGGGCACGAATGAGTATTGGTATCATCAGGCGATGATTCGAACCCTAAGGCTGTGATTCGACCGTGGTGGAGATAGCGAAGATTGCGGGGTAATTGGATGCTTGGCCGGGACAAAAGAGATGAGTTCGAACAAGAGTTCGAACAAGCGATGCATGAGGCAGCCAAGGCATTTAAGGAAAAAGGTGAATCCGTATTAGAGTCGATGAGGAAGAAAACAAAGAAGGAACTAGCGGAGGGTGTTTCCAGATATTTGAACAATATGTCGGATCCTAAAATTCTGAGCGTAGCCGCATCGGTTGGGTCTTACATCATGGGGGCTATGGAGACGATGCCTGATATCCCATTGGTGATTTCCTCTAACGACCAGAAGACAATCATTTCTGCCTGTATCGCCCTGTCGCTGAAGCTCTTGATTCTAGATGGCAAGGACAAGACGATCAGTAGTAAGCTGTGAAGGAGCTCTAGATGAAACTCTTGGGCCGAATCCTCTTCCACGTCATCCTGATGAACCTGATCGTGCTGTCATTCTTCGCAGCTGTTCATCTTGCCGCCACGCTGGAAGTGCCCATACATCATTTCACTATCGGCCTCACGACTGTTGCCGGAATTTTCATCGCCTGCGTCTTCCACTACATGGACCACAAATGGGGAGACCATTGATATGAGAAAGCTGATCGAAAGCCACATGCGCGGCGAGTTCAATATACTCGGCACCCGGCTCAAAGAACTGCAGAAAGCCCACAAGACCGTCTACTACATCCCGGCCCGCGGCGGCGCGAACGAGGCGGTCATCCGGCGGGGCACCCTGAACTTCTTCAAGGACTTCAGGATCAACGCTATTGAGATTCCGACCGCGAACGGGGTTCATAGTTCGATCAAAGATGTGATACCGGCCAACTCCATGCTGATCATCGGCGGCGGCGAAGGCTGGTCGCGGTCGAATCGGTCGGAGATCATCACGATGGACATGGCCTGGGAGGCGTTCGACCATGTAATCGTCCTGCCGTCGAGCTACCACCATGTGTTGGTGACTCCGAACGCGGAGTACTGGTCGCGCGATCTCGCCGCCGGCAACCTGATCCCGACGACGAGGTCGCGCAGCTGTTATTGCCTCTCGTTCTACTACCCGGAGAAGTGGGTGTTAGACAACTCGCGGAGCTTCCGCCTGACGCCGGTCGAGTTTCTGTTCAGGCGCGACGGGGATAGCCTGCTACAGAAGATCCCTGACGCGAACTGGGACCACTTCTACACGAAACACCATGTGAACCATCTCGCGCCATCGGCGGACTTCTTCAGCAACCTATCCCAGACCAAGGTGATCCACACCGACTACTCGGTGGTCGCGGCGGTCGCGTTCATGCAGGGTAGAGAAGTTCACCTCTACCCGAACAAGAGCGGGACGAACAAGGGGTTCTTCGCCGCATGCCTGGAGGGTAAGGGTGCCACGTACTGGCATGACGAGTATCCCGATCCGGGGTTTGACTACGGGAAGGGAGACTGGAGGCCGAAGAAGAAGGTGGTGAAGAAGGTGAAGAAGAGGGCGGGGAAGAAGTAGCCTGACCGCTGGCCGCGGGAAGTCGGTGGAAACACATATCTGAGGAGGATATCATGGCTGAATCCAAGTGGGCCGACGCCGGCGTGAATACGCTCGGCAACATCCCCGTTCTCACCGTGTCGGAGAACTCTCTCGCGAAGGCGTGGGAGACCTCGCTACTCGTTCTGTGGAAGCACGGTTGCCGTGTGAAGACACAGTACGACCAGGACGACGACACGCCGCCGAGCATCGACAGCACGATGGTGATTGAAGTCAAGCAGCCGCTGTCTGAACCCAGAATACACCGCTGCTTCCCCGGCGGGATCGAAGACCTCCAAGAGTACGTGATGGAACTCGTCGAGGGCGTGAAGGATCACTGGGTGCGGGATCCCAACGATCCTGACGACAAGCGGTGGAGCTATACCTATCACGAGAGACTGACGAAGTATCCGGTACTCGGGAAGGACAAGGTCTTCCGCGACCAACTCGAGGTGATGATCGATCAGCTCGCCCGAGCTCCGCACACCAGGCGGGCGAACGTCATAACATGGAAGGTCTGGGAGGACCCTACCGTCGATGATCCGCCATGTCTTCAGAGTATATGGACGCGGATGCTCCGCGACGATGCCTCCGATGTCTGGCGGCTGAACATGAACGTCAGGTTCCGGTCGCGGGATGCGTTCAAGGCCGCGTTCATGAACATGTTCGGGATGGTAACTCTCCAGAATTGGCTAGCGAGTAGAGTATCGGAAGCCATGAAGGCCTACGTCATACCAGGTCGCTACTGTGAGATCAACGACTCATACCACATCTACGGCTTCGATCTGGACGCGTTCCACGACACCTTCCTCGACACGATCAGCGGGCCAGAGAACAAGCGCCGCGAGTGGGAGGACCGTGTCTGGAACTCGACCGATCCAATGGTTCAGGACATCATGCGCGAGGCGCGCGCCGACGTTCTGAAGAAGATCGAGAAGCAGGACGCGAACAGGACATAGCCTATGAACATGAAACAGATTCTGCGGCAGCACACCAGGAAGATCCCGCGACCGATCGCGTACATCGGCGCGAGTGAGGGCGGGGAAGACAACGTTGGCGTCGTCATGGAGTGCGCCGCGAAGGAATGGGACATCGAGACCATTCTGATGATGGTCGCGACGATCACGAAGTCCTCATGGTACCGCATCAACCGCATCAGGGAGAAGAAGAACCTGGACAAGGTGTCTATGGCCGAGTACTCCAGCGATATCTACGAGGCGATGTTGAGGAATGTGAAGGTTGAGGAGATCTTCGAGGAGAGTGCCGGGGAGAAGGGCAGGAGGAAATGAAGATCGCGGCTGTAGTTCTTGCTGTTGTCTGGCTGGTTGCGGTCTTTCTACTGGCGAGAGAGGTGAAGAAGTGAGTTCTTGTGGGACGGCGCTGAACAGGTAGGCGGTTATCGGGAGCATGCTCATGCCAGGCATGCGACCAGCGAGTGTCACGGACCGTTGGCATTGAGTAGGACCTGACGAGCGCTAACAGAAGCGAGCCTGCGTTGGAATTGCCCTGTGGTGGGCCCTCGCAGGATGTAGTCAGGTGCCCGAGAAAGGGTCGCCGTCCCGTCAACATTGTAAATGAAATCCGAGGAGGTAGAGATGATCTTAATTGAAATGGACTACGACAACATCTTGAACGATGACATCCCATTGATACCGATCACCATTGCGCTCGACAAGATCGTCTGGTTCGGCCCTCACAAGGACAACCGAAAGAAGAAGACAACACTGACAACGGTGGATGGCAGTGGCTTCGATATTGCGCACTCGTATCCGCAGGTCAAGAAGGCCATTGCCCAGGCGCAGAAGGATGCATTGGACAACTCTCATGGGGATGCCACGGTAAGTATCTCAAGGAGTAAGCTATTTGGGTCCAAAACCCCCATGTCTCAGACAGAATAACCCAAAGGATTGCGTTTCTTTATCACACTGGACAACCCCAAAACCGAAAGGACCCACAATGCTCTTCTTCTACTACATCCCCGACCTGAAGCAGAAGCCGGAAGACGCGATCGGCATCGAGGTCGAGAAAGCCGACGGCTGTAACGACATCATCATCGAGGAGATTGCGAAGTCCGCCGGCGAGCATTACTGGAATTACGGTCAGGGCTGGGAGGACCAGTGGCCGGTGGACATGGTGCTGCTGGATAGCAGGAAGCAGGAGTTTGCGGTTGTGTCGGTGAGTGTCGAGCTGCTGCCGCACTTCAGCATGGCAGAGGGGCATTGTGTCGGGTCTACCTCGGCGGCGAAAGCAGTATCCTCAGCGCATCATCCAGAATGAACGCGCTGTCTACATTCTGCGACCGTTCCCTGTGAAGCCCGCGGAGGATTTCCAGCGCGCGCTTCTGCTTCACTTCCAGCGAATCGTCTGTATTAGACAGGATCTTCAAGGTGTCCCTCACTGCGCGGAGAGCGTTCTCGTCGGCCCGCTGATGTGTCTGGTCCGGGAGAAACCTACGGGACATTGCTCTCCTCTTTCTTGTTGCCTGTTTCGTCATCCTGATACCACGGTAGCGCCGATTTGATCTTCTTGAAAACACGTTCAACCGGACTTCCTCCGGCAATAATCCGTTTCGCATTCTTGTCTTTGACGGTGGCTTGTATGTGCTTCACCTGGACTTCTCCGAACTGGAAGAATCGCCGGCGGATCCAGAGGACAACTACAAGAATCAGTACGAACGGTGCTGCGTAGATGATTGCTTTCAACCACCAAATAGTCCAGTGCCACCACGCCCAGCGTTCCTCGTGGGCCTTCCGCTTCGCCTCCTCCTTGTCCACGACTGCCGAATACGCGCAGTAGAGATTGATGTCGGCCTGCACCGGCTTCTCGGGTGTCGAGCGCTCGATCTTCGCGCCCTTCCACGGATGATCGCGCTTCGAAAGTTCGATCCGGCTCTTCAAGTCGTCGACATCACGCTTGAGCGTTTCGTGTTCAGCGTATAGCCTCGGTGCTTCGTCTTTCAGTGTCTGTTCGATCGCCTGGGCCGCATCATCCATCATCTCCGAATTGTGGCCGCGAAGCTGATCGTTCCTGTTGACACATCCGCTGCCGCACATGATCATCGCGGCGACGATAGCGGATACCATCAGGAAGATCAGGAAGTCGACGAATCGCTTCGCAAAGAGCCATTTATCGGAACTCATGTGATGTCCCTACGGATGAGCGATCTGGTTCACCTTCTCCAGTATCTGATCCTGCTTCGCATCCATCCGCTCAAGCTTCTCGTCCAGCTTGGTGCACGTCCGTTCGATGTGGGTGATCTTCACCTCGTTGGCGGTGACGCGGTTGGATATCACTCCCTGGTCGCGGGAGATCGCAAACACCCACGACGCGATCACGCCGACGACTGCGGCGATGATTCCCATTGCTGGAACAACGAACTTCACGCCGTTCGGCCTGCTCTCTACCATGATGTTCTCCTTGCTCTTCTACCCGCACTCTGTATGCACCACTCCTACATGATGATATCACATATGCGCCGCGTATCCCACGCCTCCCTTCGGCATCCCGAGAATCGCATCGGAGATGTCGAACATGTTTCCGTATTTCATCGACATATAGAGCGCGATTGCGCCGGCGTCGATTCCGCCGAGGCTGAGCAGAGAGTCCAGGTTGAAGTTGGATTCCCGCACCGCCGGCGAGAAGTCCTTGAACCACCGGTCTCTAGCTTTGACTAGCTTCTTCTTGTCTTTGACGCCGAGAATCGCGCCGATCTCTTCGAACACCTTCTCCGGGTTGTTCATCATCCGGTCGAAGTCCACGATGATGGTCGAGTGCGGCATCGAATTGACGACCGCCGACGCCGTATAGATCCGCCACATGTACGAC
>Ga0180438_10004835_pt1 | contig 19151 bp, 14 predicted proteins | sample SS_ome_12_FD_132455 | JGI IMG/M metagenome (GOLD analysis project Ga0180438, IMG submission 132455) | Hypersaline lake sediment archaeal communities from the Salton Sea, California, USA - SS_3_D_2 metaG | ecosystem: Environmental > Aquatic > Non-marine Saline and Alkaline > Hypersaline >...
CGCCCCATGGAAAAGAAAAGCACAAAAAAAACCAAGGCAAGGAAGACCTTGATAATGCTGACGCCTCTTTTGGCAGGCGGCCTCACGGGGGCTTGGCCAGTGAGGCGGAAACCTCCATCCTTGGCAATGATTTGGGCGATGGCAAGGGTGCCGTTCAAGAGCCCTTTGCCGAATTGGTTCTGCTTCAAGTAGGGGATCATATACTGGTCGCGGATCTGGCCGGCCAGGCCGTCTGGGATCAGCCCTTCTATGCCATAGCCGGTTTCGATGCGCATCTTACGCTCTTTGATGGTGACAAATAGGAGGACCCCTTTATCCTCTCCCCTTTTCCCGATCCCCCAGGCTTCATATAGGCGGTTTGCGTATTCGTTGTACTCCTCGCCGCCGATGTCCGGCATAGTGACCACGACGATCGGCACCTGTGTCTTCTTAAGAAGTTCTCCCGTAACCTGAACCAACCGCTGTTCATCATCGGCGGAGATAACATTGGCAAAGTCGTTGACGAGGCCCTTCGGCTTTGGGAATTCCTCTGCTCCGAGGGCCAGGGCTGGGACGATGAGAGTCAGAAATAGAAAAATGGTGAGATTTGCAGTATGTTTCATTTGTATAGGCCATCGGTTCATGGGCAATAAGCCTGGCTCCCACAAAACCTTGCCAGGTCGCTTGATATCAACTATATCAGAGAGGATTTGTAAAGGAAAAACCCATAGATGATCTGGCGGTTGCCCCTGTCTTTTCAATGCCACAACGGTTGTGCAAGCTCACCAAGGACTAAGTCTAGACCATGAGACTCGGGATCATAGGCCTTCCAGGATCAGGCAGATCCACGCTCTTCCAGGCCCTTACAGGGAGCAAGCCCGAAGAATGGGGGAAAAAGGCCCCTCTTATCGGTACGGTCCTTGTCCCTGATGAGCGCGTTGACGCCCTGACCAGACTTTTTAAACCCAAGAAAACCGTCTATGCCCATCTGGAGTACATCCTCCCATGGGGGGCCGCGACCCGGACTCACGACAGGAAAGAGAGTGAGGGCCTCTGGAGCGAGGTGCGTCCTTGTGATGCCCTAGTCCATGTGGTGCGCAATTTTGGCTTGCCAGGAGCCGATGCCCCCAACCCTCAGGAGGATCTGCTTAAGCTTGAGAGCGACATGGCCTTTGCTGATCTTATGGTTGCAGAGAAGCGCATTGAACGTATGGACTTAGACAGAAAACGGGGCAAGGAGATGAACGAAGAGGAACGAGGGCTGCTGGAGGCATGCCGAAAGGTCTTGGAGGATGAGAGGCCCCTTCGGGATGATCCTGAACTCGCCGTGGCCCCCCTTCTCAGGGGATATGCCTTTCTTTCGGCAAAACCAGTCCTGATTGTCTATAACAACAAAGACGAAGATGAAGCGTATCCTCCCGGGTATGATTCTCTCAACCTTACCGATGCCCTCGTGGTTCGTGGAAAGCTTGAGACAGAGCTTGCCGAGCTCTCGCCTGAAGAGGCCGCAGAGTTCTTGGAAGCCTATCATGTGAAGGGGTTGGCAGCGGATAGGGTTGTCCGACAGTCCTGCGATCTGATGGGGCTTATCTCATTTTTCACCGTCGTTCATGACGAGGTGCGCTGTTGGATGATTCCAAAGGGGACGACAGCATTTGATGGGGCCGGGGTGATCCACTCTGACATGAAAAAAGGGTTTATTCGTGCCGAGGTCTTGGCCTTTGATGATTTGATCGCCGCAGGGACCTACCAGGAAGCGAAGAAGGAGGCCAAGGTCCACCTTGAGGGGAAGGATTATGTGATGCAAGATGGAGACGTGATCTATTTTCGCTTCAATGTCTAGATGTTGACGAGGCGACTGCGATAAGTTGACAAAGCCCATTTCTGCATTATTTTTATGGGTTAAGGCGATAACCCGCCTGTGACAAATACGGGATAGAAGAAAATATGACCACCAAGCGAGATTATTATGAGGTCCTCGGTGTTAGTCGGGACGCCGATGATGACCAGATCAAGTCCAATTACCGAAAACTGGCCCTGAAATACCATCCAGACCGCAATCCCGGTGACAAGGAAGCTGAAGAAAACTTCAAGGAAGCCGCCGAAGCCTACGAGGTGTTAAGAGACGCCCAGAAAAGGGGGATCTACGACCAGTATGGCCATGAAGGGCTTCAAGGAACCGGATTTTCAGGGTTCAGAGGATTTGAGGACATATTTTCCAGCTTCGGCGACATCTTTGAAGATTTTTTCGGATTCGGCACGGGAAGGCGTCATAGGACCGCGGCACGGCGCGGGGCAGATCTTAGATATGATCTCTCCGTAAGCTTCATGGACGCAGCCTTTGGGGTTGACACGGAAATTGAGATCGAAAAGCTGGAGACCTGTGAGGCTTGCGAGGGTGCGGGATGTGAGCCTGGGACTGCGCCGGAGAACTGTCAACATTGTGGCGGAAGCGGTCAAATCAGTCGCAGTCAGGGGTTCTTCAGCATCCGAACGACCTGTCCCTACTGTCGGGGCGAAGGCCAGAAGATTACACACCCCTGTGAAAAATGCCGTGGGACAGGACAGCTTGAGCGCAAGAAAAAGGTCTCTGTCAAGATGCCAGCCGGCGTTGACACGGGCTCAAGGTTGAGACTTACCGGTGAAGGGGAAAGCGGTATGCGTGGTGGCCCGCCCGGAGACCTCTACATCTATGTCCACGTTGAACCCCATGACTTTTTCAAACGAAACAACAATGATGTGATCTGCCAGATCCCCATCTCTTTTGTTCAAGCGACACTTGGTGACGACATCGATGTGCCTACCCTAAACGGAGATAAGAATCTTCACATCCCCAAGGGAACCCAGGCGGGAGAGGTCTTTCGTTTTAAAGGCGAAGGCATCCCCTCGCTCAGGGGCTACGGCAGAGGGGATCAGATCATTCAGGTGATGGTCAAGACCCCCACAGGGATAAGCAAGAAACAAGAAGCCCTCCTCAAGGAGTTTGCCGCCCTGGAATCAAAGAAGCTTTCCAGCAAGTTGAAGAAAATGTTCAGCAACTGAGATTTCCCCTTTTCCCAACACATTCCCACAGGAATTTTCCCAAACTCTCATTCTCTCCACTCTCAGGCGCCATTATTGACAAGACCCCATAATCGTTATAAATATGTATGGTGCCGGGCATAGTATGATGCCCGCAGTGTGCGGCCGGGTAGTTCATTTGTTTGCAGCATGGAAGAGGACATGAAGACGATTTCAGGCAATATCGTGGATGTCTTGAACTCGGAAATCTATCGGGGGACGTTAAAGATCTCCAAGGGGAGAATAGTGGACATCACACAAGATCATAGTGATTACGACACCTTCATCATACCCGGTCTCATTGACGCCCATGTCCATATCGAAAGCTCCATGCTGACTCCTTCTGAGTTTGCCAGGCTTGCAGTGATTCACGGAACGGTGGCCACGGTTTCTGATTCCCATGAGATTGCCAATGTCCTGGGGATAGACGGTGTCAACTACATGATTGAAGATGGACAGAAGGTACCGTTCAAATTCTACTTCGGTGCACCTTCTTGTGTGCCTGCCACCAGGTTTGAGACGGCAGGCGCGGAGTTGGGGCCAGACGCCGTAAAAGAGCTCTTAAAGAGAGATGAGATAAAGTTCCTGAGTGAAGTGATGAATTACCCCGGCGTCATCTACCAAGATCCTGAAGTGATGGCCAAGATCGCCTTGGCCAAGAAGTACAAGAAGCGCATCGACGGTCACGCCCCTGGTGTCAAAGGCGACATGCTGAGAAAATACGTGAGCGCCAGGATAGAGACCGATCATGAGACGATCGGAAAGGACGAGGCCTTACAGAAGCTAAGACTGGGGATGAAGCTTCATATTCGCGAGGGGTCGGCAGCCAAGAACTTCGATACCTTGAGCTTTGCCATTGATGAGTACAATGACATGTCCATGCTTTGCAGCGATGATAAACACCCTGATGATCTGGTCCTGGGGCAAATCAATGAATTGGTAAAAAGGGCCTTGGCATTGGGTTACGACAAGATGAAGGTCTTGAAATGCGCGTGCGTCAATCCTGTCCACCACTACGGCTTGGACGTGGGTCTCATTCAAAAAGGAGACTGGGCCGACTTTCTGGTCATAGACAATTTTGAGGATTTCAACATCCTGGCTACTTATATCAACGGGGTGAAGGTGGCCGAAAGAGGAAAAACGCTGCTTCCGCGGGTTTCATCAGACGTGGTCAATTACTTCGATGTTGAGAAGAAAGGGACCTCAGACTTCCAGGTTCAAAAGGCCGGAGACATCATACATGTCATAGAGGCCATTGACGGGCAGGTCATGACGGGAAGAAGCCGGCAGACGCCGCGGGTGGAACATGGCTTGGCGGTTTCTGATACAGAAAGAGATATCCTCAAGATCGCCGTGGTGAATCGTTATCAAGACGTGCCGCCTGCCATTGGCTTTGTAAAGAACTTCGGCCTGAAGAAAGGGGCCATTGCTGCATCGGTGGCCCATGATTCTCACAATGTGGTAGCCGTTGGTGTTTCCGATGAAGATATTTGCCGAGTCGTCAATAGCGTGATTGAGAACAAGGGGGGGCTTGCGGTCGTTCACGATCATCTTGTGGAGACCCTTGCCCTGCCCGTTGCCGGGCTCATGTCCAACAAAGGCGGCTTTGAAGTAGCCAAGGCATATGCCCACCTGGATGGGCGTGCAAAAGCACTTGGCTCAACGTTGAAGGCTCCGTTTATGACCCTTTCCTTCATGGCCCTTTTGGTCATCCCCCAACTGAAACTGAGTGACAGGGGGCTCTTTGACGGGGAGGACTTTCAGCTCATTGATCTGTTTGAGAGAGGATGAAATCCGAGGATATTGCCTGTCAGAAAAGGGATGAGAGAGAATCCGAGACGGCTACATCAATGAAACAGCCGTTGCCACTTACACCGGCCTTTCCACTTTCTGGGACTTTTGTGGTAGTGAAACTGAAGACCTCAGACCACACAGAATCCGCCCCATGGTTGTCGTAGAATTTTACCCGCCAGTAATAGGGCTCACCATATGATAACTCTGATTCATGAGGGAGAACAGCAGAGGTAAGATCGGTGCTGGTCGTGTGATCGAATACAATGGCTGAAAAATCGGCTTGGCTGCTAATCTGCCATCTGGTTAGTTCATGCAAGTCGCCTTCCTCGGGATCGGAAAAGGACGCCGTTTCTAACGTGGGCAGTGCTGAGATACCTCTCGAGTCATTTTCAGGCAGGGACAACACGGGCTGATCAGGTGGATTGTTGGTCGAAGACACCTCCGTCGTAAATGAATAGGCCTCTGACCAGTGAGACTTGCCGCCACAGTCATCGTAGAATCTTACTCGCCAGCAATAGGTCTCTCCACCGCGCAACAACAAAAGCGGCAGGGCAAGTTCGGTAAGGTTGGTACTGGTAGTCTCTTCAAATGCAATAGCTGAGAAATCCGGGTCGTTGCTGATTTGCCATGTGGTCACCAAATGGATGTCCCCTTCATCTGGATCAGAAAATCCTCCTGTTGTAAGAATAGTCGTCAGCGGGACATCTGTAGCCCCGTTTGCCGGTAAAGATAGTAAGGGTTGATCGGGAGGGCGGTTGTCTCCCGGCGGTTCCGTGTTTTCATACCTCACGCCAACGGCATCCAGATCAAAGCCGGCACTCTGAATAGTAGGATAGGGATCATAGATCACATCCCCGCTGGTATCAAGGCAGGTTCCGTCTCCCACAATGTCTACAATCCTCACGTGCGTAATCCGGCGGAGATTGACCTTTCCACCCAAAACCTCATCTCTGACCGCCAAATCCTGCAAGTCAAAAGGGGCCCCAGCCCCCTGTTTGTATTTGCCTGCCAGGCCATCAACGTCCGTCGGATCAATGGCGCCATATCTTCCCACAGGTTTTCGCGTAAGAGAGTCATTGTGAAAGCGGATAAAATCGGTTCCGTTTGATGACGCTTCTATGTAGGCCAGCTCCAGATTCGTATCGTTAAAGGAATTTTCAAATACGGCAAAATCCCATCCCTCGCCGTTCCTTATGGGCCAGTCAAAGGTGAGGATGATGGAGCCCCTACGGCCCAGGCTGACGATGTCGTAAGATGTGCCCTCGGCAGGGCCAAGGGCCTCTTCAGGGGTCTGCCAAGTCTCACTTGCTTCTTCTCCTGCAATATATTCGTGCCAACCGGTGGCCCAAGCTATGAAAACAGAATCATCTTTCTCAATAGCCGTAGAACCAGACTCACCAGAAGCCGGTGGATAAGGGCCGGCTATTGCCTGAGACGAAAAGCTCAGCAGCAAAAGGCTTAGCACCGGGGGCAAGATCCTTTTAAAAGCCTTTAGGGGATGCCCCCTTTTTGTCAGAATATCCATTCTATCCCGCCATAGTAATTGCGCGTCGGCATGGTGTAATAACTCTCACCAAAGGCAAGGGTTGAGTAGAGTTCGTTAAAGACATTATTGACGCCGGCAAATAGCTTCAGGTCCTTGTAGGTATATGTCAGCTTTATGACAAAAACCTGATAGGCAGCCAGCTTTTTCAAATCGTCGGATGCTCCCTGGCCCTTGTCATTACCATCATGTCTGGAACCCACCCAAGTTCCCGTGACGGCGAGCAGGAGAGGACCGGTGATCCGCCACTCAATGCCCGTCGAGGCCTTGTATCTGGGGACCAGTGGAATGAAGACATCCGTGGCTTGAAACCGTGCGATCATATAGGTGTAGTTTCCCCAAAGGTAAAGGGCCTCGGTGGGGTAGGCCTTGACATCTAGCTCAACGCCCTGCCGCTTTGTCTTTTCATCAGAGTTCGCGTTGGACTGAGAGGACTCATCAAAGAAGATTTCATCTTCGATCCTTGTGTGAAAAAGCGTTAATGAGGCCTCAGCCACTCCTTTGATCCGGCAGCGCGTTCCTATCTCGACATGCTCGCCCTCTTGAGGCCCCAGGGGCTCATCTTCAGGCGGTCGTGCCAGCTCATCCACGTTGGGGATGCGAAAACTGGTAGCATAACTTGCATAAAGAGAAAGGTCTTCACTGAGAGACCAAAGGAGGCCAATATCATAGGCGTCATTGTGCCAGCTTTCGTCGGTCTTCTCGCCATTGACCCAAGCCGCCACGGAGCCGAAGCTCTCAAGGTCATCAGTGCGATAGGTCCCGTTGTAGGAATTGTATCTGTAGCCCAGATGAACTGACAGGTCCTGGAGCAATGAAAGCCGGTTTGTAAAAAAGAGCCCCAGGCTGTTTACGTCGCTGTTTTTTCTAATCTTTTCCTGCGGCCTTTCGCTTATATAGTCTGTCTGGTAGTAATCCAGCCCAGCTCGGAAGTTGTGTGCCAGCCCTGCTATTTTGTATTCCTTGAGGTACTTGAGATCCAGACTCCTGGTGTCTTCATCGACTTCGTTCATCTGCAAGTCTTTGCTCAATGCCGAATTAAACCCCAAAATGAAGTCGTTATCCCGCAATCGGTAGCAGCCTTTGGCGTCAATGACGCCCCATTTTCCCAGGTCCGTCTCCATGCCACCCGTGACGAGCCTGTCCATTGTCTCTCCAAAGTCATCGGGAGTCCCTGTATCATCTCGCAGCCTCCTGGTTTCCATGTCCTCCATGGCCACGCCTCCAGGAAGTCCGTAACGGTCGTCATGATATGTGGCAGATAAGGACAGCCTAATATAGTCATTCAGATCATAGCCAAATCGGCCAGCCACATCTTTCTTTTCGAGGGACCCGTTGTCCCGATATCCGTCGGAATCGTAGTATGTGCCATGAATGTTGAAGTCCCAGTTTCTTACGCGCCCACGATAAGATGCCCCTTCATCAAAGGTCTCGTAACTGCCGTACGAACTGTAGAGACGGGCTTCGGGCTCCTTCCCTCCTCTTTTGGTAATGATGTTGATGACCCCTCCCACGGCGCCATCACCATAGACTACGGATGCGGCTCCACGGACGAGCTCAATGCGCTCAATTTGATCCAGGGGAACAGAGGCCAAGTCCGGCCCAAGGATGTCTGGTGAATTAAGCCTGAATCCGTCAACCATGACAATGACGTTGCTGACGCTGGTTTCTCCCATTCCTCGCACGTCCACCCCAGCTTGTTTGTCGTTTCCATAGAAGCTTCTGAGATCAACGTTGGCTTCCCTGGCAAGGATGTCGACGACATTGTTGCTAGGTGCTTGCCTGATATCCTCGCTGGTTATCACAGTCACATTCCTTGGGACGTCGCGGATGGGTTCTTCCGCAGGCGTTGATGTAACCACGACCTCTTCAAGTTCAAACCTGGAATAGTCTTGTGCCTCCTTTTCTTGGTTTACCATCTCCGGTTCTTCTGCAAAGACGGACCTTGTATCGAAGGGAAAGAAGGTTGCGAGAAGAAATCCCATTAGTAGCGCCAGTAATAAACTGGTTCGACAGAATGAACCCGCAGTGGGCAAAACGATTTTAGGGGGTTTCACGGGCGCTGCTCTCCAGAAAAATGACAGATGAAAAGACATTGTGACTAGTCCTTACTCTCCCTCCCCCCACTGCTTGCCAAAGGGGCTTGCCTCCACTTTTGAACATGACCAGAATGTCACGTCGCAATTCCGAGTGTCGTGTCTCAGAAACATGTTCTATAAGTCAAAGTGCCGCTTTCGGACTGTTTGGTCCCGTCATGAAAATCTTGGGGCCCATGCGTTGTTTTGCTAAATCATGACAATTCGGACGCACAGCCTCAAACATTACATGGTTTTTGATACTTCACGGAGCCTGGGACTTACTTTCAAGATGTTCAATGTCGGTGCCAAAACTTCGAAGAGCGTTGAATGACATGGAACGGACTGCCCGGACAGGGCACGAGGTGGACTCTCAGTGGGTTCAAGCAAAAAACCCCGGACCGACATCGATCCGGGGATTTCCCTTTTTTATCCTCGAAATCCAACAAGTAGCCCTGGTCCACGAGAGCCACCTCTCATCCCGTTCAGGCAGGTCTTCTGACTCCCCCGCCCTCTTAACGGCCTTCCCATCCTGATCATCAGAACAGTGGCACAAGAATGCTAAGAAGGTTCCCTTTCCCAATGAGAAAAGGGCGGGGTTACAGCGGCGGGTCCGTTCCCGTTTGGCTAGGGATTTCCTCTTAAGCTCAACATGAGCACCTGAACGCCAATTTCTGATTACTGTTCATAGCACGTTGAAGGCCATTTTTCAAGTGGCAATGCGTTACTAATCTGTCAAGAGCGAGGAGCCGCAGCATCCATTCCAGCGTCGCAGAGGGAAGAATATATGAGAAGACGGGCCTGATTCTAGATGGGAGCAGTGCCTTTGCTGTGGACAACGGCATGGTTTCAGGCCGCTGTTAAGCCTTGCCGAGAATTCTCTTGACACATGGGGGAAATGGGCCTTATTGTTCCAATTTTATTGACGTGCTCAGAGGGGATTTAGCGTTGAAGAAGGGCTTTGTCAGAATCAACAGGGACCTGTGCAAGGGATGCGGCCTTTGTATCGAGGCATGTCCCAAGGGATCTATCAAGATAAGCAATGAGCTAAATATCAAGGGGTATCATCCTGCCGAATACACGGAAAGCGAGAAGAGCAGGAAGCGTAAATGTACAGGATGTGCCCTGTGTGCCATTATGTGTCCTGAAGTTGCCATAGAGGTGTTTCGTGGCTAAACAGAAGAAGCGACTCATGCGTGGGAGTCATGTGATCGGAGAGGCGGCCATTGTGGCCGGATGCCGTTTCTATGCGGGCTATCCCATAACACCGCAAAATGAGGTCCCCGAATACATATCCGGACGGTTTGCCAAGATGGAAGACGCCACTTTCATTCAAGCCGAAAGTGAGTTGGCCGCGATCAATATGGTCATGGGGGCCAGCATGGCCGGTGCACGGGCCATGACATCGTCTTCCAGCCCGGGGATTAGTCTGAAGCAAGAAGGGGTCTCTTACATTGCGGGCATGGAATTGCCTGCTGTGATAGTAAACGTCATGCGTGGTGGCCCTGGCCTTGGCAACATCGCCCCAGGCCAACAAGACTATTTCCAGGCCACCAGGGCCGGTGGACACGGGGGGTATCGCACTATTGTCCTGGCCCCTCACTCTGGACAGGAGTTGGTTACCCTTACGATGAAGGCCTTTGATCTGGCTGACCTTTACCGCATGCCGGTAGTCCTCTTGGGAGATGGTCTCATGGGCCAGATGATGGAGCCTGTCGTATTTCCCGATCCCATCGACCCGGCCACACTTCCTCAGAAGGATTGGCGCCTTGATGGCGCAAAAGGCAGGAAGAGCCGCCTGATTGCTTCGTTGAGACTGGACCCGGTCAAGATGGAGCAACACGACTGGAAACTGGCAAGAAAGTACGCTGCCATCTGTGAGCGCGAGACCGAGCATGAGTCCTATCTACTCGACGATGCCGTGCTTGCCGTGGTGGCCTTTGGCACGGCAGCCCGTATCGCAAAAGGGGCTGTCAATCGCCTGCGTGAGGCGGGTTTAAAGGCTGGCCTTTTTCGACCCATCAGCCTGTGGCCTTTTCCTGAGAAGGAACTCAGGGCCTTGACCGGAAGGATCAAGCACGTCCTGGTCTTTGAGATGAATGCCGGTCAAATGGTGGAAGATGTTAAAATCAGCGTGGGGGAGCAGGCTACGGTTCACTTTTACGGCAGGCCGGGGGGCATCATATCTACACCCCGTGAGATAGCAGGTGCCGTCACCAGACTCATGTATCGGCATGGACTCGACGGAAGTATGGTCGAAAGAGGAAGCACCAGCGATTAGCAGGGCCATGGCGCATATATGGCATAAGGTGCAGGGCATAAGGCTTAAAGTGTGTGGCCTTGCGCCGGTTCTAATCTACAGATGAGATAACAGAGAGAACCCACATGGCTAAACAGGTATTTAAGAGACCAGAGGCCCTGAGAGAAAAGGTTTTTCATTACTGTCCCGGATGCGGGCACAGTATTATTCATCGGCTTGTTGCTGAGGTCATTGACGAACTCGGAATTCGCGAAAGGACGGTGGGCGTTCCACCTGCAGGATGTGCCGTCCTGGCCTATGATTACCTTCGCCTCGATATGGGAGAGGCCCCTCACGGACGAGCCGTTGCCGTGGCCACAGGGATAAAGCGTGCCCGTCCTGACCTCGTGGTGTTTACGTATCAGGGCGATGGTGATATCGCCGCCATTGGTACGGCTGAAACCATACATGCGGCCAACCGAGGGGAGCGTTTGACCGTTGTTTTCGTAAACAATGGGTGCTACGGCATGACTGGCGGGCAGATGGCACCCACGACAGTACTAGGGCAGACGACCACGACAACGCCAGGGGGGAGAATCGCCCTTCGGGATGGATATCCCCTGGACCTGAGCCAGATGTTGGCCGTGGCGGCCGGAAGCGTTTACATAGAGAGGACGTCGGTAACGTCACCCAAGAATGTCATCAGGACCAAAAAGGCCCTCAAGAAGGCCTTTCAGGTGCAGATGGACGATTTGGGCTTTGCCCTCGTGGAGGTTTTGTCTCCCTGTCCGACAAACTGGAAGCTTTCATCGGTAGATGCCTGCAAGAGGGTGGAAGAAGAGGTGGTTAAGAACTACCCTCTTAAGGTGATTAAGGACATGACTCAGACTGCAAATTGAATGGGCGAAAAAAGAAAAGACGGACCAAGAAAAAGATTCGTGGGAGATTTCCTTAGACAATGGGTATGACCAGGACCATATTTTCAGGTTTTGGAGGACAAGGGGTCCTCATGATGGGGTATGTCCTCGCTTCAGCAGGCATGGACGAAGAGCAGCACGTGACCTATTTGCCCTCCTACGGCGCCGAAGTCAGGGGGGGAACAGCAAACTGCACCATCACGGTGAGCGATGAGCCCATTGCTTCTCCTGTGGCCTCTTTCCCGGATTTCGCGGTTCTCATGAACACGCCTTCTCTTGTCAGGTTTGAGGGCAGGGTGAAGCCGGGGGGAACGATCTTTCTGAACAAGGACCTCGTAGAGCTAAAGCCGAAAAGGGCTGATGTGGAATTTGTATCCGTACCGGTCAATACGATTGCCAACGAACTGGGCAATCTCCGTGGTGCCAACATGGTGATGATCGGGGCCTTTGCCCAGAAGACAGGACTGGTTTCATTGAAGTCTATCTTGAAAAGTGTGAAAGATATTTTTGCTGCAAAGGGTTCAAAAATACACAAAATGAACACCTTGGCCCTCAAGGAAGGTGCTGCCTTTATAGAGGGGCAACGCAAAGGGGAAGGGCGAAAGGTCAACGTGGGAAGGTGAAACAAGAGGGTAGGTTTGTCATGACGATCAAAGAACTTGTAATGAAAGTCCAAAACAGGACAGGGGAGCTTGCGCGCATTATCGGCCATCTCCACGAAAATGACGTGAAGGTCCACGCCTTCTGGGTAGGGGCTGAAAAGAAAAAGGCGACCCTGCGTCTCATTACGAGTGACCCCGCGGGGGCTGTTTCCGTATTAACCGGCCTTGGTCTTAAGGCGGAAACCGTGGATGTCATCGCCGCCCAGGTTCCGGGTCATCCGGGTGGACTGAACACCATCTTGAGGATCCTCGCATTGGAAAAGATCAATATTTACCACATCTATCCGTGCATCCAAATGCACGATACGGCGCTGATTTTAGAGGTTGACAAGACAGTAGAGGCCGCCAGGGTCTTGAAGGAAAACTGGATCAATCTTTATGACGAGAGGCTGTACAACATGTAGGGGTTAGTGTAGTTCCCCAAGCCTGGCAGGCCGGTACAACATCAAACATTCAAAGGCCGAGACTCCAAGCAGGGGCAAGTCCCGATCGCACATTTTTTGACATGACCTCTTGCCGTAACTGTTCTAACCTGTTGAACTTCCAATCTTGATCATGCCACCGTGGTGCAGGCGTGCAGTTGCCAGCCTGAAAGCAGTACGATATCATGATGTCGAATATGAGGCTTCGAGAGGCATCTGGAATGGCCGGTATTATTTAGTGGGCCCATTCCGCAAATGATAGCCACTGAGACTCTAAGGATTTCTCATGGAGATCCAATCCTACCGCTTTGGTCACATCAAGATCGACGGCAAGGCATACCGAAACGACGTCAAGCTGATTGGTAACAGCGTGGTGCCGGACTGGTGGCGATCACAGGGCCACCATGTGGGGCCAGAAGATGTGAAGGATCTGCTCAGCAGTGATGCCGAGGTCTGCATCTTCGGCACAGGGGCCTACGGTGCCCTTAGAGTATCTGAGTCAGTGATCTCTGCCCTCAAGAGGCGTGGTATCAGCGTCCTGGTGGAAAAAACCGGATCGGCCTGCACCTCCTACAACCGGCTTTCCAGAGAGGGCAAGAAGGTTATCGCAGGCTTTCACCTGAGCTGTTGATTAAGGGATAGTCTTCATCTTGCCGATTGACAGGTCGTGAAGGGGGATGAGTATGTCTGCCATGTCCTTGATCTTCTGGGTGCTGTCATAGGCTTCCCTCACGTCGATGTGTACCCCTGGGGCGATGGCCGGCCCGGAGGCCGGGAAATTCTTGTCGTTGCAACAAAAGCCGGTAATGATAGCCTTCCCCTTTGAGGTGTTCACAGCCACCGATTGCCCGCCAACGGTATGTCCCGGGCTGAAGATCACGTCGATTCCGTCGAGGATGTTGGCATCCCCTTCCACTTCTACCACATCGACTCCATCTAATACGTCCGGGTAATACCTGTGATCAATGGGATGAGGATTCCTGAAGAAATCCATCTCCGCCTTCTGAACGTAGGCCTTGGCGTTGGAGCACTTGTAGTCGTTCTCGCAGTGATCGTTGTGAAGGTGGGTATGAATGATGACATCAATGTCTTCAGGCTTAAGCCCCACGGTGGCAAGGGCATCTTCAAACTCCAGGACCTTGAAACCGTAAGTCTCTCCCACCTCATCGGGCACTACAAACTGCTCGAGCCCCGTGTCCACCAGGATGGTCTTATCCCCCCCTTTTAGGTAGAAGACGTAAATGGGAATCCAGATCCTTTGCCCATAATCCCGAAGGTACGTCATGATGCCCTGATCTGTCTCATTGGCCCCTACTACTAGGGGGTGGATGGTGTATTCTTGCATTGGAACCTCCTCTTCGCTCCGATCTGATTCCGCTGTAACTGTTCACGGGACGGCATGTCCCTTTCCTTCCCCTTATCTAACGCTTCGTCCTTGCAGCGAGTTGCCAGCCCAGCCATACTTCCTTTCCCAGACAGGTTCCCCTCCTTTCACTTTGGTGGCCGGGGCCTTTTCTATTGCCAAGCCACTTGAAAACCAATGGTTTCCGCCAAGCCGTTCCAAACAACTCGGCATTCCTTGAAAGGCTACATCTTTTGTATGGCAATATGCTGGTCACATTGATATTAAATCCAAGGTTTCAGATCAAGAAAAAAAGGGAATAGAAGTACTGGCCGTCTCGAAGGAGTATTCACCTGTGAGGGCCTTTAATGGTGCGACCAATTGCATGGTTCTGACAAGCAATATGTGGAAGTGGCGGTAGCTTTGCCCGTTTCCAAAACCTTCACCTATGAGGTGCCGGAAGCCTTTCGGGCCGTGACGGCGGTGGGCAAGCGGGTGATGGTCCCTTTCAGGGTCCGCCAAGTGACGGGTTACATCCTGGACCTCCTTGACACCACGGACCAGGAAGGGGTGAAGTCCATCTTAGACATCCTGGACGACCAACCCCTCTTTCCGCCCTCCATGATACGGTTTTTTCGTTGGATAGCAGACTACTACCTCTATCCCATTGGAGAAGTTGTTAAGGCGGCGTTGCCTGGCGGGCTTAATATGACCCAAGTAACGAGGCTCCGGATTACTGAACAAGGCAGATCTGCTCTGGTGGATTTCCCCATGAAAAGCCATGATCGGACATTGCTTGAAACCCTTTTGAGTCGAGGGCCTATGGGCCGGTCCAGACTCTCCAGGGCCCTGGACAAGGAAGTGCCTTACACAACCCTTCGTAGCCTGGAAAGGGCAGGCTGGATTATGAGGGAGCGGAAGGTGCAGCGAGGGAGAGTCCGGCCAAAGAAGGAACGATATGTAAGGGCCGTCGCAGAGATTCCCAATGCCGGGTCCCTTTCACCGGCTCGGCGCAAGGTCCTGGGGATCGTTGACGATTTCGGCGAGATCTCCATGAGGGCCCTAAAAGCCGAGGTCCCGTCAGCCGGACGTCTGGTCAACAAGCTGGCTGCCGACGGTTTTCTGGATGTCTTTGAACGGCAGGTGTACCGCGATCCCTTTGGTGAGGCCATTGAACCGGGCTCCAATCCGCCGGTTCTCACGGAGGAGCAGAATAGAGTGGTTGCCACGGTGGTGGAAGGGCTTGACAAGGATTTTCAAGCATATCTGCTTCACGGTATTACCGGAAGTGGTAAGACAGAGGTCTACATGGCGGCTGTGGCGGCAGCCTTGGATAGAGGACACGAGGCACTGGTGCTGGTCCCGGAGATTGCCTTGATATCACAGACGGAACGACTTTTTCGGGCCCGTTTCGGCGATTGTATCGCATTGCTCCATAGTGGGTTGAGCGAAGGTGAGCGTTTTGACCAGTGGATGCGCATCGTGCGCAAGGAGGCCAAGGTGGCTATTGGGGCCCGCTCTGCCGTCTTTTCCCCCTTTGACCGCTTGGGCCTTGTCATCGTAGACGAGGAACACGACGACTCGTATAAATCCGCCTCAGGGGGACTGCGGTACCACGCGCGGGATCTGGCTGTGGTTCGGGCCAAGCAGGTAGGAGCCGTTGCCCTTCTCGGATCAGCAACCCCATCGATGCAGTCATACTACAATGTGCAAGAGAAAAAGTTTCAAGGCCTCCATCTCTGGAAACGGATAGAAGACCAGGTCCTGCCCGAGGTGCGTGTGGTGGACCTTCGCCAGACAGAAGGCCCCCGCCGAACAAAGCCCTTTATGACGCAAGAACTCAAGGACGCCATGGCCGAGACCTTGGGCCGGAGGGAACAGGTTCTTCTTTTTCTAAACCGCCGCGGTTTTGCCAATTGTCCGACCTGCAGTTGCTGCGGGGTCCCTGTGCGGTGCAAGAATTGCGATATAACCATGACACTCCACCAAGAGGCCAATGCCTTCAGGTGCCACTACTGCGGCTACACTTGTGCTCAGACAGTGGGCTGCCAGGTCTGCGGCAGCTCCAAGATCAAACTCCTTGGACTTGGCACAGAAAGGGTGGAGGCCGAGGTCAAGGCCCTCTTTCCCCAAGCCGAAGTGGCTCGAATAGACCGGGACACTACCGCCCGAAAAGGGGCATTGGTGAAGATTCTAAAGGCTCTACGGGAGGGCACCATCGATATCCTTGTGGGGACCCAGATGGTGGCAAAGGGGCATCACTATCCGAAGATCACGCTGGTGGGAATCCTGTGTGCCGACCTTTCCCTGAACTTTCCTGATTTCCGGGCAGGAGAGCGCACCTTTCAGCTCTTGGCCCAAGTGGCAGGCCGTGCAGGCCGGGGGAGACAACAAGGGCGTGTGATACTGCAAACCTTTAATCCTAAGCACTTCTGCATCGTCACGGCGAGTCTTCAGGACTACACGGCCTTTTACGAGAACGAGATCGGCTACCGCAGGGATCTTCAGTATCCTCCCTATTCTCGCCTTGTACAGATTGTTGTAACGGGAAGGGACAGAGATCAGACGGCCCGGTATGCCCAAAGACTGGGAGAAATCTGTCGCGTCCTGCAACGGGAGAATAAGTCCTATGAGAGGGAGGTCCAGCTATTGGGCCCTGTTGCAGCCCCTTTGGCCAGACTGAAAAAACGCTACCGATGGCAGCTTTTGCTGAAGGGACTGAAGGTGGGACCGTTACACGGATTAAGCAGGGCCCTTAAGGCCAGGGCCGAACGGGATATGGGCAAGGGTGGCGTGAATATGATCGTGGATGTCGACCCCGTGGACATGATGTAGGTACATGGATAGTGCATGCCAGGGGACTGTCCAGGCATTGCATTGTCCCCGCCGCCAGTTGTCAACTGGTCGATTCGCAAGTATGATGAAACGGCAAGCAATTGCTTTTGCTCTCTCCGTGCGTATTTGCGCCTGTGGGCTTAAAAAGAGAGGGGCGCACTTGGGATGTTCGGCTAAAAATGCCAAAACTCGGGCTAGCGAGTTCAAGTCCCGATGCTATCGGGGCATTTTTTGACACCGAACAACGCAAGTGCTTTGTTTCCGGAAGACGCTTTACGAAACCGTCAAGTGCGGTTCCCAGAAGATAGGATCGGGACCGATTTTTTGCAGCAAGGGAATACTTCTATGGGAAGCAAAATCGAGACAGTAGACGAAACCCATCATATTTCCGCCCCTGGGGATCCGTCCCGGAAGGAAGTATGGATAATGTTTGATCGAATTGCTCGAAGTTACGATCTTTTGAACCGAGTCCTCTCATTCGGGATGGACATGTGGTGGCGCAGAAAAATGGCAGGTTATCTTCCGTCTGGCCACGACCAGAAAGTCCTGGACCTTGCCACGGCCACGGCAGACCAGCTCCTCTTCCTTTTTGAGAAGAGCGACAGCGTGACGTCAGGGGTTGGAATGGATCTGGCTGAAAAGATGCTCGAGATCGGCCGGAGAAAGATCAAATGCCGCGGTCTTTCCAGGGCTATCAGCCTGAGGGTTGGTGATGCCATGGATATCCCGGCAGATGATCAGGACTTTGATGTGGTGACCATTTCCTTTGGCATACGCAACATGAGCGATGCCGCTAAGGCCCTTCGGGAAATGTATCGTGTGCTTAAACCAAGCGGTAGGGTTCTCGTGCTGGAATTTTCTCTGCCCCACAACCCTTTGATTCGCGCCATGCATCTCTTCTATCTGCGACATGTCTTACCGCAGGTAGGGGCATTCGTATCTGGAGACGCGCGGGCCTATCGGTATTTGAATGAGACCATTGAGACATTCCCCTATGGGGATGCCTTTTGCGACCTTTTAAGGGCTGCTGGGTTTGCGGCCGTTCAGGCTCATCCCCTCACATTTGGAGTGGCCACCATTTATCAAGGGGACAGACCCGCAGGACCCAAGGGCATTGCATACCCAGATTAAGTGATCATTGCCCTGTGGAGATGCTTGTTTGAGAGAACTCCGTAAAGGGGGTCTGTCGACCCTACGTGTCAGTATCCAATCGCTGGAGAATCAACTCTGCGGCCTTTTTCCCAGAAAGAAGCATCCCGCCGAATATGGGACCCATGCGGAAAGATCCGAACGTGGCATTGGCCGCCATTCCTGCGACATAGACACCAGGGAAGGCCTCCCGCGTGTTTTCAAGGGTGGACTGTTCTGCCACCTCCGCCCAAAGGGACTTCTCGCCCACGACTTGGCCCGTTGGTGTCAACAGCTTTGCTCCTGATTTTCTGACTATAAGGTGCATCAATTCAGTGGCATGGCCCGTGGCATCAATCGTGTAGCGGGCCCGGACCGTAAGGGGGTCTACGTGAAGCTGGGCCTTTTCCACGGCTGTCCAGTTCACCACCAGCCCAACCACTCGGACCGATTCCGGACCCTCTGCCTGGCGGATCATCACATCCTCCACGCTCATAAGGTTGAATATCTTTGTGCCTGCCCGGCATGCTTTGGAAGTTAGCGTGCTGGCCGTTTCCACGGCATCAGCAGTATAGTATCCGGTCTCAAAAGGCTCCACAGAAATGCCCACTTCATCGAGGATCTTCTTGCCTTCTTCTTGAACCACGATTTCGTTGAACATCATGCCGCCGCCCCACACGCCGCCTCCGATGCTCAGTTTGCGTTCAAAGAGGGCCACCTTTTTCCCGCTTTTTCCCAAATAGTAGGCTGCTACCAATCCTGACGGCCCGCCCCCCACGATGGCCACGTCCAACTGGAGATGATCAAGCCACTTCTCAGTAAACCGCTGGATGATAGCCTTGGTGATGATCTCTTCGTTTAGCTTCATGATTGCACCTTAAAAGAAGAAGGCCAATTCGCCCAGCAAAATTGGCCGTAAAGGTTCACTAAAAGCATCATTAATCGAACGGGATTATTAGCAACCCACAAAATGCAAGTCAAGGGTTTTGTCTTTTGGCCGATAGTATAGAAAAACGGCTTGACATTTGGCAAAGGCCATGGTCTTTTAGACAAGAATAGGCAATGGGAAAGGAATTGGGTATGCGTTTACTGTCGCTCGCGCTTTTGCTCCTTTTGGGGCTCCTTTTGGGGGGGGGGTGCTTGCGGTAGTGAAAC
>Ga0180438_10004837_pt1 | contig 19149 bp, 18 predicted proteins | sample SS_ome_12_FD_132455 | JGI IMG/M metagenome (GOLD analysis project Ga0180438, IMG submission 132455) | Hypersaline lake sediment archaeal communities from the Salton Sea, California, USA - SS_3_D_2 metaG | ecosystem: Environmental > Aquatic > Non-marine Saline and Alkaline > Hypersaline >...
CCTTGGTTGACTTGATGGGATGGAGCATCCTCTTGCCAGCTTCAACGAATTCACCAGGCTGCTTCTTGGCCCAGCCAGCAAGAGCACCTGGGCGGGAAGCGACCCATCTTCCTGCAGATCGAGCACCACGACCAATGGTGCCCAAGAAGGCGTCCTTTTCCATCCCTTCGAGCTCGTCGAGGAAGGCCTGGAGAGTTCTCTCATTCATCGGCTCACCCAATCCTTGAGCTCCTCCAGTTGCTCTACAAGCTGGCGCCGCCTCAATCGCATGTACTCGTAAGCTACCACGAGCTTGGCCGCTTGGACATCCTCCGTCTTCTCATCGGACATATTGACATTGTCAATACCAAGCTTGAGGCACTCCTCGTACCTACGCTGGATCGGACCAGGGTCTCCGCGCAGAAGAAACGTCTCGACATTGTTGCCCACGTCAGGAGGAACAATGGGGTTGGGCTTGAAGTTGAGCGGGTGCTCATCAGAGAACCTGCCCGTACAGAAGTCGCAGCGTCCGTCGAGGTCATCAGTGTCCACGTTGCCGCAGATCTTGCAGCGGTACATGGGCTGGGACAGCACCTCTTGCGCGAAGTCCAGAGGAGGGGGAAGGTAGAAGACTCCCTCATCAATCGCACACGCCGCGATGTAGCGGGCCACCTCTTCTTCGTAGTCCTCGACTCGAACCTGCTTGATGATGTCCGCGCCAGCCATGAGCTGAGGCACAGTGCAGCGCTGGCAGATATCAAAGCGCGGCATGTTGTTGTTGAGAGCCTGAACGATCTTTTCGAAGATGTTCCATTCCTTCCAGTTGCCCACGGTCAAGACCAGCGTGCGGCATGCTTGGATCTTCTCCCAGTTGTGCGGGCTCACTGAAGTGGCGTTGAACTCTTCGAGGATCTCATCCTTGAGCACGTCATGGTCCCACTCAAACCAGTCGACGCCGAACTTCTCGATGAGGACCATGAGTAGAGCGACAGGATGCGCGTCGTGATAGCTAAAGAACCGGACTATGGGCTCATCCGATGCCGCCACAGCGGGCGGGAGCTTGGTAATGTCCAAGCCCCATTTGACCTGGGCCTCAGACATCAGCTACCGAAGGTGACCTTGAACTTCTTTTTGTCAGAATCCAGCCCAGTGCCGTCGTCGTTTTTCGTCGGCATGAACTCGGAATAGCCCACAGAAGAGAGGTCTACTGCCATACGGGCAAGGATTCTCTTCTGGGGGTCTGGCAACGAGTTGAAGAGCGCCACTGGGTCCTTCTGGAACTCCAGAGCGAAGTACTCAGTGAATGGGCCGTGTAGATGGCCAGCCCCGTTGCGGGCGAGGTTGATTAGCTCTTCCTCAGTCACTCGATCGGCCCCATCCTCCCAAGCTATGGCGGCGGTTTTGATTCCAAAGGTGGAGGCCCATGGGTCTAGGATGACGTGGTCCCATCCCTGATCCAGGCCGTTCATCATGTCGAAGCGCTTGAGGCACTCGGCGTAGACCCTTGGCTGCACGTTGGCACGCTTCTCGAACAAGTCGTCCAGGAACTCGTGCTCTGCGCTTCCTTTTGGGAACGCGGCCTTACGCATCTCACAAGCATGCTTGAGGTGGCCATCGTTGTGGTAACTGAGTGCACCGAGCTCGGCAATGTCTCTGTCGAGCGGGTAACCCATGATGTACGCCTGACGCGCGAGCTTGACTGCATACTGACGACGGATCTCGGGGTCCATGCGAACGCGCTCATCCTGGAAGTACTGCTCAGCTGTCTTGACGCGATCCCAGGTGTCGATAGGGTAGTGGAGCGATCCGTCAGCCAGCTTCACAGCGTAAAGGTTCTCGTCAGTGGGTCGTGTGCTGACAACACGAGGAGTCGGCTTCTTACCGGTGACATCAACGACCTGGGCTTCCTTTTTCTTGTCTCCCTCGTCAATGTACTCATATCCTTTAACGCCCTTGGCGCGCTGCTTCCGAGCGAACTCCAAAGCCTCTTGTTCCTTCTTATTCCGCGTCTTCTCACTACCAAGAAAAAAGTCCTTAATGGCGCCGGCCTTCTTCTCCTTGGCCTTCTTGGCCTCTTCTTCCATCTTGTCGAGGCGAGTGTAATAGTCGTCGAACTCTTCGAGGTGGTCGCGAGCGATCTCTCTGGCCTTCTGGGAATCGTCTGTGTGCTCCATCTCGACCTTCTGACCCATCTCCATCTGCTTCTTGGGGAAGTCGGAGTCGGTCATCTTGTCGGCCTTTCCACCAGGGATCATGTCCTCGGCGACCTTGGTCATCTCTGCTGGCGGCATGATGTTGTGGCGCAGGCAGGCAGCAACCAGGTTGGAGGCCGCTGTCTTCTGCGCCTCCTCCGGAAGTCGGTCGCCGTACTCCATGAAGTAGATGGAGGACATCATGGTGGTGCCCGGGTCCGCACAGGCGTACTTGCGGAAGACGTGGCCCTGGTCGAGCATGATCAGGGCGAACGCCTCATTCGGCAGCTTCTCTTTGGGCCGGACGCTCGCGGTCTTGATTTCATCTGGCAGCCTGTCAGGGGTTGGGAAGAGAGCCTTCAAGGTCTCACCACGATCGTCGTAGTAGTCCAAAATGACTCCAGCATATTTGAACCCACTCATCGAGCTCTCCTTCTTTTTTCCACCGAAGCTATCAGCACCTGCAGTGTATCCCCCCACTGCTCCTCCGAGAAGAGCACCCCCTACCAGAGGGAGCAGTCCTTTACCACCAAGCCCAACATGCTTAGGCAAGGCGGCTGCCACAGCACCGGCACCAACCAGCCCGCCAATGATTCCTCTGGAGATACCTCTACGGTGCTCGCCATTGAGTTCCCCGGCGGCACCACCAGCAGCGCCTCCTAGAAGAGCCAGACCACCGGCTGTCCTACCCACTTGACCTGTCTGGCTCAACAATTTTCTACCATAACGAGTTGTTCTCTTTTGTGCTGCATGGGCAGCCTCATCGGCCATTGGCCCTACTTGTTGTCTGACCTGCTCAATGACGTTCTTGACGATGATATCTGCTTCCTGACCCATCTGCTTGGCCGCTTCGCGACCCGCTTCACGGCCTGCAGTCGAAGAGAACTCAGCAATATGATGTTCCATAGTCTTGGGGGAGGCCTTGTTGACACGACCTAGAAACTCTCGCAAGGATTTGAGGAGTGGTGGAGGCTTCTGGGCAGGGGGAGGAGGACTCTTGAACACTGGTGGGGGACTTTTTGGACCTCGCTTCGCCTGGGCACTATGGAGATCCACGAAGACCTCGCCACCAATTGCTTGTTTCTTCATTTGGGCCCCTTCCAAACACAACGTAGCGGTCTAATTACTCGATGGTCAAGCGAAATTCCCTGAGTTTCGCGGGTACAAGAGAGGTGAACAATAGCTTTGAAACAATCTATCTTTTGAAAGGAGATCAAATGCAACAAACCCAGAAGCGCATTGTGCAGGAGTGCTTCGATGGTCAGTACGAAAGGGACTGCTCACGCTGTCCTGCACACTATTCACGAGGTGGGATCTGCTGCTTTGGTCATCGGTTCGAGTATGACGATGAGCAGTGCCGCTCTTGTGTTCACAATGATGCATGCGAGCCTTTAACTTATCAACTCCAGGAGCAACGAGTGGAACGACCACGCCGCCGTCCCTCTGTATCACGCCGTCGTCTTCCAATATACGGCCAACAGAGCAGCGAAACAAAAGGAAACCTCCTGCAAGAATCTGAGGCCCCAGCTCCAAAGCGAATGGAAGAACCAGAGTCAGAGATCCGCTACCTCCCCCGCAAGAAACCCAAGCATGGGAAGTGGAAGCACTTCTTCAAGGGCATGAGCCTGATGGGAGTGTGGGGTGCTGGTGAAGGATCACTCGAGCTAATGCTTGGGTATCTACGAAGGCGTAGACCGGAGTAGTACATATAGGATATGTGCTACGCATGGAAAAGTTCCATGAGGTCTTGAGGGAGGCCAGGCGGCAGTCTCCCTACCGAACAGCTAGCGATTTTGCTCGCCACGCTGGTCTCAATGAGCGCACGTACCGATGCTACGAGGAGGGGATGAGAGTCCCTTCCTTGGACGTTCTCAATTACATCGTCGAGCGGTCACCTATTCTCCCCAAGATCAAGGAGAAGTTGTACGTGTTGCACCGCTTGGCGCTAGCTGAGAAAAGCGGCGTCGATCTCGACATCTTCAAACAGTCAGTGAATGTGTCAGACCTGGCGGAGAAGATTGGTCGTGAGGTCAAGTATGAACTCCAGCGCTACAACATTACCATCACTCCCAGGATTGAGCGAGTGTGCGCCCGACGCATTGCCATGATCCTGGACGGAGCCTTGAGGAAGGAATGAGCTATACGTTTCCTGTCATTGAACCAGGCCAAGCATACATCAACAATAACTTGGTCCTCCCCAAGACGGGGATCAGACTTGAGCCCTTCAAGGCTGCGCTCACTTTCCAATATGGAGAGATAGAGATCTTTGATGAGGAGGGCCAGCCCCTAGGCACCCGGCCCGACACACTAGAACTGTGGGACGAGACCCGTCACCACATCATAGTGCCGCGCGAGTTTATTGACTCAGCACACTACCATGAGTTTGGGTTCGACTTTGTCGATCACCGCCCACAGAAGTATCCATACGCGGACATTCAGGACAACATCGGGTTGCGTGACGAAGACCAGGTGGCCGCGTTCCGAGCACTGGTAGAGAACAACGGGGGCACTCTCAATCTGAGCTGTGGCAAGGGCAAAACTGTCTTGGCCCTGAAGCTGGCTGGGAAATTCAAAGTGCCCACCATCATCATCGTCAATACCACGGCTCTGCTAGAGCAGTGGAAGCAAGAGGTCTCCAAATTCTTGGACGTTCGTAGCATTGGTGTCGTCCAAGGGGACCAACTTGATTGGGAGCACCCGATAGTCATTGCCATGGTGCAAACTCTCTCGTTCAACCGCGAGCGCTGGCCCATGGATTTTCGTCGGCATTTTGGCCTGATCTTCTACGATGAGGGCCATCACATGAGCGCCCCGGTGTTCGTGCGCAGTGCCGACTTGTTCTTTGGTAGGAGGTATTGCCTTACGGCTACTGCCACCAGAACGGACGGGCTCCAGAAGATCTACCAGCACCACCTGGGTAGAGTGATCCACAAGAACTTGTCCCAGGAGCTGATTCCAGACACGTATTTCTACCGCCTGAAATGGGAGTTTGATGAACGGTACAAGATGCGTGTCGTTGACTCCAACGGTGAGATTAGCATTCCTCGAGTGCGCACTTATTTAGGCGAGCTTGACTGGAGGAACGACCTCATCTACAAGCACGCAGTCCAAGACCTCCGTGAGGGGAGGAGGTTACTCATTCTGAGTCACAGCGTGAAGCACGTGGATCGTCTGGCGGAGCTGTTCAGAAAGAAAGCTTTTGGCTCCGTACCAGGGATCATCACCGGGGACACTCCTCAAGAGGATCGCATGAGGTTACTACACAACAGCAATCCTGTGCTCGGTACGTTCCAGCTTGCGCGAGAGGGCTTGAACAAGCCGTCACTAGACACGCTCTACATCACCACACCTTTCTCCAACCCTAACGACCTACAGCAATCCTGGGGCCGCATTCAGAGAAAAGATCCAAACAAGAAGAAGCCTATAGTCCGAGTGTATGAGGATCTAGCATTTGCTTGCACGGAGAGATCATGTCGCTCACTGCGGGGTCATCTAAACAACATGGGCTACCCCACCCACCTAAAGAGAATCAAAGTGGAGAGCTGAATGAAAGAACTAGATCTGACCCGCTGGGTCATCGTAACATCAAACCATGGAGAGAAGTTCGTTGGGCAAATTCCAGAAGGTGTGAGAAGTAACCACGAATACTTCATACAAGCATCAAACCACCATACTCCTGTTACTTTACACAATGTTAGACTCATGCTCGCACAATATGGGTCGCCTCAAGGAAACTTGGCTGCTGGCATCCAATGCATGGTGGCATTCATTCCCATTGATATGAATGAAGGCCCCGTCGAAGAGCTGCATGTCGTTCCATCGTCGTGGTATTTTCCAGAGACAGTGCCGTCAGTGGTCAACAAATTCAAGCGCTTGCTCTCAGCGGCTGAAGACTCCGAAACAAGGAATCGCGCTCGCCAAGCAGGCATTGCTATGCCGGGGGATTGATGGAACCGTGGACTCCAGAGTGGAAGAACCAGAAGCTCGCCGAGATCTACGACGAGTGGAAGAGCTGCGAGAACTGCCCGCTCCACGAGACGAGAAACAACGTGGTGTTCGGAGCCGGCCACCCTGACGCAGACATCATGATCATAGGGGAGGCTCCTGGGGAGATGGAGGATGAGAAAGGGTGGCCATTCATTGGCGACTCTGGAAAACTCCTTCAATCCATGATCGCGGGAGTGGGTCTGGAGTGGGAAGACTTGTACGTCACCAACATCGTGGCGTGTAGACCTCCCAAGAACCGAGACCCAACAGCAGCTGAGAAGGATGCGTGCATGCCCCGGCTGCACGACATCATCTATGTTGTGGATCCCCTCGTCATCGTGACAGTAGGGAAGTACGCACTCAACGCCCTGGTGCAGGGGCGATCAAGGGGCATCGAGGCAGAGCAGGGGAACCTGTTCAGCAGCCCGAGCCCAGCATTTCGTATCACAGGAGAGAGAAATGGGGCAGAGGTACCTGGGGTCGTCTTCCCAATGAAGGGGAGTGATGGAGTTCATCGTCTGGAATACGATGTCATCCCGGTATTTCACCCATCCTACATCCTGCGTACAGACAGTTTCGACAAGACCGCACAGAAGTTCGCCCCAGGAGGTGTCTTCTACCAAACCATGGAGTCCCTGGAGTCTGTGGTGCTCAAGGTAGAGGAGCTCAAAGAGAAACACGCAAAACTGAGGCGAATATTAGAAAGGATGTAACATGCCAATCCGACCAAAGAAGAAGGCTGGCGTTCCAAAGAAAGTGAGTGCGTTGGCTGCGGCTCAGGAAGCGGTGGCTGCTTACGAGGAAGAAGTTGAGAACCTGCGGGCGATGAAAGCAGAGTTCGAGGAGCAGTTCCCCGAAGCAAATGACTACCTGCAAGACATCATGCGCCAGGAAGATCTGATACAGGACAAGATCAAGATGGCAATCCCTCTCATCAGGGAGGCCAAGCAAGACGTTGGCGATTTCAAATGCCAGCTCAAGCGCTCGTCTCCCAACTACGATCCCGATCAGTTCATGAAACTGGTGTCAGAGATCGAGGAAGGTGGAGACATCATCATAGAGCTGATCGAACAGGGCTACGTCAAGAAGCTCCAATTCGATCCGTCCGTGGCCAACTACTTCGCTCAGCATCCAGAAGCATCAGATCACTTCAGCCCCGCATGGCGTGAGGCTCAAGACCTTACTCCTGCCATCACGCCTCCCAAGATCTAGGAGGAAGGTATGGCAGAGGATCAGTTCGTTGAGTACGTCAGCGAACTCCTCAGTGTGAACCACAAGAGGAGTCTCTACAACGACAATGACAGGACGACGCTCGAACAAGAGCGCCAGGACGAGTTATCAGAGGAGATCATGGCAAAGATAGAAGAGTACATGGGGGATGGCACCGCTCGCGTCACGGTGTCGGCCGACCTCGGCAGTAGCGTGTCGTATCACAGTGCCAAAGCGTTTGTGAGCATCAGTGTGCCCTGCAACAACGACATGGACAGCATCTATGCGGTGCACGAGATACTTCGCCCCCACGTTCAGGGATTGTGCGGAGAAGACCATGAGGCGATGGCAGCCATGCGAGACGGCCTCATCAACCCAACAAGAGCGCCAGCAGAGACCAAGTCTCAGGTCAGACAACCTCCCAAACGCGGGGGCTCCCAAGGTCCGAAGGGACCGGCGAAGCGTGGTGGCAAAACAGTGACCCCCAAGGGAGTGAAGAAACCTAGCTTCCGGAGGTGATCAATGTTCACCCGAGATGGAAACACTTCGTCGTTTGACAGTGTCATTGCAGTAGAAGGCACACTCAAGCGCCCAGATGTGAGTGGAGAGGTGCTCGTTGACTTGGTGATGATGTACGTCAGCAAGTCGACAGGCACCTCCTATGGGAGCTGCAAGGTGACGAAGAGTCTCTTCAGCAAGGAGACTCTTATCCTACTGGAGAATTTCCTGGCGTCTGCCGAGGGAGACTTCTGTAGGATCGCCTTTGGGGAGGGAACGTATGTCACTCCCGAAGGAGCGCTCAAGATCCTGGGGTCCGCAGAAGACCCAACAGGTAAGCTAGAATCACCCAAGTCTCTGGGAGGTACTTAATGAATCTTGAATACCGTGTGCTCTCAGAGATTCTTCGCAGTCGAACACTGCAGGAAGCGCTGAAACACGGTCTCTCCGATGCCCATTTCAAAGATCCAGAGGCTCGTCAGATCTGGAAGCACTTGGTGGATCACTGGAAGCACAGAGCCACTATGAGGACTCTTCCTTCTATCAGATCTGTCCAAGACAAGTGGGCGTCCTTCAGGCTGTCTCCTGTTCCTTTGGAAGAAGAAGCTGAGCTGAAGGCTCTGATTCGGTCTCTCAAGTTAGTGTCATTCGAGACCGATGCCAGGGCGCACGCCAGTTACTTTCAGGAGCTGGTCGATGACTTGGAAGGGGAAGAATTACACTCGGCTATTGTGGAGATGCAATCTCGTTTGACCGAGATCACACAAAAGATGAGGGACAGCCACCCAATGGGTGTCCGTGAAATCATCGAGGAAGCTAAGGAGCATTACGAGTCTGCCCAAGATGGAGAGCTGTTCGGCTTGCCTTGGCCATGGGAATGTCTGACAGAAGACACTCTTGGTAAGAGAGCCGGAGACTTCGTCGTGTTCTATGCCAGAATGAAAATGATGAAAACATGGCTGTTGCTGTATTGCGCGGCCCATGATTTCTTGGAGAACAATGCTCGAGTGCTCATCTGGTCTCGTGAGATGAGCAAAGGAAAGATATGTCTTCGACTCGCATCTCTTTTTGCCAAAGTGGATTACCAGCTCTTCAAAAGAGGTTTGCTTCCTCCTCAAGTTCAGAAGAGAGCATGGCTCAAATTTGAACAGTTAATGGATGAGGGGACTGCAGAATACGACGGTGATGTTCAAAGAAGAAAGATCATACTGTTCTGCGGGCGCGATGCTCCCAAGCAGCTAGAGGAAATCCAAGGACATATCTGGGAAAGTCAGCCGGACGTAGTGTACTTGGACAGCTTCTACCACATAGAAACTGCCAACATGAAAGGCATCCGTCAGAGGTGGCACAAGTTTGCAGTGTTGTCTGAGGACGTGAAGTCCATGGCGGAAGATGAAGCTGTTCCTGTCATAGCGGTGCATCAAGCGAACAGAATAGGAGACAAGACTTTCGGGGATACAATGGTCGACGTCGCTGATACAGATGTCCTAGCTCGTGAAGCCGACCTCGTTGCCCGTATTCTCAAACGCTCAGGAGAAGAGCTTCATGAGGATGATTACGAGACTGCTATCGAGCAGGCTCGTCTAGAAGCAGCCGCTAGAAAGCTTGGAAAACCCAAGCTAGGCCGCCCTAGGATCAAAGTTCCCAAGCTATTGGAGGAGCAGAAAGCTAAGGAGAGATTTCTCAAAGCTGCTGAGGAAGACGAGGACGAGACACCTCGAATGGGTGCAGAACTAGCCATCGTTCTTCCCGGTAACCGTGAAGGCGTGTTGGATGCATTCACCATCCACGCGGTCCCTGGCTACAACTTCGAGTTCATTAGCAAGGACTACACCATTGCTCAGATCGAGGAGTGGATCAAAGAGGACAAGGAGGCCGAGACAAAGAAGGGGGCACCAAGTGGAGGAAGAAAAGCCACAGGCAAGCCCGAGAAACCTGACTTTGGGACCGACACATTCAAGACGTGGAAGAAAGACCGTAACCAGAAACCTCCGAAAGGAAAGTAAGTGTTTGGCCTAGCAGACAGGATTGCTGAAGACCACCTTAACCGAGTTCGGATCAAGTCGGATTACATCTCCGCTGCATGCCCGTTCCACAAAGGTGGAATGGAGCGGCACCCGTCCTTCTGGATCCATCGGGGGACAGGGGCCTGGGGCTGCTTCACTTGCAGTGCCCATGGCAGCAGCATGAAGTACCTCCTACGTGAGCTGGGCCAAAGCAGTCGCAGGATTGAAGCGGAGATTGAGGAAGCTGAGAAGGACGCTGAGAAGACAATCAGAATCGAGCGTGCTAAGAGAAAGAAGAAAGCGCGCGAGGGGTTCTCTGGGGAGTACGTGTTACCGGAGTCCGTGTTGGGGGTGTTTGACTACCTCCCTCTAGACTTGGTGCATGCAGGCTTCCCAGAGGGGTTGCTACATCAGCATGACATCGGGTACGACCAGCGGAATGACCGCATCACGTTTCCGATCCGCGACTACCAAGGGCAACTGGTTGGAATCAGCGGCAGGAGTACGAGACCTGGGGAGGCACCAAAGTATCTCCTCTATAATGGCCGGAGACAGATAAATGGAAAGGAGGTGATGGGGGAGCTTGGAGAATGGTTCCCCGGATACTCAAATGAATCGGTGCGTGATCATCTGTGGAGGATCCAATTCGTGCATGAGGACCTCATTTCAGGACAATGGGACCAGCTCATTGTCGTGGAGGGGTACAAGGCTGCAATGTGGATGGTGAAGCACGGGTGGTACCACACCGTCGCCGTCATGGGCACAAAGATGACAGAGAAACAGGAGCGCATGATCAGGCGCTTCGGAGCTGAAATCTTTGTGTTCACAGACAATAACGCTCCTGGCCAAGAGGCTGCCGACAATTGGTGTCAGAGGTTGGCAGTAAGTTCCTTCCCTGTGTACCGGGTGAGGTACCCGGGCCACTGTAGTGAGTCAGCGCAGCCTGACGATTTGACGGAAGAAGAACTCAAAGAAGTTCTGGAATGCTCTAAAAGAGTAGGAGGACGTTATGTCGATGCGAAGCGCATGGCGCGAAAGCAAGCACGTGGACAAAGACAAAAACCGTGGGAGCGGAAGCCGTAGGTTCGGTGCTCGTGTCTCGTTCGGGCCGCAGCCGATCAAGATTCATCTGGCTCGCCCCGAGGAACTCTACACACATCCAGAGACGGGGGCTGAGTTCCCCTTCTATACGGGTGAGAGGTACTGGGTTCCAAAGGGTGGCCCCAGTCGCAAGGGCTGCTACGTCGAGAACTGGGACGAATGCATCATCAACGCCTACAAGAACCCCGCTCAGTTTGGCCTAAACATCAAGCCGATTGGCTGGATGCAAAAGCTGAATCCCAAGGTCTACTACGGAGTGTCTGGGTGGGTAGAGGAAAACTACCACAACGTCAAGAAGCGGTCGGAGAAGACCGGCAATGAATTCTACGAGAGAGAGCTTTGCACTGGTCGCGGATGCGAGCATTGCAAGGAGGGGTGGCCGAAGGTCTTTGGCAAGAAAGCCTACTTCATCATCGCTCCTACGCATTGGAACGAATCTATCTACTCGGCAAACGAACAGGTGGAGAGTTCCTGCAAATGCGGAGGCTTCGTCTACACCTCGCACTACGAGTGTTCGGAGTGCGGTGAGATGCTCGTGGACATGATGAACTTCTGCTTCAACTGTGAGAGTGAGAACATCGAGCTCGATACGGACGAAGCGAAGGCCGTCTGTGCTGATTGCCAGTCGGAGTGGAGCGTCTATGAGTCCGACAACAAGGAGATCTCAGAAGTTGTCAACAAGGACATGAAGTGCTCGAAGTGTGGGCACAAGGCGCTTCCTCGACCGGTGCTCGTCTGCACTGACTGTGAGAATCCGGATCCGTACGACATCTTTGACTGCCAGATCAAAGTCAAGATGGTTGGTTCCAAGGACGGCAAGTCCAAGGATCTAGTCATCGATGACATCCGCATCCAGGACCCGGACGAGCGTCTGTTCGACGCCAACTTCCAGGGTGATGACCCGGAGTGGAATCAGAAGATTGCTGACGGCATGCGCAATCCCATCAACCTCAACAAGCAGCTCTCTCATCTCACGCAGGATGAGGAAGCTGCACTTTTGGGCGTGGCCAATCCGTTTACATCTGACGGAGAAAGCCGCGGCTTCAAACAGTACAACCGATCCGACTCCGAGCCAGAAGCCGACGAGCAGTATGATGGCGAGGCTGAAGAGGAAGAGGTCGTGCGTCAGCCCCCGAAGGGTCCGTCCATTGCGGCCAGGGGGAACAAGGGCAAGCCGGGCCTTCGTCGTCCGGCAGTTCGTCGCCCAGTAAGGTAGTTCAACAAAGGCGGGTCGAGTTCTCTCGGCCCGCCTTTTCTTTTTGGAGTAAGGATGTCCGTCGAATTTATAGACATCCCTCCACCGGAGTTCGTTGGGGACGACGAGTCGGCGAGAGACTTGCTTCGCCTTTCATTGAGGAAGATTGAAGAAGATCCAGAAGATTTCGTAGGATTCGACACTGAGACCAAGGGTCTCAAGATGCCGATCAAGAAGAAGCCTTTGGACCCGATCAATGACACTGTCACCTACTGGTCTCTATCCTTCAAGGTGGGTGAGATCTATCGTCGATGGTGTATTGCTCAGCAATACTTCCTCTACTTCTCTCCTTTGTTGGAGAGCCCCAAGTTGAACATCGCTGGATGGAACATCAAATACGATGCCCATATCTCGTGGAACTGTGGCATCAACATCTGGAACGCCCGTCGCCCCGTAGACGGGCTAGTACTTGCTATCCTGCTCGACGAAAACCGTCGCAGTCATGGGCTGAAGTCATGTGCTGCTGACTTCTGTGGTTTGAAGATGACCCCCTACACTTCCTTGTTTGATGGCATCCTAGATGCCAGCGGCAAGAAGGCCCGGGAATATGAAACTTCACTGATCGAGCTCGTGGAGCTCGGGCACGAGGACTTGGTATCCAACTACGCCTCATACGATGCCTATGCGCACTTGCGCACAGTGGAGTTCCTGATCGAGAGGCTAGAGGCCACTCCTATTGGTACAGATGGAAACCTTTGGGAGCACTTCCTGTCGATGGAAATGGATTTCACGGAGTTGCTGTGGCGGATGGAGCGTCGCGGCATGTATGTTGACACAGAATATCTCCACAGCCGATTGCCAATAATTGAGGAGAGGCTCAAGAAGTTGGAGAGGGAGATTTGCCGCACTGCAGGCTACCCAATCAACATCAACTCCCCAAAGCAGCTCCAGAGATTCTTCTTCACCAAGGAAGACAAGCACTGTCTAGGACTAGCTCCAGTCAAGATGACTGCTACACAGCAGGCATCCACAGATGAAGAGGTAATGAATCATCTGGTGGAGGCAGGGGTTGAGGTTGCAAAGCTCGTAGTTGATTGCCGCAAGCTATACAAGGTGAAGAGTACTTACATCGATGCTCTCATTGCCATGGCTGAGCATTTTGAAGACGGGCGCATCCACCCAAACTTCAATCAGATGGGAGCCCGCACTGGTCGCCTCTCCACTGAGAATCCAAACTGTGTAGACGGTGAGACTGAGGTCCTCACCAAAAGCGGGTGGGTACGCTTCGACGAACTTCAAACTTGGGATGACGCGCCAAACATGGTGGCATCCTTGGTTGCGCAATGGGAACCAGAGACGGGGAACATTCAGTTCGTACAAGCGGATCTGATCAAGCAGCGCTACAGAGGCAAAATGATCCATGTGAAAAACCAGCACATTGATCTCCTCATGACCCCGAACCATCGTTGCCCTCTCGTCAACCGGAAGACCGGAGAGATGAAAGTGCATGAGGCTCGAGATTACAAGGAGGACAAGAAGCAGCTCCACGCAGGTACTTGGTTCCGTCGCCCTGCCGATGCTCCATTGAACTCGTTGTCGTATTCCAGAATCTCATTCCTTTTGGCCGTACAAGCAGATGGTCACTGGCACGATGGTGGGATCGACTTCAAGTTCAACAAGGAAAGGAAAGCCGAGAGGCTCCTGACCATATTGGAGAACATCGGTGCGGACTTCTCGTACAAGGAAGGTGGCTCTGCAAAGTATCGGTTCAGGGTCAAGGCCGGAGAGTTAGTGAAGTGGGCCAAGAACATTTTGGGTGAGGACAAGATCTTCTACGACTGGATAACCATGCTGTATGGAGACCAGCTCTCGTTCTTTTGTGACGAGATCTTTTTCTGGGATGGTTGCTGGAAGCGAAAATCGATGTACGCCAGCAAGCACAAGCGGAACGCCGACTGGGTGCAGCTGGCTCTCACTCTCTGTGGCAAACGGGCAAAGGTCCGCAAGTACAGAACTCCAGAAGGCAAGGCGGATAGCTGGCAAGTGGATGTTACCAACCGTGACTACAGCCTGACGACCAACGTCGAAAAGACTGAACGTCCGTGGAATGGAAGTGTCTACTGCGTCAGAGTCCCGTCTGGTTTCTTCATCGTGCGCAGGAATGGAAAGGCCTGCATCACTGGAAACAGCCAAAACATGCCCCGTCCTGGGCAAGATGAATGGGGTATCCGACGCGCGTTCACCGCACCTCCTGGAAAGAAGCTGATCGTAGCTGACTACTGCTTAGCAGGTGGCACGTTAATAGATACTCCAAAAGGCGCAGTCCCTATTGAAGAAATCAAAGTAGGGGACCTAGTATATGGATACGATCAAAAGAAAGGGAAGCCAAACGTAGTTAAAGTTAAAAGAAAAAAGTACACTGGAAGAAGGAAAACCTACAAGGTCATCCTAGATAACGACAAATGGGTACGCACTACCCCCGACCACAAATGGATTGACTTAAAAGGGAACCCAATTCTTGCTGAAGATCTGGAGCCAGGGACGCGCTTACTACCTTTAAGGAGGGGAGTAGCCTCATACGATAGAAGGCCAACTCTGTATTCACACAGCAATCGTAGGTACGTCTACGAACACAAGGCTGTAGCTGCTGCGGTGTTTGGCAACCTACCAGAAGGCACCCACGTCCATCACATAGACGAGGACATCAATAACAACGATCCAGAAAACCTACAATTGGTTAGGATGTCTGATCATCTTTCTTACCACAGTCACAAAACCGCGACTCGTCAATGGGCTACTCCAGAAATTAGAAGGAAGATGTCAAAAGGGATCTCTGATTCTGTGAAGCTCAGAGGAGGGCACCGTGGGAGCAATAATCCCAATTACGAGAACTTTTCCGGGGAACAACTAATTTGCGCTTACTGTGGAAAAACTTTTTACCAGCCACCATGTCGTAAGGCTAAGTTTTGCTCTCGTGAATGCTATTTTGACAGCAAAAACCACAAAGTCAAATCAGTAATCAGGGACAATGAAATTCTGCCAACATACGATTTGGAAGTAGAAGGAGACCATATCTTCGCTTTAGAAGCCGGAGTATTTGTACACAACTGCCAAATCGAAATGAGAATCATGGCCGATTTCTCCGGTGACAAGACGATGATCGGTGCCATCATGGAGGGCAAGGACCTCCACTCATTCACCGTCGCGCTCACCACCCCTGGTGTGAGGTACGAGGAGGTGGTGGCGGCTAAGAAGGCTGGCAAAGACGCTGATGACAGGCAGCAGTGGTTGCAGCGCCAACGTCAAGCAAAGAAAGCAGTCGGTTTCGGTATCATTTATGGCGCCGGTCCACCCAAGATCTCAACAGAGATCGACATCTCAGAAGAGGATTGGCACGCCAAGATCGATGAGATGACTCAGAAAACCTTTGAGCGTCGAGTTACTCGACTCATGAAGAACAATCCCCTCTTGACAGAAGACCAGGCGATAGAACAAGTTGGCCGTCACTCAGTGGCAGGAGACAAGATTGCTGAGTACTTCGAAGCGTTCCCAGGGGTGAAGGGGTTCATGGACCAGACACCGGTCATCTGCAGACATCGAATGCACTTCGATGAGGAGAACAACCCTCGGGAATGGGAGTTCTACCCCAGGACTCCAGGTGCCAAGCCCACTACATGGAGTGGGCATTCAAAGCCATTTGGCTACGTGCAAACATTGTGTGGGCGGTATCGAAGGCTGGAGGACATCGACCACAAGAACTATTTCTACCGTTCTGAGGCCGAAAGAATGTCGGTCAATACCCGCATTCAGGGGACGGCTGCAGACATCGCGAAGGCGGCGATGCTTCGGATCGAACACCATCCCGAGCTCCACATGATGGGCGTTTTGATTCTGAACCAGGTTCACGATGAGATCGTCATGGAGGTGCCAGAGGAGAACGCGGAAGCCGCGGCTCCTATCGTCAAGCACTGCATGGAGCATCCATTCGGAGATGGTCCAGAGAACGACGCACTTCGTGTGCCGATTCCCGTAGACCTAAAAATTGTGGACCGTTGGAGTGAGGCAAAATAGAAAGGTCAAGAGTCTATGATTGAGATATTAGAAGAAGCAAAGGTCAGTCTCTCTAGGGACGTTCATCCAAAGTATCCAGATCCCTTCTCTCCAGACTTCAAATCGGAGGATTGGGGAAGACCAGTGGAAATGATCCCCTCCGACATTGTTCGCTGTGATGTTCACTTGTCGTTCTTCTATGACAAGGAACCCAAAGACCGAGAGTTGGTTGACTCCTTCTTGAAATCCTTGAGGGAGATCCTTTCTAGGCAGGCCAAGTGACCCACACTGAGATCATAGCAATGGTAGCGAACGCCGTAGGGTCTACCTACGAGGAGGCCCACGGCTTCGCCCAGACCTTTATTGACATTGTCATTAGCCGACTCGATGCTGGCGACGAGGTCAAGATCAGAGGACTGGGCACCTTCAAGTGGATGGAAGTCAAGAGCAAGAAGATTCCCTTCGGCGTTGACTACGGCCCACATGGGGACGATGAAGGTAGGACCATGTACATCAATCTGCCTCAAGGTAGGAAGCTTCGCTTCATACCCGCGACCAAACTCAGAACAAGGAGGCTATCTATGTCTGATGAAGACGAAGGAATGAACAAGTACGCAGTGGTCACCGAGGACCAAGACGAGAGCAAGACCGCTGGCGTCGAGAAGATCTGCCCCATCTGTGGAGAGACTCTCGACAATGGAGGAGCATGCCCGAAGCATGGAACAGAACCATTCGAGCCCAATGACTAGCGACCCCGAGAGCCCAGCAGTCTACGGGTGCCTAGCGTGTCTGAGGATGTTCTCCACAGACACATTCTTCCTCCATGAGGTGGATGGGTACAACTACTGCATCGGCTGCGGGGCTCCTGGAATCATTTACCTCGGCATCCTCCCTGTGATTGTGGAGGAGGATGGCGAGTATTTCCTCATGGGGGAAGAGACTGGTCTAGTCACCGGCCCCTACAACACACAAGAAGCAGCCCAGGCAGACGTCTGGGCCTGGTTCGAAAGAAGGGATGGACATGGCGAAATCGCTTCGAAGAGTCGGAGGAAAGGCCACCTCCGGCTCGCGGCAGTCGAAGGTATCATCCTCGAAGAAGACCAAGAAGACCCTGCCAAAGAAGGCTGCCAAGAAAGGGCCAAAAGAAAAGAAGACAAAACGCCAAGCCCAGAAGGAACGTCGAGAGAAAAACGACCCCAAGGGTGAGGTATCCTCTGTTGATGCATGGGTCGACAAAATCAACAAGAGTCAGAAGTTCAAAGGCAAGGCCCAGGTCACGATGGCCAGTGAGCTGAGCACGCCCTACTACCTCCGCCGCTCCACCGGAATCCTAGGCTTGGACATTGCCATGGGTGGTGGTTGGCACGCTGGTGGACACATGCAGGTCTACGGAGGGGAGTCAGTAGGCAAGACCTACCTGGTCTTCCAGACCGCTGGAGAGATCCAGAGGAACTACGGAAACAAGGCTGCCATTCTGATCGTGTCCACTGAGATCCGAACAGATAAAAGCTTCGCCCGCAAGGCCGGCTTCCGAGTTGCCTACTCAGAGGATGAGATCCAGCACTACGAGGAGATCCGGGCATCTAGAGGACTTCCTCGGTTCACCGATGAAGAACTTGAGGACCTCACATACCAACCAGGCAAGGTGGTCATTGTTACAGGAGAGACTGGAGAGAAGTCTTTGGACGTCGCTTACGAGGCGCTCGAAGCAGGACTATTCCAGCTCGTCATCATCGAATCCCTTGGGGCTCTCTTGCCTTCTGATGTGCAGGCCGGAGATGTTGGTGACAGGGCCTACGGCGGCTCTTCAGTGATGCTCACCACGTTCATGAACAAGGTCTACCCTCTGTTCATTATGGATAGGATCCACGAAGAGGGGACCGGAAAGAACAAGGTCGTCACCAGGAGCATGCTAGAGACTACGGTCATTGGCATCAATCAGGCTCGCGCCATCATCGGTGGAAGCCCGAAGGGGCCGAAGGAACGAGCAGCCGCAGGGGCATACGCCTGGAAGCACGCACAGCTCGTCAGCCTAGAGCTCAACAAGTCCTCCTCCATCAGAGGAAGTGAGGGTGGACCTACCATCGGGCGCTCTGTCCGGTGGCTCATTTCCAAAGGCAAGGTCGGAACGCATGACGGAAAGTCCGGGTACTATGACTTCTACCACGTACCCACGACCGACCCAGTGCTCTGGTCTGACGTCGAGCTCAATGGCAGCACGTGGGGCATCGACAGGATCACAGAGATGGTGTCCACTGCAGCAAGCCTGGGAGTCATTGAGCAGAATGGCTCATGGTACACCTGGGACTACGAGGGCAAGACCATCAAGGCACAGGGAGCGGACAAAATGGCTGCCGCCCTGGTGGAGGACGAAGAGCTTCAGGCCCTGCTCCGCGAGCAGTGCTTGATCAGGGCTGGCATCCAGGCTCGGTACCGCTGATGCCACCACCATATATCACTCTCTATTGCGGGGAGTGCGGCCATACGGCCAAAGTAAACAGGCTGGTTTGGGCAGTTCGTAGGAATCCTGGACTAGACTATCCATGCGAAGAATGCGGGGCTGATCTGTATAAAGTGGGGTCTCAGGTGAAGCATGGGAAGACAGACAGTCAGAAGCGCTCCAGGGCTCAGGAGAAGCACGCCGCCAAGAGGTTTGGGGGAGGTGTTCAGCCCGGCTCCGGAGCTGGGCGGGCCAAGGGAGATGTCAGAGCCCCATGGCATGCTCGAATCGAATGCAAGCTCACTCGGGCCAAGTCTTTCACCTTGAAGCTCTCCGACCTGGAGAAGATTGAGAAGGAGGCCATCTCCCCAGAGAAACCAATCTTTGAAATCGAGTTCCAGGGAATCACGCCTCACAAGAGGTACGCGGTCATCCCCGGATGGCTACTGGATCACTTCATGAGTCTGGAGGAGGAGTGAAGCAAATCAAAAC
>Ga0180438_10004838_pt1 | contig 19144 bp, 27 predicted proteins | sample SS_ome_12_FD_132455 | JGI IMG/M metagenome (GOLD analysis project Ga0180438, IMG submission 132455) | Hypersaline lake sediment archaeal communities from the Salton Sea, California, USA - SS_3_D_2 metaG | ecosystem: Environmental > Aquatic > Non-marine Saline and Alkaline > Hypersaline >...
GATTTAGCTATTTACAAGATGTCGTTCCGCAAGTCATTGTGCCGTCTAGGGTTGAGCAATAAGTAAAGCCCGCTCCGTCAGTATCCTGTATGGCAAGGCATCCAGGCTGTCCGGTTACACCAATTTCTACCGTTGATGTTGTTGAGCCTGATAAGAATTTAGTTGAGCTTGTGCCTGACGTTATTACAGCATCCGTTTGATCGTGAGTGAAGCTTATCCATTCATCCGTTGCTTGATTGGCAGAGTGAATAAATAAGGTCGGGTTTGTTTGTTGAGCGTGGGCAAAGTCAAAGCTTCTGTCCGTAGCTTCAACTATAAGCAAACTTCTACTATCTGCACTAAGTCCCGCTAAAAGGGCATCAGCAGTCTGAGTAGAGCTGTATCTAAATGCAACATCACCACCACTTCCAAAGAATAAGTCAATATTATCGCCTAACTGAGTATTGTCATTTAATCTTATAGTCCCCGTTCCCACATCTATAATGCCGTTGGTTTTATCATGCGTGAACGAAATCCATTCGTTGGTGCTTGTATTAGCCGAGTGAATAAAAAGAGTAGGGTTAGTCTGCTGAGCGTGGGCAAAGTCAAAAGAAATATCGCTCTTCTCGGTGAAAAGAATTGAGTTGCTATCAGACGACAAGCCCCACACGACAGCGTCATTTGTTTGACCAGTCCTGTAACCTATGACCGAATCTGAACCCGTACCTAAGAATAAACCTACTCCGTCAGTCAAGAGCAGGGTGTTATAAAATAGTACGCCATTATCAAAATAAGCCGTGCTATCTACTTCCAGCTTTCCGGTGACTAACAAGTCTGAACTTGAAGCTAAGGAATGTGAGGTTGAATCCCAGCCTGTTCGGGTGTAGCCTGTTCCACCTGTCTGACCGAGGATGACCGCTCCGTTGCCCTGTGGAGAAATAGTTACATTGCCAGCGGCAGTTGAAGTAATTGTGCCGCCCGAAGTTAATGTAATACCGCCGCTTGTGAATAATTGACCTGTCCGTTGAAAATATGCTACATCACCAGAGCCATTATTTATTGCCAACGGAATTGCCTGTGTATCATCGGTTACAATCTTTAACACCCTTGTTCCCGTTTCCCAATTTGAGCCGTTGGCTTCTAGTGTCAAGACGGTTGCCGTGGAGGTGGCGGTGCGGGGATCGCCAACGATGTAATTTATATTGCCGGACAAGGTATCTGCGCCCCCGTAAGCCGTGAAGTTAGCCGTTGAGGTTGCGGCAGATGAGAGAGTTAAATCACCGGTAGTCGCACCACCAATTACAATCGTACTGGCGTCTAAGTTAGTGAACCAGCCCTTTGCTATTCGTGAGGCAGAGGAACCAAGCTCCCAGGCCGATCCAAGGAAGGTAACATTATTACCCGATCGCTTGAAAAAACGCTGAAAACTTGAGCCTACGCCAAAAGCCGGTGTGGCAATAAGCACGCCGACAAACACGACGGCAAGGGCTGGCACTATAAATTTTTTGTATTTTGCCATACCTGTTTGATTATGTTAGTTATTCTTGCCAGCCAACCTCAACGGAGCAATTTACATTAGTGCTCCCGGTGCGGATTAGCCGGATATTTTTTACAGAACCGTCAATAGTCTTTTTTTCGCCGACATAGATGATCTCTCCGTTTGAGGAAGTCGGATCATGACCGTCTAGCGTGAAACGAATATCGTCCGGCCCTTCGTTTGTTATTACGGCCTGGTTAAGATTGTCCGGAAACGAGTGCGTCTGACTTGCCGCTGTATCAATCAGGCTCTCAAGTAGGGTAGCAGTACCGGTAACGGCTATCTTATGCGCGGCCGCATTTTTTAATTTATACGGAACCATAAGGCCTATTTTTTAGATTTTTTAACTGTTTTCTTTTTTGTAGCTTTCTTTTTCGGCTTTGTATCCTCGCTCTCCTCAATCTCCGGTGCGGCAGTCGTGGTGATCTCTACTTGCTTTAATTTCGGAATGCGACCATACTCGGCCTCCCACTCGGCGCGTGTTTTTACAACGCCGTTGACATTTATTAGTGCTTCTTTATTCATAAATTTTATTTAAGAATGAATTAAAAGGAGGGCGGACTAAGCCGCCCTAATTTTAAATACCAGGTTCATTAGCTGGATTGACTATCACATAACGAACGATATATGCCGCATTACAGGCATTTGACGGATCCGCGTTCAGGGTAGTAATGACGAAGGATCCGTTTGAAGGTGTGACCCTACAAACTACAACATCTCCCGCACCGCCACCGGCAACCGTGGCAAGAATAATGGAGGTATCGCGGCAATAGCGGTTGGTAACAAGAATATCCTCAGTAGTTTTAGCGGCAAGATTAACTGTTGAGCTGATAATCTTACCGGCTGGAGCGTTCTGAGTAATTGCCTGAGAGCTGTCAGTCCCAGCAAGATATTTGAGTTTTAGTGTGCCTTCGGCAATCGCAACGCTACGATTAAATATCTTAGCCATAATTTTATGTCCTTATTGGCAAGGAGAGGGCAAAACCCCCGCTTACCTTAATTTGTTAAATTAACCGGGCCCGGCAGAGGAGCACTAAGGCTCCCCCGCCGAATAAGCCCGCTTCACCAAACTTTAGTTGGTATTAGGTATAAACCACATTTACATCAACAAGTGCGTCAGCACCGTCGGCGAATGTTTTTACACCATACAGCGTCCATGCAATCAGGTTGCCGGAACCAGGAATTAGTTTCGGTTCCTGATTAAATCCGACATTAGGCAAGGCTTGTACGCCAAGCGTGATTGCTTTCTTTTGTCCGAACAAGCAATGGACGGTCTGCTTGCTCCATGGATCAGCTGACTCTGATGTAGCAACGGTTATCTCACCGCCGCCAACATGTTCAATGCCAAGATATGTGGTTCCGTCGGTTGCGACTATTCCCTCAAGTTTCACCTGATCGGCGGCTGAAACAGCAATACCGGTCGCAGTTGTAGTGCCAGGTGCATTCAATAAGGTCACAATGTTATCAATAGTCGTCGCTGTGTCGGTGCCAATATCTACTTCACCGGCGCTTGCAGGAGACGCCTTGAAGGTCAACACCACGCCGTTAATGGTAATTGTGGCGTCAGCGGTTGGATTGTCGGCCGGAGTCCAGCGAGCAGTATAAGTAAGGTTCTGAGACACAAAAATTTCAAAACCGAACCGACTGCCGACATATCCGTTCATGCCGACCTTCTCACCGAAGTCGGTATCTTTACCGCCGAGGTAAAGCTGTAAATTCTCCAAAACCGAAGGAGATATAACAGCAAACCGACCCTGCGGACTCACCCTGTAATTAGTGAGTTTGCGCCCGGCGGCAGTAAAGAGACGATTAACATTTGAAGGATCAACGGTAACGGAAGTACCGGAGCTTCCGCCAAAGTCTGCGTCATCAACATCAGAGGTGGCATTGTCATATTCAGACAACACCTTTGCGTCAATACCACGGTTCAGGTCAAACTGCATATCCTTGGCATATTCACGCCGGGTATTGTAGCTGTTCTGTACTTGATCAATCTTGTCAATAAAGATTGGTACAGCCTTGATCTGATCCACATCAAGATATTCGTTGGTAGCCGTAATATCCTGCATGGTCAAATCCGTGCCCTTGGTATAATCAACAGCTTTGAGCTTATTGCGGTAAGGCTTGTTAATGCGATCGCCGTCTGCGACTGTCTTGTAGTCGGTAACAAATTTCGCGGTCAGCGATTTTTCGCGCATTAACTGCATTTCCTTGGCCCAAAGCTCCCGATTAAGAGCTGTTAAGGAGTTAGCCATAGGGGTTGATTGTTTTGTTAGTTAGCTCAGCAAACAACCCCGTTTAAAAGGGTTATTCGCTCTTTGCCTCCAAATACTTATTAAACTCCTCAAATTCGCTATTGCTGAGTTGTTTAATTTTGTCAGGGTGTTTCTCATAATAGCTCCAATCTCTCCCACCCTGTCCGCCGCGATTTGAAGGTGAGGGCGTAGCCTTAGCATCTTTTTGCTTTTGGCTCTCCTCATTAAGCCAGGACTGAACAAAAGGCTCCTTGGCCGCTTCAAGAACGCTCACACCTTTTTGGTCGGCTAAGCGTTCAACATAGGCCATTTGATCGTCGCTTAGGAATTGACCGGTCTGACGCTCAATCTCCAAGCGGTTTAAACGCCTTTCTGTTTCAGCGCGATTTGGCTTCTTTGAAGCGGGTTCAGTTTCCTTTTTGCCCGGCTTCTCCGGCGGAGTTTGCTTGTTTTTTTCTCGCTCGGCCTCAAGCTCCTTGACTCGGGCCTCTTGCTTTTTGGCCTTTTCGCGCCAGTGCTTTTTCTGCGCAAGGGCGGTATTGATTTTTTTAGATGTGTCCTCATCTAACGAGGCGAGATCGTCGTCGTCAATGTCGTCAACCTCGGGCTCCTCGTCATCATTTGGAGAGGTTTTGTCCTCGTCAGGATTTTCGTTAGGCTCCTGACCGTCCTCAATGTCCTCGTTTTTTTCGGGGTCCATAGAATTGTTTTTAATTTTTAGTTAGGGTTTTTTCCCTAAAATCTTTTGTGAGGGTTTAGTCCCTTATTATCTAAAATCTCTCTTAAGCCCCGGCGTTTCAGCCGTTGACTTATAAGAGTTTAAATTGCCAATAAAACGATCCAGCACCTCTCGCGCACGCTCCCGGGCCAAGGCCTCAATTGCCACAGCCTCGGATCCGGTGTCTTTAGGGAGTGCTGTATCAGCCATTTTTGCGCATTCTAGGTTATATAAATCCTCAACAAGCTCCCATGCTTCACTATCAACAAGATTTTGTAACAATTCTTTTTTTTCGTCGTTTGTCATAATTTGTTATTATGCGGCTGGCATAGGTTTTGCTGGTGCCGGGGCACCGCCCGGCATTCCCCCGGGAGCACCGCTGGGCGCGCCAATCTGCTTCATTATCTGATCCAAGGCGCCCTGTTCCTCGGGTCCGGCCTCTTTTTTCATCTCGGCAAAATCCAGGCTAGAGAAACCGCTTTCGTTTAATAAGTTTTTAAATACTGGATTTTCAAAAATGGCCGGGTTGGCTTGATACGCCTGCATAATTGTTGCCAGGCTCTCAAGTCGTGCCGCCTTATCTATCCTCTCACCGGTTACAATTACCTCAATATCTTTATCCATGTTTTTATAAAAATCCTTTGGTATATCTAAATATACGCTCTCCTTACCTGTAAATTGCTTATCAAGCAATTGCTCGGCCATTTCAATCTCCGCTGTCGTTGGCTCTCGCCCCTCCTCAATCATCATCTTTTTAATGGCTTTCCAAATGCGTTGTTTTTTAAGATACTCGGCGATTTTTTCTACCTGGGCCCGGCCGGTAATCTCCAAGATATGTTTTTTGCTTAAATCTTTTTCAAGCTCAGGCAGTACCCAATCCTCATATATCTCTTGAAGGAAAAGCCCTAAATCCTCGCGGATAAAATCAAACAATTTATTTGCGTTTTGGTTTAATAGACCGCCAAGCCTAAACGGCGTTCCGGACGGGAGCGTCGCCCCAGTCGTTACCTCAAAGCTGTTGGCAAGGCTATTGGCCATTTGTTCAATCTCTTGACTAATCATCTGATCCACACCGGCTCCTCTGAGCTCCGTGGACAAGCGCTGGATTGGTTCACGACTGCGCAATATCTCGCCGTTCATTACATCAGTCAAAATGTTTTTTGCTATTTGGTTATTGCTGGTGTAAAAAATAATCAAGTTCATGAGCTCAAGCGCCTGGATTATGAGATTGCCTTCTTTGTTTTTTAATATCTGCATGTCCGCCAGGTCCTCAATGATACCTACGCCGAGCAACCGCCCCTCCTCTTTATCGTACCGGCACATTTTATAAAGCAAGTCACGATCGTCGTTTTCGTCAAATCTTTTGACCTTAGCCTTATGAAGGGTAATGCCTTTTTTTGTTTCTCCCTCTTGGCTTCCCTTACTTCCTCCTTCAGGCATTACTACAATGTATTGAGCCCACACATAATCCTCACTTTCCTTCTCGCTTCCGGTGATCCAGTGTTGGGGAACTTCGCCATAAAATTCTTTTACTAAAATATATTGCGCATTTCCCTTGGCGTCGTTTGTGGTCTCATTACTGCCGACATAATTTTCTTTGCGGTTCTGCTTAAAGTCGGATATTGCTTTTTCAATTGCCTTAGCGTCCCAAACATCTTTTTTAGCCATGAGCTCGGTCGGCATATAATAGTGATTTTCTATCACCCAGGTATTTTTAATGTCATCAGCCGTCGGATCATTGCGCAGATTTCTAAGGTCAACCAACTCAAAAATCTTTTTGTTTGGTACTCTCTTTGCAATTACTGTTCCCCACTTCGGCAATTTCCGAACTATATCGTTGATAAGTACTCCGAGCTTTCGCTTTCGGGCCCATTCAGCGGCGTCGTAGCGCATAATCCATGCCTTCATTTCGTCCTCAGCTTTTTTTGCCCGTATATTTATATCCTTAGTGTCAAGGTCAAGGTTCTTTGTAGCGTTTTTACAGCGCGGCTTGCCGATCTTAAAGAAGTATTTTTTGCCATATTCGTCCTCGTCGCCGTTCTCATAAATACCACTATAATGACGAGCAATCGTTTTAATGGTGGCGAGCTGATCAAATTCGTAACCGTCAACAATCCTGACGGGTTTATTTTCAAAATCAGTTTCAAAGGCTTCAATCTGCTGATATATATTTTCGTACATATTTTTTATCTAAAATCCCTGCCTATTCCCCGCTCATCATTCGGAGCAGGTTCAAGGGGGTTGATTGGTATATTAAAAGGATTTTTGTGTTCAGGCTTCTCCGGGGCCTCGGCTATTTTGGTTTGATAAGCAAGGGCGTCGGCAAGATCGTCGTGTCCGCCAAGCGGAAATTCTATTAACTCCTCCTCAAGCTCGCCGCATTGGCCGTGTATGTGATAAATTGCCCCGGCTTCGTACCTTGGTAGCAGACCGCGGATCCTGAGAGCTTTGGCTCGGCCTCCATGGGCGAGCTCAGTAATTGGTAAAAAGACATTGCGCTTGCGTTCCTCTTGTTCAATCCAAGGTTTTAATACCTGTAAGTATTTTTCTTTTTCAATTCCTATTCTGTCGTAGTGGTGTTTTTCGTATTCCGTAAATAAAAGGTTTAATAATTGAGCCGAGTTCAGCCTTAAACGACGGGCGGATATATGCCAGTTATTGTCAGCGTCCACCCTATTGTCAACCCAACCGGTAAAATCGTCTGTCTCTTTTTCTGAAAGTGCCGGGTCAATGGTTAAGTACCGGCCATGACGGCGGTGATCTGCCTCTGCTTCGGTGGTCATTTTGAAAAATCTGCTTTTAAACTCCTGATGTTCCTCTGAAAAGGGGTCTTGCTGGTACAAGGCGTTGAATTTGGCCGTACCAATTGTAGTCTTTATTTGGCCCAAACGCTCAAGGCTGTATTGCTCCGGCCAAAGGGCGCTTCCCTTTTTTCTATATTTTTCATTAGTTTCGGCTATCGCCGGAAGGTTTAATATCTCCCACTGATCGCCTTCATTTTTCATATCCTCTAGCAAACGCCCGGCGAGGTCGTCTTTGTGCCAGCGTGTCATGATCAGTACTATCGCACCGTTTGGAGAGAGCCGGGTATATGCGGTGGAGGTGTACCAGTCCCAAACTTCTTTGCGCCTTACCGGGGAGTACGCCTCCTTCCAGTTTTTTAGCGGATCGTCAATTATTAGCAAATTCGCACCTCTGCCGGTAATAGCGCCGCCAACGCCAGCGGCTACATACGCTCCGCCACGATTGGTATTCCACCGGCCAGCGCTTGAGCTATCCTCGGCAACGGTTATATTTTTAAAAACCTTCTTAAATTCTGTTGAATTGAAAATGTTGCGTGTTTTTCTACCAAAATCCATGGCAAGCTCTGCACCATAACTTGCCGCTATAATCTCCTTCTCCGGATTTCGGCCTAAATACCACGCTGGAAACTGCTTGCTTGAGAGTTCGCTTTTCCCAAAACGAGGCGGCATAAATATCATAAGGCGTGTTATATCGCCGCGCTCAATAGCCTCCAGCTTTTCGGCAATCAGCTCATGGTGCCAATTAACCTGATAAGCCTCAAAATTGTATTTCACGCAATCAAGAAGGTGTCGTCTCGCCAGTTCCCTCCTCGCCAGTTCCTTTTTTGCCTCCTTCGCCAGCTCGCTTTTCTCGTTTGGCTTGCTCACGCTGTCCTTCTTGGACGAGTTCGTAGAGTTTGTCATCTGAAAGTTTGCTTACATCATCAGCAAATAGTGGCCCACCTTCATTGTCGGCAACCCTTACCTGTTGCGGTGCTTTACCAAAAACCTGTTCAAGCAAAAACTTCAAAATCGTTGGTTCTATGTAGGCTGTTTTTACTGCGTACGCAATAAGTTTCTCCACCTCCCCCTCCTTCAAATACTCCTTTAGAGTCGCCTTTAGCGTTGGCACCCTTACTTCCTTTTTCTTACGGCCCGCGCCAGGACGCGCCCCTCCGTTATTCCCCTTCTTTATATACCGTGATTTCTTTTTTGGTTTTTCAATTTTTTCAATTTCCGGATTGGATTGATTGTCAATCTGCTCACTCATGATTCTTTTGTTAATTATTAGGGTTTAGTCCCTGATTGATTTTAAGGTTGAGTCCTATTTTTTAGCTAAAATTAGCGTTTTTTTCGGTATGCCTTATTTCGGTGGCTAGCGCTAATTTTGGCGTTCTTTTTTGTTTTGCTGGTACCGACAATGCGGCCTGATGATTTTTCAATAATTTTCCATGGACGCGATCCCCGGCCCTTGCGTACTGTTACTGGCATAATTAAGTTTCAATATGTCTTTTTTCCATTAGCTTGTTTGGATCCTTTTGATATTCGTCTAATACCGCGAGCATGCTCTCCAGTTTTGCAACTGTCTTTTTGGCATTTTGCAATTGATCGTACAATTTTTTGCCTTTTTCGCTTTTTATATCAAGTTTTTCGCGGATATTAGCCTTCTCATTGAACGCCACCATTAAGCGTTGGTTGTATAGATCGGTCAGTATATTGCGTCGGTTTTCGTAAATAATGCGCTGGGCTATTTCCTGGTCGCTAATCATCATATAATCCTCGGGATTAGGGTTTTGTTCCCTCTTGCCGAATTCAATTTCGGCTTTATCTTTATTAAACATAGAATTTTATAATAAAAAAGGACGCTACTTTGAGCGTCCTCCCGCACGGGCGGCATGAAAGGGTTGGCTAACATACCGCTTCAGCGAGAACACGCTCAAAGCGTCCAACCCTTTATTAGATTGTTTAAATTGCTCCGCTCTCACACCGCCCGTAAGCGGTGTTATTGACGACCTCCCTTTAAATTTAAGGAAGTGCCTACAGTAGGCGTGAAAATTGAGCAATCACTCTCCTCACAGACCGCCTCATCAGGCGGTCTGTACCCCAGCCGGGCCAGGGCCTGGGGACTTTTTTATGGCCAATTACATAGCAGAACTTGGTTTTGTTGACCGATAAAACGGTCTGTAAAAAGAGTATTCCCTTATATTTTTATAATAACACGGTCATTTTGAGTTATCCCCAGGGCTGTCATCAAAATAAAGCGCCATTTTTTTTACGAGACTGTCTGCCCGGTCCTTGGTAATAAATCCCCTGAGCTTTAAATTCTCAATATAAAACATACATTGAACCACAACTCGCTCATGAATATCCCGGTCAATACTTGATCTGATCGGCTCTCCGCACCAATCGCACGCCCGGCCATAAAGCTGACCCAGTATAATGTCCGGGTTCTCACTGGGCGCAACAACGACCGGGTTCAACATCTCGCAATTTTGATTACAACAACGCACCCTTATTACTATTCGGTCATCAGTCCTCTCCATGGCTATTGTCTAACTTTTTTTAAAATAATTTGAGGCCTAATCTCCACCTCATATTTGTCCCACAATGAGGGAGTTGAAAGGCCCCACAGCGCCCGGTTTGTGATCCGAGCCATTTTGGCAAAGTCAGCGTCAAAGCTCTCTTGGACCCAGCGCTGGATATGTTCGGCCGCGGCCTGATTACTTAGCGTTTGTTGGTTTTGGTTTTCCATATTTTTATTTGGTTTATTACTTCGGTTAGCCCCCCTAAAATATATATCCCCCCGGCCCGCTCCCAATCAACCTGAAACTCCTTTTGCTTCGGGCTCTGTTTTCCTCTCCCCGCCTTAACCTCAATCTGAAAAACCTGGCCGTCAATAATTGCCGTGATGTCCGGGATCCCCGGTTTTGAACCAAGCCCGGCAGTGTTCGGATAATAAAAACAACCCCCTTGATAATTCAAATAGTCTTTAATCGCGGCCTTCTCTATATTTTCGGGTGTTTTTTTCATGTTAAAATTTTAACTAATTTTTGAACTAGGGCTTCCTCTGCACTCCATAACTCATTGTCGGTAACAAACCGTTGCTTTGCGAGTTCAGCCAAATCGGCAAGCAATAAGTGCATAATCTCATGAACCGCACAATCTCTAATTGATTTTTTTGTTTTAGGCTCAAGATTTGCCCTTACCCAATCCTTGCAAAAATAAATTGTTACCTGATGAGCTTCATGGCTACGCACAATTGAAGCCCGAGACTCCTCATCATCAACGGTCCCATGTACAAAATATATTTTCCAGCTATCTAAAAGCAGTTTTTTCTGCCAGTCCAAACAAACATTTTTAAAATACTCAAAGTCGCTTTTTGTTGTTTTTACGGTAATTGAACTCATAAAAGTTTTTTCAGTTTCTTAGCACAGACCCTGCATAAGCGAATTCTCATATATTTAAACATGATTCCTACTACACGACCCCGTATCTGTTTTCCACACTCAGCGCAAGGATCATTTGGATAAACATTATAACGAGGGAGGTTAAGCTCTCCGCACTTATCTAAACATTTATTCCAACCACGATTAAAATCACGCTCGCTTTGACGTTCGCTCGTTGACATCAATCGTCGTGATTTTATTTTTTTTCTTGGTAATTCCATGTAATTTAATGCTGAATATATCTCTCCTCAGCCCATGATCGGAGGATATTGTTGGCGGTCCGGATCACCTCCTTGGCGTCCTCGCGGAGATATTTGAGCTTGCGCCACTCACAATAAGCGTTGCTAGTCTCTGCAAGAATTTCGGCGTCTGCTTTTGTTTTTCTCTTTTCCCGGCACCGGGCAAGCTCTTTTTTGTATTTATGCTCAGCCCGGACGCACTCGGCGCCCAGAGTTATTACTTCGGCGCTTAATTGTAGGGCATAACTTTCCAACTTTGGATCTACAACATCAGACGGCATATTGCGAATTTTAGCAATTAGGTCCTGGATTGAGGCCTTAGAGCTCATATTTAGTTTATTGGGTTAGTAGTTTTAATTAAAGTCTTAACGACCATTACTAAAAGAAGCAAAGCAAATAAGCCAACGAGCAAGACTAAGGCCGCCCCATAATATGTTAGGCAAATATCTGTTTGCATAAATTCTATGCCACAAGGATTGATAAAACAGTCGGGGCACTTCTTGGTCGTAAGCGAATTGAAAAAGTAGTTTAGTATATTTAATTTCATAGCTTAGTTAAATAATTTTTCAGCGACACTTCGGGAAAAATTTGGCACCACCGGGGCCTGCGGCCGGTCACCTTTCATGGTCCCGGCAATGCAATAGTGAACCTGACGATTGCGGATCTCACGATCCAACACTCCAGCATTTACAAGCTCACGGCATCTGCGCCCAGCATTTGAACTTTTATAGCCCAGTGTCCGCGCCAGGTCCTCAATCTTACTGCCGGGAACCCACCCACCCTGTTCACGGATATAGTGTTGAATTTGATTTTTTAAACTTTCCCCATACATATCACCTAACAACGAATTTTTTTATAAGTCTTACCATTTGCCTCATCTCTTTTTCAAAGTCATCAGTAACCGGAAAATTTCGTACGAAATGTATTTTTTCACCCTTCACCTCAATTGCGGCTTGAGCATAAATTTTCTTTTTATTTTTTTGCATAATTTGGACTATGGCCGGTTATTTTAAAAATGGTGGGGGAGCTTTCCTCGTCCTCGTCAACGCTATGTCGCCGCTCCCCCATAGATTAGCCGGTGTCTGACCGAGCATTTTGCTCAATGAACTTCCGCCTCTTTTTACAGGCTCCACACCTCTCTTGGTCTATATTCCCGTAGAGCTGTTTGCAGACTTCCTCCGGGATCAGACAGTACTCACAGAGATAAAGCCTTCCTCTTGTTCTGCACCCCCAGACCTTCTCGCAGTCCGGACAGAACTTAAAGGTTGCTTCGTTACTCATCTATTGCCTCCTTTTTTGCGCCTTCTTGCGGCGTTGAAAACCCGTGAGACGAAGACGGTTAAAGCGACGCATTTGACGGCTAGGCTCATACTCGTAGAAAATACAGTCCAAGCCATTCGCTCTAACAAAATCTTCGTTGTAGCAGTCGTGAAATCCTTTGCAGTTTGCGCAGTATTTTTGCGGCATTTTGCACCTCCGGCTATAAAAGAACAGTACATTTTAACCTCCTCAAGGAACAAGATGAGGCATGAGAGCAACTCACCTCATTCCTTGTCATACGCAGTTGAGCTTTCGCTCCTAGAAAAGATAAACTTTATTTTCTATCAAATATACGGTGACACTTGGTACAAAGCGGGATCCAATCTTTAGCAACTCTCAGATACTTACCACTTACATTTGCCCAATGAATACTCCATTTACCATTTCTATGGCGGCCAAGCTGACCACAATGACGACATTCCTTGGGCCTGCCCAGACGTCTCCTTATCCATTCATGCAGTGCTAAATACCCAACCTTATTGCCCTTCCACTGATGATTTTTCTCACCTTGTTGCCAAACACCCATTTTCTTTTTGGTTTTAGCACTATGTCTCTTGCCGAACATCGGATTAAGCTTTCCTACCTTTGCGCATTTTCTACACCTTATACTTTCACGCGCAATGACGCGCTGGCAATCTTTACACTTGTTAGTCATGCAATAAATTTAATTCCTCTAAAATTGCGTTAACATTTTTTTCCCACTGTAGATTGTAGGGGTAAACATAGCTCGCATTGTCACCACGGTTCATATCTGAAACCGTCAACCACCGGCCACGGGCCTGCCAGGAAGTAATCAACATATCAATATCAATTAGTGCTTCTTTGTAGCCCGAATATTCACGAAGGTTGTCATCACCACCAACCCCCCAACAATTATATGTCAGTGCACCTGTATCACGATTAAGCGGCTGTTTCTTGCAAAAAGAACTTTCAGCCGCGGCCAAGGCAATAATCAATTGCCAGTGATCTAGGTTCATAATAAAACCAGCATAATCAACCAAAGGCGAACCTTTGCGGTGCAAATAATCTTTTAATGGCTCTGAGGCGCCACCGGTAAATTGATACAATCCCTCCGAATCAGTGCGTTCAACTGTTTTGAGGGTCTCTAATTTGCGAACTAAAAACTCCTTCTCAGCTTCCTGTTCAGGAGTTATTTTTTTTAATTCTAAAATTTCATCAAGCACTACCGCCCCTTTGGTTTTTTGAACCGCCTCAGCCTCAGATTGTGCCGAGATATTATATAAGGCCCAACCGCCTAAAAGGGCAGTAAGTGCTAGAACTGATAAGATTATTAAGTTTTTCCTCCTTTGCATAGTTCCTCCTTTTGTTTTTATTTTTTATAAACGATCATTAACACACTATAATCGGCTAAAATTACTTTAAAATCTGCTACCTTCTCCTCGTTTAAAAAATTTATTAACCTCTCGGAAAGTGAAGCGGTACCGTCGTTATTAATAAAACTTTTTGAATGCCACATATTATTTTTTGGTTATTCTTTTTAAAATGGCTTGATTTTCCTCATACAGCCGACTGCGCCGGGCAACATCATTACCTGAGGTCCGGGTGTTGGCAAAGAATTTTGTATTTGTGTTGCGCCAAGTAGCGCCTAATTTTGATTTTTTTGTCATAATAATTTTGTTTTTTGAATTATTCCCTTTTCCTCAAGGTCTTTTCTTAGTAGATCGAGTGAATTGTTTAATTTTTTTTGTTCGGCCTTACTTACTTTCTTACTTACTTTCTTACTTACTTTCTTACTTACTTCTGCACCCGCTTGCCGGTCAGTTGACGGTCGTGCGGTTGACAAGGCTTCTTTTGGGGGTGCCGGAAAGGTTGAATACTGCATACGATCTGCCCTTAAAACTTGGTGAGCATTCCACTTCTCAAGCTGTATATAATGCTGTCCGTCAACCTCATAAAAAATAAAATGGCTCATCTTTTGCTGTAATTCCTCTAAAGCGTCAAACACTTCCTCAAGTCTCACACGGCCATAAGGAAAAATGATACTTTTAAGCATTGCCGGGTGTGCTTGTAGTCTGCCCTCATCATCAGCTTGAGTGATACAACCGATAAAAAGTAATTGTGCGAGTGGTTTTAGGTAGCCAAATTCCGGATCTTGCCATATATTTGGCTGTAAAGTGCGTTTTCTTGTCGCCATATTTTTCCTCCATGAGTTAGCCTTGCCCTCGGCGTCCCAAGCTCCCATGCGAGCAACGGGTGCTTGTCTGCCGGGGGCCAGGCCAACCCACGGAACGCAGTTGGCCCGACCTTTAAAATATCAAGTGATGTGGCTTTGTTGATTTTCCCTCCAACCTTGTCTATGGTCTCGCTTAATACCCCCCTGCTTTTCAATCTTTTCATCAGTTCGGTTTATCTCTTTTCGCAGTGCGGCGACAATAGTTGAAAGGATCTCACGGCGCCTAAGTAATGTTTGTTTTTTCATACGCCGCCCTCCTTATTTTTTTTGTCCAGCCTTGTCTGTACTCTTTTTCTTTTCAGGTATCTTATCCGGGAACTGTTTCTCAATCTCGGCTGTAACGATTTTTTTAATTTCCTCTAAGCCGTCAAGCAATGTCTGAAGTCCGAGACTTTTGACCTTTTCCCAGCTGACAGTCTTAAATACCGTCTCAATGGCCTCCACCTTCTTTTGTTTATCTGAAGCCCCGGTGGACGGCCAAACCTTCAAAAGCCAGCCCTGAATTTCATCAAGGGCTATATCTTTTTGTTTGATATATTCGTACTTCTCCTCCTCGGTGTGAAAAAGACCGGTGCTGTCAGTTTCCGGTGATCCGGACCACTTATCCGGGCTGTCCAACATCTCATCAACCGCAGGCTCAAAATGCTCAAAGGTGGGATTGGTAAAAGTCTTGCCGTCAATTAGTGTTGAGCGGTCCTTAATAATGGTGGCCTCGCGCCAAACCTTCTTGTCTTTACCCAGGGTTTCCTCAAAACGCTCCATAAGCACGAGCATATCCGGCTCATAGGCAGTCTCACCTTCAACCTTCATTTTTACGCCTGACTTATAAATTTCGCGTTTATTGGTATCGGGATTGATTTCATTTTCGTATTCGTAGCCAGCACGGCCGCACATGATAATGTGATAAGGATCGCCAACAAGCGGATCGGCAAAACCCTCTTTCCACATGGGTTTTAACACTCCCCAGTCCTGGAATTGGAGGCTAGATCTGTTTTTCTTTTTCTTATAAGCCTCCACGGTGTTTTCCCAAACATGAGAGATTGAGTCAATCATCAAAACATCTGAAACACCGTCGTTTCGCAGTTTTCGCATTGTCTCTTGCAGGTCAGCGAGCGTCCGGCTTTCACGAACCAAAAGCTCAATTCCGGCGTCAGCGAATATCTTTTTAAGGAACTTTGCGGCTTTTTCGGTATCAAACATCACAACCGGTTTCTTTGAACCAATCTTTTTGTGAAGTCCGATTGCGACCAGGGCCGCGGTGTAGGTTTTACCCGACCCGGCAAAACCCTCAAAAGCACATTTAAAATATGGCTTTGTGTTTGCGACTGGCATAAAAAAGTCGTCTTTGAAAGGATCGTCTTGTTTTTGATCCTTGGCCACTTCGGCCTGTTTGGCATTGTGAGCAATCTTTTCATCTCGCAATGCGACCTGTTGTTGCTTAGTCATATACTAAGTCTCCTTATGTCCCTTTAAGGCTAAACCCGAAAGGGAGCTTAATAATTGAATTGATAGCCCCTAACATGGCAAGTTTTTGTACCGTCAGGGTTTATCGTTGAATAAAAGGTATTTATCGGCCTTTCCTTTTTCGGCTCTTTGCCGTGTGCCCTTTTGTGGCACCCTTCACATAAAACATCTACATTTTGAATAGTCGCATTTTCATAACTGCGGTGGTGCAGACAAAGATATTTGCGAGCACCACAATTTTTACATCTCACATCAGCGCGAACCCTGGCATAGGCCCAAAGAATGTATAGCGTTAGCTCATTATTCGCGCGAGACTCAGAAGATAACGACATATTTCCTCCAATTAAATTTTTAAAGCTGTGGACAGACCGGGGCCGTGGGGCGACCCAAGAGCTGGGCTCTTTGTCCGGTTTATCCACAGGTCCAAAAATTCAAGACAATCAAAAACCCCACGACTCGTCGTTTTTAAGTCGTGGGGTTTTTTGTGCTAAGTTAAGCGATATTTTAGGAACCTAATGCGTTCCTAAAGCATACATTGTGCGACACACTATATACTTAAATAAATACAGCTCCCTATCACATATATATAGATAAAGTGCTGTAATTTTTATTGCGAAATTAAATAATTAATCGGGTTAACCGGTATTCCGCTTTTACGGACTTCAAAGTGCAGATGGGGTCCGGTTGATAATCCGGCGCCGGGTGTTCCCGGCATTCCCCCGGACAAACCAATTGTTTGGCCGCGTTCAACAAATTGATCAACTGATACATTAATTGATGACAAATGCGCGTAAACGGTTGAAATGCCATTGGCATGGATAATCATGACAAAGTTTCCATACATCCTCCCCTGCTTTGCCCAGACAACATAACCGGGTGCAGCAGATTTAATTGGTGTACCCTGGTAAACCCTTAAATCAATTCCAGAATGTTCAAACAAATGTCTGAACGGATAAGTTGGATCATGGAAGTATGCGGTAATGCCGCGTGACGGACTGGCCGGCCATGAAAGCAGGGTGTCTCCCCCACTGGCAAAGGCCTGATCCATTGCTTCGATCTTTTGACGAATAGTTGCTTCAAGATTTGCCACCTGAGCATCAATGTAAGCGCGTTCCTGGCGAAGTTCTTGCAAAAGGTTTTGATACATTGCCTCTGACGACTGAGTATCGCGCACTAGGATTTCTTTAAAATTAATTTCATCATTAAGATCAGCCTGTTCTATTTCGAGTTGTGTCTTGGTGGCAACCAGCTTTTCCTTTTTTGCTTCACGAAGGTCGAGCTTGGTTTCTAAATCTGTTTTTAAGCCCTGTATCTCGTCAAGTGAAACCTGTAAATCAGACTGAATTTCCTCAAGATGTTTTAGCTGGTCAAAAAATTCTGAAAACGAGTCATTGGCAAGCAAAACTTCGAGATATGAACGATCATCAAGTTTATTAATACTTCGAATTAATTTTGCCAAAGTTTCTTTTTGTAGGGCGATTTTTTCCTCTTTGTTCTCTATTTGTTTTTCCAAGAGCACGAGTTCAATGTTTAATGCGTCAATCTCGGCTTTTACAAGCTGGATATCCAGTTCAGCTTTGGCAATTCGGTTTTCAATTACTGCCATCTGGTCATGGAGGTTATAAACCTCGGCTTGCTTTTGGGCAATTTTATTTTGATAAATAGTGACTTGTTTGTTTAAATTATCCAAAACATCCTTTTTTTCATTAACCTGGTCATTCAGGGCGTCAATTTCTTCGGTATCAGTTGAGGCAACGCTAATTACACTGCTTTCGGCTAAAGCATAGCCAAAGTTTGAGCATATTAAAACAACCATAATAAAAATTATTATGGCGTGGGTAAAATTTGTTTTTATTTTAAGATTCATTATATAAGATTAATTGCGTTCTGTATCCTTTTTAACGATTCCTCCTTGCCAAATATTTCTGCCAGATCAAACGGTGGTGGTGACTTCTCTTCTCCGGACAAGGCCACTCTCATCGGCCACAGCACAGGTCCGTTTTTAAGGCCATTGTCATTAATCCATTTTTTAACTTCTGCTTCAATATTTTGCGCAATAAACTCATTTTCACTAATATTTGAGAGCAGTTCATAAACCCCCTCAAGATTCTGCTTGGCTTCACTTATGTCCATTTCCTTCCATTTAAGCAATTCCACGTTATATTGTACCATTTTTTTAAAGTAAAGTCCAGATTCTTCACTAAAGTCAGCCAAAGTTTGGGCGCGTTCACGCAACAGCAAAACAATTTTGGACAGCCATTCAAACTTTTCCTCTGCCTCATCTTTACTGATTAGTGCCTGCTTTACCAAGTAAGGTATAACCATTTTTGTAAGTTCGCCAATATCAGTTTCACGGATATAATGGTTATTTAACCAATCAAGTTTTTCACGGTTGAAGACGGCTCCAGATTTATTAACGTCTCTAAGTTCAAACAAGTCTGCCAGTTCGCCCATGTTGTATATCTCTTGATCAGATTTTGGATTCCAACCCAAAAGTGCAACAAAATTATTAATGGCTTCGGGTAGGTACCCGGCTTCACGATAATCTTTTACTGCCACATCGCCCTGGCGTTTTGAAAGCTTTGATTTGTCAGGATTTAACAGTAGTGGTAGATGGGCAAATACTGGCGGTTTCCAGCCGAACGCGTCATAAAGCAAAACATGCTTTGGAGTTGAAGGCAGCCACTCCTCTCCCCTGATAACATGAGTAATTTTCATAAGATGATCATCAACCACATTTGCCAGATGATAGGTTGGATAGCCGTCAGACTTTAACAAAACCTGATCATCAATTTCTTTATTTTCAAAATTAATTGTGCCGTGAATCTCATCATCAAATGCAGTTCTCCCCTCTTCCGGCACTTTGAGGCGCACCACGTAAGGTATTTTTGATTCCAACTTATTTTGAATATCTTCTTTTGAAAGATTTTTGCAGGTGCCGTCATAGCGCGGTGCCTGTTTTTTAGCAGACTGCTCATCTCGCATTGTGCGGAGCCGCTCCTCAGTACAAAAGCAGTAATATGCCTTATCCTTGGATATAAGCTCATCCACATAATTTTTATACGTTTCTAGGCGCTCAGACTGCCGATATGGGCCATATTTGCCCTTTTGAGCAGCTTTATCACCAGATAGATAAACACCCTCATCTGGCTCAATTCCAGCCCATTTTAAGCTTTTTAAGATGTCCTGCTCACCGCCTTTCACAGTGC
>Ga0180438_10004839_pt1 | contig 19140 bp, 14 predicted proteins | sample SS_ome_12_FD_132455 | JGI IMG/M metagenome (GOLD analysis project Ga0180438, IMG submission 132455) | Hypersaline lake sediment archaeal communities from the Salton Sea, California, USA - SS_3_D_2 metaG | ecosystem: Environmental > Aquatic > Non-marine Saline and Alkaline > Hypersaline >...
CCCGGGACTCTTTCGGAATTCGTCCACCAGCGGATCAGGCACGCCTCCAAGGGACGTCATTACCCGCCGGCATTGACAATTGGCTTGGTGGCTGCATATCTATTCAATCTTCTTTTCCTGGTAGGCATCTTCTTGCCAAAGATGTGGCTGCCCATGGCTTTCCTTTTCGGCCTGAAGTCTATCAGCGAATTCCTCTTAGTCTTACGAGCGGCCACCGTATTCAGACGACGAGACGTCCTTTCCGTCTTCCCCCTGGCGATGTTTCTGCATATTCCCTATGTGGTGATATTCGGATGGCTGGGACAGGTGGGCAAGTTCCGATGGAAAGAGGATGCCGCCACCTCGAAAGCACTCACCACATCACCAACGGAATGAAGGTTATGCTGACTGTACTGAACGTCGTTCTCATCGCCTCGACGTCACTCTATGTGCTGGGACTGCTGGCTTTTTTTATCGGCCTATTTTTCCCGAATGAGAAGCACCGGGAAAGAGCGTATCGCGTATCCGTCGTCATCTCCGTACGAAACGAGGAAGAGAATATTGCTCGCCTTCTTTCCGACTTAATGGAACAAACCTATCCAAAAGATAAGTTCGAAGTCGTCGTTGTGAATGACCAATCGGAAGACAACACAGTAAAAACGGTTGAAACCTATGCCCAGAAGGCGTCGAACATACGATTGATCAACATCACGAGAACCAAAGAAGGTCTGACGAGCAAGAAGAACGCCATGCACCAGGGCATCGAAAACAGCCGGGGAGAAATCATCCTGACGACCGACGGAGACTGCCGAGTACTTCCCACGTGGATCGAAACGATGGTCTCGTACTTCGAAGCGGACGTGGGTATGGTCGTCGGGTTTTCACAACTGGGTCAACCAAAGGAAAGACAAAACCTGTTTGAACGGCTGCAGGCCGTCGATTTTCTATCGTTGATGTCGGCGGCACAAGGCGCCTTGAATATTCATTGGCCTCTGGCTGCCTCGGGTCAGAACCTGGCCTATCGCCGGGAGGCCTTCGATGAGGTGGGCGGTTTTTTCCGTATCGGTCACCGAGTCTCGGGGGATGACGTCCTGCTGCTCCAACTCATCCATCGAATGACGGATTGGGAAATCCGGTTTGCCCCTTCCATGTCGTGTTTTAACACGTCCGGACCCGAACCGACGGTATCCGATTTCCTGAATCAAAGGAAACGCTGGGCTTCGAATGGAGCCTATCAGTTTATCCTGAACCGGGTCTTCTTTCTCTATGTTGTCATCACGTTTCTTGTCAATCTCTCCATACTGATCGCGCTGCCCATGTCTGCCTTCTCTTCAGTAAGCATGGTGTATCCTCTGGTCTGCCTGTGTGCGAAATGTGTCGTCGAAGGATTGATCTTCGTCAAGGGCTGCCAGGCGTACCGGCGTTTCGATCTTACCAGAGTATTCCCGCTATGGTTTATACTCCAAATACCCTACGTAGTGTTTGTGGGTATTCTCGGCACGTTGGGTGGTTTTACGTGGAAGAAACGGACGCACACAATGGGCGGGGGAAAGGGATAATGGGACGTACATGGCCGTGCATCATACCCAAGCTGATTCAAAGGGGTTTTACACGGCAGCCTTTAAACTCCAGCACGGAAATCAGGCTGACGCGGTTGTGCACGCAACGCTGTCGTCAATGCAGCGTGTACGAACGGTCTACGGAACCGCCCACGATGGGTTGGAGGGATTTTCAAATTCTGGCCGAGAAGTTGAGGACGTACGGCGCCTACATTGGATTTATTTCTGGGGGAGAAGCCACTTTAGTCCCTCATTTGGATAAAATTCTTGTGGAGGCCAAGAAGACCTTTATGCTTTCCACCACGCTGGTCACCGGCCTGTACAACCGTTTCGAAACGATAAAAGAAATCGGCCGTGTGGCCCTGGAACATGATATTCATATCCAGACATCCCTTGATGGTTTGGGTGGGCTGGGCGACGATCTTCGGGGTGTGAAGGATTTTGCGCCCACCGTCCTCAAGCACATGGAATGGCTTGCACAAAATAAAAATGGCTCACACTCCCTGCTCTATGCCAATATCGTCCTCAACGATCGGAACCTGGAGCAAGTGCCTGAACTCATCCGGCGGGCTCGTGACGTCGGGTGGAAAACGACCATCGGCATGTACCATACGCTGACATCGACGACGCGAGAGGACGACGTGCTCCTGCTCAGGCCGGGTAAGAGGCTGGATGCACTCCTGGAATACCTGCACGGGAACCCGGATATTCTGAATCTGAATGCGTACATCGAGGGAATCGGTGATTATGTCTCTGGAAAGCCCGTGGGATTCTGTGCCTTCGTGGATGCCCCTGTCCTGGCTACGCGTACGACCATCATGGAAGACGGAGATGTGCATCTCTGCTGGGGGCCGTCTATCGGGAACGTGTTCAAAGATTCGATGGATGCCATCTTCAGGGGTGTAGAATATCGAGATCGAATCGATGCCTACCGATCCTGCAACGGATGCTGGACAACGTGCTATTCCCAGCGGTACTTGTTGGTGCATCCGCGTTCGGTGAAAGAACTCGCACACAATATCAAAAAAGTGAGAGCGTTGCGAGGATGAGGAGGACGTAAGGAGAACGGATTATACGGAAGCGGTGACACCCAGAATAAACCTGAATCTGATTTTTCTCAATCCGTTATCACATCATATATGTGTTTCATGGAATGAGAGATGAGGGTATGGGTTATAAGGTCGTTCTGACATGCGACCGGACGATGGCCAGTAATTATCACGGGAACACGTTTTTCGGGTTTAGCGCCTGCCTGCCTGCCGGGGTGCTTCCCGATTGGTTTTATTACCCGGTTTTTTGTCCCAGTGGCTCCGTGGACAAAAGAGGTGCAATGCTCCGTTCGAATTACGGTATGCGTAAGATCGAAGCGGCGCTACTTGCTAAGGGATTTCATCGAGAAGATATCATCGTCGCCCATCCTGAGCACCTGGACAAAGTGATCACAGAAAACACAAAAATTTTATCTATCAGTTCCAACGATCCCTTGGGTATGGGTCCGGCTACATCCACGTTTGTACAGCTTTGGGGTGGAGAGGGCCGCATGGCCGTGAAACTGAAAGAGTTGCTCCGGCATCCTGCCGTCCAGACGCATAAACCTATCGTCTTCCTGGGTGGGCCGGGGGCTTGGCAGCTCGCCGTTCATCCTGAAAAACGAAGAGAGTTGGGCGTCGATTGTGTGGTAGTGGGTGAGGGGGAGGTCACGGCACCGAAGCTATTTTCGCAGGTGTTAGACGGTCATGGAAAGCTTGAGGAAGTCGTACAGGGGGAGATGGCCCAGGATGAAGATATTGCCAATATTGTGGGTGGTACGATCTGTGGTATCGTCGAAGCAACGCGGGGATGTGCTCGAAGCTGTGCCTTCTGTGTGCCGTCTCTGAAAAAAGTACGTTCCCGGCCCCTGGAGAATATCATGCATGAAGTGAGGGTGAACGTTGAAGCTGGTAATCGAGGCGTCATCCTGCATGGAGAAGATATCCTGCTTTACCAGTCTGACGGACTCAACGTGAATTCCACTGCCGTTGTCGAGCTCTTCGAAGAGGTATATCACATTCCCGGTGTTCAGTGGGTGTCGGCCAGTCATGCGTCTCTTTCATCGGCCGTAAGCTCACCAAAGACGGTTGAAGATATTTCTCAAACCCTTGAGCTGGGCACGGAGAAGCATCCCACCAAGGCTTTTCAAGTGGGCATCGAGACCGGAAGTCCCGAAATAATCCGAAAGCATATGAAGGGCAAGGCATATCCGTTCACACCCGAGGAATGGCCCCGGGTGGTTGAGGAAGGTTTCAGGCTCTTCCACGAGAATCACATTGTCTGTTGTTCGACTATCATTATAGGCCTTCCCGGCGAGGTTCAGGATGACATCCAGCAGACGATTGACCTCGTTCAATCACTCCGCCCTTATCAGAGCATCATCGTTCCCCTGCTTTTCACACCCATGGAAACGACGCGTCTGGAATATGCAAGACCTTTTCTCAAGGAGCATCTAACTCCCAAGCATTACGAACTCCTAACCGCTTGCTGGGATCACAACCTGGACTGGTTTCCAGCTTTATGGGCGAATTATGGACGGGAGAATAATATCATCATCAAGGCTATCATTAACTCACTTCTAAGGCTGGGTACAGAACCGCTTCGCAGGAAAGTCCATCGAAATGCCAGGAAACACGGTGCAGTTGTTTGAACTGACGTTAAAAGTTTCTGTTGATTCCGACTATTTGAATACGTATATTTTTATATAAATCAATAGAATGGGAAAAACATGACTCGGCTGGATACGATTGAACAAACGTTAATTCGATTCTTCGTACATCCCCTTACAAAGGATGAGACGGTCAATTTTACGGCACATCTCAAGGATGCAAAACAAGTTTTGTTATTGGGTTTTTCAGGGAAAACATTTAAAGCACACCGCAGCATTATCAATGCGTTCACCCTTCTGTTTCCCAAGGCTTCACATACGATACTTATTTCTGATGACGATGGAAAAAGTACGAAAGGGAAAAATGTAAACAAGGAACAAAACGTCTCCATCGTTACGATGGAATTAAAACAACCTCATCTATGGTATTTGATGAGGTCGGAGCTTCTTAAAAGGATGGGTGACGAGTCATACGACGTATTAATGGATTTAAATCCCAGTTTTTCGTCCCTCGGAGCCTATCTCTGCCGAACGCTCCATCCTCCTGTTCGTATCGGATTCATGAAACCCACCGGTCATCGGTTCTATAACGTCGAATACAACGGAGATCCCGGTAGATCGTTTCCTGACCGTCTTGAAGGATTATACCTATTCATCGATAACCTGCTTTGTTCCTCTGCACATAAATAATCGTAATCCCCATTAAAGTATAAAGGCCGGCTAGGCGTGTGCCCAAACTCTGGTGCATAAAAAAACCACTAAGGAATCCTTAGTGGTCTGTATCAATCATCTTTTTATTCGCTCTTAATTATAGATGAAGTGCTCCGGATTTTGGCGCTCCCCATTGTACATTACTTCGTAGTGCAGGTGAGGACCTTGCGCCCTCCCCGTATCACCCACTTCTCCGATGACGTCCCATCGTTTAACGCGCTCGCCTCTCCGAACATGTATCTTTGATAGATGAGCATACCTGGTTTGATATCCGTTTCCATGGTCGATGACGATTTCTTTGCCATAATTTTTATGCGGCGTGTACGTATTCTTTATCTTTAGAATTACCCCGGCGGCCGATGATAGAACCGATGTTCCTATGCGCATCGGGATATCCACACCTTCGTGCATGGCAATCCTATTGGTAAACGGATCGATGCGACGTCCAAAACGACTGGTAATGCGTCCTCCCAAAACAGGACAGATCGATGGAAAGTGATCCGTGGATTGCTGCCTGGCCTTCAGTTTTGCGTTGATTTCGGCCATACTGCTTTTTTCCAGGAGAATAGCTCTTTCGAGCTTATCTAAGTCTAGTTTAACCTCGGTAGCCGTCCTGCTGATTTCATCGGGATAGTAAGCTGCATCAAGGGATTCGTAAAGTGCGGGTCCACCGATACCCACTTGCCGAGTATCGCTGTCAATGGGATCGAGATTTGCTACATTCCTGAGTTCATCTCCCGTGGTTTCCACTTGGGCTAAGCGATGGCTGAGCACGGAAACTCTCTCCTTGATGGTCAGGAGTTCGCTTTGGAGATGTTCCCTGTCGTTTTTAAGCGAGGCGATACGGTAATTGTGGTAAAGATGGGTAAAAGCACCAATGGCCAGTATCGTCAAAGCCACCAGGGCGACAGCAGCGAGTGCGGCAAAAACACAAAATTTTTTCCAGGTTAAGCTGATCTGTTTGATGTGTGTCGAATCCTTCGACAGGTACACCAAACGAAATCTTTCCTCCAGCATCCTCTCTCCCCTCGTTTCGTAGATTACAAAGGTGGGCAGTCTGAGATTAAATTTCCTCACAAATTAATAAAAATAGAATTACAAGTCAAGGAAAAAATGGTCAATTTTAAGAAATTTTAGGAGCAGTGTGGCTTTATAACATTTAGTAAATATTATTATTATATCTGTACTATCCTAAATAACTTCTCAGCATTCGGCTTCGTGATGTATGACGCAGTCGTCGGATAGCCTTTTCCTTAATCTGCCGAACCCTTTCCCGTGTCAGGCTAAATCTCTCGCCGATTTCCTCCAAGGTAAGAGGATGCTCCCTGTCCAGTCCAAAGTAAAGCTTAATTACCTCGGCTTCTCTGGATGAAAGCGTGGTCAGAGCCCTTTTTACCTCGATACGCAGGGATTCGTCCAGGAGAAGATCGTCGGGAGGCGGTTGATGCTCATCCTGTATGACATCCAGCAGCCTGTTGTCATCCCCTTGATTGAAGGGAGCGTCCAGGGAAAGGTGCTTGCCCGATATTTTCAGAGTGTCGGAGACTTCGTAAGGAGTCATTTCGAGTTCTTCGGCAATCTCATTGGCGCTGGGTTCTCGTTCGTATTCTTGTTCGAGATTACTGAACGCTTTACCGATTTTGTTCAACGCACCCACTCTGTTCAGGGGTAACCGGACGACTCTCGATTGCTCTGCTAATGCCTGGAGGATGGACTGGCGAATCCACCAGACGGCATACGAGATGAATTTAAATCCCCGGGTCTCGTCGAAGCGTTTGGCTGCTTTGATCAGTCCCAGGTTGCCTTCATTGATGAGGTCACCCAGAGAAAGTCCCTGGTTTTGGTACTGCTTGGCAACGCTGACGACAAATCGGAGATTTGCTTTGGTCAGCTTTTCGAGGGCTATTTGATCGTTCCTCTTAATTCTACGGGCGAGCTCGATTTCCTCGTCCGGTGTGAGGAGCGAGACCTCTCCGATTTCTTGGAGATAACGATCGAGTGATTGATTTGCTCTTGTTTTAATTCGTCTTGGCATATAATGTACACCCTCTAAATGTCTGAATGCCGTTGTCCCTCATTAAACAGACTATGTTTATACATGCTCAGGATGAATTTGTTCCAAAATATTTCTTGACTTTTATATATTATTGCTTAAATTACAGTGTTATGAAAAATCATCGTATTTTTCTGATTTTTTCTCTCATAACCGGCATGGTTTTTCCTTCGTTGGTACGATCGGAGACACGTGTCGTCGATTTTCATGCCCGTCATGATAATAATCAGGCGGTTCTGGAGTGGGCCACAGAATCAGAAACGTCTCTCGATAAATTCCTCGTTCAGAGAAGCCCAGACACCATCAATTGGACAACGGTCGGTGAAGTAAAACCTGGATCCGGTGATTCTTCTGTGAGAAAGGAATATCGCTTTATCGACGAAACGATATTTAAGAACAACACTGGCAATTTCTACTACCGTCTTGTCATCGTTAATAAAGACGGCCGACAAACCTCGCACGATGTCATCGTATCGATAAGTGGAAGTTCGGGAATCAAGCATACATGGGGCAGTATTAAGGCATTGTTTCGATAAAGGGCCGTCACGAATAGCCAACTCCGATCCACGTTTACTCTCACCTTATTCTATAAGGACGTCAATAAAAACGTCCTTGAATGTAAAAAAATTTTTTTTAAAAATCAAGCATTTTTTTACTGAACGCTCATTTTTTCTGTTTAATCGTGAACCAAAGTTATCCCACATAATTTATTAACACTTATTAAATATTTCTGAAATTCTCATAGGAGACATTCTTATGAAGAGAAAACAATATCTCGGTTATTTTCTGTGCGCTCTTATGGTATTTTTATTTCATATGCCTCAAAAAAGCCAAGCCCAGATTTTCGACTCCATCAAAAACAAAGTCAAAGAGCACAGACTGACCAATGGTATGAAAATTATTGTTCTCGAGCGCAAAGAGGCACCCGTAGCAAGTTTTCACGTGTATTCGGATGTAGGCAGTGCCAATGAGACCTACGGTATTACCGGCATTTCTCACCTGCTGGAGCATATGGCATTCAAGGGTACAAAGACCGTGGGTACACGGGATTACAGCAGCGAGGCGGAACTGCTGGACCGTCTCGATGCGCTTTACGACCGAATATGGCGCCAGAAATCCCAAATTCATCCCGATACGGTTGTGCTTGCTCACATGCAGAGCGAGTTTGAAAGCCTCCGTTCCAAAGCAAAGGAGCTGGTGGTCAACAACGAACTGATCGATTTGTTCATGATGCAGGGTGACCGCGGTATGAATGCCTATACCAGTAACGATGCCACTCAGTACACGAACGCTCTACCTTCCAATCGGCTGGAATTTTGGATGGCGGCCACATCGGATCGTTTTCTGAATCCTGTTTTCAGAGAATTTTACAAGGAAAAAGATGTGGTCATGGAAGAACGACGTTTAGCGCTGGAAACGCGGCCCATAGGAAAGCTGATCGAGGATTTTTTCTCCATGGCGTTTAAGGCGCATCCTTATCACCATTCTGTGGTCGGACACATGTCCGATCTGGAGCGCATGACGCGTCAGGATGTAAAAGCGTATTTTAGGTCGTATTATTCACCCAGTAATCTCGTGGTGGGCATCGTGGGTGACGTGAGAGCCAGCGATGTTTTCCGGCAAGCCGATCTTTACTTTGACCGAATTCCCAGCGGGCCAAGGCCTGAGCCGATTCGCACGATCGAACCCGAGCAGTGGGGTGAGCGCCGCGTTAAGGTTATTGCCAAGTCTCAACCCATCCTGATCGTCGGGTATCACAGACCCAGTGTTCGCCATGAAGATGATTATGTTTTTGATGCTCTGTCGAACATCATCGGTCAGGGACGTTCTTCCTGGCTGTATAAGATACTGGTTAAAGAAAAAAAGATCGCCATCGAGACGGGTTCCTTCAACGGATGGCCGGGTAACAAGTATCCCAACCTTTGTGCTTTTTATGCTGTTCCGGCAAAAGACCATACCTCGGAGGAGTGTTTGGAAGTCATCGATGAGCAGATCGAAAGGTTAAAGACCGAACTCGTTTCTCCTGATGAATTAACCAAGTACAAACGCAACGCCAAGAAAAACTACATCAACTCTCTGAAATCCAACAGCAGCATGGCGGCCATGCTTACCGGCTATGAAGTCCTGATGGGGGATTGGAGAGCCTTGTTCGACGACTTTGATAGAGTAGAGGCCGTGTCGGCAGAGGATATTCAGAGGATTGCACAAACGTATCTGGTCAAGAAAAACCGTACCGTGGGTGAGGTCGTTCCAGAGGATGGAATGTCCGAATGAAGACGTTAGTTCGTCATTGCGGACGGTTTATGCGTTTCGTTCGATAGCCTGGAAAGGAAACAAGAAATGCGTCACAAACATTATTATTTGAAATCGATTTATATCTGTATACTTTTGAGCATCTTGGTATCGGGTGTCTCGTTTTCTCAAAAAAATCCTAAGGATACATTCGATTATCAGCCCCTGAATAAAATCAAGATGCCCAAGATCGAAGAAGTCATCCTGACCAACGGCATGAGACTCTTACTCGTGGAAGATCACGATTTCCCCACCATCGATCTTAGAGCCATGATACGAACCGGTTCTGTTTACGAACCTGTCGACAAGATCGGCTTGGCCTCAATCACCGGTACTGTGATCCGGACAGGTGGGTCCAAAAAATTTCCCGGTGACGATCTCGATACATTACTGGAAACCTTGGGTGCGACGGTCGAGACATCCATCGGCGGGGAGTCGGGGTATGTGTACGTTTCTCTGCTGAAGGAAGACGTGGATCAAGGACTCGATGTAATAGCCGATCTGTTGATGCATCCTGTTTTTCCGGACGATAAGATCGATCTGGCCAAGATCATGAGGAGATCGGCCATTTCCCGTCGAAATGACGATGTCGGTCAGATTACGAATCGCGAATTTACAAAGCTCATCTACGGCGCTGAAAGCCCTTATGCCCGGCATCCCGAATATGTCACCATCGATGCCATTACACGGGACGACATCATCGCCTTTCATCGTCGTTTTTTTCATCCCAATAACGTTATTTTAGCGGCATGGGGAGATTTTTCATCTAAAGACTTAGCAAAGAGAATTGAGGCCGTATTTGCCGCATGGCCAAAAGCGGAGCTCCAAATTCCTCCGAAACCGCGGTTCGATTATACGTACGATTTTTCTGTCAACGCCATAGAAAAACCCGACGTGAACCAGTCCAACATCATGCTGGGTCACATCGGCGGGACGATGGACAGCCCCGACTATGCGGCCCTGGTTGTGATGAACCAAATTCTCTCGTACGACCGTATGTTCAAGAGAATCCGTACCGATGAGGGTCTGGCGTACGATGTATGGGGGAGCTACGGCGCAGGCTACGATCATCCTGGCGTTTTTTCTTGCGGATGTCAAACAAAGTCCGTGTCCACGGTGAAGGCTATCCGAATCATGCTGGAGGAAATTCAAAAGATACGGGAGTCCGAGGTAACGGACGACGAACTGACCCGGGCCAAGGACAGTTATCTCAACGGGTTTGTCTTCAATTTTGATTCCAAGGCCAAGATCGTCAGCCGGCTTATGGCCTACGACTACCACGACTATCCCCGGGACTTCATGGATCGAGTGAAGGAGGGTGTGGAAAAGACGACCGAGGAGGATGTTCGTCGCGTCGCTCAAGAATATTTAAAACCCGATCTCGTACGAATTCTGGTCGTGGGTAAACAGGCCGACTTCGACGAGCCGCTTTCCGTTCTGGGCTCCGTGAATACCATCGATATTACTATCCCTGCTCCCAAAGCGGAGGAGGTCGGGGAAGCCACCCCCGAAGCACGGGCGATGGGTCAGGAATTGCTGACCAAAAGCATCGAGGCATCCGGAGGAGCCGATGTTTTCGAGAACATACGCAACATGAGAGTCCGTATCGCGCTTACCCAAGTCTCGTCCATGGGTGAGATGAGCATGGACGGTGAAATCGTGATGGCGTATCCCGATAAGCTGAGGGCATCCTTGACCACACCCGGAGGCGAGGTGGCTATGGTGCTCAACGGCGATGAGGGGTGGATGGCATCGCCCCAGGGGACGATGCCCCTACCAGAGATGCTCAGGCAAAGCTTAAAACAGAGCATTTTAAGAGATCCAGTCACCATATTTACAAATCACGAAGTACTGCAGGTTCGGTACGCGGGGAAACAAAAACTTGAAGAGAAAGAGACCGAGGATATCATCATCGAATCCGATGGTTACACGTTTCATCTGCTGTTGGATCCTTCGACGTACCTACCGGCTGCATATGTCTATTCCGATATCGGTCAGCAGGGCCCCTCGGAGAAGACTGAAATCCTGTATGATTATCGAACCATCGACGGTGTCTTGGTTCCCATGAGGACCGTCGGTTTGGCTGACGGCAGTAAGGAATCTGAGACCGTGATTAAGGAAGTGAAATTCAACGTAGAGCTCGCTCCCGGTGTGTTCGAGAAAGAATGATAAACCAATGGTTGCCTGATACGGATTCTTGCTGACAGGTTGTTTTCAATTGAGCGCTAACCGTGAGGTGCCGAATTATGTCTTGACATTCTCCGGCACCTTTTATATACTATCATGTGTATAGGATGAAGAATGGCTTATTGATCCCATGATTTGATTCGATTTTACGACGGTACTTTGAACATCAATGATGTTCTGTCGAATGAAGACGCTTCCTGACTGCCAGCGACCGATTTAAGCAGATTCGCACGAAGATTAAATTATGCATCGTAAATAAAAAAGGAAATTTCCATGACGCTTGTTCCCTGCCGTGAATGTCAGAAGGGTGTCAGCGATGAGGCCCGAGCCTGCCCCGTATGCGGAGCGCCATTCCCAGCCCGAGAGCGATGGATGGGAACGGGGTACGAATGGAAGTCTAAAACGACGTTTTACGGTTACCCTCTTATACACATCGCATTTGGCCGGGATGCTCAGGGTAAGCAACGGGTGGCCAAAGGTGTAATAGCCATCGGTCAATTTGGCATCGGTGTCATCACCGTAGCCCAACTGGGTATCGGTTTCTTGTTTGGTTTTGGGCAATTCATTTTTGGCCTGACGGCCATCGCCCAGTTTGCAATCACAGCACTCTTCGGGCTTGGACAAGTGGCCATGGGTTATGTAGCCGTCGGTCAGGTAGTGGTGGCTTATTATGGGCTGGCGCAGGCGGGAGCGGCCGAGTTTCTCTGGAGCAGTACGAGAAAAGATCCTGAAGCCGCCGCGTTCTTCCGCATGCTCCTGGAGAAAATAGGTCTTTCTGCAGGGCATTACTTCAACAGGTGAGTTCTTCGGCAACATCATGAACTCATTTTCGAATAAAAAAGTAGGACTCCATGTCGAGATTACTACTCGTCTCCAATAGACTGCCCATCACCATCGAAAAGCGAAAGCATGGTTTGAATTATCGTCAGAGTGTGGGTGGGGTCGCCACGGGGCTCAAATCGGTCTGTGAAGACTACAACGGGCTATGGATCGGTTGGTGTGGTCTGTCTTCCAATGCCCTGGATGTAAAACAGAAGAAAGATGTCGAGTCGAACCTAGCCAACGATTATTCCTGTATCCCCACCTTCTTATCGAAAAATGATATACGCTTGTTTTATTCTTACTTCTGCAATCGGACACTCTGGCCACTTTTTCATTATTTTGTGGATTATGCGTCTTACGATGGAGAATCGTGGGAATCGTACAAACGCGTCAATCGCCTCTTTTTTAATGCGGTGATGAAAGTTGCTGAAAAAGACGACATAATCTGGATTCATGATTATCATTTAATGCTTCTTCCAAGGCTGATTAAAGAGCGACTGCCGCAAGCAAAGATAGGATTTTTCCTGCACATCCCTTTCCCCTCGTATGAGCTGTTTCGTCTGTTGCCCTGGAGAAAGGAAATACTGCAGGGCGTACTGGGAGCCGATCTTATCGGATTTCATACGTACGACTATGTACGTCATTTCATGAGCAGTGTAAGGCGACTCTTGGGCTACGAACATGCCTTCGGACGGCTCACCGTGGATCATCGACTGGTGAAGGTGGATGCGTTTCCCATGGGTATCGATTATGATCGGTTCGCGGGTGCCGAGGTCGATGATGACTGGCCGGGGGAAATGCCGAGGCTTTACGGCGACAATGATGATGGATGTAAAATCATTCTTTCCGTAGACCGGTTGGATTATACCAAGGGCATTCCTCAGCGCCTGGAGGCTTATGACTTTTTCCTGGAAAAATATCCCGAATACCGGAAAAAAGTCACCCTTGTTCTCGTCGCAGTACCTTCCCGCATGGGAGTCACCACGTACCAACAGCTGAAGCATCAGCTTGACGAGTGGATCGGTCGTATCAACGGAAAACACGGTACCATCGATTGGATGCCCGTATGGTATCTGTATCGTTTTTTACCTTTTGAAAAGCTCGTCTCTTTATATCAGATGGCCGATGTAACCTTGGTCACGCCCTTGAGGGACGGGATGAACCTCATCGCTAAAGAATACATCGCTACCAAGAAAGACGCCAAGGGCGTTCTTATTCTCAGTGAGATGGCGGGGGCTGTCAGCGAACTGGCCGAAGCGATTATCGTGAATCCGAACAACAAGATGGATGTGGCCGACGCATTGAATGCGGCCCTGATGATGTCAGAGGATGAGCAGGTCGAGCGAAATAGGATTATGAAGAACCGTCTGCGGCGGTACGACGTGACGACGTGGGCCAAAGATTTTATTACGAGTCTGTCAAAAGTCATCATCCAGCAAGAGGCCATCAGTACGCGCCGTCTGTCTCCAACGGTGCGGGTTGAGATAGTCGATGCCTATGCAAGAAGCCTGAATCGATTGATATTTTTAGATTATGATGGCACACTGGTTCCGTTCACTGAAAAACCCCAGAATGCCGTTCCCGATGAAAAACTATTAGGATTGCTCCAGACTATGATTAAAGACCCTAAGAATGAGGTTATTCTCGTCAGTGGTAGGGACAAGGATACGCTGGACTGCTGGTTTGGACACCTGAACCTGGGATTGTCCGCCGAGCACGGCGTCTGGATTAAAATCGATCGAAAGACGTGGACCATGGTGGAGCCGCTGAATAACGAGTGGATGAGAGAGATTCGGCCCATCCTGGAGTTGTATGTCGATAAAACGCCCGGTTCATTCGTAGAGACCAAGTCCTATTCTCTGGTCTGGCATTATCGAAGGGTGACGGATGAATTGGGGTCTGTTCGTGCAAGGGAGTTGATTGAAGACCTTCTCCATTTTACCAATAACCTGAATCTCATGGTTCTGGAAGGAAGCAAGGTCATTGAGATTAAAAGCGGCGGCATCAACAAGGGCCGAGCCGCGATGCACTGGACGTCAAAAGACAAGTATGATTTTATGCTGGCCATCGGCGATGATTGGACCGATGAAGACTTGTTTGAGGTTCTTCCCGATACGGCTTATTCAATTAAAGTCGGCGTGGGCATGTCGAAGGCCAGGTTCTGTGTCAAGAGCTCTGGTGAAGTCCGGGAATTGCTCGAGACGATGGTATCGCGGTAAAGTTATCCTGTATTTCGAAGTAATCCTATCTTTTTTTCTTTTATAACCGTCCATCATCGATCTCACCAAAACGTTGACAATGGCGTGTCGATAAGCTATATTACACTATATATAATGGTTCGATGCGGGATGTCTCATGGTCTTCCATCGTTTAAAAGTCCGCCTTATTTTCATCTTTGTGTTGTTCGTCTTCGTGGTTCTTCTCATCAGCGGATGGATTCTTCACTGGATGATTCGCCAGAGTTTGGAGAATGAGACGGGATTAAAACTACTGGCCGTGGCACGGGCGGCATCGGTGCAACTGGGTGGAGAGGAGGTCGGTTACCTGATGCAGGGTGTAGGGCCTCGCACCCGGGATTATCTTTTGGAAAGACTGACGCAACTCAAGGAAGCGAGCGAGGTCAAGCGTATCTATTTATTCGACCTGTCGGGACGGAGTCTATTGGATACAGATCAGGAACTCGGCAGAGGCGCGCCTTACCATAATCTCCGATTCTACCGCAAAGAGATAGACGAGGTTCGGCAGGGCAGGTCGGCATTCTCGGTTCTGTTTACGGGGATCGATGGACAGCCGACCATGACTGGATTTGCCCCCCTCTTTCTTGGAGATGACGTCGTCGGCGGTATCGGCGTGGACGGAAGCGTGTTATTCCTGGGTGCTGTCCAAAAAATGCAGAATCGCCTGTACGTGATCGGTATCGTAGGTACGTGTACGGCCGTTCTTCTGGGCATCATCTTAGCAGGATCGATCACACGCCCAATCGGCAAACTCGTCAGGGCTTCCAGACAGATCGGCAGAGGCGATTACAGTGAACGCATACCCCGACTGGGCAAGGGTGAAATCGGCATTCTTTCGGAAACCATGGAAGAGATGCGTAGGGGCGTGATCGAACGTGAGCGGGAGCAGAAGGCCATGCTGGCAGGTGTGGCCCATGAGATTCGAAATCCTCTGGGGGGCATTGAGCTTTTTACGGGCCTTTTATCCGAAGAAGTGAGCAAGAATGTTGAGGCCAGGAAACACCTCCAGCGGATCACCAAGGAAGTTTCCCAGCTCAAGGAAATCGTCACTCGTTTTTTAATCTACGCAAAACCCCAAGAGCCCAACAAGGAGGCGTGTTCGCTTCGAGAGACTGTGAGGGACGTGGGTTCCCTGGTTAAAGATCACATGCGGAAACAGGGTGCTGTGCTGTCTGTCCCGCAAGATGAAGAAGATGTCGATGTTTGGGTGGATCCGACCCATTTGAAGCGAATCATGCTGAACCTCGTTCAGAATGCGATTCAGGCCATGCCCAGCGGGGGTGAGCTCAGAATCCGTTGGCAAAAGGATGAACGGTCTGTCTCCATACGCACGGAAGATACCGGTGAGGGCATACCAGCAGACGTTCAGGCGCATATTTTCACACCTTTTTTTACGACGCGGGAGAAGGGGACGGGTCTGGGGCTCTCCATCGTCAAGGGTCTCGTCGAAGCAAATGAAGGAACGATTCGGCTGGTACGATCGGATGAAAAAGGAACGGTTTTTGAGATCACTCTCCCTTGTGTTTGAGGGATGTACGCCGTCAATGCAGCAGCTGGATCGTCCGATTCAAATCTCAACATTCGAAAACGGAGGTCTGATACAAGAACAAATCATCGAGGAAAAGTCGAATACGAAATTCGTCTTAAGAATAATAAGCATTCGATTCGGTTTTGACCATTCTATATTACAGAACGCAGAGGAAGAATCGTGACCCATAAAACAGAAGGGAAGCTCCGAATCCTCGTTGTCGAGGATAACGATACGATGCGGGAGGGAATGACACAGGTGCTTCGTAAAGCGGGGTATGATGTCGCTCAAGCATCCAGGGGCGCCGACGGACTGGAATGGCTGGATAAGCACGAGATCGACCTGGTGATCACGGATTACAAGATGACCGGGATGGACGGCCTCGAGGTGCTGAAGGGTGTAAAAACACGAGCACCCCGGGCGGAGGTGATGATGATCACGGCTTACGGTACCATCGAGCTGGCCGTGGATGCTATGAAGGCGGGTGCTTGGGATTTTGTGACCAAGCCGTTTTCCCAGGACGAACTGAAGCTCAAGGTGAACCGGGTGGCCGAGCTGATCCATGAGCGTCAGACCTCCCTTCGACTGGCCGAGGAAAATCGCTACCTTAAGGAAGAAGTCGGTGTTCGGTTCAACTACGGTGAGATCGTGGGTGAATCGAAAACGATGAAGAAGATCTACGAAACGATCGAAAAGGTCAGTCGAAGCGATTCATCCGTCCTCATCACGGGAGAGAGCGGTACAGGCAAAGAGCTCGTTGCCAGGGCCATTCATTTCAACAGCCCGAGGAAGGAAGCGCCGTTTATTCGTGTCAACTGCGGGGCTCTGGCCGAAGGCGTGTTGGAGAGCGAACTGTTCGGTCATGAGAAAGGTGCGTTCACCAACGCCATTCGTCGGAAGAAAGGCCGGTTCGAACTGGCCCATCGGGGAACGTTGTTCCTGGATGAGATCGGCGATATTCCGTTGGGCACTCAGGTGAAACTCCTGCGGGTGCTGCAAGAGAAAGAGTTCGAACGGGTCGGAGGGGAGGAGACTATCCGCGTGGATGTGCGGCTTATTGCGGCGACGCATCGTGATTTATCCAGAGAAGTCGATGAGGGCCGGTTGAGGGAAGATTTATATTACCGTCTTTACATACTGCCCATCCATCTGCCGCCCTTGAAAGAGAGAAAAGAAGACATTCCGCTGCTGGCCGAACATTTTCTGGTAAACTTGAGCCACGAACTGAAAAAGCCTGGCATCGCACTCACCCGGGGGGCTATGGACGTTTTGACGGCCTACGAATGGCCGGGCAACATCCGGGAATTGGCCAACGTCCTGGAGAGGGCTGTGGTTTTGGCCGAAGGGAATACCATCGATGTGGAGGAATTGGGTTTTATGGCTCAAAAAAAGGCGGGCACGAAGATTGCAGAGAGAACATTGGACCTAGATACCCGACTGACCGATTTAGAGAAGCAACTCCTCAGTCAGGCCATGGAAGCCACGAAGGGGGTCAAGGCCAAGGCAGCCCGTCTTCTGGGAATTAAAGAGGGCGCCCTTTACTATAAATTGGAAAAATACGGTCTTATAGAGAAAAGGTAGGGTCGTCATGAAGAGGCATCGTGTGTTGTGGCAGGTCGTTATCCCCGTGTGTCTTTTCGGGGTGTCAACAACACTGTTTTCTCAAAACGTCGATATGTCCCCTGAGGAAAGGAAGGCTCTGGTTTACGAGCAGGAGCTGGATTCCCTGAGGGTACAGCATGCCCGGTGGATGAACCAGGCCGAGATCGTTGCACGGCACATCGAGCTCTATCGATCCAAGGAGACTCTCAACGCCAGGGAGCATCGGAATCTCGAAAAGCAGCTCCAGGAGTCTCAACGTCTGGAGAGTGCCGTTCTATCCCTCGAGGCACGCATGACCGAGGTAATGCGTGATTACCATGATGTGATAAAAACATTGATTCCGCACTATCGTACACGCATCGACAGTCTCCTGGTCAGAGCAGAAGGGGAGACGTCAACAGAGAAACAAGCATTGTTGGCGCAAGCACAGGCTCTTCTGGCTAAGAAACAAGCCTGGGATGCTCAGCTTCTCATGCCCCTCCGATTCACCCGAACAGACTATAAGATCGATGCCCATCCCTGGGACACGAAGCGCCAGTTGAAGATGAAAGGGGATTTGCTCCTGGATCAGGAGGATGCACTGAGACAAGAGATCGACGTTATTGAAGAAAGGATTCAATCCCTCCAAAAAGAAAAAAAGATACGGACGAAGATGGCGGAATTGGCCGAGGATTTGGACTTGTTCAACGAGCGGGAGGAATTGCTGGGCAGAGAGGCAGAAGGCATTGAAACCGGTGCCAACGATCTCATTTTTGGAGAAATAGACACGGAGGAGAGAAGCTCCTATGAGTTTTCGGACATTCCCGATGCCTGGGGTTTTGAATCCTCCGAGCGTACCCTGAATCGTCCCCAGGACCTGGTGTGGACACCCCGGTCTCCGGTCTTGATCCAGGAATCGATCGACCGCCTGACGCGTTTCCGTAACCGTATGACCACGCAGGCCGACAGCCTAAGACAGAGGGCCGAATGGTTTCACGAACAGGCGCAGAAGGGACAGCAGTAGGAATACGATTATATCGATGATTCGACATATCAGCATCGCATGTCTCATATTCATAGGGATTTGGCAGGGCGAAGGTACAGCTCAGGATTGGCGTTGGAGGTCACGGCTGGATCTCGCCTACGTTCGAGACAGCAACGTATTCGAATCCTTCACTGAAGATCAAGCCGACGATACGGGGCGTCTGTTGCTGGATGTCTCGGGAAGTGGCCGTGTCATACATCCCATCGCGGTTTCCATCCAGTACAAAGGAGGCGTTGAAGGATACCGTCAGTACAGCGACGAGAATCGCATGATTCACGACGCAAAACTCACGTGTAGCGCTCCTCTGTTCCGTCCGTTTTCCGTGGGACTTACGGTTCAGGGTAAGACAAAGACATTCTTCCAGATCACGCGGGGCTATCAGATTTCCAGTATATCACCCGTTCTGCGTTGTTCCCTTCCGTCGGGTTTTCGTCTAGCGCTCGTTTATTCCCACGCTTTCCTGAATTATTCCCAGGGCACCTATTTTGACACCCAGTATCAGAACGGA
>Ga0180438_10004840_pt1 | contig 19137 bp, 13 predicted proteins | sample SS_ome_12_FD_132455 | JGI IMG/M metagenome (GOLD analysis project Ga0180438, IMG submission 132455) | Hypersaline lake sediment archaeal communities from the Salton Sea, California, USA - SS_3_D_2 metaG | ecosystem: Environmental > Aquatic > Non-marine Saline and Alkaline > Hypersaline >...
AGAGGATGAACAATGATAGATAAGTTGTGGTTTCGTCTCTCGCTTGCTTTCGCAGTAATAATAGTGGTGACAGTCGGCACCATATATTACTTTGTGAGCCAACGCGTTGAGGTTGAAATGCAATACTACGAGGAAATAAGCGAGGAATATGATTTGCAGCAAATACGGTCAATACAATACAGGCTCAAGAACCATTGGTGGGGACAGGGAGGGGACTGGGAGGAGGTTCAGGACGTGATTGATGGCATAGCGAGTGCCTCGGGGACAAGTATCGTACTGACCGATGCCGACGACATGGTCATAGCTGATTCACAGAAAGAATATGAAACTGGGGAACCGTATGAGACCGACACTCAGGGGTTGAACCTGACGGTGGGGGTGACGACCATTACGCTCATTGGAAAACTGTACATCAGTCGGACCCCGGAGGCGGAGCCGTATTTTGCCTCACCCCAAAGACTCTCCACGGCCGTAAACCGCTCGTTGCTGCTGGGCGCCTCGCTGGCGATTGTGATGGCTTTGCTACTCACTTTTGTTCTATCGCGGAGAATATCGTCACCCATTGGCGTGCTGGCCAGGGCTGCCAGGAGATTTGGGAGCGGAGACCTGTCTCAGAGGGTCCAATTTCGAGGCAAAGGCGAGGTTAGGCAATTGGCCGAAGCCTTTAATTCCATGGCTGATGACCTGGAGCACGCCGAGCAATTACGGCGGGATCTGGTCGCCGATGTTGCGCATGAACTGAGGACCCCTCTCTCCCATATTCAGGGTTATCTGGAGGCGATTCGTGATCGGGTGGTTAAGCCGGATGCTGCCACTCTGCGCTCCCTTGATGAAGAGACGACTCTGCTTTCACGACTGGTCGACGAGCTCCAGGAACTCAGTCTGGCTGAGGCCGGTGAGCTGAAGCTTGTCTTTCAAGAGGAAGATATCGACAAGCTAGTCAAGCAGACCGTAGCCGGCTGGCAGCCCCAGGTGGCGGCTAAGGAGATCTCACTGTCGGTCGACGTGCCCGACAGTCTGCCACCGGTTAGTATCGATTGGAAACGTATCACCGAGGTCTTGAACAACCTGCTGGAAAATGCGGTGGTGCATACGGGTAAGGGAGGCGCCATCAACGTGGCTGCCGCAATGCAGGATGGTCAGATAGAGGTGCGCGTCTCCGACACTGGCGAGGGTATTCCTGCTGAAGACTTGCCCAACATCTTCGAACGATTCTACAGAGTGGATAGGTCCCGTGCCAGGGCTACAGGAGGCAGTGGGCTTGGTCTTACTATTGCTAAGCGCCTGGTGGAAGCACATCGCGGGACAATCGAAGTCCAGAGTGAACAGGGAAAGGGCAGCTCTTTTTCGTTCACTGTTCCCATCGCGGACGGGCACTAGTGGTGGCTGTCGGCAGTTCCTATTGCCCTCTTTGGGGGGTAACCCGCGTGATGCCCCGTATTCTAATGGGGAGAGCAAGAGTCTATCGTCTTAAATCACGAGGGCGTTAGCGGGAGTTCTGAAAATCGTCCCCTTAAGACAAAAGTTCTCAGGCTCACCTACCCGCTTTGGGTGACATATCCTACGCAGAGGCGTGGCGCGGCCGCCTGAGTTTTGCGGTGGACAGGGGAGTCGGGAGGGAGCGCACCCTGACTTTTGAAGGGAAGTCGTGGAGAGTGTACGGAGTTATGAAAGGACTGGCAGGAAAACTGAGCAACCCGTTGACAGCATGGCGCAGGAGTGATATACTAACCTGCGAGTGGTCGGAAGCTGTAGTTTTGGCCCTTGGCAGTTGCTGAAGCTAAAGCTTCCTATTGTTATGGTGGCAGATCAGATAGGACGGGAATTGGTGGCCGCGGGAGATGAATTCCACGCAGGGTTTTTGTTTCATCAGATATACAATCTTAACAGGATTTTAATATTTATCTGTTATTCTTATCATTAAGGTCGATGTTTTAAGGCTGCTATCAAGAGTGGCCGGAATCAGATAGGCCAATCAAGACAGTGAGCCTGACGGCTGAAAGGGGGTGAAAGGAGAGGACATTAGACATATCTTGAAAAGGCCGGAGACGATCATGGGCTGTGATCGGCGTCCGGTTTCCAGCGGGACGGACTCCGGCGAAAGGATTCACTGACAGCCCGAAAATACAAAAAGGAGGAGAAAGAAGTTGAAGAAAGTACTTCTAATTACAGTGGCGGCAGTGCTGGCTATCGGTATGGCTGCTGTGGGCTGTACTGAACCCACGGAACCTGGCGAGCGGCAGGAGATTGTGCTCGACTTCGCTACATTCTGGCCAAGCGTTGACTTTCAGTTTGATGGCGACCCAGCGTTGTACGACGGGAACGAAGGTATGGGTCACACGGCCTGGATGAACGCCATAACGGCAGAGGTCGAGGCCAACACTCCGGATGACGAGACCGGTTACACGGTCACGTGGAACGCTGGCTCGGCCGCACCACCGGACCTGTGGAGTGGTGTTCTTGCTGGGACCTACGATGTCATAACCAGCGGCCCGGGCTACACCGGCGGCATTATGCCGTTGTGGGAAGGCCCCGAGTATGCGGCCGAACTTGACAGGTCGAATGCGTACTCGATGTCGATGGCCCTTCAGGCGTTGTATGACCAGTTTGCCCCGCTGCAGGACCAGATGGATAGTGCAGGTGTGAAGGTAATGCACTTCTGGTCGACGGGACCCGGCTACTTCCTGATGACAGAGGGTCAGAACGTTACCGAACTGGCGGACTTCGCAGGTCTTGCGGATCCCATCAGGGCGGCGAACCCTGCATCGGTGCTGACCATAGAGGCTTTGGGCGCAGAAGCTCTCAAGTGCCCCATGAGCCAGGCACTCGACGAGTTCGCGGCCGGAACGATCAGTGGTATACTTTGTCCTACTGACACACCCAAGGGCTTTTCGCTGGGTGAGTACATCACGAACGGTACCTTCGCTCCGTTTAGCTACCAGTTCGTGTTCATGAAGGTAATGAACCCGGACAGCTGGGACGGCCTGCCAACCGAGGTACAGGACGTATTTGACGATGTTAACGCAGCGTGGCCTGAATACTACGGCCAGCTGAGGACATGGGGTGAGGCAGACGGGCTGCAGTACTGCTACGACGAGATTACCGGCTTCACCCTGTATGACCTGCCTACAGCAGACCCGACCGAGTACCAGGCGTGGGTTGACGCATGTGTGCCGGACCTTATCGACACCTGGATTGGCACTAACACCACGCGCGAGTACCTGTGGGGCAACTTCACCGCGCTGGACGCCGAGATGACGGGGCTTTACGGCGACTGGACGCCTGGTGCAGATCCGCCTGACCCACCGTACTGAGAATGACAGCTATGAGCATAGATTTAGTGTGATGTCAGTCAAGGTACTGTAAGGAAGCGGGGGTATCCCGGGGTTTATCCCCGGGATACCCCCCTTTCTTTGTCGGACAAATGAATCGACTGGTTGCTTACAACCGACCTTATAGGAGGCTCGGGTGAACAAGTTGGAAAAAGTGCTGGGCTCTGTCACGGAGAAGGTGGCCCTGGGTGCTATGGTTGCCGTGGTGGTATGTGTGGGCCTGGTGGTAGCCCATGTGGTCAGGCGGGCCCTCGGCTTGGGCCTGATTCCTGGCACTAACGAAACCGTGACCTTGCTGGCTGCTTTGATACTCAGCCTGGGAATCCCCTACCTTACCTTCGTGAAAGGACATGTGGCGGTGGGTATCCTGGTGGACCGGTTGGCACTGCGGAAGCAGGCTGGCTTTGACGTCTTTACCTATGCAGTCTCTCTTGGTATCGCCGTTGCGCTCACCTGGGCGATGGTCGCACTGGGCATTCAGAATCAAAAATCGGGATGGCACACCGGAGTCCTGGAAGTGCCGCTCTTCTATTTTGATTACGTAATCGCCGGGTCGCTGGGGCTGACATGCGTGGTGCTCGTGAAAGACCTGGTGAAGGCTGTAGCCAGCGTTGTAAAAGGGAGCGAGGCGACCTGATGGAAAGAGAACTAGTAGGACTCCTATCCATTGTCGTACTTTTTGTGCTCCTTTTTGCTCGTCTGCCCATCGCTTTCGTAATGCTGGTGCTGGGCATGGGTGGTCTACTGTTGCTCAAGGGGCCGACGGCCATGCTGCTGAGTTCGGCCCAGACGGTGTACAGCACGCTTGCTTCCTACTCGCTGGTGGTCGTCCCCCTTTTCACCTGGATGGGATACATCGGCTTTCACGCCGGCATCAGCGAGCAACTTTATGATGCTGCGTACAAACTGGTTGGAAGCCTGAAAGGTGGACTGGCTATGGCTACCAGCATGGCATGCGCCGCCTTTGGCGCCATCTGTGGGTCGACCACAGCTACGTCCGCGACCTTTGCTGCCCTGGCGCTGCCCGAGATGAAGAAACGCGGTTACAACCGCGGCCTGGCCGGGGCGAATGTTGCTGCTTCGGGCATCCTGGGGGTGCTGATACCCCCCAGTGTCATCTTTATTGTCTATGCCAGCTTGACGGCCCAAAGTGTCGGTAAGCTTTTCGTAGCCGGTATCCTGCCGGGGCTGCTTTTGATGGTGCTTTTCATGGTGGCTACCTATGTAACGGTAGCCCGCCGGCCGGGACTGGCGCCGCCCGGTCCCCTGTTTCCCTGGAAGGAGAGGATAAGGGCGGTGGCTCGAGGGGGGATAGAGGTGGTAATCATCTTCGTTGCCGTTATGGGCGGGCTGATGGCTGGATACTTCACAGCCACGGAAGCTGGGTCGGTTGGGGCTTTCGCTACCCTGCTGGTAGTGCTGGCAAGGCGGTCCCTCAGCTGGCGCGGCTTTGTGAACTCACTGAAGGATACTATTCGCACTGCTACCATGGTGATGTTCCTGGTAGCTGCGGCGGCCGTATACGGGAAGTTTCTGGAGGTAACATACATACCCACTATGGTGGCCCAATGGACCGTGGGGCTCCCCCTGCCGGCATGGGCCGTAATGATTGCCATCCTTCTCATCCTGATGGCGATGGGCTGTGTTATCGACGCCCTGGCGATGATTCTGTTGACAATACCGATCTTCTTCCCGGCAGCGCGTGTGCTGGGCTTCGACCCCATATGGTTTGGAGTTATCGTCACCCTGGCCCTGGGCATGGGGGTGCTGACACCGCCTGTGGGTGCGAACGTATATGTTGTGTTCGCTGTGGACAAGGAAACGCCCGTGATGGAAATCTTCCGGAACGTATGGCCCTACCTTTTTGCCATCTGGGCCTGCGTTATCTTGCTGCTGCTGTTCCCTCAGATTGCCCTTTACCTGCCCGGTCTTATGGGCTAGCATTTGCGACCAACCCCGTCCCTGGAAGAGTTGATGGACGCATCGAGAAGGGCTGAGACCGTAGCTGCCCTTTGCAGGTGCAAGCAACGCAAGCTTGACGCGAAGCTGGGGTTGTTGGAGAGCAAACTCACACAAGCCGGACGAATAACGCCGGCTTGTGTTTCATTTCGAGTATCATTGGGCCGTAGGCCGGATTTCTGGAATAGTCTATCCCGAAGGAGACTAAGTTCTTCGCTTCGCTCAGAACGACAGTGGGGCATTGAACGACGATGGGGAAGTATTGATTAAAGCGAACTGTTCTGGTACATTAGTGAGAAAAAGGTATGTGTCTCTTCAGGGTGCGAACGAGTCACAATCTGAGGAACACACGAGCGATCAACAATAAGGAGGAGGGACAATGAATTTTGCTTCCTATGGCATTATCAATGCAAAGAAGTATCCGCAGAAGGAATTCTTGATTGAAGTGAGGCCTTCAAAGAACATGCGGCGGGTGCTTAACTGGAAGGAATTCAACGAACAGACCAATCGGGTAGCCCATTACCTGCAGACAAAGCTGGGGGTGAAAAAAGGCGATTTCGTGGTGCACCTGCAGATGAACAGCCTGGAATGGGTGGTCACCTATCACGCCATCTTAAGGGTCGGGGCGGCGGCTCTTCCGCTCAATTTCCGTTTTGCCAGTGCGGACATCAAATATGCGTGTGATGCCGTCCACCCGAAGGCGTTTATTATGGGAGATGGGTTTGTACCGAAAGTAACGCCCATACAGAAGGAGCTGGAGTCAGTCAAATCCTACATCTGTATCGGTGAGAATGTACCTCAGGGCATGGTTCCATACACGGAAGTGCTGGCGAACTCCAACCCGGAAGATATCCTGGTGGCAATGGACGACGATGACCCGGCGGAATTGATGTTTACCTCGGGTACCACCGGTGCGCCCAAGCCGGTTTGCCAGGCCCACCAGACTCTGTACAACATTGCTATCGGCAATGCCTTGAGCTACTCGGAAGGGCATGACACGGTCTACCTGGCGCCGCATCCTTTCTACCACAGCGGCAGTTTCTTTTTGGCCTTCCCGTCCTATCTGGCCGGGGGCAAGATAGTGATACTGCTGGAGCTGGACAAGCCCCACTATTTACTGGATACGGTCTGTAACGAAAAAGTAAACAACGGCTGGGTTACGGTGCCTACCATGTCTGATTCGATCAATGCCATCAAGAAAGGGGAAATCGATCTCAGCAAATACGATTTTTCTCACGTAACGGGAAGCATTGTGATCGGTGCGCAGCCGGTCCCTGCTGCTCTGTTTGAGGATATGAAGAGGCTTGTGCCTTTCAAGACGGGAAATATCTACGGCATCACTGAAGGCGGTGGCGGGGGAACGGTCAACCTATACGACGAGGATGTTCTGGACCGGCCGGGTTCCATCGGGAAGCCGACCTTCAATGTTGAGGCGCGGGTAGTTGACGAGGAAGGCAAGGATGTACCAGTCGGTGAGGTGGGTGAACTGCTGCTGAAGGGCCCGCGAAACATGAAAGAATACTTCCGGAATCCGGAGATGACGGCCAAAGCTATCAAGGATGGCTGGCTCTATACGGGGGACCTGGTGCGGCAGGACCAAGACGGCTATATCTATATTGCCGACCGGAAGAAGGACTTGATCATAAGGGGAGGTGAGAATATCTTCCCGGTGGAGATTGAGGACACATTGCGCCGCTCTCCGAAGATTGCCGATGCGGCGGTGATTGGCTATCCCCATGAGCGTCTTGTGGAGATAGCGATGGCGGTCGTTCAGCTCTACCCCGGGGATACCATGACCGAAGAGGAGGTCGTCGGTTTCTGTCGGGACCAGGGGTTGGCCAAGTACAAGTGGCCGGAGAAAGTAGTTTTTGCGCCGGTTCCGCGCAACCCCTCGGGCAAGATCGAGAAGCCCAGGCTAAGGGAAACCTATGTCGGCAAGACATAACCGAAAAGACTGCGAGTAGCTGAGAAGCGCGGAGCTCCGCACGGAACGGTAGGCGGGACTGGAAGGTGATTGGCGGGAATGGACAGAACTTGGGAAGGCGTGGTATGATAACGTCCTGTATCGATTTCCTGTCAATGAAGAACTCCGGGTAGTTGTGTTCGCTTTGATATGCCCCCGGAGTCTGTCGTAATAAACCAAGTGGCCTTGAGCCAGATGGAGGAAACAGAAATATGACCATATCGGAGATGGTAGCCAGAAATGCCAGAATGTATCCCGACGATACTGCACTCATAGAACTAAGACCGAGTCAGGGGCTGAGGAAAGAAGTCACCTGGAAGGAGTTTGATCAGAGGGTCAATAGAGTTGCCAACGCCCTTATGGAGCGAGGGGTGAAGAAGGGCGACAAGGTATTACACTGGATGATGAATTCCATTAACTGGCTGGAGGCGTATTTCGGGATTGTCAGGACCGGGGCGTGGGCAGTGCCCCTTAATTTTAGGTTCACCAGTGAAGACTTTAAATACTGTGCCGATATTGCCGAAGCCAAGGCCATGATTCTGGGTGAGCAATTCATCGAGCGGGTAGAGGCAGTCCGTTCTCAACTACCCTCGATCAAGCATTATATTGCGGCTGGACAATCCATACCCGAAGGTATGGAGGATTTTGAACAGATGGTGAAGGCATCTGCTGCCCAGCCGGTGGAGGTGGAACTTAGGGACACGGATGAGTGTGGACTGTACTTCACTTCGGGCACCACCGGTGCACCGAAAGCGATACTGCTCACTCACAAGAATATGGAGTGTGCCGTTGTCACCGAGAACCGTCACCATTACCAGACTCACGATGATAATTTCATTGTTATCCCTCCCCTGTACCATACCGGAGCCAAAATGCACTGGTTTGGAAGTCTGGTTGTTGGCGGTCGGGCTGTACTGCTAACTGAATTCAACCCCAAGAATCTGCTGGAAGCCGTCCACAAGGAGAGGGGAACCATAGTATGGTTGCTCGTTCCCTGGGTACAGGACATTCTTTTTGCTCTGGACAAAGGGGAACTGAAGAAAGAGGACTACGACCTGAGCTGCTGGCGGCTTATGCATACGGGGGCACAGCCCATACCACCGAGCCTGATCAGGCACTGGAAACAGTACTTCCCTGACATGCAATATGCATCGAGTTACGGACTGAGCGAAAGCGCTGGACCGGGATGTGTGCACCTGCATATAGAGGACAGTCATAACTTGCAGGCTACCGGCAAAGCCGGGTTTAACTGGGAGGCGCGCATTGTGGATGACAAAGGTAAGGATGTTGCCCGAGGAGGGGTTGGTGAGTTAGTGGTGAGGGGCAATGGAGTAATGAAGGAGTACTACAAGAATCCGGAAAGAACGGCGGAAAGCTTGAAAGAGGGCTGGCTATATACGGGGGACATGGCAAGACAGGATGATGAGGGGTTTATCTACATTGTGGATAGGAAGAAGGACCTGGTCATCAGCGGAGGAGAGAACATCTTCCCCGTAGAGGTAGAGGAAGTCCTGCGACGACACGACAAGATCTACGACGCCGGGGTGATCGGTATTCCCGATGAGAGGCTGGGGGAAATAGCTGTGGCGGTCATCGACCCCAAGCCCGGGGATACGCTGACTGAGGAAGAGGTAAAGGAGTTCTGCGAACAGAATCTGCCGCGCTACAAGCGACCGCGGCGGGTCATATTTGATAAGGTGCCCCGCAACCCCACGGGCAAGATAGAAAAGCCAAAACTGAGAGAGAAATACGCTAAGCCAAGCAGCTAAGGGTGTTTGAATCGAAGCATTAGAAATTGGCCGAGGCAGTTCTAACCATTTTGAAGTGCATATCAACACCAGAAAGGAGGTTAGTTTGAAAGAATTGACCATTAGTTCCGATGCGCCTGGAGAGAGAATTTTCGTCCTGGGCAATCAAGCGATAGCAAGGGGAGCAATAGAGGCCGGGGTTCAGGTTGCTGCTGCCTACCCGGGCACGCCGTCAAGTGAAATACTTGAAAACCTGGCCGAAGTAGCCAAAGAAGTCGACATGTATGTTGAGTGGTCCACCAATGAAAAGACGGCCTTTGAGGTCGCCCTGGGCGCTTCAATCTCTGGGGTAAGGGCCATGGCGTCAATGAAACATGTTGGGCTCAATGTAGCTCATGACCCGTTGATGACGGCCAGCCATATCCGTGCCAAGGGAGGTCTGGTTGTAGTGGTGGCTGATGACCCCTGGGCCTGGAGCTCACAGAATGAGCAGGACAGTCGTTGGGTTGCCCAGCAGGGCTTCATACCGGTTCTCGAGCCATCCTCCGTGCAGGAAGCGAAAGACATGACGGCTGACGCCTTTCGTCTGTCCGAAGAGTTTGGACAGATGTTCATGGTAAGGTCGGTGACCAGGATAGGCCATGGACGTGGTGATATTGTCCTTGGGGAAATATATCGGGAAAGGAGAAAGGGCTCCTTCAAGAAAGAATCCAGCCTGTATGTCTATGTTCCTCGTACAGCCAGAATAAACAAACCGTTGATGCTTGAAAGGTACGAGAAGATAAAGAAGGCGGTCAATGCCATGCCCTATAACAAACTGCAAACGGCGGGTAAGGCCGGGCTGGGCGTCATCGCCTGTGGATTGTCATACAGCTATGCTATGGAGGCCGTGAAATGGCTGGGTCTCGAGGACAAGGTCTCCGTACTGAAGGTTGGGACTCCCAATCCTCTTCCCGAGGAACTGATAATCAAACTATTGAAGTCGGTGAAGGAGGTACTCGTAGTAGAAGAGCTGGATCCGTTCGTTGAGTTGCATGTCAAAGCGATAGCCGGAGAACACAATATCGCGGTTAAGGTTCACGGCAAGGACGTAGTGTCCCGAATAGGAGAGCTATCCACGAGAAAGGTCACTGAGGCTATCGCCCAGTTGGCCAAAGCCAAGCTACCGGTTGATTTCTCCGAGTTAGATAAATTGGAAAAGGAGGCAGCTCCGCTTCTGCCCTTGAGGCCGCCGGCCTTGTGTCCTGGCTGCCCTCATCGCGCGTCCTTCCGTGCCATCAATACAGCAGCCCAGAGAGTAGCCAGAGATTATGGCAAAGACGTGGAACCTATATATCCCAGTGATATTGGCTGCTACACCCTGGGTCTAAACCCACCACTACAGGCGGTAGATACCACTGTTTGTATGGGAGGGAGCTTTGGCATTGCCAACGGCCTGGCCCACGTAGTAGAGGCCCCGGTAATAGCGCACCTGGGTGATTCGACCTTCTTTCATGCCGGCATACCGCCGCTGATAAATGCCGTCTATAACAAAGCAAATGTCACCATGGTCGTGCTCGACAATTCAGCTACAGCTATGACCGGTTTCCAGCCTCACCCCGGCACCGGCCGCACCGCTGTCGGGGAAGAGGCTGTGGCGCTGAAGCCGGAGGATGTGGCTAGAGCCTGCGGAGTGAAATTCGTAGAGGTCATCGACCCTTTCGATCTGAAGGCAGCGACCGAGACCGCAGAAAAGGCAATGAGATTCGAGGGGCCGGCGTTCCTTGTTTTCCGAAGGCCCTGCGCCATGATTGAGTTGAGGGACAAGAGAAAAGCGGGGGAGAAGATCGTTCCCTACCGCGTAGACCAGGATAAGTGCAATCCCAAGTGTGACGCCTGCATCAAACTTCTGGGTTGTCCGGCGATAATAAAGCAGGGGGACAAGGTGGTGATCGATGCCTCGATGTGCACGGGTTGCAGCGTCTGTGCCCAAGTTTGCCCTTATAATGCTATAGTACAGGAGTGAGAGAGATGGTAAAAGAATTCAACATACTAATCACTGGTGTCGGCGGGCAGGGAGTAATCCTCATGTCGGAGCTGCTGGGAAAGGCAGCGATTGACGATGGGCTGACAGTCAGGGGATCAGAGATACTGGGGATGGCGGTTAGGGGTGGCTCGGTAACCAGCATCATTAGAGTTGGAGAGGATGTATACGGTCCTCTCATTCCGACAGGAAAGTGCGACATCATCATAGGGATGGAGCCTTCCGAGGCGCTCAGGAACGCAGCCTTCCTGTCGAAGTCGGGCCTGGTCATACTTAACACGGTGCCTATAGTTCCTTTCACTGTCTCGCTGGGTCAGAGTGGTTACCCCAGCCTGGAGCAGGTACTGGAAAAGCTGAACACCATCACCAGCAAGATAATCAAGCTGGATGCCAATCAAATTGCGCGGGAAGCCGGCAGTCTGCTGGCGGCCAACGTTGTGATGCTGGGGGCGTTGTTTGGCACTGAGTTGCTGCCCCTGAAGATACCCACGATAAAGGCAGGTATCGAGGCACGATTCCCGGCCAAGGTAGCCCCGGTTAATCTAAAGGCCTTTGACCTTGGCTACGAAGTGTGCCGGCAGGCTGTGAAGTAAGGCTTGTGGTTTAAACATAATAGGAAAGATCGGTCCTTCGTCGACCGTTGATATGACGGGTGTCAGTACATTATCTTGAAGAGGACGGGCAGAGAGACAAGCATTGTTACAGACAATGTCGTAGCATTCAGGTCGGTGCCTGTCCCCTTGACTGCCTTGCTTACGAACGAGCGTACGGGGCGAGACGTACAGCCTGAAAGTCAATCAAGATATCCACTAGACGAGCCAAGTTGCGGAGATTCGCGGCTAGGTTTCCTGTAATTCAGTCTGATGGGGAAACCATTGATTTCCCGGTATGTCGAGGAGTATTAATGACAGGTGTTGCTCTGCCCCGCTTTGTGCTGATAGGGTGCAAACGTGACGGGTAACGAGCACTAGAAAGGACAAAGGAGAGTGCAGAAATGATAGAGAAAAAGAAGCTCGCGTGCAGCCTGTTTTCGATGGTAGTAATTTTCAGCCTTGCACTACCATTGCTGTCACCGGTGGTTGAAGCGTCACCGGCAACTGAAATACGTGATTGGTATGAGTTGCATGCTATAAGGTATGATCTTGCCGGGCACTATGTTCTTATGAATGACCTCGATGCCACCACTGCCGGTTACGAAGAAGTGGCGGGCATGGCAGCCAATGAGAGTAAGGGCTGGGACCCGATTGGAGTCTATGAGGAGGGCAAGTCATTTGCCCCATTTGTGGGGATTTTCGACGGTCAGGGATATGAGATAAGGGATCTTGTCATAGCTCGGGCTGAGGAGATGGCTGTGGGGCTTTTCGGCGCTGTGGTGGGGTGGGATGAAGGAGGGGTGGTTGAGAATGTTCATGTGGTGAACGCCAATTTTGCTGGTGATATTGGTGTTGGTGGCTTGGTAGGGCTCAATGGGGGAACTGTCAGCAACTGCCATTCTAGCGGCAATATGACTGGTGATTCCCGCGTTGGTGGTGTGGTAGGGCTGAATATTAATACAGTAACGAATTGCTCTTTTGAAGGAATAGTGACTGGGTATTCTATTCTGGTTGGTGGTTTGGTTGGCTATAACACGGGTAATGTGAGCAGCGCAAGTTCTGGTGGAAGTGTGGTGGCTGAACGTGGCGTTGGTGGGTTGGTCGGACTGAATGAGGGAACTGTGAGGGACTCTGGCGCCGAGAGCGGCGTGACTGGAGACGAGTTTGTGGGGGGTCTGGTTGGGCACAACCAGGGGGGCACCGTGGGCAATTGCTATGCTAGCGGCAATGTGACTGGCGACTTACGGGTTGGTGGTGCGGTGGGATACAATGACTATGAGAGTACTGTGGCCAGGTCGTATGCAAGCGGCAGTGTGGCGGGTGATAACCTGGCTGGTGGGCTGGTGGGATACAACCTGGGGACCGTGAGGAATTCCTATTCCAGCGGTAGTGTGAGTGGCAATAGCTCGATTGGTGGTTTGGTGGGAGGCAATGAGGATATTGTGAGGAACTGCTTCTGGGATGAGGAGAGATCCAACATGGAGATGAGCGATGGTGGAAGTGGCAAGACCACCGCCGAAATGATCAGCATCGCGACTTTTACAGACACGAAGACAGCGGGATTGGATGCACCGTGGGATATCACCACGGTGGCTCACGGTGAGACCGATGGCGCTTACACCTGGAATATCGTTGACGGTGAGAGCTATCCGTTCTTAAGCGGAAAGCAATTCATTACCCACAACCTCACCATCTCCAGCACCGTGGGGGGTTCGGTAGCTGTTCCTGGCGAAGGAACCTATAGTTCTCTTGCTGGGGAAATCGTCATCCTCGCCGGTGATCCTGACGCAGGGTACCGCTTTGTAAACTGGACCGGCGATGTGGACACCGTCGGCGATGTGAACGACCGCGAGACCAGCATCACCATTCAAGGCAACTACGTGGTAACTGCCAACTTTGAAAGAGAAGTCAGCGAGGCCGTTATTCTCGGAATTGTAGCGGCAGTGATAGTTGTGGGCTTGGTGGTGTTCTTCGTGCTGAGACGTCGAGGGAGAGCCGCCTGGCCTAAAGGACGCTCAGTTTAGCTGTCCCGTCCATTTATTGACTGCATTGACAGGGCAGTGTGGTGTAATATACTATGTGAAGTACCAGAGATTTCGGAGAAGCCAAACCGATAGAAAAAGGGATGGCATATACAGAAAGGGTGGCATCGTCGGAGGCTGGCCCCAGTGGTTGAACCAATACACCGCCTTAAGACCATAGCACATCGCTTATTGTGGATAATCTTGACGACCCAAAGGGACTTCAAGTCGGAATCATGTCGCGGAGAACTTAAGAAAGGAGTAGACAATGAGCTTCAAAGTTGTTAACACCTTTGCCACAGGTCTGGATTTCGGAGAGAGCCTGCTGAAGCCTCTGGATGCCAAACTAGTTACAGGCGTTTGGCGGACGGAAGATGAACTCATTAGCAATGCTGCCGATGCGGATGCTCTGCTGGGTTCTGCTCCACTCCAGCCCTTCACCCGCCGAGTACTTGGCAGTCTGCCCAAGTGTCGAATCCTGGCCAGTCTGGGCCTGGCTTACGACCGCGTCGATTTGGAAGCCGCCACCGAGTACGGTATAGTGGTTACCAATACCCCTGATTACTGCTTGGATGAAGTTTCGGATCATGCAGTAGCGCTTATGCTGGCTCTTGGCCGCAAGCTGCTCCAGCTGGACAAAGCAGTCAAGGAGAGGCAAGTTCTTTTTGTGCCTCCTAACCGAAAAGCGGTGGAAGATATTGCTCAGCCTCCGGTATTCCGGATACGCGACCAGACTGTTGGCGTCATAGGCCTGGGCAGCATAGGTACCGCCACGGCCCTCAAGTGTAGAGGCCTGGGAATGAAAGTCATCGGCTATGACCCTTATATTCTGGGAGCCGTTCTGGCGAGCCGCGGTATAGAGCCCGTGGACCTCGATACCCTCCTGAAGGACTCAGACGTCGTCGTGGTCCATGCTCTGGTTACTGCAGAGACGAGAGGCATGCTCGGCTACCAACAGTTTAAGAAGATGAAACCTTCGTGTTATCTGGTCAATGCTGCCCGGGGAGATATCCTGGACCAGGAAGCTCTCGTTAGGGCTTTGCAGGAGGGACTCATTGCCGGTGCAGGGCTTGATGTCACCGTCGACGAACCCATATCTGCAGATAACCCGCTTCTCAAGATGTCCAATGTCATCCTTACCGGCCACAGCGCCTGGTACTCTGCCGTCGCCGACTCGGGCCCGGAATTCTGGCACAAGCCCATGAGCCAGGCTATCATGGCCCTCAAGGGAGAATGGCCCCGCTATCCTGTCAACCCGCAGGTCAAAGTGAGATGGCTCGAGAAGTGGGGCAAGAGGTCTTGAGAAGAGGCTTTCATCTCCTGGCCAGTGAAATGCAAGCGGAAACGTGACTGGTAGGCTTTGCCAGGGAAAATCAGATTCTGCCAAAACATCATAGACAGGAGGTCAACAAATGGGTAAATGGCTGAACGCCGGGGACGTGCTAAGGAACAACGCTTACCTGCATCCCGACAAGATGGGAGCGAAGGATCTTAGCCGGTCTCTAACCTTCAAGCAATGGAATGAACGATGTAACAGGTTAGGCAACGCGCTGCTGGGTATGGGGTTGAAGCCTGGGGACAGGTTTGCCGCCATTGCCTACAATTGTGTAGAGTGGATGGAGATGTACGGGGCAGCAGCCAAAGCGGGTTTAACCATAATACCCGTTCTGTTTCGGCTGGCACCTTCGGAATATCAGTACATATGTGAACACGGCGAGGCCAAGGTTTTTGTGGTGGCGAAGGAGTTCGTGGAGGGGGTGGATTCCATTCGTAACCAGCTGCCTATTGCCCGTGACAACTACCTCTTCTTCGGGGATGAGAAGACTCCTGCCGGATATCAGCACTACGAAGAAGTCATCAAGAAAGGATCCTTGAAGGATCCAGACATTGAGGTAGACGAAGAATCACCATGGACCATTACTTATACCTCTGGGACCACCGGGAGGCCTAAGGGAGTTGTGCGCTCGCACAAGAGCTTCATTGCCTATAACTGGTTGCACGTAGTAAATTTCGGCTTCGATACTGACGACATAGCTTTACTGGTGATGCCTACAAGCCATATAAACTCAATCTTCTTTTCCTGGGTTTTCACCTGGGTAGGTGGAGGGGTATGCATATATAACCGGGTAAGCTTTGACCCGGAGCATTTCGTCAAGACCATGCAGGACGAAGCGACCACCTTCACTTCATTGGTGCCCACACACTTCGTAATGATGCTCGACCTGCCTGATGAAGTGAAGGCGAAGTATGACGTTTCAGCCATGAGGAAACTTCTGTGTTCGTCGGCACCCGTGCGGAAGGATACCAAGCTAGCTGCGATGGAGTACTGGAAGAACGCTGGCCTGTTTGAAGAGTATGGAACCACCGAGGCGGGTGGGACAACCATCCTGCGGCCGGACGAGCAATTGAAGAAATTGGGGAGCATCGGAAGGGAATTGTACGGACTGGAGAAGATAAGGCTTATGGATGAGGAGGGGACCGAGGTCCCTGAGGGCGAAGTAGGTGAGATATGCGTACGTGCTCCCTCGATGTTTACGGAGTACCTCAAAGATCCTGAAAGGACACAGGAAGCCTTTAAGTTCGGCGAAGAGTACTTCCGGACCGGTGATATGGCCCTTCGTGATGAAGATAAGTACTACGTCTTGATGGACCGCAAGGCGGACATGATAATCACTGGTGGTGAGAATGTGTTCCCGTTCGAAATAGAGCAGCTCGTTGCCAGCCATCCGAAGGTAAAGGACGTGGCAGTGGTCGGGATACCCGATCGGAAGTGGGGGGAGGCGATCAAGGCAGTGGTTGTTCCGGTTGAGGGTGTGGAACCTTCTGAGCAGTTGGGAAAAGAGATCATGGAGCACTGCAAAGGTAAGATAGCGGGTTACAGGCGGCCCAAATCGGTGGACTTCATTAAGCCGGAGGATATGCCGAGAACAGCGACCGGGAAGATCCTGCGGCGAGGCATACGCGAGTGGTACAAAGAAGAAGGGTAGGACGGCGTATGGAATTGAAGAAAGCGTGAACCGTAGGCGAACGATTTAGAGGTCGCTCGGCCTTCTGGTTCATCAGGACATCGAGCGAGAGAGGCAAGAAGTCGGAAGCTGCGCCTACTGAGTGACATAATATCCCCTCTGGTTATTGGCCGACAACGCCAAGTACAGCACCGGCGATTCGGGTGTCTCTGTGCTGTCTGGACTGAGGACGATCTTGACTGAACGGGTACAGGCGACATTGCGTTTCCTGGTTGCGAGGGACATGGGCGAGTGGAGGAGTACCGAATCTTCGCCATGAAGGATGCACCGGAATACCAACTTACGCCACGAGAAGAGATCCAGTCACGGATTGCCCGATTTCAGCAAGCACTCAGGGATGATGACATCGGCGGAGCCTTAGTTTCCCAGAACGTTGATCTTTTCTATTTCGCTGGCACTATACAGCGGTCCTTTCTCTTCGTTCCCGCCGAAGGGGAGCCGATTTTGGCAGTGCAGGGAAATCTCGACCGTGCCACGGAGGAATCAAGCCTGAGTCGAGTCATTCCGGTAAGAAACAGCCGACAACTGGCCCAGACCCTTTCAGACTTTGACTATTCTGTCGGAGGCAGAATAGGCCTGGAAATGGATGTTCTGCCGGCCAGGTACTATCTCGCCCTGCAGCGAGGTTTTCCGCAGGCAGATTTCGTTGACATCTCCGAACCGGTAAGAAAGATCCGGATGGCTAAGTCGCCCTATGAACTCTCACAGATCAGGAAGGCTTGTGGGATCCTGAGCCAGGTCATGCTGGAAGCTCAAAGAAGCATCCGGCCGGGCATGACCGAAGTGGAGGTCGATTCGATGCTGGTAGCGTTGGCCAGACGCCTGGGGCACCAGGGTCTGCTAAGAATGAGAGGATACAACCAGGAGATGTTTTCTGCCCATGTCTTCTGTGGTAAAACGGCAACCACCTCCCCAACAATGAGTGTCCCTCTGGGCGGGTTGGGAACCACACCAGCTTTTGCGCAAGGAGCCAGCTTCAACATTATCACTGAGAACGAACCCATGATTATTGACTTTGGCGTAGGGATTAATGGCTATGTGACTGACATGACCCGGACTTTCGTCATCGGAAAACTGCCTCAAAAACTGCAAGAGGCTTACTCTGTTGCCAAAGAGATCAAAGACTTTGTGGAACAATGGGTTAGGCCCGGTAAGTCCTGGTCGCAGCTTTATGAGGAAGCGTCGGAAATAGCCCGGCGAAGGGGATACCAGGATCATTTCATGGGCTACAAGGGGCATCAGGTGGCCTTTGTGGGACATGGTATCGGACTGGAGATTGACGAATATCCGGTTATTGCCCCCGGCTTCCGCGAGGAATTCGAGGAGAATATGGTATTGGCCGTCGAACCCAAGCTGGTGTTTCCGGATGTGGGGGCGGTCGGTGTAGAAGACGACTACCTGGTTACGAAAACGGGGATGGAAAGGCTCACTACCTATGATGACCACGTGCTGACCATAGACTGGTGCGGAAGCTCCGGCTAGTTCAGGCGCGTAGCGACAATAGAATAACCCCGTTCAATACCCTGCTTTTTGGCCTGCTTCCACCCCATCCGTTGCCCGAAAGCTCCTATTATGTCGGCTTATGATGTACCATAGGATCCCTGATACGATTGCGAATATCCAGAATCCTGGGCCTTCGATCACAACTAGGACTATCCACTCGTCCACCCATCTTAGAATAGAATCTGGTAGCCAGCGCCCCAAAAAAGACGTAAACGTAGTAACTGTAATACCGAGAAGGGGTGATGACGAGAAGACCCACTAGTGTATAGAAGGTTGTTACGGCAGCAATTGCTATTAGGACAATTCGTAATGGAGAAGAGCCCTGAGGCCTTGGAAGGGGCTTCCCTTGCCTAATTGTGTCCACAAGCATGGCAACCGAAGTGAGTGCAAGAAGAAACAGGATAATTGTCAAGAGCGTTGGATACTCGGGCCAAATCACCCGTGCCCTGAATATAGCCAGTATTGCCAAGAATATGGCGCAAAGCCACAAGAATATCCGGACCCGCCCCTTTTTCACTCGTCTAGTACCCCTGTCATTGTAATCAGAATTCTGACACCCGCGGAGGAATTGCTTGCTGGCCCAAATCATACCAATCCTGTATTTCACTAGTGAGCGGAATACGGCCTACCGTGCTTGCAGCTAAAGCTGCGGCAATTAGAAGGATGCTAAATCTTCGCAGCCAATGGCGTCTTACTGAACCACGTGCTATCTTTACAGTCAATATCTATCTCATAATGAGCATACAATAATTCCATACTACAATTATTAAATTCTCATTAAGGAAATTGTCAGCCCTTATTGTAGTATTCGAAGCAAAATACAGCGCAAGTCTGCTAGGCAATCCAGGTATCGGACGAATACTTAGCGCTACGCAAAAACCTCAAGCGCGAAGTTGACGTCGACACCTCTAAAAGCTACAATCTGAACAGGTGCCAGCGTAGCTCAGGGGAAGAGCAGCGGTTTCGTAA